>Ga0207701_10007600_pt1 | contig 10776 bp, 7 predicted proteins | sample KBSSwiSSwithPhiX_FD_184294 | JGI IMG/M metagenome (GOLD analysis project Ga0207701, IMG submission 184294) | Switchgrass rhizosphere bulk soil microbial communities from Kellogg Biological Station, Michigan, USA, with PhiX - S5 (SPAdes) (version 2) | ecosystem: Environmental > Terrestrial > Soil...
AAATAACAAGGCAATCCTTGTACCCAAATCAGTCATTTAAAAAGCTGCAAAAAATCGGTCGCGTATATTATGTTACATATGCATATAATGTTTTCTAAATTCACACCATTTATTCAGGTAGAAACAAAATTTAAATGACACAAAATATTTTTAAAAGCTTCTCACTTGCCCTTGCCGTTGCCAGCATCAGCCTGGTGTCTTGCACCACTTCTATGGAGAGCAGGGAAACCGGAGAATTTGTCACCACGCTCGAATTTTCCCCGGGACAGGAATTGAAGATTACGGAAGCTTTCCTGACGCTGAAAGACAGTTCGGAGGTTTATCTCAAGGCAGGACTTTACAAATTCGACAATTTAAGTCTTGCACAGCTCAAGCATATCCAAATAAGAGGAGATGGCCCGGATAAAACCATTTTGGATTTTTCACAACAAAGTCAGGGTGGAGAAGGAATCCGTGTAACAGACACTAAATTTTTCACCATTCGTGACATGACCATCCGTGACTCAAAAGGAGATCTTCTAAAGATCAATAAGAGCGAACATGTTACCGTCGTTAATTTACGTGCCATCTGGCAGAAAGCTGATTCTACCAGTGGCGGCTATGCGATTTATCCGGTGATGTGCCGTCAGGTGCTGATTGAGAACTGCGTTGCTGAAGGATCCTCTGATGCCGGGATTTATGTGGGTCAGACAGATAGCGCTGTTGTACGGAATTGCAAGGCGTCAAGAAATGTAGCAGGTTGTGAGATTGAGAATACTTCAAATGCCCAGGTTTACAACAATGAGTTTTTCGGCAATACTGCCGGCTTTCTCATTTTTGATTTGCCAGGTCTTTCTAAAAGAGGTGGCTTTGTAAAAGCATACAACAACAAAATTTATGACAACAACATCAAGAATTTTGCAAAGGCGGGCAGTTTCGGTACATACTGGGGTGTGGGCAATGCTTCCCCGGGAAGCGGCGTGATCATTCTGTCTGCTTCCAATATTGAAATTTTCGACAACCAGATCGAAAATAACAATTCAAGTGCTATTGCCATTGCTTCAGGCCTTTCTGTTGACGACAAAGCTTTGGAGAAAATCAACGATAATTATTTTCCTATTTCCCGGAATATTTCTATTCACGGAAACAAGTTGTCTATGGGTAACAGTTTTCCGGAACCGGCATTTGAGCACCATATCGGCAAGCTTCTCGTGAACATTGAGCAATACCTTAATGCTGCTGATAAAAACCGAGTGAATAAAAGGATACCACTTATTATGTATGACGGGATCAGCACAAATATTTTGAATCAGGGAACGAAGTCCAATCCGGATTCAATCTGTATTCGCCAGACTGGTGACAACATATTTGTAAATGCCGATTTATTAAATATGGCCAACCAGGCTCAGTGGCATCCAAGCACTGACTGGAAAATATACAGTTGCAATTAGCATAAAAAAAACGGTACTATGTGAGTTGGGGCGTTTCGAAATGATGGATAATTTTTAAGTAATGAGAAAGAGTTTTTATGTAGTGGGTGGTATGGCCATCGCAGTAACCCTTACCGGCTGGTTGGAGAGTTGTCGTTCAGGTGATAAAAAAGACAGTGCACAAAAACCGACAACAAACGGATTTGAATTTCGGGAGAAATTATCTGAATACGGATTTTTCACGGGGAACCTGGCGGGATTACAACCCTCGGTTGGGGTTCTCCGTTATGAACTTGCCACTCCCCTATTTACTGATTATACGGTAAAAGATCGCTTTATAGTTTTGCCAAAAGGCAAATCCATTCAATATACTTCCTCTGGAATACTTGACTTTCCTGATTCGACCGTCATTATTAAGAATTTTGCCTATCGCAATGAGTTGAACCGAAAAGTAATGCTTGAAACCCGTTTACTGGTTAAGGATCCGGTAGAAAAGACCTGGAAGGTCATGGATTATTTGTGGGACAGCACGCAGACAGATGCTGTAAAACATATTACGGGAGCAAAGATTCCTATTACATTGTTGGATGATGAGAATAAGTCGATCTCAACAGTGTACCAGGTACCCAACACCAACGACTGCAAGCGGTGTCATTATAGCACTGGTGCATTAACACCAATTGGCCCGAAGGCAAGGAATTTGAACACAGTGCTCGCCGGTCACAGCGAAAATCAATTGACCGAATGGGCAAAGCTTAACAAGTTAGCCGGGCTTCCTTCCCTTAAAGAAGTAGAAAAAATGCCCGACTGGAAGGACAGTGTTAATTATACATTAGGTGAAAGGAGCAGGGCTTACCTGGATGCAAATTGTGCACATTGCCACACAAAGGGTGGCGATGCAATGAACACGGGTTTGTTCCTTGAATATGAACAGCAGGATCGACAGCATCTGGGTATCATGAAATCACCGGTGTCTGCCGGAGCTGGGGCGGGTGGAATGAATTATGATATTGTTCCCGGAGATGCAACAAATTCTATTCTTGTTTATAGAATGAATAGTACAGAGGCGGGGACGGCTATGCCTGAATTGGCGCGTACGATCATTCACAAGGAAGCAGTTCACATGATTGAACAATGGATCAATCAAATGAAGAAAGAGAAATAGCTGTTGTTACACAACAAAGCCGGAGCGGCTGCCCTGAAACCAAATTCTGCATCTTCAACTACAGATTTTCCGGTTCTCACAGAATCAAAGAAATTGGTAAAATGATCCAAATGATCACTATATCCATCAGGTGCTTTATTGTCAAGTCTCCAACATAATAGCATAAAATATTCTCCTCAAAAATGTCAAAATCCGGCATTTTATAAAATCCAACACTGAATTTATATGAACAATTTTATCCCTTAGTATCATTAGTTTTAAATAATAAATGTAAAATGACATTTATTTTTTAGCGCAACTTTTCAAAGTAATTACATTCGTCTCATTCATGAAACAAAAAATAAGCCTTTATGATTTTTGTTTCATAGAAACACGAGTTCCTGATCTTATCAACAAGCAATTCATAACTGTCAGCATGTGCAGGAACATTACAACAGATTCATCAGTCAACCCGGTCCGATGGACTGTTATTTCTTTGGATGAAAAAAGCAAAAGAATAACCAACCAAAAATCAACTGTGCTATATGGGAAAAACAATGTTTAGCCGATTACTTATGTCATTACTAATGCTTTGCATTTACAATATTGGCATCAGCCAACCGCCAAGAGGGCCTTTTGTAATTTCGCCCCGGGTCCACGCCGATAAAAAAGTTACATTTAGCTACCTGGCACCTTCTGCTAAACAAGTATTGCTAGGTGGCAGCCAGTTTGGAGCTGCCCAGGTTCCGATGACCAAAGATTCTGTTGGAATCTGGAGTGTGACAGTTGGGCCTGTACAACCCGACATCTATCCGTATAGTTTCGTTGTTGACGGTGTAACGGTAATGGATCCCGCCAATGTAGATTTTTTTCCAAATGAAAGATTTAAGGCAAGCCTGGTTGATATCCCTGGTGATACAGCATTAATTCATTCGATGAAAGATGTTCCGCATGGCATTGTTACTTATGAATATTATCCATCAGTGGAAGGATCTACCGGTTCACTGGTTGTTTACACCCCACCTGGTTATGACAAAGCCACGTCAAAAAATTATCCTGTTTTCTATTTAATCAGCGGAACAACTGATACGGAAGAAGTATTTTTTAAGGTAGGTCGTACCAACCTGATACTTGACAATCTCATCGCCGAAAGGAAAGCGGTGCCAATGATCATTGTAATGCCTTACGGAAACCCTATGGCACGAATAGCAGAGCAAACAGGAAAAGCAAAACCTGCAGATATTGTTTCGAGAGATGGAGAGGATGCAATAAAAAGAGCAAAACTTTTTGAAACAGATCTTATCACAAATGTGATACCGTATGTTGAAAAAAATTACCGGGTCATAAAAAACCGAGATAGCCGCGCCATTGGTGGATTTTCAAGAGGTGGCGGACAAACACTGAGGACCGCGTTTGGTAATATGGATAAGTTTTCCTGGATATGCTGTTATAGTGCCTATTTATCTACTCCTGAAATGGAAAGCAGTTTTAAAAACGTATATGCAAATCCTGAAAGTACAAACAAAGAACTAAAGCTGCTGTGGGTTAGTGTTGGCAAGGAAGATTTTTTATACAAATCAACTGTAGAATTTATTGATTTCCTGAAGTCTAAAAACATTAACCATAGAACGCTAATTACTCCCGGCGGACACACATGGATGAATGTAAAAATTTATGTAGCGCAAACCGCACAATTGCTCTTTCAATCAAACCTGGCAGCACAATGAAAAAAGCACTTTATACATTAACGGCATTGGGTTTTGTCTTTTTTAACGCAGCAGCACAACGACCTCCGGCAATAAGTTCGCCTGACATAAATCCCGATCACAGTATTACGTTTCGTTACTATTCACGAACTGCACAAAAGGTAATGTTAAGAGGAGAATTTTTGACATCTTCTTTGGCTATGTCAAAAGACACATCCGGTATTTGGAGCATAACAGTGCCGCCAGTAAAACCCGATATTTATCCTTATAGTTTTAGGGTAGACAGTGTTGAGTTAGCAGATCCAAACAACACTAACATATTTGCGAACGAGAGATTCAAGCGCAGCATTATTGACATTCCAGCTGACATTCCCTTGATACATTCGTTACAAAATGTGCCGCATGGAAAAATCAGTTACCGCTGGTATAAGTCTTCCACACTAGGCACCACTCGTCGGCTACTTGTTTATACACCCCCGGGATTTAACCCGGAAAGCAAAAATAAATACCCCGTACTTTATCTTATTCATGGTGGTTCTGATACAGAAGAAACATGGGTAAAAGTTGGCCATGCTAATTTCATTGCCGATAACCTTATTGCAAAAGGGCTGGCTAAGGCAATGATTATTGTTATGCCCTATGGTAATGTAAGACCCAATCCCATGCCCGATTTCACAAAAGATGTACTCAATGACATCGTCCCATTTATTGAATCAAATTATCCTGTATTAACCGATAGCAAAAATCGCGCAGTAGCAGGTTTTTCCGTAGGTGGTGGACAAACATTAAACATTGGGTTACCCAACACCGATAAGTTCGCCTATATCTCTTCGTATGCACCTTATACTGCAACAGAAGAGTTTCAGAAAAATTTTACCAACTGGATGCCCGATGCAGAGAAAATAAACAAGCAGTTAACACTTTTTACAATTAGTGTGGGTACTGATGATTTCTTATATGAGAGTGTAAAAAATAATATTGCCCAATTTGAAGAAAAGAAAATTGAGGTAAAGCCATATATCGTTTCAGGTGGACATACATGGATGAATTGTAAACAATTTCTTGCTGTCACTCTGCAGGAAATATTCAAATAGCTTTTTAACCAGGTAAAAATAAAAAAATGCAATTGAATTTTTTGACGATTGTTGCTACATTCACCTTGGCTGCCAGCACCTGCTTTGGTCAAACATCCCCGCCTGCCATAATAGAGGATTTTAAACCCTCTTCACTAAACCAACCCGGACAACAATATCCACAGGTAAACTCACAAGGCTATGTCCGTTTTAAAATAATTGCTCCTTCAGCAGATAGTGTAAGAGTAAGTTTGGGTCTTGGTGGAAGGGGTGGTACCAAACTTAATCAAATGCCAGATACCTCGTGGATGGGTACTACTGAAGGACCGCTGGATGAAGGTTTTCATTATTATAACGTAAGGGTCGATGGCGGCAAATTTAACGACCCCGGCGCAATGAATTATTATGGTTCTATTCGTTGGGAAAGTGGTATCGAAATACCAGCACACGACCAGGATTTTTATGCACTTAAAAATGTTCCTCATGGCAATGTAGTTCAGGTGCTTTTCCCTTCCCCCAGTACCAATACATCACGCAGGGCATTTGTTTATACCCCACCCGGTTATGATAAAAATCTGAAAAAAAATTATCCGGTATTATATCTTCAGCACGGATGGGGTGAAGATGAAACTGCCTGGAGTAACCAGGGGTATGCCAATTTAATTATGGACAACCTGATTGCCGGAGGAAAAATTGAGCCCTTTATCATTGTGATGACATATGGTATGACCAACGATGTAAAAATGGGAGGCATTAGGAATTTTAAGATCGATTCATTTCAAACAGTCCTGGTCGATGAATTAATACCTTATATTGATGCCAACTTTCGCACCATTGCAAAACAATCACACAGGGCGATGGCAGGCCTTTCAATGGGCGGCATGGAAACAAAACTCATCACGATGAACAAACCCGATGTTTTCTCATATTTTGGACTGCTCAGTGGCGGCATCTACGCTCCTACTGACATAAAGGACAAGTCGAAAGTGAAACTTATTTTTCTTAGCTGCGGCAGTAAAGAAAGACCGGACGGAGTTAAAAATGCCGCAATTGCACTTAAAGAAGCAGGTTTCAATGCAGTGTCATATATTTCTGAGAATACAGCTCATGAATTTCTCACCTGGCGTCGGAGCTTGCATGAGCTGGCGCCGCTTTTATTTAAAAAATAGAACGGATTGCAAAATAAATCACCTCATATGAAAATATTATTTATTGCCATAACAAGTGTGCTGCTTATTAACATATCAGTTTTTTCTCAGGAAGCTATAAAACCCGGTCCAACCGGTTTTGATATACAACGTGACAGTATCCCACATGGAAAAATTGATACGCTTACTTATACATCTAAAACCGTTGATACCCTTCGGCGTACATTGATTTATACTCCCCCGGGCTATTCAAAAAAGAATAAGTATCCTGTACTGTACCTGCTGCATGGCATTGGCGGTGATGAGAAAGAATGGTTAAACGGTGGAAAACCACAGGTAATATTAGATAACCTATATGCTCAGGGTAAAATAGAACCCATGATAGTGGTGATGCCAAACGGTAGAGCAATGAAAAATGACCGCGCCACAGGGAATATTATGGCACCGGATAAAGTACAGGCATTTGCAAACTTTGAAAAAGATTTGCTGGATGATTTAATTCCATTTATTGAAAAAAAATATTCCGTATTTACAGACAGGGAACACCGGGCCATTGCAGGTTTATCAATGGGTGGCGGACAATCACTCAACTTTGGCCTGGGTAATCTTGATAAGTTTGCGTGGATAGGTGGCTTTTCTTCTGCCCCCAATACAAAAACTCCTCAGGAGTTAGTTCCAAATGCAGAAGCGGCAAGAGAAAAAATTAAGCTGCTTTTCATTTCTTGTGGTGCAAGTGATGGATTAATTTCCTTCAGCAAAAGAACACATGACTACCTGCAACAAAATAATGTTCCGCATATTTATTTTATAGAACCGGGTGGGCATGATTTTAAAGTATGGAAAAATGGATTATACATGTTCTCCCAACTTATCTTTAAACCTGTTAACCCTTCCACCTTTTCCAAATATCCGGTTGCCGGTGCACCTTCGGCTACCAATGTCAGGAATAGCGCTTACCCTCAAATACTTGCCGATAGTCGTGTAATATTCAGCACCAAAGCCCCGGATGCAAAAAAAGTGCAGGTGGACCTGGGGAGAAAATATGACATGGTAAAAGATACGGCCGGTATATGGACTGTTACTACTGATTCAATAAGTGAAGGTTTTCATTATTACTCTTTGATAATTGACGGAGTTGCAGTGGCTGATCCTGCAAGCGAAACTTTCTATGGAATGGGCAGAATGGCCAGTGGAATTGAAATTCCTTTTAGTGGGGGTGCCTATTATGCCTTGCGGAATGTGCCGCATGGTGATATCCGCATTAAAAAATATTTTTCGAGGGTCACTAACTCATGGCGGCAGTTTTACATCTACACGCCTCCGGACTATGACTCTGCTGTTAATACCAGCTATCCTGTTTTATACATTTTACATGGGGGTGGTGAAGATGAGAGAGGCTGGGCCACACAGGGCAAAACAGATTTGATTCTTGATAATCTGATTGCAGCCAAAAAAGCCAAACCAATGTTGGTGGTAATGGTGGATGGCAATCTCAGTAGTGGTGGAATAGCTGGTTTTGGCGAAAGGTCATTACAACTTTTTGAAAGTGAATTAAAAGAAGCTGTCATTCCTGTAGTAGATAAAAACTATCGAATCGCAAAAGGAAGTTCCAACACAGCACTGGCTGGTCTATCAATGGGTGGATTACAGACATTGTATGCCGGTATTAAAAATACAGACATGTTCGCTTATCTCGGTGTATTCAGTTCCGGCTGGTGGGCTAACCAACCAACCCTTTCCAATCCGCAGTATGAGTTTATGAAAAATAATGCATCAACTATCAATAATAATTTGAAAAGTTTCTGGATTGCAATGGGTGGCAAAGAAGATATTGCCTACACCAATTGTAAGGTCATGCTTTCAAAATTTGATGAGCTGAATATTAAGTACCAGTACAGTGAATATCCCGGTGGACATACCTGGCCAGTTTGGAGGAATAATCTTTACAATTTTGCTCAGTTACTTTTTAAATAAATTATCCTTCATTTCCGATAGTTGTTTTTTTAATACTTTTTATTACTTAAGTTCAAGTACTATGACACTAAAGGGCGGCAATTTTACCTGTATTTTGTTATTGGTCAATTTTGCCTCTTTAAATTCTACAGGAACAATGTTGTTCGGTTTTTCAAAGCTATTATAGTTCTGCAATTTATCAGATTTTAGTATGCGGCCGCTGATATCTTTATAGGTAGCACCATTTACGTCGATAAGCACATCCTGTGTTTGGTGTGCATCTATATTTACCAATGAAATATGTGTTCGTCCTGCTTTGTCCTTTGACGCCGAAGCCCATACGGCCTTTAATTTTTCATCACCTAGCACATATTCATTACTGATAACAGATAAAGGAAGCATTGTTGCACCCTGGTGTACATTATACATTTCCATTACATGATAAGTAGGCGTTAAAACCATCTTTTGTTCATCGGTAAGAATTACGGCTTGTAATACATTGATGATCTGGGCTAGATTAGCCATCTTTACTCTGTCGCAATGATTATTAAATATATTAAGGTTACATCCGGCGATCATCGCATCCCTCATTGTATTTTGTTGAAAAAGGAAGGCGCCATTTGTACCAGGTTCTACATCATACCACCCGCCCCATTCATCCACGGCCAGGGCTTTTGTTTTCCTGGGATCATATTTATCCATTATAGCACTGTGTTTTGTTACCAGTTCTTCCATCAGTAAGGAACGCTGCATAGTAATAAAATATTCTTTTTCTGTAAATCCAGTAGCTGAGCCTTTCTTGTTCCAATCAATAACACTGTAGTGGTGTAACCCTAATGCATCAAACATCTTAAGGGGTATATCTCTCATCATCACTTCTGTCCAATGATAATCATCGTCTGATGCTCCACTCGCAATACGATATATTTTATCGCTGTTGCTCCAGTCCGTCATAAAAGTGGCATACTGTTTATAAACATTTGCGTACCACTCAGCAGTCATGTTTCCGCCACAACCCCATGCTTCATTTCCCAATCCCCAAAATCCAACTTTCCAGGGAGTCTTTCTTCCATTGGCCTGTCGCAAGTCGGTCATTGGGCTGCTACCATTGGGATGCGTAGTGTACTTGATCCAGTCGGTTAATTCCTGTGGGCTTCCACTTCCTACATTGCCGCTGAGGTAAGCTTCTGTGCCTATTTCCTCGCACATATTTAAAAACTCGTTGGTCCCAAAACTATTATCCTCTTTTACATTGCCCCACCACACATTCAGCATCGAAGGACGTTTTGTTTTAGGGCCAATACCATCTTTCCAATGATAGGTGTCTGCAAAACATCCTCCCGGCCATCGCAATACAGGTACTTTGAGTTTTTTTAATGCATTAATTACATCGATTCTTACTCCGTCGATATTTGGAATTGCTTTATTGCTATCTCCAACATAAAGGCCACCGTAAATGCAACGTCCAAGATGTTCCGAAAAGTGCCCGTAGATATTTTTATTGATGGTATCTTTCCCATTGTCCGCCTGCAATACAATATAGTTCTGGGCATTTGTAACTAAAGAAAAAACTGCGAATGTTAAAAAGATGGATATTTTTTTCATATCGACTAAAATTATTATGTTTCGTAATTCGAAGGAACCATTTTTATTACCAGGTTCTTTTGCTCATCATTTTATCCAATTCTGCCCGGGTCATCTTGCCTAATTCAGGATGTTTTTCCAGCCATTTTAAAAATTCAGTCTTTATTTCATCATTCCACTGGCTATCAATTTCACCCGTACTGTATTTACCATTACGTACCATTTCAAAACCAAACTGATCTTTCCGGATTACAAATTCTGATGTGTTGACTACCTGCTCTGCCAAATGTGCCGGAACAAAAAGAACTCCCTCTCTGTTTGCAATGACAAGATCACCGGGAAGTACCATAACATGGCCTATACGAATAGGCGTATTAAGTCCCATCAACACCATCTCCTCGGTAAATGACGGATGAAAATCACGCACAAAAACATTAAATCCTTTGATGTTTTTTATTTCCTGCAGATCTCTTGCTGCGCCATCAAAAACAACTCCATTGCCAGATTTGCTGTAAATAGAATTAGCTAACGTTGCACCCATAATAGGACCGCCGCTGATTTTACCATACGCATCTGCAACATAAAGGTCGCCTTTAGCAAGTATATCTATCGGCCATGAATTGGTATTGCCTTTTCTTCCTTGTTTGGTTCCTCTTTCTTTGATATTTTTTTCAACATCTGGTCGGCTTGGCATAAACATAGCGGTCAATGCACGGCCGGTCATTGGGGTATCATTAATTGTTTTCCAACCGCCTTCAA
>Ga0207701_10007604_pt1 | contig 10775 bp, 11 predicted proteins | sample KBSSwiSSwithPhiX_FD_184294 | JGI IMG/M metagenome (GOLD analysis project Ga0207701, IMG submission 184294) | Switchgrass rhizosphere bulk soil microbial communities from Kellogg Biological Station, Michigan, USA, with PhiX - S5 (SPAdes) (version 2) | ecosystem: Environmental > Terrestrial >...
ACGCGCGACAGCCGCCTCGTCGAATCGCTGCAGGCGGACATTACGAAAGCACGCACGCGTCTCACGTGGTCGCCGCCTGTCAGCGTAGATGAGGGTTTGGTTCGGGCGACTCAACCACGATGAGGACCTGGGCAATCACCGCGTTCTGTGCGGGAACCACGCTGGCGTCATGGGCGCTGACACGCACGTTCCGCAACTACGCCCAGGCGCGCGGCATGCTCGATGTGCCCAACGAGCGGAGTTCCCATGTGCGACCAACGCCGCGTGGTGGCGGGGCGGCAATTGTGCTGGTAACCCTGGCCGCGCTGTGCGTGCTCTCGCTCACCAACGTGTTGAACTGGAGACCGGTGCTCGGATTCGGCGCAGCCGGTGGTGTCGTCGCGATTGCAGGTTTCGTGGACGACCGGAGACATCTCAAAAGGCGATGGCGGCTACTTTCGCACTGCGGCGGCGCTTCGATCCTGTGGCTGTCGATGAGCCCGTCCCCCTCGATTGCCATCCATGACAGTGTGCTAAGCGGTGCGGCCGCGTTTCCGCTCGTAATTCTTTATGTCATCTGGCTGATTAATCTCACCAATTTCATGGACGGTGTCGATGGCCTAGCAGCAAGTGAGGCGGTCAGCGTCGCGCTTGGGGGTGCGGTGCTCTATGCGATGACCACTCGGCCGGACGCGTCGATCGTCCCGCTCGTGTTCGCGGCTGCCGTCGGCGGGTTCCTGATCTGGAACCGTCCTCCGGCGCAGATCTTCATGGGTGACGTGGGCAGCGGGTTCGTCGGCATCGCATTGGCCGCGATGTCTCTGCAAGCGTCAACTGTTTCACGACCGCTGCTCTGGGGATGGCTCATCCTGATGGGCGTATTTATCGTCGATGCGTCCGTGACGTTGATTCGCAGAGTGCTTCGAGCGGAGCGCGTGTGGCTCGCGCATCGAACACACGCCTATCAGCACGCAGCATTTCGTTGGCGCTCGCACGGGGGGGTGACGCTGGCAGTCATATGCATCAACGTATTCTGGTTACTGCCGATCGGGACTCTCGTTGCACTGCGTCGGATCGACGAACTCACGGGCATTGCGATCGCGTATGCACCTCTGATCGTCGCTGTGGTCTGGCTGGGCGCAGGCGCACCCGCATCCGACGTCTCCGCTCAGACGCGGTCGACCCGACGATCCTCGACTGGCGAGAAGGTAGGAAGGTAGCGGCGTAATTCACGCAGGATGTCTTGGGGATCGCCGGTGCCCGCCGCCAGCGCAATGTGCTCGATCGCAGCTCCCCAGTCGACGGCATCCGTCGCTTCTTCGTGGACCGCAAGGATGTCTGGATGAGCGGTGGGCTGCGTCACCGCTCCCTCTTCCCACAGCGACTCGGTCATCTTCTCGCCGGGGCGTACTCCCGTAAAGACGATCGGAATATCGTCGGCACCGGATAGACGAATCATGTCCCGGACGAGGTCCACCACCGGGATCGGATCGCCCATGCGCAGGACAAACAACTCACCGCCGCGACCAATCGCACCCGCCTCGAGGACAAGGTGTGCCGCTTCGGCAATGGTCATGAAGTACCGCTTCATGTCCGCATGCGTAATCGTGATGGGACCACCCCGCTTGATCTGTTGTTGAAAGATCGAAACCGCACTACCGCGGCTGGCGAGGACATTCCCGAATCGCACGACCATGAAGGCACAGCCGAATCGTCTCGCCGTCTGACGCACCAGTTCCTCGGCCAACCGCTTCGAGGCGCCCATCACATTCCGCGGAACGGCTGCCTTGTCGGTTGAAATCATCACAAAACGGCTCACGCCCGCTGCAAGCGCAGACTGCAGCATGTTTCTCGTGCCGACAGCGTTGTTGGTGATGGCCTCCTCAGGATTTCCTTCCATCAGCGGTACGTGTTTATGAGCCGCAGCATGAAACACGATCTCCGGCTGAAGCTGCATGAACAGCCGCTGCAGCCGCGAACCGTCACGCACGTCGCAGATCACCGTCTGCAGGCTGAGGTTCGGAAAATCGCGCTGCAGGTCATGGTGCGCCTCGAATACGCTGTTCTCTCCGTGCCCGAGCATGATCAGCCGGGCGGGCCCGAGCGCCGCGACCTGTCGGCAGATCTCTGCGCCGATCGATCCACCGGCTCCGGAGATCAGGACCGTGCGATCGCGGAGGTACGTCTCGGCGTTAAATGACGGTTTGGCGTGGGGGCGACGGAGGAGATCCGCGATTTGCAGCTCGCGCAGCCGGTTAATCGTGACGCGGCCACCGACAAGCTCAAAGACGCCCGGAATGATCATTGACTCGAGCGACAGCCCCTGGCACTGCTCGCTCAACTGACGAATGACAGTTCCCGGTGCGGTGGGCATCGCGATCACGACCAGCGTCACATGGTGTGCCGCGGCAACCGTACGCACATCGTCGAGTCGGCCACGCACTCGCAATCCGGCAATCAGATGTCCAATCTTCGCCGGGTCATCGTCGAGGAACCCAATGGGGACCATGCCCATTTGCGGGTTGCGACGGAGGTCGCGGGCAACAATCATCCCCGCTTCGCCCGCACCAGCAATCAACACGACCTTGCGATTGGCGTCGTGCTTCTGCGCACCTGCGCCACCAATGCGCTGAGACTCGGCCACGAGCCGTACCGAGCCACGCAAGCTTCCGACGAGCAGGATCGTCAGCAACCAGTCGTTAAAAACCACCGAACGCGAGAACGACGGGATCACCGACGCCCAGAGCGCCACCACCAGCGTGACGAGAATCGCGATCGACGATCCCGTGATTGCAAGAAAGAGCGCGACGACATCGGGAATCGAGGCGTAGCGCCAGTAACGTCCGTAGACGCCAGAGGCAAAAAACACGAGCGGCTTGATGACCGACGCCAGCACGATAAAGAAGAGGAACGCGTCCCGGTACGCGGTGAAACGGAGATCGAAGCGCAGCACGAACGCCATCAGCGCCGCAACCCACAGAAATGGGAGGTCCAGCAGCAGGAAATAGCGATTTCTCATTGAGGCTCAAGCGATTAGAAGACGTGGGTTCACCGATGTCAACGCCATATCGCATTAGGATCAACGTGTGACGCTCTCCATCGGGCTTTCCCAAATTAACCCGACAGTCGGGGACGTCGCTGGCAACGCGGCGCGCGTACGCCGGGCCCGCGACGAAGCAGCCGCCCGCGGCGCCGACCTGGTCGTCTTTTCCGAGCTGGTTCTCGTCGGCTACCCACCTGAAGACCTGGTGCTTCGGCCGGCATTGGTGGACGCGGCCGCCGCGGCGCTTCACGAACTCGTCGAGGAGAGCAAGGACGGAGGTCCCGGATTGCTGGTCACGCTGCCGTGGCGCGACGAGCAGGGGCTACACAACAGCATCGCGCTCGTCGCCGACGGACAGGTCCAGATCCGCTCGAAGCACGAGCTGCCGAACTACGGCGTGTTCGACGAGAAGCGGGTGTTCGTTCCCGGCGATGTCCCCGAGCCCATCACGTTCCGCGGCGTCCGCCTCGGCGTGCCGATCTGCGAGGACATCTGGGTCCCGGACGTCGTCGCACACCTGGCTCGCTGCGGCGCTGAGCTGTTGATCGTGCCCAACGGATCGCCGTTTGAGGTGGACAAATTCAGTCAGCGACTGGATCTCGCGCGCGCCAGGGTTGCCGAATCCGGTCTGCCGTTGATCTACGTCAACCAGGTCGGTGGCCAGGACGAACTGGTGTTCGATGGCGGCTCGTTCGCGATCAGCAGGAACGGTGATATCGCAGAGGTGATGCCCTTCTGGACAGAAGCGATGAACCTTCTGCGGTGGGAGCCCAGCTCAGGTCAGTTCACGTGCGGCGAGGGACTTCGTAAAGGGGAGCGCCACGGTCCATCCGGCGGCGGCGACTTCGAGCCGGAGACGAGGTCGTCTGCCGTGTATCACGCGATGATGCTCGGCCTGCGGGACTATGTTGAGAAGAATCGCTTCCCCGGAGTCGTGCTCGGGCTCTCGGGCGGCATCGATTCGGCCCTGACGGCGGTGGTGGCTGTGGATGCGCTGGGATCCCGGCGCGTCCGCGGCGTCCGTCTACCGTCGCAGTTTACCAGCGAGGCGAGCATGGCGGATGCGGTTGAGACCGCACATCTGCTGGACATCACGCTCGACACCATCCCCATCGAAGCCGGCGTGAGAGCGATGGAAAACACCCTGGGACCGCTGTTCGCCGGCCGGTCGCGCGACGTCACCGAAGAAAACGTGCAAGCCAGGCTGCGCGGCGTGCTGCTGATGGCCCTGTCGAACAAATTCGGCGAGATGCTGGTGACAACGGGCAACAAATCGGAAATGTCGGTCGGGTATTCCACGCTCTATGGCGACATGTGCGGCGGATACTCGGTGCTGAAGGACGTGTACAAGACCGAGGTGTACGCGCTCGCGCGGTGGCGCAATGAAAACACGCCGCGCGGCGCCCTTGGCCCGGCCGGTCGCGTCATCCCGGAGTCATCGATCACCAAGGCGCCAACGGCGGAGCTCCGACCCAATCAAACCGATCAGGACACGCTTCCGCCATACGAGGAGCTCGACGCCATCCTGACGGGATTGGTCGAAGAAGAACAAAGCGTGTCCCAGCTCGCGGCGCGCGGATTCACGCGAGAGACGGTCGTTCGCGTCCAGCGCATGTTGTTTGCGGCGGAATACAAACGGCGTCAGGCGCCGCCGGGCGTGAAGATCACGCGTAAAAGCTTCGGTCGCGACCGGCGCTATCCGCTGACGAACGCCTTTCGCGAGACATGATGGCCTCCCGTGAGTCCCCTCACCGCGACGTGGTCGCTTGTCAAATATTCCAACCGGTAACTTCATTAATACGGGCTTCACTCACCCAGCACTCGAAGTGACACACCCTCGTCAGGCGCGCGGAAGCAGTGGGGTGGACATCAAGCCGATCGACGGGTAGCATCGAAGGACCGTGTCGTTTCTCAAGGAACTCTGGGCATACATGACCGCGCGGAAGAAGTTCTGGCTGCTTCCGCTGATGCTCGTACTGCTGGTCTTCGGCGGGCTGATCGTCCTGGCGAAGGGCAGCGCCATCGCGCCGTTCATCTACACGATCTTCTGAGTCCGTTCGCCAGCGAGTCCCGGGAATCGTGAGCGGGCAGCCACCTAGTGGCGTCGCCTGGCAACAACGAGCAGGCTGGATCCGACCGCCAGCGACTTTCCCGCCGCAATGGCGGCAACTTCGTGATTGAGCATTCGCCCGAGCGCATCGGCGAGCCTCTGGCTCCCGGCGGCATGCTCGCGTTCGTAGGCGTGCCCCGATTTTGGCCGGGTGAAACCGACACGATACGGCAGCGCGCGCATCAACGCGAACAGCGGCACCAGGCGCTCGAACAGGTACGTGGCGTACAGCACGTCAAAGCCGCTGGCGAGGGAGTCGGTGAGGGATCGTCTCGTGTAGCGCCGATAGTGCATCGCCTCGACGTCGGCGGTCGACCAGAGCCAGTTAAAGGATGGGACGGTGAGATACAGAAGACCACCGGGCCGCACGATGCCAGCGAGCTGATGCGCGAACCCCCGGTCGTCCTCGATGTGCTCGAGCACGTCGAACAGGCCGACACTGGGCACGCTGCCCGGTCGGATCGCCGCCTCGTCGAGCGTCGCATTGATGACGGTGGGAAGACGACGAGCGTCCCGGGCGTTTTGCGCGCCCATCCCACCGGGCTCGAGGAGCACCGTTGCAAATCCAGCCTCGATGAGCCCGCGCGCAACGAAGCCATTGCCGCCACCGACGTCGAGGATGAAACCCGAAGGCGGGTATTGGCGCACGGCCGTCACGATGCATCTGTTCCGGTGCGTGAACCAGAATGACCCGTCTTCGAGGCGGAAGCACGCGTCGTTCTGATCCGCCGGATAGGAAATGGATTCGGCGGCAGCAACGTTCGTGCGCCAAATGCCGGTGGCAGCATCGAAATGAAGCGCGTCGCTGAATGATGCGACGTTCACCCCGAGCTCATCGCCGGGTGACATAGCGTTCCAGGGCTTTAATGTGCGTCCGATCGAGAACATCGGCATGGCTCACGATGACGGCACCGGCGCCGACAAAGCAGTCGCTGCCCACGCGGCAATCGCCGCACACGGTGCAATTCGGCGACAGGAAGGTGTTCGCGCCGATGCTGCAGTCATGGCTCACGCAGACGCCCGGCCAGACGACGACATTGTCGGCGAGTGCCACGCGACAGTCCACGAGCGCTCCAGCCATGACGAAGGAACCCGGCCCGACCGACGAGGCGGCCGACACGTACGCCCGCGGATGCACCAGCACCGGCATGGTGTAACCGGCGTCCTGGATACGAGCGGTCACCGTGCGCCTGGCGGCGAGATCTGAATAACCGACGGCGTTGACACAGACGTACTCCGACGGCGAGTGCGTCAACCGAACGGACGAGAACGGCCCGAGCACTCCCTCCCCCTCATGGACGTCGTCGATAAAACCGGCGAACTCACGACCGCAGTCCTCGACGAGACAGCGAATGACCTGACCGAACATGCGTGAGCCGTAGACCAGGACCTTCATCACTTGATCGCGCGAAACCGCAGGTATTTGTACAGCCCGCGAGACAACGGCAGCGCCTGCCGGAGGTAGTCATCGACGTGGTCGGCCGCCGCCGCTGACACACCGTGAAGAATCCTGCCCTGCCCTCCGAACCACTCGTACGTCACCTCGACCCGGCCGAAGCCGGCGCGGTTCGCCTTCGCCGCAAATTCATCCGGATCGATGCCGCCCGTGATCGATTTGTTGTACTCGGCCAGATCGAACACGTCCGCCGGGATTCCGAACTCCGCCTCGACACGAGCGCTGGTGTCGAGCACCGACGCCACTTCATCACGCGCGAGCGCTGACGTGGACGGCCCGACCGCGTCCCGCACGGACATGGCGTTCAGCCAAAAATGCCGATTGGGCTCGAGGTCGACGTAGAGGCACCCACCCTCGCGAAGGACACGGTGTGCCTCGGCCAGCACGGGATCCAGATCCTGAAGATGATGAAGAAAGGAGTAAGCCGAGACGACGTCGAACGCCGCCGCGTTGAACGGCAAATGGGCCGCGTCGCCCGTATACACCTGCACGTTGGGCCTGGGCTTCACCCGGGCCAGCATCGCTGGCGTCAGGTCGATGCCCCTCACGTCGTCGAACAGATCAGCCGCAAGGTCGATGATGAAGCCGGTGCCGCATCCAAGATCAAGCAACCGTCCGCCGAACTCCTCGCGCAAGTGCTGCAACCGGGCACGGACCTCGGCCTGGTTTTCGGCACGGAAATGCGGCTCACGCTCGTTGTACTGCGCCGCCATCCGCGAGTGCACGAGGATGTTGGCGTCACGAACGTCCATGGATGGACCTCTCCAGATTCATGGTCTCGTCGATCACATAGCGCGGGCGCGCAAGAACTTCCTGGAAGATTCGAAACACGTAGACCCCGAGCACGCCCAGGGCGAGCATGATCGTGCCGCCGAGGAAGCTGAGCAAGAGCACGATGATCGTCAGTCCCTCGGGAAGAGTCCGTCCAGCGAGCAGGTACTGCAACAACACGATACCGCCGTACAGAAGCGGCGCGGCGATCATCACGGCGCCCGCTGATGCGAACAGCTTGGGCGCCAGATCCGAGTACGTGATCAGCGAATTGACGGCCAGACCCAGCCGCTTCGCGAGCGTGTACGAGCTGCCGCCCGGGCGCGTCCCGCGATCCACTGGCACGATGGCGAAGCTGAAACCGACATAGAACATCAGCGGCCCATACACCACGTCCCGTTCAGGGAAGGCTCGAAGCGCATCGCCGACCTTGCGCGTGAACGCCCGGAACGTACCCAACCGGCGCGGCACCGTGACGCCGATCGTTCGTGAGAAAACCTGATGATAGGCGTCAGAGCTGAGACCCCGCGGCGTGACCGTTCCTTCGATCTTCGTCGTATAGACGATGTCGCACTGCTGTTCCTGCAGGGTCCTGACGAGCATCGGAATGTTCTCGGGCCGATCTTCGAGATCCGCATCCATCAGCACCAGCACGTCCCCTTGTGCGTGCTCGAGGGCGGCGGCGATCGCCGGATGCTGGCCGAAGTTTCTCGAGAAGCTGATGACCTTCAGCCGCGGATCGGCGACCGCCTGCGCTTTCAGCAGCGCCAGGGACTTATCGCGACTGCCGTCGTTGACGACCACGGCTTCGTAATCCAACCCGTCCAGAGCCTTTCGGAGACGGTCGAGAAGCTCGCGGATGGTGGCCTCGTTGTTATAGACGGGCACGAGGATCGACAGTCGGGGCGCGGCAGGCAACACAGTCTCAGCGAGTCGGCTGACGATAGCTCCGCTGCTCTGGTGGCAGGTAGTACTCTTCGAGCGATGCCGGTGGCTGAGCAAAGAACCCGAGCTTCTGTTTCACCTGATCGCTCACGCCGGAGAGGTCCATCCCGTTCATGGCTCTCGGGATGTCGATTCGCTGTTTCATGTAGGACCGGCACGCATTAATCGTCAGCGCATGACGCCAGCGAGGTGTCTTGTTGACGGCGCCCGCATGCCACAGCCTCGCGTTGAAGAAGAACACGGAGCCGGCTCGAGCGATCACTCGCCGACCCTGTCCGTAGAACTGTTCTTCGCTCGGCACGTCCGCCTGCTCCTGCGACCCTGGCAGAAACCACGTGGCGCCGTTCTCCTCGGTAAAGTCATCGAGCAGAATCGTCGCGCCCATGTTGGTGACGTACCCGGGAATGATTCGCGGACTGTCCACGTGAATCCGGACCGAGTAGTTACCGCCACCTGGCGGCATGGACGAGGAGGTGTAGGCATACACGATCCACTCGTCGCCGAGCACCGCGCTGAACGGGGCGACCAGGCGCTCATTGTCGAACAGATCCAGGAAGCTTCCGCCATGCAGTGCGCAGAGCATGACCATGCCGAAGTCGCGCTCGGCGCGAGGGCCGTAGCGGCCCGTATCAGCGGCAAGCGCCTGCGCGAGCTCGCGTTTCGCCCGTTCGACAAACGGCGGGTCCAGGATGTCTGGGAGGATGACGTACCCGTCAACAGCGATCCGCGTGCGAATCTCGTCGGCGGTCACGGCCGGTTGCCAATGTCCTCTCGCGCCGCCCCGGACGTCGCTGCGGTCTGCGCGCCCCCGCCCCAGATATAACGCGCGGCATCGTCGCCACAGTTCAGCAGCAGGTCGACGATGCTCAAGTCCGGCGCGTAGGGACCGTGAAGCTGGGGATATTCCGGATAGTGGCTGTAGTCCTTCCAATGGACACGTATGCCGTGGCGCGCGTAAGCCTCGGCGTCGAGATAGCGCTGGGCCGACGGCCCGCTGATGTAGTCTGTCGCGCCCATCTTCTTCAGCAACATCAGCAGCCGATCACTTCCCTTGCCCTCGAGGTTGTAATCCCGTGAGTCCAGAATCTGCGTCCGGATACCAAGCAGATCACCCGCGATCGTCCTGATCATGAACTGATTCAACGCCGAGAGCGATTCCCACGATCGTGAGTAGAAACTCTTGAAGAACTCCCGATACCGGGCGAAGCCGGGCGCTCCATGATACGACTGCTCAATCGTCATCCAGTGCTTTCGCGCCCAGCTCTGGTCACCGATCACGACGTCGCAAATGAGCCGGTCGTTCTGATCGCCCACGGGAATCGTCAGCCAGACGACCCCGTTCGCCGTCTTGACTTTATTGCGGTTTCGCCAGTCGTTAACGGTGTACTGGACGTCATCGTAGAAAACGAAGACGTCTGCGTCGTGCATGATGTCGAAATAGCCGCGCCACGGAATGTAGTTCGACTGAATGACCGCGACTTTCATACTGCATCGCCCTCGCGGCTCATGCGGAGGCTCGACAGGTCATGATGACGAGCGAATAGGGAGCGCTCAGAAGGTCGTGGCGAATGTCTCACGGGCCGGTGAAAGGATACGGCACTACGATCTCGCACGCGATTTCACTGCGGCGCGCGTCTCGCGATCAACTTCGCGGCGGCGGAGCGTCTCGCGCTTGTCGTGCTCCTGCTTGCCTTTCGCCAGCGCGAGCTGCACCTTCACCCGTCCGTTCTTGAAGTAGAGCTCCAGCGGCACCAGCGTGAGCCCCTTCTCCGCCACTTTGCCGACCATTTTCCGGATCTCATCGCGATGCAGCAGAAGCTTCCGCTGCCGCAGCTCCTCGTGAACGGCCGAGCCGCGATGACTATAAGGACTGATGTGGACATTGAGCATCCACACCTCGCCGTTATCGATGCGCGCGTAGCTGTCGCGAAGATTGACGCGCCCTTCGCGGATCGACTTCACCTCGGTACCGAGCAGCGCCACACCGGCTTCCCAGGTGTCGAGGATGTGGTAGTCGTGGCGGGCCTTGCGGTTTTCCGCGATTGTCCGTTGCGCTTTCTCGCGCTCGGTCTTCGGACCAGCCATTGATCGCACTATACGCGATGGCTATGGCAGTTCACACTTCTACGTTCTCGCTTCTCAGTTCGTGTTCGTGTTCACGTTCGGTTCTGGCTTCGGTGTTCGGTGTTCGGCGTTCGGTGTTCGGTGTTCAGCGGACGCAGAACTCGTCGGTGCACTTGCCGCGACGGATGCGATTCGCTGCGATGCGCCGGTAGACGGCAGCACCAATCTGCCGGAACCCAGGCAGACTGGCGACGACGAAGAACGGCCACAGGACCGGCACTGCACCAGAGATTCGGAGCATCGCGTCGAAGCCGCCCCGGCGGCGACCTGGCTCGACGGCCCACATCTCCCGCATTACGGCGGCCTCGGTCAAGCCGGGCGCAAGCCGCTCGCGACGCTCGGGATCG
>Ga0207701_10007607_pt1 | contig 10773 bp, 8 predicted proteins | sample KBSSwiSSwithPhiX_FD_184294 | JGI IMG/M metagenome (GOLD analysis project Ga0207701, IMG submission 184294) | Switchgrass rhizosphere bulk soil microbial communities from Kellogg Biological Station, Michigan, USA, with PhiX - S5 (SPAdes) (version 2) | ecosystem: Environmental > Terrestrial > Soil...
CTCAAGCACCTCATCGGATTGATGCAGCCCGATGCCGGCGAAATCTGGGTTGCCGGCAAGAACATCACCGGCATGCGCGAACGGCAACTAACCAGTATCCGGCAAAAGGTCGGGATTCTTTTTCAAAGCGGTGCGCTCTTCGATTCCATGACGGTGGAAGAGAACATCGCGTTTCCGCTGCGCGAGGCCGGTATGCGCGATGTGAAGGCGATGCGCGCACGCATCAATGAAGTGCTGGAGCTGGTTGAGCTGCAAGGCGAGAACAGCAAGATGCCGGAAAGCCTGAGTGGCGGAATGCGCAAACGCGTCGGGCTCGCGCGCGCCATTATCCGGCAGCCGTCGTGCGTTCTTTACGACGAACCGACTTCCGGGCTAGACCCCGTGGTATCGGACAGCATCAATCATCTCATCCGTCGATTGCAGGCGCGATTTCAGATGACGAGCATTGTTGTCACGCACGACATGAAGAGCGCGATGCAGGTCGCCGATCGCATTGCTTACCTGCACGAAGGCCGAATTTATTTCGACGGCACTCCCACGGAGTTGCAACAATGTGACGATCCGATCATTCAGGATTTTCTGCTCGGCCGCTCCGAAACGGCACCGCATCAAGATCGTGCTGGCTAAGATTGGAATTTAGCGAATGCTTTTGCGATAAATGGACCGCGATAGGACCCTGGAACTGAAGGTTGGCGTTTTCGTGGCCATTGGCCTCGCTATGATTGCGGGATTCGTGGTCAAGTTTGGTCGAGTCGGCGAAGGCTTCAAAACGTATTACGATCTGACGATTCGGTTCAAAGACGCGAGCGGTTTGCTCAAAGGCTCGGATGTCTTGCTCAGTGGTGCGAGGATTGGCCGGGTAGGGGGAGGGCCGCGGCTTTTGCGAGAAGGGGAAGGCGTGGCGGTCCCGCTGCGCATTTACGATTACGTCAAGATTCCGAAAGGCAGCAAGTTTACAGTGGGAAGTTCAGGATTGCTGGGCGACCGATTTGTGAGTGTGGTGACGCCACCCGGCCCGGCGACGGATTACCTGCCTCAAAATGCTGTCGTGGATGGCGCGCCCCCCACTGGAATTGATGACCTGACGCATGCGGGAAGCCAATTAATCGAGGAATTGCGCGGGACGGTGCAAAATATTAACGGCACGTTCACTCGGTTAAATACCGAGGCGTTGCCGCCGGAAACGATGCGCAACTTGCGGACGAGCATTGATCATTTGAGTGAAACCACGGATTCGTTGGCACAATCCTCCAAGAAACTAGATGGCGTGGTCGAGAAGGCCGATGCTGCGATGGCGGCGGCCAAAAAGGATGCCGATGATTTGCAGGCCCCAATCGCCGAAGCGCGCAAAACCTTTTCGGCGGCGACGCAGTTAATCCGCGAGGCGAGCAACGGCAATGGCTTGCTTGCCAGCCTGATAAAGGATTCCGATCTGGCTCGCGATATGCGTGCTTTAATAGCAAACCTACGCGCACATGGCGTCCTTTTTTATCGTGATTCCGCGGCCAAGGCGACACCATCGCCGTCACCGGCGAAGCGGCGGAGTTCTCCCTGAGATATGACGCCGCTTTCTACTGTTAATCTTTTGCGGGTCCTGTTTGTGACCACCTGCGGGGTCATAGGCGCGTTAGTTTCCGCTGAGCTGCTCGAAAACCTGATGCCCGGTCTCCTTTTCGGGGTGGTGCTGGGACTCTGTGTTGTCCTTTTGGATAGGCTCCTCAAGGGAATTACCCTGCGGGCGTTCTCTTCGGCCACCTTTGGTCTGTTGCTCGGCCTCATCTTCGCAAACCTGCTGAGCGCCTCTCAGATTTTACGGTATCAACCCGACGAAACCCAATGGTGGGTCCGGCTGGTGATTTACGTGGTCTTCGCTTACTTCGGAATGATGCTGGCGATGCGAAGTAAGCGCGATGAATTCTCGCTCATCATACCCTACGTCCGTTTCACCCGTGAAGCCTCCGAGCCCGAACCGCTGGTGGTCGATACCAGCGCCATCATCGACGGACGCATCGCGGAATTGTGTTCCACCGGGTTTCTTAGTCGTGCCCTGATCGTGCCGCGCTTTGTTCTGACGGAATTGCAAATGTTGGCGGATTCGCATGACCCGGTCAAACGCGAACGTGGCCGGCGCGGGCTCGATATTTTGAATCAATTGCAACGGTCGAAAGAAATCGAGCTAACGATTCATGAGAGCGAATCGAGCGAGGGTTCGGTCGATGACCGCCTCGTACGAGCGGCCAAGGTGTTGCAGGCACGGCTCCTCACCAACGATAATTCACTCTGCCAGGTGGCGCGTTTGCAACAGGTCACGGCGTTGAACTTGAATGATTTGGCGCGCGCGCTGCGGCCGGTCGTTCTGACGGGTGACGAAATGGAATTGCATCTGATTAAGGAAGGACGCGATCCGCACCAGGCCGTGGGATACCTGCCGGATGGGACCATGATCGTGATCAATCACGCGCGCTCATTGATTGGAAAGACAGTGAAAATTGTCGTTTCGAGTACGCTGCAAACGGCCGGTGGTCGTTTGATTTTTGGTGAACTCAAAGCACCCGCCGCGGTCAGCGCCTGAGTTTCCGAATTGACCCCGCCGGGCACAACGGTTTGCACAGACCAGCCGCTACAGGCCTACCGCCTGGCGCACGCGTTTCATCACTCCGTCCGCGATCGAGTTTGCACGTCCGGCGCCCTGTGCGAGGACGCTCTCGATGTAATCCTTGTGCCGCAGGATTTCATCACGCCGTTTCCGCATTGGCGCAAAATAATCCCACAGTTTTTCGAACAACTGTTTTTTGAAATCCCCGTAGCCGCGGCCGCCTTTTCTAAACTGCTCCCGCATCTCTTCAGCCTCCTCTTTGGAAGCGACCAGTGCGTAAAGTTGCACAATGGTCGACGTGTCCGGGTCCTTGGGAGCCTCCATCGCCGTCGAATCGGTCAAGATGCTCATCACTCGTTTGCGCGTTTCCCTTTCGTCTCCAAAAATGTCGATGGTGTTGCCGTAGCTCTTGCTCATTTTTTGACCATCAATTCCTGGAACAACTTCCGTTTGAGCCTGAATCCGTGCTTCCGGCAGTTTCAAGACTCGCCCTTCCCGTTTTGACCCAAATATTTCGTTAATACGAGTGGCGATATCGCGGGCGATTTCGAGGTGTTGCTTTTGATCCTTCCCCACCGGCACGATATCGCTGTCGTAAATCAGAATGTCAGCTGCCATCAAAACCGGGTAGGTGAACAGGCCGGCGGCCGCTGGTGCGCCACGCGCGATCTTGTCCTTGTAAGAATGCGCGAGCTCAAGTCGTGAGACCGGCGTTACGGTCGAGAGAATCCAGGCCAGCTCGGTGACCTGTCGCACATCGCTTTGCCGGAATAGCGCAGCCTTGTCCGGATTCAATCCGCAAGCGATGAAATCGAGGGCGACCCGCCGGCTATTTTCGCGCAAGGCGAGGGGATCGCGCAGGCTGGTGAGCGCGTGATAATCGGCGATAAAATAGAGCGCTTCGCCTTCATCCTGGAGGGCGATCGCCGGCCGCATCATGCCGAAGTAGTTGCCGATATGCAGAATGCCAGTCGGTTGAATGCCGGAAAGAATGCGCATGTTTCCTTTCATCCGCCAAATACGCTAAAAGACGCTAAAACTGGCCCACGGAACACACGAAATACACAAAAAAACTAAGAGAATTTCCTTTGGCGTTAGTTGGCGTGTTTAGTGGACATCTCTCCACCTCGAATTTTCAATGTATTCCCTTTCCGTGTCGTTCGGTGTGTTTCGTGGGTTATTTTTCTTAAGCAAGCGGAAATTGCTCGTCAGCCAGGGTAGCCTGACTTAGAAAGATCACTCCAGCATGTCTCCCTCTGCCAAGCCCGTTTCGGTGGTGACCGGTGGTGCCGGTTTTCTTGGGTCTCACTTGACCGATCGCCTGTTGACGGAAGGGCACCGCGTCATCGCGATCGATAATCTGATTACCGGCAATGTGGCGAACATCGGTCATCTGGCCGGCAACGAAAACTATCATTTTATTCGCCACAACGTTTCGAACTTCATTTTTTTACCCGAGCAAAAGATCGATTTCGTCTTCCATTTCGCTTCTCCAGCCAGCCCAATTGATTATCTCGAGCTGCCAATCCCCACTTTGAAGGTGGGAGCGCTCGGCACTCACAACACCCTCGGCTTGGCCAAGGACAAGAAGGCGACATTCATCCTCGCCTCAACCTCGGAGTGCTACGGCGATCCATTGGTGCATCCACAAACGGAAGCCTACTGGGGAAATGTGAACCCGATCGGCCCGCGCGGCGTTTACGATGAGGCCAAGCGTTTCGCCGAAGCGATGACCATGGCGTACCACCGTTATCACGACGTCGATACCAAGATCGTGCGCATCTTTAATACCTATGGCCCGCGAATGCGTCTGCACGACGGACGAGTAGTTCCAGCTTTCATCGGCGAAGCGCTGACCGGTAAACCGCTGACGATTTTTGGCGATGGCTTGCAGACGCGTTCTTTTTGTTACGTCAGTGATTTAATCGATGGAATTTTCCGACTGGCGATGAGCGATTTTCATGAGCCGGTGAATATTGGCAATCCCCGCGAGATGACGATCAAACAGTTTGCGGACGAGATTATTCGGATCACGGGCACGAAATCCGGCATCGAGTATCGGCCGTTGCCGCAGGACGACCCGAAAGTGCGTCAGCCGGATATTACGCGGGCAAAAAAAATTCTGGGCTGGGAGCCACAGATAGATTTCGATCAAGGGATTCGTGAAACGATAGAGTATTTCAGGGAACACATAGAGCTGGTGAACGGAACAACCAAATGAAACGAATTCTAATTTGCGCGATCATCGCCTCGGCCATGGCGACGACGGCAATGGCGCAACCGCGGGCGGCGGTGGATTTTCAATTGCAGAAAATCACGACCAACTTCATTTCCTCGCCGCAATTCACCTATACCGGCGCGGAACAATACCAGGCCGATCAGCGCGAACGCTGGCTGGAAGTGGAAGTGACCTTCGCCTCGGCGCCCGAGTTCACCGACGAGCTGACGCTGAAATACTTCATCTTGTTTAATGGCAGGTTGCTGACCGGCGAAGTTACGCACGTCAACATTGCAGCCGCGCGCGACAACCGTTCGGTGATGTATGTGACTCCGAAAACATTGCAGCGCCTGATGCTGGGGCGGACAATCACAAACGCCGCACTGCAAAATGTTGCCGTGCAGCTAATGCAGCAGGGCGCGTTGAAAGATGAGTTGAGTTTGAACCGAGCCGCACCGCAGTGGTATGCGACCCTGCCCCAGGTCGCAGGGCTGGTTTTGAACAAAAACGAAACCCCGTTTGCGCCGCTCTATTGGGACCGGTACTGCCAAATCAAAACGGCACGGTGACGCCGTAATTTTCAGACCTAAACCCTCATGTTAGAAACAGCCGCTCCTTGGTCCTCTGCCGCGTCGCGAGGCATGCCCTTGGCGCTAAAGAAATGCTAGGATTTGTGATCTCGGACTGTTAACGGCATGCCACGGTCGCCTCGCATTCTTAGCCTCAACCTCGGGTCGCAAGCGATCTCCATGGCGGAGTTTCGCCCGCAAACCGGAGGCGGCCTGGTGCTGCGCGATTACAAACGGCGTGAGATGGCGATCGAGACCGCGGGGGAATCGATTCGACCTGCGCAGATCACCGCAACCGTTAAGGAGATGTTGCATGAGATAGGGATCAAAAACGCGAGCGTGAACTATGCCATTTCGGGCCAATCTGTTTTCGCGCGGTTTGTCCGGCTGCCAGCGGTCGAAGAGGAAAAAATCGATCGCATTATTGCTTTCGAAGCGCAACAGAACGTGCCCTTCCCGATCGACGAAGTGGTGTGGGATTACCAACTCGTCGGTGGCGGGACCGAGGAGCAGCTACAAGTCGTGCTGGTCGCGATCAAAGCCGATTTGCTTGAGGGAATGAACGCGGCGGTGGAAGCAGCCGGGCTGCGACCTGAAGTGATCGGAGTCGCGACCATGGGCCTCTACAACGCCTTTCGCTACAACTACAGCGATGTCACCGAGCCCTCGCTTCTGGTCGACATTGGCGCTCGTACCACCAATCTGCTCTTCATCGAGCCGGGGAAAATTTTTTCGCGCAGTGTTCCGCTCGGGGGCAGTTCGGTCACGGCGGCGCTGGCGAAGGAGTTCAACGAACCTTTCGCCGCTGCCGAAGGCCGGAAGAAAGAAAACGGTTTCGTCAGTCTCGGAGGTGCCTATGCCGACCCGGCCGACCCGGATGTCGCGCGAATGTCGAAAATTATCCGGAGCACGATGACGCGTCTGCATGCGGAGATCATGCGATCGATCAGCCATTATCGAACGCAGCAACAGGGCAAGGCGCCGGCGCGAATTTATCTGTGCGGCGGTAGCTCGGGCATGCCGTACATGCGCGAGTTTTTCCAGGAGAAATTGCAGGCTCCGATCGATTTCTTTAACCCCGTGCGCAACGTTGCCATCGCGAACGAGGCCAATGCGAAGCACATTGCGCGATCTGCTCATCTTTTGGGGGAAGTTGTGGGCCTGGCCCTGCGAGCGGTCGCCAGTTGTCCGATGGAGTTAAATCTCCGGCCGGCGACGGTGATTCGTGCGCGCGAAGTAGAACGCCGGCGACCATTCCTGATCGGAACGGCAGCGTGCGTGATCGCGGCGTTGCTGGGGTGGAGCATTTTTTATTTGCATGGGAGCGGGGTTTTGCGGGAGACCAAACAGCAGGTGGACGCAAAAGTAGAGACGCTCCGAGGTTTGCAGGGAAAACTTGATGGGATTCGCAAGGATGCGACCACCCTCGATAACCTCGCCTTGCCGCTATTGAACGCTGTTAAGGCGCGAAGTTTCTGGCCGCAACTATTGGAAGACCTGAACGCGCGATTGCCGAAAGAGAATATCTGGGTCACCGAATTGATTCCGTTGTCGAATGGGAAGCCGGTCATTGGGACCCCGGCGTTACCGGGAGGCACGGCGTCGGGCGCGCCGCAACCCGCCACTTCAGTTCCAACCCCGATAACGCCAGCGCGTCCGACCGGGCCGGGAAAAGGCGGCGGGACCGCCATAAATGGGCTGCTTATTCGAGGACTGTATTTGTCGAACCCGCGGCAGCAGGAAGTGGTAGTCGATTATTTTAAGAACCTGGTGGGTTCACCTTTCTTTGCCATTGATCCGAAGAATCAACAGAAAGTGATCAAGCCCACGATGCCCAATAACACCGAGTGGGCCTTCCCCTATGAGCTTCAGCTAGATCTGAAGGAATCTCTGCCTCTGCCATGAATTGGTTTCGCGAAAACCCGTTTTGGGGTGCGTTCATCGTCGTTGCGGGCGGTGCTGTTCTTGTCGCTCTCGGTTTACTCTGGTGGACGAAAAGCAGCTTTGACGCTGCAATGGCGACGTATCGAGAGTCGGCGGCGGAACAGACCCGATTGGAGAGCGGCAATCCGTATCCAAGCAAGGCGAATGTCGCGAAAATGAAAACGTATCTCGACCAATACAAGAGCGCTCTCGACAAACTAAAGGCGGAGTTGAAGACGCACATGTTGCCGGAAGCGCCGCTGGCTCCGAACGAATTCCAGACGCGTTTGCGTCAGGCGATCGGCGCTGTCGCTGAAAACGCCCGGAGCCATCGGGTAAAGCTGCCGGCCAATTTCAATCTCGGCTTCGATGAATTTGTTTCCGCGCTTCCCGCTCCCGATGACGCGCCCGCGCTCGGCCAGGAGCTTTCGCAAATCCAGCTCTTACTAAATACGATCATCGAGGCGCGGGTCGATGCCATCACGGCATTTCATCGAATCTCGCGTCCCGGGACAGGGACGGCGGCTGGGCCGGTCCCCGCCGCAACGCCACGCACTCCGTCGAAGCCTTCGCCCGGGCCGAAACTGATCGAGCAACGTACGGTCGAGTTCGCAATCTCCGCCTCGCCGACTGCCGGACGCAGGGTGATCAATCAGATTGCGGCAGAAAATGAGCAATTTTTCATCATTCGCGCGATCTATGTTAAGAACCAGAAAGACAAAGGCCCACCCCGCGAAAACGCAGGACCTAGTGCGGCAGTTCCTCCTCCGAATCCGACCGGCGCCGCGCCAGCAGCTACTCCGGCTGGGCCGTTAAATTTTATCGTCGGCAACGAACACATTGACCTCTCGGCCAGGGTCGAGCTGGTGAATTTCAGATTGTGAATACCCATACTCATACTCGTGCTCGAACGGTAGAAGACATGAATAGGATTTCGATTATGAGCAAGAGTAACAGCATAAGCATGAGCATGAGAGCGAGCTGATGGATTGGCTGAAGAAGAATTACGAGCGGGCGTTGCTCATCGTCGGGATCGCGGTCTTGCTGGTAAGCGCGTTTTGCATTTTCCGGCGGGCGACCGGCTTCCAATCGCAATTCGCCGAGCTGCAATCTCATCCCACGCAACGGCCCGCTTCCCCGCCCGGCAAAGCGAAAGAGGCAGAAGATGCTTTGCAGAAATTGCGACAGCCGCCGCAATGGACCTTCGGCGGGCGTGCCGGGCTTTTTGTTCCCGAAAAACATTTCATCGGTACGGACGGACAGCCCGCAACCCTGCAAACCACCGAAGTGCATCCGCCGGTGCCGAACGAATGGATCGAGCAATTCGGCCTGCCCATTGCCGACGCCGACGTGCTGGAACAAGATCCGGACGGCGACGGGTTCAATAACTTCGACGAATGGCAAGGACACACCAACCCGATCGACCGGAATTCGCACCCAGATTACCTAACGAAACTAAAACTGAAGTCGTTTTCGCAGGAGCCCTTCCGTCTCGTCTTTGCCTCCCGCACCGAAGATACTTTTGGCATTAACACCATCGATCTAAGGCAGCCAACGCAGTTCGTGAAAATCGGCGACACCATTGCTGGTACCCACTTCCGGGTCGCAAAGTTCAGGGAAAAAACGGCTAAGGACAGATATGGCACTGACATCGATGTTTCGGAGTTGACCCTGGAGAATACGGAAACTCATGAGCAACTGACCTTAGTTAAGGAAAGAGTGGCCATTTCCCCCGAATCGGTTGCCACCTTTGTTTACTCCTGGAGGGAACGCCGGGAGTTCGCAGTCAAAAAAGACCAGGAATTTTCATTGCCACCGGAGGGGGATATTAGGTACAAACTAATTGATGTTGAGCCGGCCAAGGCGGTAATCGTGAGCAGTCAAAAGCCCGATACACCGATTGAGATAGGTCTGCTCGGCCAGTAAAACCCTATCGCTCCATGAAAAACTTCACCACCGTTGCCCGGCTCCTCGTGTCGGGTTTGATCCTTTGCTTGCCTGCTCTTGGGCAAGCACAAAACGTAACAAACATCGCTGATCGCGAAGTTGCCCGGCGTCAGGCGCGCATCCCGCACGGCGAAGAAATCGTGGCGCGCGCGCAATCGGAACTGAGCGCCAGGCAATACCAACTCGCGCACGACGACTTCCGGACGGCGTTGCATTACCTGCCAGGCACAAGCGGGGCGTCCTATTCCGCCGCGCTCGAAGGCTTCTGCGAAAGCGGAGTCAAGCTGGCCGAGCAACGCGTTGCCGAGGGCAAATACGAAGAGGCTGAGCAGATTCTGAATGAAATTTTGACCGACGCATACAATCCGAACTGTCGGGAAGCGCGGACCTTGCCGACCCATCTGCGCGATCCCGGTTACATCAACAAAACGATGGGACCGAAGTTTCTCGCAAGAGTCGAGGAAGTGAAAAAACTGCTGACGGAAGCGGAAGGATTTTATCAGTCGGGACGCTACGACATGGCAATGAAACGCTACGATCAGGTCTTAAATCTTGATCCTTACAATACGGCGGCGCGCAAGGGGCAGGAACGCATTGATCTGACCAAATATCAGTATGGCACGCAGGCCTACAACGAGACACGGGGTCGCGCCATGTGGCAGGTCGAGCATGGTTGGGAACAACCAGTCCGCCAATACGGAACAGGCGCCGGGCCGATCGAGAACGTGGTTGCGCGTGATTCCAGTAATACCGCGCGAATTCGCACCAAGCTCGATAATATCATTATTCCGCGGATTGAATTTCGCGATGCCAGTATCCGCGAGGCAATCGATTTCCTGCGCCAACAGGCGGCAGCGAACGATCCGACGACGGAGGGACGTCGCGGGGTCGACATTGTGCTGCGGTTACATTCAATAGGCCGCTCGACTGAGCCCGCTCCGGTGACGGGCACAACCACAGTCGGCGGAGCCGTGGCACCAGCAGAGGCATTGCCCGCCGGGGAAAGCGCGCCACCACCCGCGGCTGGCGTCGCACCTGCGGTGCCCAGAGTGAGCCCGGCGACACCCTCGCTCCCGCCGGAGAATCCTGCTGAAGCCCGGGTTACTCTGACTTTAAACCAAATCCCGTTAGGAGAAGCCTTGCGTTACATCGCCAGCCAGGCCGGCCTGAAAGTCAAGGTCGAGCCCTACGCCGTTCTGATTCTTCCATTAAGCGAGCAGAGCAACGAGCTAACGACAAAAGAATATCGCGTCCCGCCTGGGTTCATAAGCAGCACGGTAAACGTAGGGGTAAGCGCGCTCAATCAGGGACCAACAAAGACCGGAGCGGCCGGGGCACCAGCCGGCACGGGTAAAGACACTCAGGAGTCGACAGGAGGACAATTGCTGGTCAATCGCGAAGGCGCGCGCGAGTTTCTCGAGAGTCAGGGCGTTCCCTTTCCACCGGGAGCGAGCGCGCACTTCCTGCCGCAAAGCAGCCGCCTTATTGTTCGCAACACGATCGATAATCTGGAATTGGTA
>Ga0207701_10007609_pt1 | contig 10771 bp, 10 predicted proteins | sample KBSSwiSSwithPhiX_FD_184294 | JGI IMG/M metagenome (GOLD analysis project Ga0207701, IMG submission 184294) | Switchgrass rhizosphere bulk soil microbial communities from Kellogg Biological Station, Michigan, USA, with PhiX - S5 (SPAdes) (version 2) | ecosystem: Environmental > Terrestrial >...
CGGACTCGCGCTGATACTCGTCGTCGCGTTCGTCGTCATCCCGCTCACCGCGACGCCGTACCTGTTCTCGGCGATCCTGATCCCGTGCCTGATCCTGGCGCTCGCTGCACTCGGACTCAACATCCTGACCGGGTACGCGGGACAACTATCGCTGGGTACTGCCGCGTTCATGGCGGTCGGCGCGTTCGCGTCGTACAACTTCGTGCTGCGCATGCCGGGCATTCCGTTGCTGCTCGCGTTCGCCGGCGGCGGCGTAATGGCCGCCGCGGTCGGCATCCTGTTCGGTTTGCCGAGCCTGCGGATCCGCGGCTTCTATCTGGCCGTGGCCACGCTCGCGGCGCAGTTCTTCATCCTGTGGTTCCTGACGAAGGTGGGCTGGGTGACGAACTACAACTCGTCGGGCGTCATCACGGCGCAGCCGATGGTGATCGCCGGCTTCGCGTTCGATTCGCCGCAGGAGAAGTACCTGCTCGTGCTGTCGATCGTCACGCTGATGGCGCTTGCCGCGAAGAACATGACGCGCGCGAACATCGGCCGGCAGTGGATGGCGATCCGCGACATGGACGTCGCGGCCGAGGTCATCGGCATCCGTCCCGTCCGGGCGAAGCTGCTCGCGTTCGCCGTCAGCTCGTTCTATTGCGGCGTGGCCGGCGCGCTGTATGCGTATGCGTATCTCGGCACCGTCGAGCCTGAAGCGTACAGCCTCGACCTTTCGTTCCGGATCCTGTTCATGATCATCATCGGCGGCATCGGCACGATCCTCGGTGCGTTCCTCGGCAGCGCGTTCATCGTCGTAATGCCGATCGTGTTGACGATCGTCGTCCACTTTCTCGACGACACACTGCACCTGAATGTGGCAAGCAGCGTCGCGTCGAACCTCGAGCTGATGGTGTTCGGCGGCCTGATCATCTTCTTCCTGATCGTCGAGCCCCACGGTCTGGCGCGGATCTGGCAGATCACGAAGGAAAAGCTGCGGCTGTGGCCGTTCCCGCATTGATCCGTTGACTGGTTCGCAGGCCCGAGGCCCGTCGCACGCCGGTATTGACAGCGCGCGACGGCTGGCCAATTCTTCGTTAAACGCAAATGGATGGGTCCGTCGACGGGCCCTTGTTGCAACCCTAGGAGGAAGTCTCATGAAGTGGTGGATGAAAGGTTTGCTGGGCATTGGCTTCGCCGCCGCGGCGATGCAGGCGGGCGCCCAGGCCGAGCAGTACATGCCGGTCCTGTCCTATCGAGTGGGGCCGTACGCCGCCGGCGGGTCCGGCTATTACGGCGGCGCGATCGACTATTGGACGCTCGTCAACATGACGGGAGGCATCAATGGCGTGAAGCTCAAGTGGGAGGAATGCGAGACCGAGTACAACGCGTCCAAGGGGGTCGAATGCTATGAGCGACTCAAGAAGAAGAGCGGCGGTGCGACGACGGTCGAGCCGCTGTCGACGGGCATTGCCTACGGTCTCTTCGATCGCGTTGCGCAGGACAAGATCCCGATGACGACGTTCGGCTACGGGCTTGCGAGCTCGGCGGACGGTCGCGTCTATGACTGGGTGTTCCCGCTCGGGACGACATATTGGGATCAGATGGCGGCGATGATCGAATACCTCGGCCAGAAGGAGGGCGGCCTGGACAAGCTGAAGGGGAAGAAGATCGCCTTCCTCTATCACGACTCGGCCTATGGCAAGGAGCCCATTCCCGTGCTCGACGCACTGGCCGCCAAGCTCGGCTACGACGTGCTGAAGATTCCCGTGACGCCGCCCGGCCAGACGATGGAGTCGCAATGGCTGCAGATCCGGCAGGCCAGGCCGGACTACGTCATCGTGTGGACGTACGGTGTGATGAGCACCGTTGCGCTGAAGACCGCCGCCAAGACCGGTTACCCGAGGGACAAGCTGCTTGGCGTCTGGTGGGCCGGGTCGGAGGAAGATGTCGTTCCCGCGGGCGAGGCTGCGAAAGGCTATGTCAGCGCCGCATTCTCCGCGTCGGGCACCAATTTCCCGGTGATGCAGGAGATCAAGGCCAAGGTTTACGGCGGCGGCAAAGGCAATCTCGAAGACCCCACGCGCCTCGGCAACGTCATGTACACCCGCGGCGTCGTCTACGGCATGATCATCGTCGAGGCGATCCGCACGGCCCAGGCGCAGTTCGGCAAGGGCAAGGTCGTGACGCCCGATCAGCTGCGCTGGGGGCTCGAGCACCTGAACCTCACCGAGGCCCGCATCAAGGAGCTGGGTGCGCCGGGACTCTTTCCGCCGATCAAGACCAGCTGTCTCGACCACGAAGGCTCGGGGATGGTGAAGTTCCAGCGGTGGGACGGCACGGGCTTCAAGCAGGTTACGCCGTTCATGGCCGGCGACCGCGCGATGGTCCGCAAGATGGTCGAGGAGAGTGCTGCGAAGTACGCGGCGGAGAAGAAGCTCACGCCACGCGATTGCACGAAGGAGATGTAGGGGCGTGGTCGATACGGTGGCCTCGATGGTGGCGCAAGCGGATCCGGCGCGTGCGATCGCGCTTTCGATCAACAACATCGAGGTCATCTACGATCATGTGATCCTCGTCCTGCGCGGCGTGTCGCTCGACGTGCCGGAAGGCGGCATCGTCGCGCTGCTTGGCGCGAACGGCGCCGGCAAGACGACGACGCTGAAGGCGATCTCCAACCTGCTGCGCGCCGAGCGCGGCGACGTGACCAAGGGAACGATCGAATACCGCGGAGAGCGCATCGACCGGCTGACGCCGAACGACCTCGTGCGCCGCGGCGTGTGCCAGGTGATGGAGGGCCGGCACTGCTTTGCGCACCTCACCGTCGAGGAAAACCTGCTGACCGGCGCGTTCACGCGCAAGGGACCGCGCAGCGAGATCGCGACGGCGCTCGACAAGGTCTATCACTACTTTCCGCGGCTGCGCGAGCGGCGCACCAGCCTTGCCGGCTATACGTCGGGCGGCGAGCAGCAGATGACGGCGATCGGCCGGGCGCTGATGGCGCAGCCGTCGATGATCCTGCTCGACGAGCCGTCGATGGGACTCGCACCGCAGATCGTCGAGGAGATATTCGCGATCGTCCAGGACCTGAACCAGAAGGAGCGCGTGTCGTTCCTGCTCGCCGAGCAGAACACGATGGTCGCGCTGCGGCATGCCGGCTATGGCTACATCCTGGAGAACGGTCGCGTGGTGATGGATGGCATCGCGTCCGAGTTGCTGCACAATGAAGACGTGAAGGAGTTCTATCTCGGCCTGTCGACGTCGGGTCGCAAGAGCTTTCGCGACGTCAAGCATTACCGCCGAAGGAAGCGCTGGTTGGCATGAGCGCAGCGGGCGAGGCGAAGCCGAGCCGAGGGCCGAAGGCCGCGGCGCAGCGCGATTGCCGCGAGGCCGACGCGCGGGCGTTCACGGTCGAGTACGGTGCAATGAGGCCGAGGGCATGATCGACGCTCGGCGATCGAAGTGCCGGAGGCACGCATGAGCGAGCATTACGACGCGCTCGAGACGCGCGCCCCCGAACTGCGCGAGCGCGAGCAGTTCGAGCAATTGCGGCGCCAGATCGCCTATGCCAAGGCGCACGCGCCCGACTTCGCGCGGACGCTTGCCGACGTCGACCCGGCGTCGATTACGTCCCGCGACGCGCTGGCCAGGTTGCCGGTGGTTCGCAAGTCCGAGCTCGCCGAGTTGCAGCGCGCAGCGCGTCCGTTCGGCGGATTGGCAGCAGCGCGATGGGGCGTGGCGAGGCGCGTCTTCGCGTCGCCCGGCGGGATCTACGAGCCCGAAGGCGCTGCCCCCGACTACTGGCGTTTCGCGCGCGCGCTCTTCGCCGCCGGCTTTCGCGCCGGCGACCTCGTTCACAACTGCTTCTCGTACCATTGCACGCCGGCGGGGTCGATGCTCGAGACCGGCGCGCACGCGCTCGGCTGCACGGTGTTTCCCGGCGGTACCGGGCAGACGGAACAGCAAGTGGCGGCAATGGCCGATTTGCAGCCGGCCGGCTACATCGGCACGCCGTCGTTCCTGCGCATAATCCTCGAGCGCGCCGATGAGCTCGGCGTGAAGTTGCCGAGCCTGACGAAGGCAATGCTTTCCGCCGAACCGTTTCCACCGTCGCTTCGCGATGCGCTGATCGCGCGCGGCGTTCACGGCTATCAGGTGTACGCGACGGCGGACGTCGGCGCGATTGCCTACGAGACGACGGCGCGCGAAGGGCTCGTCCTGGACGAAGGGGTGCTGGTCGAGATCGTCCGGCCGGGAACGGGCGACCCCGTGTCGCCGGGCGAAGTGGGCGAGGTTGTCGTCACGCCGCTCGCCAACGCCGATTACCCGATGATCCGTTTCGGCACCGGTGACCTGTCGGCCACGCTGCCGGGCCTGTCGCCGTGCGGGCGCACGAACCAGCGGATCAAGGGCTGGCTCGGCCGCGCCGACCAGACGACGAAGGTGAAGGGCATGTTCGTCCATCCGGGCCAGGTCGCGGCGATCGTCCGGCGGCATCCGGAGGTCAAGCGTGCGCGACTCGTCGTCGACAATGTCGAGGGATCGGATCGGATGATGCTGCACGTCGAAGTGAGCGGCGTCGAAAAGCCGCTCGCCGACGCAATCGTCGATTCGATCCGCGAAGTCACGAAGCTCCGCGGCGACGTGATGTTCCGCGCAGCCGACGAATTGCCGAACGACGGCAAGGTGATCGACGACCTGCGGAAACTGGAATAGGGATGGCGGTCCCGCGGGCCACGCCGAGGAGGCCGAGGCGATGAGCGACAAGGATAGGTCGAAATGACGGGTGCCGCCGATCCGTTCGAGCCACTGCACGACGAGGTACTGCGCAACATCGCGACCTCCGGCGTCGTGCGCACGTTTGCGCGCAACACCGTGCTGATCAACGAAGGCGACGTCGGCGACGCGCTGTACGTCATCCTGTCGGGCCGGGTGAAGGTCTACTCGAGCAACGAGGCGGGACGCGAGTTCGTCATCGATTTCCACGGCGCAGGCGAATACGTCGGCGAGATGACGCTCGATGGCGAGGCGCGTTCGGCGTCGGTGATGACGGTCGAGCCGACAACGTGCGCCGTCGTCAACCGCGCGCAGTTCCGCGATTTCATCCTCGCGCACCCGGACTTCGCGATGCACCTGATCGACCGGCTGATCCATCGACTGCGGGTCACGACCGGCAACCTGAAGAGCCTCGCGCTCTCGGACGTCTACGGCCGCCTCGCGCGCCTGCTAAACACGCTCTCCCAGGACGTGGACGGCAAATCCATCGTGCCGGAAAAACTGACGCAGCAGGACATCGCCGATCGCGTCGGCGCATCGCGCGACATGATCGGCAAGCTGATGAAGGACCTCGTCGCTGGCGGTTACCTGGCCGTCGAGGATCGTACGATCGCGATCCTGAAGAAGCTTCCCACCGGCTGGTAGGTCCCGAGCCGATGCGAATTTTCCGCATCGGACGTAGTGACTTTTACGTAGGCTACAGATCGCGTCTCCGCGATAGTGCAGTTGCGCGGTGGCCCGCCGCTTTCGAGCGACGAAGGCCGCCGGATTCGAGGAGACGATGATGAGTAGAGACAGTTCCGAAAAACCTTCGGTCAACCGCTGGGCGACCGGCATCCGCATGGCGACGGTTATCGTCGTGCTCGGAACGCTGGCGGCGGTCTGGCATCCGGGTGTGCACGAACCGGCAACCGTTCTTGATGGCGGATCGGTGACGAGCGCGCCGGCGGGCATGCCGGACGCAGCGGGCGGCGGCGATACGACTTATTTTCCGTCGAGGTTCCCGGCGCCCGAAAGCGTCGAGCCCCAGGCGCCGACGTTCTAACGCGAATCACCCTGACTTCACCCTGACCTTCGCCGTGCAGCCGAAAACGGGAGCGGCAATGCTTCTGCATTCGACCCTACTTCCCGCTTCCGGACGGGCGCAGGTTCGGGGTGAGTCCCTTTCAGCAACCGCCGGCCGGTCCAGTTACTTGTCCACGCCACCGAAGCAGATGTACTTGACCTCGATGAATTCGTCGATGCCGTATTTCGCACCTTCGCGGCCGAGCCCCGACTGCTTCATTCCGCCGAACGGTGCGACTTCGGTGGTAATGAGCCCGGTGTTCACGCCGACCATTCCGTACTCGAGCGCTTCGGCGACGCGCCAGATGCGCCCGATGTCGCGGCTGTAGAAGTACGACGCGAGACCGAACTCGGTGCGATTGGCGAGCTCGACCACTTCGGCGTCGTCCTTGAACCGGATCAGCGGCGCGACAGGCCCGAACGTTTCCTCACGAAAGATCTGCATGTCCGGCGTAACCCCCGTCAGCACCGTAGGTTCGTAGAACGTGCCACCGAGCGCATGCCGCTTGCCGCCGGTCGCGACCTTCGCGCCATGCGCTTTCGCGTTGCCGAGATGCGCGTCGACCTTGTCGACCGCTTCGGCATTGATCAGCGGGCCCTGCGTGACGCCGCTGTCCGTGCCGGGGCCGACCTTCAATGCCTCGACCCTGGCGACGAGTTTGGCGGTGAAAGCGTCGTAGACCTTGTCGTGGACGAAGAAGCGGTTCGCGCAGACGCACGTCTGGCCCGCATTCCGATACTTCGAGATGATCGCCCCTTCGGCTGCTGCGTCGAGGTCGGCGTCGTCGAACACGATGAACGGTGCATTGCCGCCGAGCTCGAGTGAGATCTTCTTGATTGTCGGCGCGACCTGCTTCATCAGCAGCCGGCCAACCTCGGTCGAACCGGTGAACGACACCTTGCGCACTGTCGGATTCGCGCACATCTCGCCGCCGATCGATGGCGCGTCGCCGGTGATGACGTTGAGCACGCCGGGCGGGAACCCCGCACGCTGCGCGAGCTCGGCGAGCGCGAAGGCGGAGTACGGCGTCGCCTCGGCCGGCTTGATGACCACCGTGCAGCCCGCGGCGAGCGCCGGCGAGACCTTCCGCGTGATCATCGAGCACGGGAAGTTCCACGGCGTGATTGCCGCGCAGACGCCAACTGCCTCCTTGACGACGACGAGCCGGCGATCGTTCGCGATCGTCGGAATGACGTCGCCGTAGACGCGCTTCGCTTCCTCGGCGAACCACTCGACGTACGCAGCGCCGATCGTCACTTCGCCCTTCGCTTCGGACAGGGGCTTGCCCTGCTCGGTTGTCAGGATCAGTGCCAGGTCTTCGACGTTCGCGAGCATCAGGTCCTGCCATTTGCGCAGGATCGCGGATCGCTCCCTCGCAGTCTTGCTGCGCCACGCCGGCAGTGCGCGGTTCGCCGCGTCGATCGCGCGTCTCGTCTCCGCTGCGTGCATCACGGGCGCCGTGCCGACGGGCATGCCGGTCGCCGGATCGACGACCGGCATCGAGCCGCCGTCATCCGCGTCGATCCATTTTCCGTCGACGTAGCATTGCTGGCGCAACAGCGAGGGATCCTTGAGTGCGATAGCTGAACGTTCGATCGTGTCGGGTGCCATGGGAATTCCGTTCGAGGAAGATTGCCGGTGGGATCAGGCGACGCGTTGACCGAGCGCCTGCACGACGTCGATTTTACGCCGTTGCTACGCGCCGGATTCGGGGTCCACGCGACACCAGCATCACGCCCGCGAGCACGAGTGCCATGCCTGCGATTTGCATCGCGTTGATCGGCTCGTCGAGCAGCAACGCCCCGAAGCCCAGCGTGAACACGGGACCGAGCGAACCGATCAGCGACGCTGTGCTGGCGCCGATCCTGCGGACGGATTCGGCGATCATCCACGTGGGCAGCACCGTGCAGAACACGGCCATCGCGAGGGTCAGCGCGTGAACCTTGAGCGGCACGTCCAGGGCGGACAGCGGATGCGTCAACGCAAAATGCACGACGATGAAGGCCGCCGACGCGAGCATCGCCCACGCTATGAAGCGCGACGAGCCGAGACGCGCAATGACGCCGCCGGCAGCAACGAGATAGATCGCGTAACCGAGCGCGCCACCAAAAACCAGACTGGTGCCGAGCGTCGTGGCGCCTGCGTCGCCGGTCAACCTGATGTCGTGCCATACGGCCAGCGCGATGCCCGCATACGACATCACGAGCGCTACCGCCGCCCGTCGCGTCACGGGCTGCGCCAGGAAGAGCGCCGACAGCACGACGACGATCGTCGGATACAGGAACAGCACCAGCCGTTCCAGCGACGCCGTCACGTACTGCAGCCCAATGAAATCGAGCAGGCTCGACAGGTAATAACCGACGAAGCCGAGTGCCAGCAGCAGCATCCCGTCACGGCGGGTGATCGGCGCAGCCCGGGGTGCGCGGCCCGACCACCACGCGATCGCGATGAAAAACGGCGTCGAATACAACATCCGCAGCGTCATCAGCGACACCGGATCGACGGGCGACGCCGCATACGCGAGCTTGATCAGGATCGCCTTGAACGAGAAGCCGAGAACGCCCAGCACCGCGAACAGCGGTCCCCACGCCGTCGCTAATCCCACTGGACGATGCCACTCCACGCGGTGAGCACGATCAGCAGGCCGAATGCGATCCGATACCACGCGAACGGCACGAAATCGTGACGGCTGACGTAGCGGATCAGCCAGCGTACGCACAGGAACGCCGAGATGAACGCGGCGACGAAGCCGATCGTGAGCCCCTGCAAATCCTGCATCGACAGCAGGCTGCGGTTGCGCATCAACTCATAGGCGCAGGCCGCGAGCAGTGTCGGAATAGCGAGGAAGAACGAGAACTCCGTCGCGGCGGGCCTCGACAATCCGAACAGCATGCCGCCGATGATCGTCGCCCCCGAACGCGACGTGCCGGGGATCAATGCCAGTGCCTGCGCGAAGCCGATCTTCAGCGCGTCCGTCCAGCGGATCGCGTCGACGCTGTCGATGCGCACCGTCGACGGCGCGACGCGCTGCCGGCGCTCGACCCACAGGATGACGAACGCGCCGACAATGAACGCGAGCGCGACGGGCACCGGCGCGAACAGGTGGCGCTTGATGATTTTCGAGAACAGCAGCCCGAGGATCGCGGCGGGCATGAAGGCGAGCAGCAGATTGACGACGAAGCGCTGCGCGTCGCGCGAGCTCGGCAATCCCGCGGCGACTTTCCAGAGCCTTGCGCGATATTCCCAGCAGACGGCGAGGATGGCGCCCGCCTGGATGACGATCTCGAACATCTTCGCGCGCTCGCCCGTGTAGCCGAGCAGCGATCCGGCGACGATCAGGTGGCCGGTCGACGAGATCGGCAGGAATTCGGTCAGACCCTCGACGATGCCGAGGACGAGTGCAACGAAAACGGTTGGATGATCCAAAGGCGCGGGCGTGCCGATGCGTGCGAACGGGCGTCGATTGTCGCACGGCAATTGCGCGGAATCGTGCGGCGGGTTAGCGTAAGCGCCGAAGCACCTTGAAACGGAGTGCCCGATGAGTCACGAACTGCATCAGTTGTTCGATCCGGCGTCGTCGACGTTCACTTACATGCTCGTCGACCTGCCGACGCGCGAAGCGATCGTCGTCGATTCCGTCGACCTTCTGACCGAGCGCGATCTGTCGCTCGTGCGGCGGCTTGGACTGACGGTCCGCTACGTCGTCGAAACGCACGCGCACGCCGACCACGTGACCGGCGCGGGACTGTTGCGCGCGCGGACCGGCGCCAAGGCGGCGGCGCCGTTCAAGTGCGGGATCTCGCCGGCCGACGTGCAACTCGCGCACGGCGACACGCTGCGCTTTGGCGCGAACGAGGAACTGCATGCGATCCACACGCCGGGCCACACGTCCGGCAGCACGAGCTACCTGTGGCACAACAACGTGCTCACCGGTGACACGCTGTTGATCGACGGCTGCGGACGCACGGATTTCCAGAGCGGCGACGCGGGTTCGCTGTACGACAGCGTGCACGAGCGGCTCTTCACGCTCCCCGACGACACGCGCGTGTGGCCCGCGCACGACTACCACGGCAACACCGTGTCGACGATCGGCTACGAGAAGCGGCACAACGCGCGACTGGTCGGCCGCGACCGGCCGGCGTTCGTCGCGCTGATGGGAAATCTCAACCTGCCGCGGCCGAAGATGATCGACGTGGCGGTGCCCGCGAACCTGCTGCTCGGGATTCCGCACGCGGCCTGAAGAGCCGCCAGCGACGCGCGGGTTTTAGCCGCCGCGCCCGCGTTGGAGGATGGCGAGTGCCTCGTTGACGAGGTCGCTGTGTCCTTCCGGGATCTGGCCACCCGGTGTCATTCGGTCGACGACGCTCGGCAACTCCTGCGCAAGCTGGCCGGCCGCTTCGTCGTGCGAAATTCCGAGTTGCTGCGCGATCTGCCCCAGTTGTCCCTGGCCAAAGATCTGCGACAGCGCGCTGGCGTCGATGGGCATGTTCTGACCGGTGCCGATCCACGACTGTGCCTGGTCGCCGTAGCCCGCCTGCTGGAACTTGCCCAGCACGCCCTGCAGCCCGCCGTTCTGCTGCAGCAACTGCAGCGCGATCTGCAGCAACGGATTGGACCCCTGTGCGCCGAGCCCGCCCATTGGAGCGCCTCCCTGTCCACGCATCACCCCGCCGAGAATTGCGTCGAGTAAGCCCATGGTTAGCCCTCCACAAGGAACGAACGGCGAGTGTACTCCGCGATCGTCGATTCTGCCCGGCGGCTCGATGTCCGCACTGCAGGTGAAGCGCAGATGAGCGATGTCGGTCGGCGTCGCGACGACCGCCGCGACCACTCGCTTACGACCGCGGTGCGCCGTACCGTCGGTAAGGTTTTCGTGGGCGGCGCTGACTAAGCCCGCAATCGATCGGATCGCGCAGCGTCCGACCGGCCAGTGGCGTCCGGCTTGTCCGGCTG
>Ga0207701_10007610_pt1 | contig 10770 bp, 9 predicted proteins | sample KBSSwiSSwithPhiX_FD_184294 | JGI IMG/M metagenome (GOLD analysis project Ga0207701, IMG submission 184294) | Switchgrass rhizosphere bulk soil microbial communities from Kellogg Biological Station, Michigan, USA, with PhiX - S5 (SPAdes) (version 2) | ecosystem: Environmental > Terrestrial > Soil...
GTGCAGCACCATCATGAACGCGTACAACGGCATCAGTAACCAGCCGGTCATGCTCGCCAGCTACCTCGCCGCCGATCACGCCAACTGGATCAGCTTCGGGGGCGGCAGCACCGTCAAGCCGGTCGAGGTCACCACCACCGCCTGGATGCGCGTCCACCTGATGGGTGACACCGCGCTGCGCGGCCGCTTCTACGGCGCGTCGTGCACGCTCTGCCAGGACACGGCCTGGTCGGTGATGCGCAAGATGATGGATCAGTAGCGAGCGTTCGCGACTAGCGAGCACCGCGTCCGCCGCCGCGGACCTCGACGGCCGTCCCACCGCCCTGCACCGTCTGGCTGGTCGAGAACGACTTCGTCCAGTAACCGCGGCGTTAAGAACGAGGAGGCTGCTCGGTCGCACGCCGCATTTCCTCATTTTTTCGTCATGCACATCACCATCCGCAAGTTGTTGACCAGGTTTTCTCGTATTGAGCGGACTTCCTCATCCGCGGATGCGACCAGCGGGACAGCGTGCGCGCAAGGGCGTGCGCACAGCGATCTCAACAGCCTTGGCAGTCTTGTTGTTTGGGGGACAGGCACTGGCACAGGACCAGGCGGCGATCGAGAAACTCGTCCAGATGAACAAGCAGGCTCTGGCCGATTACGACACGCTCGAGTGGGAATCCGCGAAGAGGACGCTGCTCGACGCCGTGACGGCGGGCAAGAAGGCCGGGCTCGACAACCACGCCGTCATGGCGCGGACCTACGTCCACCTCGGCGCCGTGTACGTCACGGGCTTCAAGGACCGGGACAAGGCGATCCAGAGCTTCACCCGCGCGCTGGAGATCGATCCGTCCATCCAGCTGTCACGCGGGATCGCGACGCAAGAAGTGAACGAAGTGTTCGCGGAGGCCCGGCGGCAGCGGGCTGGGGGCGGGACCGTCACGCCGCCGCTCCCGCCGCCGCCACAGAAGAAGAATACGCGGAAGCTCTCCGTGTCGGAGGACTCCGCGGAGAAGGATCTGCCCGTCAAGATCACAGCGCTCGATTGCCCCAACGAGGACGAGGCGATCATCGATCGGACGGCAACGTTCCGCTGCGCGCTGGAGCAGACGCCTGTCCTGCAGCAGGTGGCGAATGTGTTCCTGATCTACCAGGAACCCGGGAAGGACAACTACGCCGAAGTTCAGATGACCAAGTCGCCCAAGGGCTGGTACGTGGGCAAGATTCCGAAGAGGGCGGTCGTCGGCAGATCGATTCGCTACTACTTCGAGGGGCGGAACGCCGCGGGCAACACGATCGTCACCAACGGCGAAGAGGCCAAACCGCTCGTTGTGATGCTGATGACCGAGGAGGCGTACAGGAAGTCCAAGGAAAAGAGAGTCGACCGCACCGGGCCTGACAAGGAGAACCCTCTCGATGTGCCCGAGGGGCCAGACCGCTTCGGCAAGCGCAAGTGGTGGATCGGAATCGGCGCGGGCAGCGGGTTTGGTTACGCGAAGGGCCAGGGCCTGGAAGCCGTGAACCGATCGCCCGAGACGACGCTGCCTGCGGGAACGCCGCCCATGTGCGGGCAGGGCAGCGGCTTTCACGACCTGTCTGCTTGCTTCCAGCCAGGCAGCGCGTGGGCGGGCTTCTTCCACGTGGCGCCCGAGGTCGGGTTCATGCTCTCGCCCAACATGTCGCTGTCGCTGGAAGGGCGCCTGCAGTACATCCCGCAGGATCCGAAGTTTGCGCGTTTCGTCGCGCGCGGCGCGATCTCGGGCCTGGCGAAGCTGATGTTCTACACGCAGCAGAGTCAGCTTCGATTCTTCTTTGGCCCGATCGTCGGCGGCGGCGAGGGCTTCCGCTTCGTCGTCAAGCCGGGCGCGCACATCACCGACCAGAACGACCCGCTGTACAAGGTCCGCGACATCCAGGACACGGTGCGCGGCGGCCCGTTCATCGCCGGCGGCGGCGCCGGCCTCAACTTCGAGGCGACCCGCCGGGCGTCGCTGGTCGTCGAGGCGCACGCGCTGGCGGGGTTCCCGGAGATCGGGTTCGTGGTCGACGGGAACGTCGCGCTACAGATCAACTTCTACGGCGCTGAAGCCGTCGTGCCGCCGGGCCGGTTCGTCCCCAAGGAGGAGGACGAGGAGCCGAAGTAGTGGACGCGTTCGCCCCGATGAACATGTCCGACTAGTCAGTCCGCGCAGGGCGCGTTTCGACTTCAGCGCGAAGCTCACCGGAGCGACCGCTCTCACGCGAGCTGATGCGCAAGCCATTCCAGCACCTCGTAGCACGGTAGCACCTGCGCGACGCTGGCGTTGGGATCGCGGCCCTCGCGGATGGCGGTGAAGAACTCGCGATCCTGCAGCTCGATGCCGTTCATCGACACGGCCACCTTCGACACGTCGATCGGCGCCTCCTTGCCGTCGACGAGGTCGTCGTAGCGCGCGATGTACGTCCCGGTGTCGCCGATGTAGCGGAAGAAGGTGCCCAGCGGGCCCTCGTTGTTGAACGACAGGCTCAGCGTGCAGATCGCGCCGTTCTCCGCCGCCAGCTGGATGCTCATGTCCATCGCGATGCCCAGCGCCGGGTGGATCGGCCCCTGGATCGCGTTCGCCTTCACGATCGGACTGCGCGCCTGATACGCGAACAGGTCGACGGTGTGCGCCGCGTGGTGCCACAGGAGGTGGTCCGTCCAGCTTCGCGGCTGGCCGAGCGCGTTCATGTTCGTGCGCCGGAAGAAATACGTCTGCACGTTCATGTGCTGGATGTTGAATTCGCCCTTCACGATCCGCTGGCGCACCCACTGGTGGCTCGGGTTGAAGCGCCGCGTGTGCCCGCACATCGCGACCTTGCCGGTCCCGCGCGCGGCGGCGACGACCGCCTCCCCGTCCTTCAGAGCGTCGCAGAGCGGGATCTCCACCTGCACGTGCTTGCCGGCCTGGAGGCAGGCGAGCGCCTGCCCGGCGTGCATCGGCGTCGGCGTGCACAGGATGACGGCGTCGACGTCCTTCATCTTCAGGCTCTCGGCGAGATCGGTCGTGACGTGCGCGATGCCATACTTGCGCGCGACCTCCTCGGTCTTGCCGCGCTCGCGGCCCACCAGCGAGATGACCTTCACGCCGTCGATCACCTTGATCGCGTCGAGGTGCTTGATGCCGAACGCGCCGGCGCCGGCCAGCGCGACATTGATGGTCATGGTGTCTCCTCGAGGATGAGATGGCCGACCGCCGTGTTGCTGGCGGGCACGTGATAGAAGCGGTGCGCGACGGTCGGGCGCGCGCCGCCGGCCGCGTCGGCCATCGCGCCGCGCGCGATCAGCCACATCACCAGCTCGATCGCCTCGCTGCCGGCCTCGCGCACGTACTCGACGTGAGGCACCTGCGACTGGGCCGCGGGAACATCGATCAGTCGATCGAGAAACTGGTTGTCCCAGGTCTTGTTGATGAGGCCCGCGCGCGGGCCTTGAAGCTGGTGGCTCATGCCGCCGGTCCCCCAGATCTGGACATTCAACGGCTCGTCATACGTCTCGACCGCCCTGCGAATCGCTTTGCCCAGCTCGTAGCAGCGGCGGCCCGAGGGCACCGGATACTGCACGACGTTCACGGCGAGCGGGATAACGGGACACGGCCACGCCGCTGGCTGCCCGCACATCAGGCTGAGCGGTACGGTGAGGCCGTGGTCGACGTCCATCTTGTTGACGACGGTGAGGTCGAAGTCGTCCTGGATCACGCTCTGGGCGATGTGCGAAGCCAGCTCGGGGTGACCCGCCACTCTCGGCACCGGCCGCGCGCCCCACCCTTCGTCGGCTGGCTGGAACGCGGCGGCCGTTCCGATCGCGAAGGTCGGGATCATCTCCAGGCTGAAGGCCGTGGCGTGATCGTTGTAGACGAGGATGATCACGTCGGGCGCCTGCGCCACGAGCCAGCGCCGCGAAAACTCGTAGCCCGCGAACACCGGGCGCCAGTAGGGCTCCTGCGTCTTGCCCTGATCGATCGCGACGCCGATGGCGGGCACGTGGCTGGTGTAGACGGACGCGGTGATGCGCGCACCCCCGCCGCGCGATCGCAGGGAGGAAGCTCGGCTTTGCCGAGCGGAGTCCGGCGCGGGAGGGTTGCCGTCGATCGAGCGGCCGCCCCGCACCATCATCCCGCGGTATTCCTCCTCGCTCATGCCGGTCATGCTCGCGGCCATCTGCAGAAACGTCTTGCCGTCGGTCGCGCCGATCTTCGAGAGGAAGTAGATGTTGCCGCCCGAGGCGATCGCGGCGTTGAGATCGCGGGCGAGCACCGCCTGCTTCTGCGCGTCGGTCATCGGCCACTCGTCCAGGTACGCGCGCTCGTTCGCCTTGAAGCGGGCGCGGTTCTCGGCCTTCATCAGGCTCATGCAGAACTGGTTGAGCCCGTAGCCCTTGCGCGACTGCTCGGCGTCGAAGATCGTCGTTCCCGGGATGTCCAGGTAAGGCTTGTCGAGCGCCATCAGGTCCCCTGCCCGTTCTCTTCGGGCCAGTAGAGACGCATCGGGTTCGTGACCAGCAGCTTCCGCTGCAGCTCCGCCGTGAGCGCGACGTGCGGGATGACGTCCACCAGCAGCCCGTCGTCGGGCATGTGCGTCTCGAGGTTCGGGTGCGGCCAGTCGGTGCCCCACAGCACGCGGTCGGGGAAGGTTTCGACGACGCGACGGGAGAAAGGCACGACGTCCTGATACGCGTTCCGCTCGCCGTCCAGCGCCGGCGGCCCGCTGAAGGAGAGGCGCTCGGGGCAGCTGACCTTGGTCCAGATGTTCTCGTGGCGGCGCATCAGATCGAGAAACAGCCCGAACTCGGGGCCGTCGATCGGCTTCCGGACATCGGGCCGGCCCATGTGATCGACGACGACCACCGTCGGCAGCGCGGTGAAGAAGTCGTAGAGCAGCGGCAAGTCGCGCCCCTCGAAGTAGACGACGACGTGCCAGCCGAGCGGCTGGATGCGGGCGGCGATCTCGGCCAGCTCGTCGCGGGGCGTGAAGTCGACCAGACGCTTGACGAAGTTGAAGCGCACGCCGCGCACGCCGGCGTCGTGAAGATCCTGCAACTCGCGGTCGCTGACGCCCAGGTGCACGGTGGCGATGCCGCGCGCCTTGCCGGCGCTGGCGCGGCACGCGTCGGCCATCGCGCGGTTGTCCGCCCCGTGGCAGGTGGCCTGCACGATGACATTGCGCGCGAAGCCCAGGTGGTCGCGCAGCGCGAACAGCTGCGCCTTGCTCGCGTCGCAGGGCGTGTACTTGCGCTCGGGCGCAAAGGGAAACTCCGCGCCCGGACCGAACACGTGGCAGTGCGCGTCCACCGTGCCGGGCGGCGGGACGAAGCGCGGCTTCCTCGGACGCGCATACCAGTCGAGCCAGCCGGGCGTCTTCTCGAACGTCGCCACCGCCGTCACGCCATCCCCGATGTCTTGAGGTGGTCGAGGATCCGGTCAGCCTCGGTGCGCCAATCCTGGCTCGCGCCGAAGCTCTTGTGACCCCGCTTGCCGAAGATGCCCTCGTCGGCCAGATCGGCCACCCACGTCTGGCGCTCGGCGGTGGCGGCCGCGCTCCACGGCTGCAGGCCCGCCTCGCGCACTGTGACGGCCGCCTCGCGCATCTCCTCGCCGCGCCGGCGCCCGTGCTCGATGACGCGCTGGAAGAAGTACGCGGCCTGCTTTTCCCAGTCGACGCCTGGGAAGGTCTCGCGCAGCGACTTGATCAGCGCGCCTTCGACGCCGTAGCGCCGCGCGGCAGTGAAGCTCTCGATCACCATCGCCTCCAGGCCCTTGATCATCACGCTGCGGCACATCTTGGTGGCGCTGGCGATGCCCAGCTGATCGCTCGCGACCCGGGCTGCGAAACCGAGATCGTCGAGCGCCGGCAGCAGCGCGCCCGCATGGGGGCCGCCCAGCAGCAGCGGCACCTTGATGCGATGGGGTGGCACCGACGTCATCACCGCGCCCTCGACATAGCGACCGCCACCCCGCGCGATATGTTCGGCGGCGGTGATCTTCGCGCCGGGCGACGCGGAGTTGAGATCGAGGAAGAAGCTGCCCGCGCGCAGCCCGCGCGCGCACGCCTCGGCCGCCGCGGCGGTCTGGCTCGCCGTCACCGCCGAGACGACCAGCTCGGCCGACCGCACGGCGTCACCGTGGGATTCGGCGAGCGTCACACGGTGAGCAGCCGCGTGCGCGCGCATCGGCTTGCCGGCGTCGGAGCGCAGCTTCAGATCGAACGCCGTAGCCTCATGCCCCACGGCGCGCAGATCCTCGCCCAGGATGCGCCCGACTTCGCCGTAGCCGATCAGAGCAATCTGCATCAGTCGACGTACCTCAACCCGGCTGCTGCCAGCGGCACGCGCATTCCGTACATGTCCAGGCCCAGCACGCCCGAGGCCAGCTTGGCCCGCTTCTCGACCTCGTTCGCCTCGCGCTTCGCCGCCGCAGCCAGCGTGGCGGCGGCCGTCACGCGCGGCACGCAAACCACGCCGTCGTCGTCGGCGACGATCACGTCGCCTGGGTGCACCAGCGCCCCCGCGCACACGACGGGGATGTTCACCGACCCGAGCGTCGCCTTGACCGTCCCCTTCGCGCTGATGGCGCGGCTCCAGACCGGGAATGACATCGCCGCCAGCGCCTTCACGTCGCGGCAGCCACCGTCGATGACCAGCGCGCGCGCCCCCTGCGCCTTGAACGAGGTGGCCAGCAACTCGCCGAAGAAGCCGTCGGTGCTCTCGGCGGTGACCGCGGCGACCACCACGTCGCCGGGCCGGACCTGCTCGGCCGCCACGTGCAGCATCCAGTTGTCGCCCGGCTGCAGCAGCACCGTCACCGCCGTCCCGGACACCTGAGCGCCGGCGTAGATCGGCCGCATGATCGGCTGCATCAGGCCGGCGCGGCCCATCGCCTCGTGCACGGTGGCGCTGCCGAACGCGGCCAGCTTGTCGGCCGCCTCGGCGTCCGCGCGCTGGATGTTTCTATGAACGACCCCGATCTCGTACATGCGTCACTTGCCCCTTTTCTTCAGGGCGGCGTCCAGGCGCGGGTAGACGCGCCGGGCGTTGCCCTCGTAGATCTGCCGGCGCTGCTCCGGCGTCAGCCGCGTCGCCCCCTCGACGTAGCGCTTGGTGTCGTCGTAGTTGTGGCCGGTCTCCGGGTCGACGCCGCGCACGGCGCCGATCATCTCGCTGGCGAACAGGATGTTCTCGATCGGCACGACGCCGGTCAGCAGGTCGATCCCCGGCTGGTGATAGACGCAGGTGTCGAAGAAGACGTTGTTCAGCAGGTGATCCCGCAGCAGCGGTTTCTTCAGCTCCTGCGCCAGGCCCCGGTAGCGTCCCCAGTGGTAGGGCGCTGCGCCGCCGCCGTGCGGGATCACGAACCGCAGCGTCGGAAAGTCCTTGAACAGGTCGCCCTGGATCAGCTGCATGAAGGCCGTCGTGTCGGCGTTGATGTAGTGCGCGCCGGTGGTGTGGAAGGATGCGTTGCAGCTCGTGGACACGTGGATCATCGCGGGGATGTCGTAGGCGACCATCCGGTCGTAGATCGGGTACCACTGGCGGTCGGTCAGCGCCGGCGACGTCCAGTGTCCGCCCGACGGATCGGGGTTCAGGTTGATCGCGACCGCGCCGTACTGCTCGACGCACTTCTCCAGCTCGGGGAGGCAGGTCTCGGGCGCGACGCCCGGGCTTTGCGGCAGCATCGCAGCCGGGATGAAGTGGTCCGGGAACAGCTGGCTCACCCGGAAGCACAGCTCGTTGCAGATCGCCGCCCACGTCGACGACACCTGAAAGTCGCCGATGTGGTGGGCCATGAAGCTGGCGCGCGGGCTGAAGATCGTCAGGTCCGATCCACGCGCCTTCATCTGTTTGAGCTGGTTGCTCTCGATCGTCTCGCGAATCTCGTCGTCCGAGATCTTCAGGTCCGAGACCCTCGGCCGCGCCACCGCATCCTTGATGCCGGCGATCTGCCGGTTGCGCCACGCCTCCAGCGCCTTCGGCGCGGTGGTGTAGTGGCCGTGGACGTCGATGATCACTTGCGCTTCCTCGGCCGCTGGCCGCCTTCACCTGCCGCCGGCGTCCCGCCGTATCCGCGCGTCCGACGAGCGCAATCGTGCGGGCGGCTTGGCGCTCGTCGGACGCGCGGATACAGGGCCGTGGCGTCGTGGGGAACGAGGTGTTCTGGTGGAGGCGGGTACGTCGACAGCATCAACGCGCCTCTGTGTCGAAGCCGAAATCGAGCGGCAGACCCACGTAGTTCTCGGCGATGGTGCGGGCGGCGTGCTCGGAGTGAAACAGGTAGTCGAGCTCCGCGTCCTGGAGCCGCGCGCCGATGGGACCGTCGTCGGGAAATCGGTGCATCAGCGAGGTGAACCACCACGAGAACCGCTCGGCCCGCCAGACGCGGCGCAGGCAGCGCTCCGAGTACGCGGCCAGGCCCGCGTCGCTGCCGTCCCGGAAGTGCTCGATCAGCGCGCCGGCCAGGACCTTCACGTCGGTGGCGGCGAGGTTCAGGCCCTTGGCGCCCGTGGGCGGCACGATGTGGCCCGCGTCGCCCGCCAGGAACAGGCGGCCGAAGCGCAGCGGCTCGCAGACGAAGCTGCGCAACGGGGCGATGCTCTTTTCCAGCGACGGACCGGTCACCAGCGCGTCACGGCCCTTGTCGTCGAGGCGCAGGCGCAGCTCGTTCCAGAAGGCGGCGTCGGACCAGTTCTCGACTTTCTCCGTCAGCGGTACCTGCACGTAGTAGCGGCTGCGCGTGGGGCTGCGCATCGAGCAGAGTGCGAAACCGCGCGGGCTGTTGACGTAGATCAGCTCGTGCGAGACGGGCGTCGTGTCGGCCAGCAGGCCGAGCCAGCCGAACGGGTAGATTTTCTCGTACTCCGTGATTGCACCCGGCGGTACGCTGGCCCGGCAGACGCCGTGGAAACCGTCGCAGCCGGCGATGAAGTCGCACGCGATCTCATGCGTCCGGCCGTCCTTCTCGTATGTGACGCGCGGGTTCGGACCGTCGAAGCCGTGCACAGCGACGTTGGCGGCCTCGTACACCGTCGGCAGATCGGCGGCGCGGCGCGCGTCCATCAGATCGCGCGTCAGCTCGGTCTGGCCGTAGACCATCACGCTCTTGCCGCCCGTCAGGCGCTGCATGTCGATGCGGCGGCGCCGGCCGCGCCACAGCATCTCGAATCCCCCGTGCACCAGCCCCTCGCGGTGCATGCGCGCGCCGACGCCGACCTCGTCCAGCAGGTCGACGCAGACCTGTTCCAGGACGCCGGCGCGGATGCGGCCGAGCACGTGCGCGCCGGTCTGGCGCTCGACGATCACCGCGTCGATGTCGGCCTTGGCCAGCAGTTGCCCGAGCAGCAATCCGGACGGCCCGGCGCCCACGATGGCGACCTGCGTTCGCTTGCGCGCGGTCATGGGCTCACGCCCGCGGGCTCCATCCCGTAGAAGCGCTTGGCGCCGGCCGCCGCGGGGGACGACATGAACGCCAGCAGCGCGCGGGCTGCCTTCGGCTGGCGCGACGCCGCGGCGACGGCCGCCGAGAACGTGGTGACGATCTGGATCTCGGGCGGCAGCGGTCCGAGCACGTCGATGCCGCCGAGGCGCGCCATCTCTGACAGCTGCTGGAAACCCAGCTCCACCTCGCCCCGCGCCACCAACCCGCCCACCGCGACGCCCGGCGGCGGCGTGACGATGCGATCGCGAATCTGCTCGCCGATGCCCCAGCGCTCGAACAGCTTGCCCAGCGCGACCCCGCTCGGCCCCGTCGACTTGCCGATCGTCCGCGCGGCCAGCACCGCGCGCCTGACCGCGTCCTCGCTGCCGATGTCGGGCCGCGGGCCACCGGCCCGCACCGCGACCGCGACGCCGGAGCGGGCCAGGTCCACCACGCTGTCCGCGACCAGGCTGCCGCCGGCGAGCAGCTTGTCGATCGCGTCGCGCGCCAGCACCACGATGTCGAACGGCTCGCCCGCCTGCACGCGCCTCGCGGCATCGACACCGCCGACCGACTTGAACGCGACGACCAGTCCCGAATGCGCCAGGTACGCGCGCGCCAGCTCCGCCAGCACCTCCCGCGTGGCCATCGAGGAGATCGCCGTCAGGTGTGGGCGCTTCCGGCTCACGCGCGTCCTCCCGCGACGCCGATCCCGGGCGTTATGTCCTGGAGCCACACAGAGTCACCGCAGCTCGCAGTCGCGCCATCGCGCTGGAGTGGGCCAGACATTTTTCGTCTGCGACGTAGAGGCGCTTGTTCTCGCAGTTCTGAGCTAAGATCGGCCCGGCCGCGCCGCTCGCGGCGAGGAGGAGTCGATATGAGGCACTTCATTCGATCCGGACCTTCTCTGGTGGCGACTTTCATCGCGGTCGCGATCGCGGCCGTCGTATCCGCCGGGTGCGGATCCAGCCCGTCCAGCACGCCCGGAACCGGCGGTTCGAACGCGACGGCCGGGACGACCGGCGCCGCGGGTGCGATCGCCGGCACGACCGGCAGCGCCGGCACGACCGGCACCGCGGGCACGACGGGCAGCGGCGGCAGCAGCACGGGCGACGCATGCACCATCGGCGCGTTCCCCGCCGCCGATCCTTCCAAGCCGGGTCCGTTCGCGACGGTGACCGAGAACAATGTCGGTCCGGCCGCGGGCGTGGGCGCGGACGGCGGCGCGGCGCCGATGTTCACCATGTTCCGTCCGATGGACCTCAAGCAGGGCGGCCTCTGCCACCCCGTGATCACCTGGGGCAACGGCACGGGCTCGACGCCCAACCTCTACGGCGTGCTGCTCAGACACTTCGCCTCGCAC
>Ga0207701_10007612_pt1 | contig 10769 bp, 6 predicted proteins | sample KBSSwiSSwithPhiX_FD_184294 | JGI IMG/M metagenome (GOLD analysis project Ga0207701, IMG submission 184294) | Switchgrass rhizosphere bulk soil microbial communities from Kellogg Biological Station, Michigan, USA, with PhiX - S5 (SPAdes) (version 2) | ecosystem: Environmental > Terrestrial > Soil...
TCGAAGTTGACCGGAGTTCCATCATCCAAATGACCGCGGCCGCTGAAGTCAGCGCTACTGCCCGTGACGACGAGACTGCGCACCCTACCCTTAAGCTTGTAAATGCCGCCGTCCAGATCGCTAAATATGAATGTGCCGGTAGGAGAGCCACTAGACTGGGTAATGCTAAAGTGGAAGGTTGCTGGACTGTTTTTGCCATCGATCTTTCCATAACCATCAACCGTTGTAACTGCATTCGCAGTCCCATAGAGTTCGGCACTGTTGAACAGACGGTCGTTTCCTTCTCCGCCGGCGACCAACACCACGCCGTTGGTCAGTAGCGTCGCGGTCTGGTCGCTGCGCGCCTGATTGAGTTTGCCGGTGAATGTCCAAGTCCCGCTAGTTGGGTTGTAAAGCTCTGAAGAAGCCAGAATCGTCCCAAAAAGGCCGCCCTCGGCCAGCACGGTGCCATCGGGCAGCAATGTCGCCGCATGGAAGTACCGTCCGGCATTGAGGCTGCCGGTCAGGGACCATGTGCCCGCAGTCGGATTGTAAACTTCCGCGCTTGTGCAATCGGCGTCATCCCCGCCCGCAATTAAGACCTTGCCGTTGCTCAGCAAGGTAGCGGTATGGTAAGCCCGGGTCCTGTTAAGGCTGCCACTCAAGGTCCACGATCCAGTTGCGGGGTCGTAGAGTTCCGACATCGGGACACTGCTGCCACCGCCGGCAACCAAAACTTTTCCATTGTTAAGCAAGTTCGCCGTGTGGCTTCCTCGTGCCTGATGGAGGCTGCCAGTGAAACTCCAGGTCCCAGTCGCTGGATCATACAGTTCTGCGCTCGCGAGAGCGGTGCTACCGTCGTAACCCCCTGCGACAAGCACCTTGCCATTCCCGAGCAGCGTGGCTGTGTGAAACTGGCGCGCCGTTTCGAGACTTCCGGTAAACGTCCAAGTTCCAGTCGCGGGATCATAAAGTTCCGCCTTGGTGGAATCGATATAGTTGCCGCCGGCAACGAGAACTCGGCCATCAGGTAACAAGGTGGCGGTGTGGCCATACCGACCTTGATTGAGGTTTCCTGTGACATTCCACGTTCCGGTCACCGGGTCGTAGAGATCGGCGGTCGCGATGGTTCCGTAACCGCCCGTGACCAGCACTCTCCCATCGAGGAGCAATACGGCCTTGTGCCCGGCGCGATGGAAATCGAGATTGCCGGTGTATTCCCACACACCAGGGGCGGCGAGGCATGGTTGTGCCATGCAGTGGATGACGCCGAACAGGAGCGGCGCGAATGACATTCGTTTCATCCAGCGTGACAAGGTTACGATCGATTCAGGGAGTTTGCTTGGGTGGATTGGATTTTTCATAACTTCTTATGTCATTATATCCTGATGTTGCACTCGGGTAGACTGCCCCCCGCGCGAAAAACCTTCGTGGGTCTGAGCCCCACGCGATTACCAAGGTTCCACGTCGAAATGTCAAGCTTATAAGACTGACTCTGTAGCGTTTTGGCTATAAGCTGAACGACGAGCTGTACTTAGATTGACTCACGTCCGTCATCGCTTCAACGAACGCGTTCTATGAAGGGCCAGTGATCGATATCTTCACCCTGATCGCAAGGACATTGGCATTCGCAGCGAAAACGAATTGGGCAGCGCTTCGCCGTTCCCGTCCACGACGTGGCCAGCACCTCGGCAAACTTAGTCATACCTAGTCTCGTTAGGGCGTGTTCGATTCTCCTTACGCCTTCGATTAATGCGTTGCGTCGAAAATGCTTGCCCGCGTGACCGTTACGGCCAATCATTTCTCTCATGAGATCAAACCGATGCAGCTGGGGATTGTTGACGCTGGCGGTGGCGATGATGGCGGCCGGCGTCGTTCGAGGAAAAAACGAACCGTTTTTCGAGGGCCTGGGCGGCTACAAGCACAAGATCACGACCACTTCACCCCTGGCACAGCGCTATTTCGATCAGGGCATCGGGTTTTACCACGGCTTCAACCATGCGGAAGCGATCCGTTCCTTCCAAGCCGCCTTGGCAGCCGACCCGAAGTGCGCGATGGCTCACTGGGGCATCGCGCTCGCGTGCGGTCCGCACATCAATCTTCCCATCGTTCCGCCGCCCTCCGCAGAATTGGCCTGGAAAGAACTCAAGCTCGCCCAGGAAAACGTCGCCGGCGTGTCACCCGTAGAACTCGATCTGATCGAGGCGCTCGGCCAGCGTTATGCCAACCCGCAGCCAGAAGATCGGATGCCGCTCGACCAGGCTTACGCCGACGCGATGCGGAAAGTCTGGCAGCTCCATCCTGATGACGTGGAGGTGGGCGTTCTTTTTGCCGAAGCCATGATGGATCTGCGTCCGTGGAATCAGTGGACGCCGCAAGGCGAGCCCAATCCCGGCACCGAGGAAATTCTCGCGACCCTTGACGCCGTCTTAAAAATGAACCCGCAACATCCTTTCGCGAATCATCTTTACATTCACGCGACGGAAGCCTCGCCGGACCCGGCGCGTGCGAACGCGGCGGCGGATCGTTTGCGGACATTGCAGCCCGGTCTCGCGCACAATGTCCATATGCCGTCGCACATCGACATTCGCTGCGGCCGCTGGCAGCAGGCGGTCGAGACTAACGAGAAGGCGATCACAGCTGACCAGAATTATCGCAAGATCGTGGGACCGCCCAAGGGATTCATTAACGTCTATGTGGCGCATAACCGCCACATGCTCGCTTATGCCGCGATGATGACCGGACAGCGCGAGCTCGCGATGAAGCACATCCGGGCCATGGTCGCAGGGATCGATCCAGATTTTGTGAAACAGTTCGCATTGCAGGCGGAAGGCTTCATTGCCATGCCGATGGAGACGATGGTCCGCTTTGGAATGTGGGACAAGATTCTCGCCGAGCCCGATAATTACGCGGACTACATGACCGGCACGCGTGCCTTTCATCATGCCGCGCGCGCGATCGCCTACGCGGCGAAGGGCGATCCCGAGAATGCGCGCAAAGAACAAGCGATTTTCCTCGAGAAAGTGAAGCTGGTGCCAAAGGAAGAGACCTTCGGTAACAACACTGCGGCGGATGTATTCGCTGTCGCACAGCACATGACCGAGGGCGAAATCCTGGTCCGCGAGAATAAGCTCGATGCCGGAATTGCGGAGCTGCGCGAATCGATCAAGCTCGAGGACGCATTGAAATACGACGAGCCCCCCGCCTGGCTCATCCCCGTTCGCCATTCGTTAGGCGCGACTCTCATGCGAAATGGCCGCTACGCTGAGGCCGAGGAAGTTTATCGCGAAGATCTGAAGAGATTGCCGGACAACGGCTGGTCGCTTTTCGGGTTGGCGGAGAGTCTGCGCCTGCAGGACAAGAGTACGGACGAAGCGAAAGCCGCGAAAGCGAAATTCCAAAAAATCTGGGCCAAGGCAGACACCAAGATCACCAGCTCGTGTCTTTGTCAGCCGGCGGTATTGGCGAAAGAGTAAGAGCTGTTTCTGGCTGTTGTAGTCCGCTGTTTGAAAGCCGGGCCGCTCCTTCACCCGCGTTACGGCAGCGGAAAGCTGTGCGATATTCGCGTTACGAGGCACCCCTTTGCGGCTGAGAACAGCCGACGCTACAACAATAACCACTTGAGCGCGGCATCGACGTGAATTTGCGTCGTATCCAACACTGGCAGTCCTTCCAACGTCCCTTCACGGAGGATCAATGACAACTCCGTTCCGCCGAGAATTAATCCGTCGATCCCGTCGCGTCCCTTCATCGCGCGCACAATTTCGACCAATCCCGCCCGCGTTTCCGGCAGAATAACGTTAACAAACAGCTCGTTCATGTATTTGTCGTGAATATACGTCTGCTCGGCATCGTTAGGCACAACGATCGCGATCTGCCGCCGCTGGAAAATTTCAGGGAAAAATGCTGCCTGCATGGTAAAACGCGTTCCGAAGAGTGCGAGCCGTCGCAAACCCGCCGTCGCAGCTGCCTCACAGGTCGCAGCTACAATGCTAAGCATTGGAATTCGAGTGCGACGCTGCACCTCATCGAACACGAGATGAGGAGTGTTAGCGGCGATCAACCCCAAGCCCGCACCTGCGTGCGCTAATCGTTCCATCTCCGCGACGAGAAAATCAGTTAGCGCCGCCAACTCATTGGCAGTAACTAAGTCCACCACCTTTTTGTTGTCGATGCTGTTGATAACCAACGAGGGTGCGCGTCGTTCCGGGCTCCGCTCGCGGAAACCCGCAATCAATCTGCGATAATACTCGACTGTGGTCTCGGGACCCGTCCCGCCGATTATTCCAAGAGTTCTCATAGCTCTGTTGAAAACCATCTTAGCATATGTTGTAGCGTCCGCTGCCCTCTGCGCATCCTCTCTCCAGCCGCTGAGACGGCCCCGAAAACATTCGGGCTATAGCTCTGGTGAATCGATGTTTTCAACAAAGCTAATTCTCATCTAAGTCCGCACTCTAACCATCACGGCGGCCAGGCTAGCCCGACCTTCTTGCAAAAGGCGGCAAATCGCGGGTCCGACCGCAGATCTTGTGTAAAAGGATTGTCGATAATTGCCATTACCCCGGGATCTTGTTTCTCGTAGGCTTGATCAAGCCACTCGAACGTTTTGTCGGCATCACCGCGGAAAGCATAGACCGTCGCGATTTGAAACGACATATCGTCGCTGTGACCGGCAATCAAAGCGTTCAAGGCCGCATCGGCCGCCGCCTTATCACCACGAGCCTGTTGAGCCAGGGCCATGGCGTAGGCGCGCCAATCCGGATCGGTTTCCTGCGCGGCGGCCTTTAGGGCTGCTTCGCCGTCCCCGCGTTTGGCCTCGACCAAGGCTAGCATTTCCCACGTCCCCGCTCCGCCCGGTTGGAGTTCGATTGCTTTGCGGGCCGATTTCGCCGCTTCATCGTAGCGGCCGAGAGATGTTAGCAGTCTGGCGAGATCGAAATGAGCATTAGTTGTCAACGGTTCCAATCGCACCGCCTCTTGCAAAAGCTCAACCGCTTCCTCGATCTGACCGAAGTCCGCGATGACCGAGGCGAGGCCGATCTTCGGTTCCACCGACGCCGGAGCGAGCGCCGCAGCTCGTCGATACGAAGCCTCGGCCGCTTTGGCATTCCGATCCACGCTCACGAGTATTTGTCCGAGGGCGGAATGTCCGTCCGCCAGATTCGGCTCTTCCGCCACGGCTCGCTCTGCGGCCTCACGCGCCTTGCGATTGGCCTCGGCGACATTTTCACCCGTGATATCGCCAAAGGCCCACCAGCTTTTCGATAACGCTGCGTAGGCAAGACCGTAGTGCGGGTCGCTCCGCACGGCCGCATCGTAGTAGTCGATCGCCTTGCGCAAATCGGCGGCAGTATAGCGTTGCTCGTAGAAGCGACCTTGCAGGTAGGCAGTGTAAGTGTCGTAGTTCTGGTTGGAGGGCGCGTCCGGGTTCTTACCGCCATCGCCCAGCAATGTCACTTTGAGCGCGCCGGCCACGGACTGCGCGATCTCCGCCTGGATGGCGAAAATATCCGGCAAGTTACGATCATAAATCTGCGACCACGCGTTCACCCCGTCGACGACACGCACAAGATTGACGGCGATGCGGGCGCGGTCGGCAGACTTGCGCACACTGCCTTCGAGTAAATAACCCACGCCGAGCGCGGCGCCGATGACTTTGCTCTCCTCGTTCGTGTTCTTAAAATGAAACGACGAAGTGCGCCCGATCACTCTTAGCTCCTTGATCTGGGCCAACGCGCTAATCAATTCTTCTGAAAGCCCGTCAGAAAAATATTCGTTCGCCGGGTCGCCGGTATCGTTCGCCAGCGGTAACACTGCGATCGCCTTGGCTAACGCAGAGTCAGTGCGATTTCTATGAGGCACGAACTGATTGGCGAGCAGGACTACCACCGCTGCGGCCAGGATTCCGATGATCCAGCGATCGAGTTTGCGGCCACTGCTGCGAGCGGTCGATTCCGAGCGATCGACCTCACTTTCTCGCTTCAAACCTTCCGGGGTCAGTTCGTAAAACCACGCAAAGAGCAGCGCGCAGGGGAAGCCGAGGACGACTGCAACGACAACCACCCGCATCATCCACGTCGGCATTTCGAAAACCGGGAGGACCTGCGTCGCGATCTGCACCACAAGCCAGCCGGCAGCCGCGTAAAACGCCGCAATGCGCGGCACATTGCGGCGCTTCAACTCGGCAACAAACCGGTTCATGTCAGCCGCCCCAGCGTGGTGAAATCGTGTCGGCCAGCATCCGATCAGATGTATCGTCGCGATATAGGATGGCGCAAGCGGTGTTCGCAGGCGCGATCCCAGAGCGATTTGCTCGCGCAGTCGGTCACGGCGACTCTTGCTTTCCCAGCGTTCCGCTCCGCGACCTTCTTCCCAGCCGTATGTGAAGGAAATAACTAGCCGGCAAGCACAATCTCGAAACGATAACTGCGAAGAACTTTTCTACCTGCAGATCACGTCAAGACTGCGTCTCTGTTCGTCTTCATGATGCCGAAAAAATTACAGGAACGCGATGACGATCGTCGAGAAAAAACGAGCTAGCCCGACACTTCCAATTGCCACTCGCAGCCAAACGGACGTGACGGCCCACGTCCCTCCAGCGCACATCAGTTATGGTAGCGCGCTCAAGCTTTTCACCGCATTATTTCTCGATGGCTGAAAAAACTCAGCAGCGGAAGGTTCTCTTGATTGGATGGGATGCGGCCGACTGGGAACACATCACACCACTGCTCGAGGAAGGTCTCATGCCAACCCTCGATGCTTTCATCAATCGCGGAGTGATGGGCAATCTCGCCACGCTTCAGCCAATTCTCTCACCAATGCTTTGGAATTCAGTGGCTACCGGCAAGTTTGCCGATAAGCACGGCATCCACGGGTTCATCGAGCCAGACCCCGTGAATGGCGGAGCGCGTCCTTACACGAGCACTGCGCGCAAGTGCAAGGCTCTTTGGAATATTCTGACCCAGCGCGGTCTGCGCAGTAACATTATTGGCTGGTGGGCCAGTCATCCGGCGGAGCCAATCAATGGTAATGTCGTGACTAATGCATTCGGTGGAGTGCGCTTCGATCCGGAGCAAGGTTGGAGCATTCCGAAGGGAACTATCCATCCGTCTGAGAAAGGACGGGAGTTTGCCCGCTTCAAGATTTTCCCTAACGAACTAACCGAGGCACACATCCTGCCCTTTATTCCGGAAGCGGCCAAGATCGACCAGAAAAAGGACAAGCGACTTGGATCCTTTGCCAAGGTGCTAAGTGATAACGCCTCTATCCATGCCGTCGCGACCGCATTAATGGAGATTGAGCCATGGGATTTCACCGCGATCTATTACGATGGGATTGATCACTTCTCGCACGCTTTCATGGCTTATCATCCGCCCAAGCTTCTTTGGATCAACGACGAGGATTTCGGGCTTTATAAGGACGTTGTTAAGGGTGCCTATCGTTTTCACGACATGATGCTGGAGCGGCTGCTCGAGCTGGCCGGGCCAGAGACGACAGTCATTCTTTGCTCCGATCACGGCTTCGAATCGGGCTCCCAGCGCCCGCGTGGCACACCACGGGAACCGGCGGGGCCGGCAGTCTGGCATCGTCAATATGGAATATTCGTGATGGCAGGACCCGGCATTAAGCGTGACGAACGTATCTATGGCGCGAGCTTGATCGACATTGCGCCGACCGTGCTGACCTTGTTCGATCTGCCGATCGGCGAGGACATGGATGGACGGCCGCTCCTCGAGGCCTTTGAGGTTGCGCCGCAGGTAAGCACGATTCCGAGCTGGGAAAAGGAGCCCGGTGAATCTGGGATGCCCAGGCCGGACCAACAGTTGGACAAAGAACAGGCGAATGAGCTAATGCAACAATTCGCCGCGCTCGGTTACATTGAAGATCCAAGCCAGGACAAAGAAAAAGCCGCCGAAGCGGCTGATATCGAGGCGAAATACAATGTCGCGCGCACTTACCTTTGGAAGAACCAGCCCGACCAGGCCCAGCCGCTGTTAGAAGAGATAGTTAGGCGACGCCCGTGGGAAGATCGCTTTCTCACCCAGTTAGCGGCCTGTTATTTCCAGGGCGGTTACCTGGCGCAGGCGGAGCATCTCCTGTTCGCGATCGCCGATGGTGCCGAACCGGACACGGCTGGTATGACTTTGTTATGGGCGAGGATCAAACTGGCGCGGGGCGACCTGGGTGGCGGTTTGCAAGCCTTGCTCGCAGCCGAAGCCATGAATTCAGAACTGCCGGGTATCTATATCCAGATTGGCGATACATATGCCCGTTTGCTTCAATGGCAGAACGCACAATCAGCCTATGAGAAGGCACTTACTCTTGATCCCGACAGTGCCATGGCCTTTCAAGGACTATCCACCGTTTACCGCCGGCTAGGTGATAACCAGCAAACGGCCGATTGCGCCTTGCACGCGGTCGGCCTTCTGCACCGGCTTCCGCTCGCTCATTTCAATCTCGGCGTGGCGCTCGTTCGCTCCGGCGACCCTAAACGCGCCCAAGTCGCTTTTGAAACTGCGCTACGCTTCAACCCAGCGCTGGTGAACGCTCATCGTTACCTGGCAACGATCCATCGGGGTGAAGACGGTGATCGGGAAAAGGCTGACTTTCACCGCAATAAAGTCGTCAAGTTAACCAGGCGTCGCGCAGATCGTCGTCCGACGGACAATGATAAGAAACGCGAGCAGCTGTTCGATCTCCCGGAGATTCCAAAGCGCGCCGAACGATTGGCCATCCTGTTAAGGGAGCGGCCTGATCCAAAGCCGGAAGTGGAGCCATCAGGCAAGACTTTTGTTCTCGTCTCGGGACTTCCCCGGTCCGGCACTTCACTTATGATGCAATTGCTCGAAAGCGGAGGTTTTCCAGTCATGACCGATAAGCAGCGCGGAGCCGATGTCGATAACCCCCGCGGTTACTATGAGTGGGAAGCGATAAAACAAATCGGCAAACAGCCCGAGCTACTCGATGACGAAACAGTGAATGGACGGGCCATCAAATGCATCTCCATGCTACTGCCCCGGATGCCGGCGCAGCATCACTACAAAGTCATCTTCATGCTTCGCCCGATCGAGGAGGTTGTCGCCTCACAGCAGGCGATGATTTCCCGTCTGGGCAGCAAAGGCGCCGAGGTCGACCCAGAGCAGCTTGCCCGCGGATTGCGCGCGCATCGCGAGGAGATCCGGCAATGGGCCTCGCCTGCACCCCACATCGAGTTGCTGGAGGTTGATTATCCGTCGCTGGTCAAGGCGCCCGCTCCAATTATCGCTGAATTGGTAAAGTTTCTCGGACCGGAGCGATTGCCCAACGAATCGGCCATGGCCGCTGCTATCGACCCGTCGTTGCATAGGCAGAAGAGTTAGATCATTCTGATCAGAGTTGTCGCCAACACAAGCGTCGTAGGCGCGACAAGCCAATAGCACCAAGCGTGAGCCGGGGCTTCGTTTTCTTTGCCTAATAGCTCCATCAGGACAAAAAAATGCGTCAGGGGTAATGACTACTTCTACCGCCCCTCCCGGGGCTTGGATCCAAATCGGGTCGCAACCCCGGGCTCACGCCCGGGGGTAGTATCTTCCGCGCCTAACGGCGCTTCGTTCAGCAACATTATTATTCAAAATTCTAAAGGTCAGGGATCTACCTTGTAGTTCGATCAATACACGAACGGGACCAGCCTTTTGGTGCGACTCATATACTCGGTATAGGTCGATCCCAAGGCGTCGGTAAGCGCTTTCTCCTCGACGTTCATCCGATGGACGAAAGCCGCGGAGATCGGCAACAGCACAACGAGCAACGCGGCCCAGTTGAGCAGAGAGAGCGCAAAGCCGACAAACGCCAGCAGCACGCCGGCATAAGAGGGATGACGCAGGACACGAAACGGTCCCCGCTCGACCAGCTCGTGGTCTCTTTCGATTGTCACGTCCACCGTGAAGAAGCGCCCAAGGACGAGGATGGCCCACCAGCGCAGAAGTATCCCGAGGGCAAAAAGGACGACACCAACGAGGGCAATTACCTGTCCATTCGGTATCTTCGCGGGCGGACAATACCTCGCGCAATAAACTCCTGCGACGACACTCGCCGTGATCACCAACCACAAGACGCCGAGCGTGCTTTGGTCCTGTCGCGTGCCCGTTTTACTGCGCGATCGGCGCGTCACCGTCAGGAGAAATTCCGATACGAGAAAAAAGAGCCCGAGCTTCTGTGAGAGGTGCATAGAATATCTGCTGACTCTAGCTCCTCAGAGCTTTGAAGGGAATGTTCAAATTAGTAGTGATATTCCGCGGTCACTCAAAAAAACCGACTTCACGCACGTCAAAAATCCCCGAACTTCACGCGGGCTCAAGGCAATTTCACGGCTAGACCTAAGGCGAGGTGAGGCTTGAAAGGATATACGTGAATCACGTATATCATCGCTTTTGAGCGATTTGGATGCTGTCTTAGAGTCGTTAGGCAACAGTGATTGATGTTTTGTTGTATGCGCACCCGCTGCCCACGATAACCTTCGCGTCACCCCGCGGCAGGACGGCTACATTTGGCTGTTTCGCTTGTATAGGTTTAGCGTCGACGACGCTGCTCACTTTTAGCCTGAGGCAACGCCCAAGGATACCAGTGAGAATTTCTCGAACGCTGAAGGCGCGTCTCATCTCCGACTCACGCCGCTCAAGTTGAATCGCGCTTTCAGCGCTTGGATTTGGAAAGGATACTTTCTCTGGAGCGTTGTCCCAGGGCGAGGAATGATCAGGTGCCTTCAGCGCTAAACACTTCCCTCCAGTGTGCAAAGCGCGGGGTTCGGGGGC
>Ga0207701_10007613_pt1 | contig 10767 bp, 11 predicted proteins | sample KBSSwiSSwithPhiX_FD_184294 | JGI IMG/M metagenome (GOLD analysis project Ga0207701, IMG submission 184294) | Switchgrass rhizosphere bulk soil microbial communities from Kellogg Biological Station, Michigan, USA, with PhiX - S5 (SPAdes) (version 2) | ecosystem: Environmental > Terrestrial >...
CCGGCAGCCGCATCGATGGCGGCGCCATCGTCGGCCCATTTGCGCATTTGCGTCCAGGGACGCATTTAGGGCGCAATGTCCACATCGGCAATTTCGTCGAAGCGAAAGCAGCCCATGTGGGCGAGGGCACCAAAGCCAACCATCTCACCTATTTAGGCGATGTCACCATCGGCCGGGATACGAACATCGGTGCCGGCACGATCACGTGCAACTATGACGGGTTTCAAAAGTACAAAACGACCATCGGGGATCGGGTTCAGGTTGGCAGTGATACGACTCTGATAGCGCCGATTGCAATTGGCGATGACGTTTACGTCGCCACTGCTAGCACGGTGCGGCACGACATTCCCGCGGGCGCGCTGGTGTTCAATCCGCGTGAGGAGCAACTGCGCGAAGGTTGGACTGAACAGAAGCGGAAAAAGATGAAAGGAAACAAGAAATAAATGTGCGGCATCGTCGGTTATATCGGCACACGCGAAGCAGCGCCCCTCATTCTCGAAAGCCTGAGAAAACTCGAATATCGCGGTTACGATTCCGCCGGTATTGCGGTTTTGAACGACGGTCATATCACGATTCGCCGCTGCGAAGGCAAATTGAGCAATCTCGAAACGATGCTCCGCCGCCAGCCCATCGCGGGCGCGATGGGTATCGGTCATACGCGTTGGGCCACCCACGGGAGGCCGTCGGAAACCAATGCGCATCCCCACAGCGCTGGTGATGTGGTCGTGGTGCACAATGGCATCATCGAAAACTATCTGGAGCTTAAAGAAGAGCTCGCCAATCGGGGTACTCACTTCACCTCCGAAACGGACACCGAGATCGTCGCGCATCTGGTTGCCGAAAAAATCGAGCGCGGCATGGATTTTCTCGACGCGGTCCGGCGCACGCTCAAGGAGATCCACGGCTCCTACGCACTGCTGTTTCTGAATCGACGTGATCCCAAACGCTTGATCGTGGCAAAGAATTCTACGCCGATTGTCATCGGTTGGGGCGAGGGCGAAACTTTCATCGCTTCGGATATCCCGGCACTGCTCGACTACACGCGCCGAGTAACATTTCTCGAAGACGGTGAAATTGGCGAAGTAACGCTCGGCTCTTACCGCCTCTTCGATGGCAAAGGAAAGACCGTTCAGCGGCCAGTCAAAGAAATTACCTGGGATGCGGTGGCGGCGCAAAAGGGCGGCTATGCACATTTCATGTTGAAAGAAATTCATGATCAGCCGCGCGCGCTGGCGGATACGTTTCGCGGCCGCATCTCATTGAAAGACGGCCAAGTATCGCTCGAGGATATCAAGTTGACGGCGACCGCAGTGAAGAAAATCAAACGCTTTCACCTAGTCGCATGTGGCACCGCATGGCATGCCTGCCTGGTGGGCAAGTTTTTGCTCGAAGAAATCGCCGGCATCCCGGCGGAAGTCGATTACGGTTCTGAGTTTCGCTATCGTTCGCCGCTCATGGATCCCAAATCCGTATTGTTGATGGTCAGTCAATCGGGTGAAACCGCTGACACCTTGGCGGCGACCGAGATCGCGCGCGCTAAAAGTGCGAAAATCCTGTCGATATGTAATGTGATTGATTCTTCGATCGCGCGAAAATCTGACGGTGTTCTGTATACACATGCCGGGCCCGAGATCAGCGTCGCCAGCACCAAAGCGTTTACGACACAATTGACGGCGCTCTACCTTTTGGCAGTGGCGTTAGGGCGCCTGACCGGCAAACTCAAGGCCAATGACGCACGCAAGCTTTTGCGTGATCTCATGTCATTACCGAGCTGGATCGAGAAGACGTTGGAGCTTGAAAATGAGGTCAAAGATTTAGCGCGTGATCTCATGCACAGCAGAGATTTTCTCTACCTCGGTCGCGGCATCAATTATCCCATCGCCCTGGAAGGCGCGCTCAAGCTCAAGGAAATTTCCTATATTCACGCGGAAGGTTATCCTGCCGGCGAAATGAAGCACGGGCCGATTGCGCTGATCGATGAACAGATGCCGGTTATCGTACTCGCGCCGCGGGATCGCTATTTTCAGAAAACCGTGAGCAATCTGAAGGAGGTCGAGTCCCGCGGCGGCAAGGTCGTGGTGTTGACGGACGATTCCAAAACCGCCATCGAGATCGCCGCTCATCGCACATTAACGCTCCCGAAAGCTTCGCACTATCTTACGCCGATCGTCATGACTGTTCCGCTCCAACTGCTTGCTTATCATATTGCGGTCCACCGCGGCACCGATGTGGATCAGCCTCGTAATCTCGCCAAGAGCGTGACGGTCGAATAATAGCTGCGACCGGGCGATCTGCACCCGCACGGAAATCTCTAGGCAGGAGTTTCGCGCAGTAGGCGAGCCGCATCTTCGGGGCTTACGGAATTCAAATGAATGCCCGAACCCCATTCCAAACCCGCGGCTTTGGCAACTTGCGGCAAAATCTCAATATGCCAGTGGTATTGATGTTCGGCAGATTCCTGCGGCGGAAGTGAGTGAATGAAACAGTTGAAGGCCGGATTCCCGAGAGCGCAGTTGAGTTTAATGATCACGTTTCGGAGAGCACGGGCGAGATCCAAAATGTCGTCGTGCGAGCTGCTCTCGAAAGTCGCCGAGTGATGTTTTGGCAGGATCCACGTCTCGTACGAAAAGCGCGGCGCGAACGGACAAAGCGCCACGAAACGCTCCGTCGAGGTTACTAGACGCGTCCCGCTAGCGGATTCCGTTTGGCTCATCGCACAATAAAAGCAAGCGCCTGTGGATCGGTAGTGTCGATTCGCCCCAGTGAGTTCCTCGCGCACCTCCTGCGGAACGAACGGAAGAGCGATCACCTGTGAGTGAACATGCTCGAGGGTCGCTCCGGCGGCTGCGCCGTGATTTTTATAGATCAGTAAGCAGCGCCACCGGCGATCCTCTCGCAGCGTCGCAAGGCGCGCCTGATAAGCGCGCAAGACATTGACGAATTGATTTTCATCGAGCGCGCCGATGTTGACGATGTGGTGGGGATTTTCGATGATCACTTCGTGAACACCAACTCCCGCCCATAGCTTGTAGTGACTCTGGTTAGCTTCACTCCACTGGCCGATGCCTTCGAGCGCTGGATACTTGTTTGTAACCACGCGCACACGCCAACCGGGTGTATCTGCCAAACTTTGCGGTTCCCGTTGCGCATAGATTTCCGGTGGCGTCATGATTTCATTACCTTCGCAAAACGGACATGCCAGCGAATACGCAGGCTCTGTTTGGCCGTCGTAGTGGCGAGGCCGGTTCGAGCGGTTCGATGCGATGATGACGCAGCGCCCGGTGATGGGATCTTGTCTGAATTCAGGCATGCCTAGGGTCCAGGCCAACGTGCGTCATGAACGGGTGCGTAGCGAATTGGGTGAATACCCCAAACCGACGAAATAAAATTCCGAGGATCCCTGGCGCGTTGCTTCGGGCTTGGTCCGCTGCACGTTTAGAAAATAGCGTTTCATCGCCGCCGTAAACGCGTGCAAATCCTCACTGATGAAACTTTTAATCAGCAAAGCGCCTCCTGGGCGAAGTAAGTCGACGACCGTCGAGAGGGCAATCTGGTTCAATTCAAAACAGCGCGCCATGTCCGCATCACGAATGCCGCTTAGTTTCGGCGCCAGGTCGCATAAGACGCAGTCTGCGGGACCGCTCAGCAGTTGTTTAATCTTCTCGCGTACCTTATCCACGGTCATGTCCGCTTGCAGGAGGACAATGTTGCGTTCGTGAAATGGTTCGATAGCCTGCAAGTCCACACCGACGATCTTGCCATTGGCGCCGACTATTTTGGCAGCGACTTGAAGCCAGCCGCCTGGGGCAGCGCCGAGATCGACGACGGAATCGCCGGGGTGGAGAAAACGGTAACGCTCCTGCAGCTCAAGAAGTTTGTAAGCCGCACGGGAGCGATAACCCTGCTGCTTCGCTTTTTTGTAATACCGATCGTGGTGATCGTAGGCCATAAAAACTGGATTCTGACCTGTTCATGGGTAAAAAAAAAGCCCGACCTCCGGGGGTCGGGCTTGGTTACCGAAAGCTCGGCTGGCTTCAGCGGGAGCCTTTGACCTGCAACTCGACCCTTCGGTTCACTGCGCGTGCCCATTGAGTGTCCTGATCAATCAAAGGCTTGCTCTCGCCCAGGCTAATGGCTGAAACACGGTTGGAATCCACGCCTTGCGCAACGAGCTCCTTGATCACGGTTTCAGCACGGCGCCGGCCGAGGTTTTGATTGTACTCTTCAGAGCCTGCCACATCGGTGTGGCCCTCGATCACCAGAGTCAGATCGGCTGCTTGTTTCAGTCGCTGCGCGGCCAGATAGACTTGGCCTTTGCCGAGGTCGGTCAGCTCAGCGGAATCGAAACGAAAAGCGACCACGGGGAACACCATCTTCTCCACTTCGACGATTTTTGGCACTTCCTTGACCACGACCTTTTCCACTGGGACTTCGACAATCTTGACGGTTTCTTGCGCAGTCGGCGCCGCAGCTTGTGGTTGTGATGCGGCTGGATCCGGAGCTGGCGCAGCGGGTTTTTGCGGCGCAGTTTTCGGCATTCCATAATCGCGTGTCGACTGTGGTTCGGCTAAAATCGGCGGGTGCGGCCGATGCCCAAAGAAGGCCTCCTGCGGCTCTGTCGCGCTGACCAGGAAGTGAAAAGGCCGAAATACTATCCATTCCGCCAAAAACCCGACTGGGTAAAACAAATAGGCGGCAACCCTCAATGGATTTGACTGGCTGTCATCATAATCATCCCATTCAGCCAAGAGCCTTTGTGGTTGAAGTACCAAAACCAACATGAAAACCGACGCCAATGATCGGGAAATCTTCATATAAGCCTCCTTGGGCCGATGAACGACCAGTCTAAACGTCGACAGCTTTTTTGTCAAATTTTTTGGACGCCGCCTTAGGGTATGCGGATCCTCTCAAGGCTCACATTTTGAATGCGAAAACAAGCAAATGTCGCGCTCATCAATTTCATCGTAACTGGCAGTGTGTTGTAAGCATGCCGATCATGTTTTATGAACAGGTGATCCATTGAGCGCTTTGGGGGGCGGACGTGCTTATCACTACCGAGAAGAGCGAGCGACGCATAGCCATTACGTGGGAGCGGCCGCCGCTGAATGTCCTGGACATCGAGCTGCTAAGTGAGCTCGATCAGGCTCTCAGCAAGTGCGCAGATGACAGCGGCGTAGATCTCGTCGTACTGAAGGGCGCCGGCGCGCGCGCTTTTTCTGCGGGTGTGGATATTCGCGATCACACGAAAGAGAAAGTTCCCGAAATGCTCCAAATCGTTCATGGGGTCGTGCGCAAGCTGCTTGCACTGCCGCAGGTGACGGTCGCCGCGGTTCGCGGCGCCTGCCTCGGTGGCGGTTGCGAGATCGCGAGCTCGTGCGACTTGATCGTCGCCAGTGAAGATAGTTTGTTTGCGACGCCAGAAATTCGCGTCGGCTGTTACCCTCCGGTTGCGTTAGCGCGGTTTTCCGAACTGATTGGTTATCACCGCGCCGCGGAAATGATTCTCACCGGACGAAGTTTTTCGGCCCGCGAAGCCTGTGCCATGGGGCTGATCAATCGAGTCTGTGCGGCGGACCAATTTGATACTGAGCTGCAGACGTTCCTGGAACAGCTCTTGGGACAGAGCGGAGCAGTTCTGCGTCTGGCTGTGAAGGGTCTGCGCGCGTTATCATTGAACGGATTCGACCAAGCTCTTCAGTATTCTGAGCAACTCTACTGCCGAGAGCTTCTGCAAACAGCCGATGTCGAGGAAGGAATCAACGCATTCCTGCAGAAGCGGCCGCCAATCTGGAACCATCGTTAGATTTGCTTCGCCCTGTGAGTTCCAAAAGGAAAATCTGTGTGCTACCGTCGCGTTGAATGGCTGAGTTTGAGGTCAAAATCGCCACCAATGCGCACGAAATTGAAGAGGCCCAACGGCTTAGATTCCAAGTTTTCAATCTCGAACTCAACAAAGGATTAAAAGCGTCTTACGAGTGCGGTTTGGACGTCGATGAGTTCGACGCCTATTGCGATCATCTGATCGTTCGTGATCTCAAGAGCGGGGATGTGGTCGGTACCTATCGTCTGTTACACGGCGCGCAAGCGCGCCGGCACATCGGTTTTTACTCCGAAAAAGAATTCGACTTGTCGCGCATTAAAGAGCGCGATGGAGAATTGATGGAGCTTGGCCGCTCATGCGCGCGCAAGGATTTTCGTGACCGATCTTTGCTTCCACTGATGTGGGAAGCGATCGCCGAACAGGTGCGGCTTCACCACGTGCGCTATTTATTCGGGTGCGGCAGCCTGTATACCACCGAGACAGCCGAAGTGAGCGCGATTTCTTCCCTCCTGAAAAACCGTTATTACGCGCCGGAGATATTTCGCGTTTCTCCGGTAGCGAATTGTCGATTCGTTGACGTTGTGAGCGATCTGCCGATCAGTGATGAACAAACGCTATTTCAAAAGCTGCCGAGTCTCATCAAGGGTTATCTTCGCATTGGCGCAGTGGTATGCGGGGCTCCGGCATTGGACAAAGAATTTGGCACCGCGGATTTCTTCTTGCTCTTGGATTTCGGTACCTTGAAAGAAGAATATCTGAAACGTCTCGGACTCGGCGACGTAAAGGTTAGCGATGCGCCTGCTTAAACTCGCCGCTTTTCTGTCGCTCTGGGTGGTGTTTTTTGCCTTGGTCACAATCGTACATCTATGGATCTCGGTTCTTGGCCTGCCAAACCGCTGGAAAATTATCAGCCGTCTGAATCGTAATTACACGCTGTTGCTCCGACTCATCCTCAATATCAGAGTTAGCGTCACCGGCGATGAAGGCCAGCTCGAACGAGGTGGATACGTTATTATCGCCAATCATGTCAGTTACGTCGACGGTATTGTCCTCGGCAGCATCTTCCCGATTATCTTCGTATCCAAACGCGAGGTAAAAAGTTGGCCTATTATCGGCCAATGGAACGTGCTTTGCGGCACAATTTTTATCAATCGGCAACGCAAAATTCAGGTGGCCTCATTGATTCGACAAATGACGCGAAAGCTCAAGCAAGAAGCGAATCTGCTGCTATTTCCCGAGGGCACGTCAACAAACGGCGAAGGAATTTTGCCGTTTCAAACGGTGCCGCTTGCGGCACCGCTGCGCAATCGATCGATTATCGTGCCGGTGACGGTCACTTATAAAACCATCGATGATCAGCCGGTGACAACGGCAAATCGATATTCGGTCTACTGGTATGGCGATATGGAATTTGTCACGCACTTCTGGAATCTCCTGGCGCTGCGCGAGATCGAGGTGCTGGTGACGATCCAACCGAAAATCGACTGCTTCCGTTATTCAGACAATTCGGCGGGGCGGAAAAAGTTGGCCGAGGACTGCTACAATCGGGTTCTGGGCCGAGGAACGGAAGAGATTACGATGGCTGAAGACGTCAGCGATAACACGGACGAGCCGTCGACATTACTTTCCAGTTAGCTGGTTTTTTATATTCTCGACAAATTCTTTGAGCATGGCGTCGGCTTTCTTCCGGATTATCGGTTGACCGAATTCACCGATTTTGCCGAGGATATTTACGTCGGTTTCGACGAGTAGCTCAGTCTGATTGGCGCCAAGTTCTTTGAGGGTCATACTGGTTTTACCATTCACCGCACCGGCAGCCATGCGGTCTTTGGCTTCGGCCCGCAAAGCGGCGCGCCAGTCATTTTTATTCTGCTCCTCAAGAATAATTTTGCCTTGAAGATTAAGCTTGATCGGCCCGACCCGGACGGTGAGCGCGCCTTGGTAGGTCGTATCGTCGATCTTGCTCACCGATTCAACACCGGGAAGGGACTTAGCCACTTTCGGTACGTCCATTAAAAAATCCCAAAGCGGCTCGCGAGCCACGGGAATCTGTGCAGTCTGAGTAAATTTCACCTTCTCTTGCCTTTCTTCATGGGTTTCTTTTTGGCTGTCTTCGCGGCGAGCTTGCTTCTCGATTGCTGACGAAGATCGCCCAAGGCTTTTTCCAGCGCGCGCCGAACGAACACAGCCGCCATATCCTTTTTGTAACCTGCAGAGCCCCGGAAATCACTGATCGGGTCAACCGCTTCTTTGGCCTTCTCGCCGGCTTCGGCGAAAGCTTCAGTCTTGAGCGGTTGACCGCGCAATACCGCCTCGGCTGCGGTTGCACGGATCGGCGTGACGCCGACGCTACCGAGAGCAATCCGGACATCAGCAATGGTTTTGTTGGACTTATCGAGGGTCAATACAGCGGCCGCTGATACAGTCGCATAATCGTCGGCGGTTCGCGGCAAGAATTTGATGTACGCCGCGCCACTGTTCGGCGGCAGCTTTGGCACCATGACTTCAGTGATCAGTTCATCCGGGTTGAGTACCGTCTCGTAATAGTCCTTGAAAAACTCATCCATCGGAATCACGCGACTGCCGTTTGCCGAAGTCGCTTTTAGCGTCGCGCCCAAGGCGATCAGGCTCGGCGGCGGGTCTTGGTTCGGGTCCGCATGGGCGAGACCGCCGCCGACAGTCGCCATATTGCGCACGCGCAGGGTCGCCACGTGATGATAAGTTTCCGCGAGCATCCGCAAGCGGCGTCGGATCAGCGGCGATGTTTCTAATTGGCGATGCGTCGCGAGACCGCCAATACGCAAGCCGCCGTTTTGCAATTCAATTCCGTTCAGCCCGCGGACTGAACGTAAGCTGATAAGGCAGCTGGGTCGGACCAGCCGCTGCTTCATCATGATAATCAAAGCCGTGCCGCCGGCCACCAGTTTGGCATCGGACCCGAATTCTTTCAGGTTTGCGTGAACTTCTTTGAGACTTTTCGGAGTCCGGTATTCGAAAGGTGTCATGAGCGTGTCCTTATTATTTGGCGAATTGATGCGCCTTTTGAATCGATTCGATAATTTTGTAATAGCCAGTGCAGCGGCAAAGATTGCCCATCATCCAGTCTTTGATTTCTTCTTCGTTGGGCTTGGGATTTTCTTTCAGTAACGCAGTTGCCGCGACGACTTGTCCTGGCGTGCAAATGCCGCACTGGAATCCGCCGTACTGAATGAAACTTTTCTGTACCGGATTGAGCTCGCCGTTTTTTGCCAACCCTTCGACCGTCGTAATATCGTGGCCATCCGCCATGACGGTCAGCGTCAAACAGGAGCTGATCATGTCACCGTCCATGAGTACGGTACAAGCGCCGCACACCCCGACACTGCAGCCCTCTTTGGTGCCCGTCAAGCCCAGATCATACCTCAAATAATCAATGAGCAGGCGATTGGTCGGTACTTCGCCTTCGACCTTCTTGCCGTTGACGCGAAATTTGATCTTCTTGTTCATCGCGGTTCCTTTCTCACAAATCTGTCGAGCGGAATTTTTGGTGTGCGGCTGGGGAATCCCACTAGCTGCTAGGGCTCTCTTATAGATAGAAACTCTTGAAACTGCAAGGGAGTTTGGCTGGGAAATAGAGCAAATGAGCGTGCAACTGGGCAGGCAAAAGCCAGTTAGCGCAGCGACCCCCAGCTATTCGAGATCGACGGAATGTGGTCGAGGTCAGAATTTTATCACCGTACGAATACTTTTACCTTGGTGCATCAGATCAAAGGCTTCGTTAATGCGGTCCAAGGGGAGCGTGTGGGTGATCATCGGATCGACTTTGATCTCGCCGCTCAGATATTTCTTGACGTAACCTGGCAACTGTGACCGCCCTTTGACCCCACCGAACGCCGTGCCGCGCCAGACCCGACCGGTGACCAACTGAAATGGGCGAGTGCTGATTTCCTCGCCAGCTCCGGCAACCCCGATGATCACCGATTCGCCCCAGCCCTTGTGGCAAGCTTCCAGCGCGGCACGCATGGTTTTGACGTTCCCGATACATTCAAAAGAATAGTCCACGCCGCCATCGGTCATTTCGACAATCTCTTCTTGAATCGATCGGCCGTCGGATTGGGGCACGAGAAAATCAGTGGCGCCGAGATTTTTCGCCATTGCGAATTTCGCCTGGTTCGTGTCGATGGCGATTATTCGTTCGGCCCGCGTCATCACCAGACCCTGAATCACGCTCAAACCAATGCCGCCGAGACCGAAAACAGCCGCAGACGAGCTCGGGCGTACTTTGGCTGTGTTCAAGACCGCGCCAATGCCTGTGGTGATGCCGCAACCCAGCAAGCAAACTTTATCGAGTGGCGCGGCAGGATTGATTTTGGCCAGTGCGATTTCCGGTAAAACCGTATATTCGGAAAAGGTCGAAGTGCCCATGTAGTGAAGAATTGTTTTTCCGGAGAGAGAGAAACGCGAAGTCCCGTCTGGCATCAAGCCTTTTCCTTGAGTCAGCCGAATGGCGCCGCAAAGATTGGTGCGGCCCGATCGGCAAAACTTACATTCACCGCACTCCGGGATGTAGAGAGGAATCACGTGATCACCGGGTTTGACTGAAGTCACTCCGGCGCCGACTTCCAGAACCGTAGCTCCGCCTTCATGTCCCATGATCGCCGGAAAAAGTCCCTCGGGATCTTTGCCTGAAAGAGTGTAGGCATCCGTGTGACAGACGCCGGTTGCGGCGAGTTTCAACAGCACTTCGCCTTTTTTCGGCCCGGCGACCTCGATTTCTTCGATGACCAGCGGCTTAGCGGATTCCCAAGCCACGGCTGCGCGAGATTTCATAACGCTCCTCAATCGGTTTTGTTGCTCTTTTTTCTTACCAAAATCATACCGGAATTGGCAATTCAAACTGCCGGTGGCTGATTCTTGGTCGTCTCGCCAAAGTACCGCAATGTAATTTTTGATTACACGACACAACT
>Ga0207701_10007614_pt1 | contig 10765 bp, 7 predicted proteins | sample KBSSwiSSwithPhiX_FD_184294 | JGI IMG/M metagenome (GOLD analysis project Ga0207701, IMG submission 184294) | Switchgrass rhizosphere bulk soil microbial communities from Kellogg Biological Station, Michigan, USA, with PhiX - S5 (SPAdes) (version 2) | ecosystem: Environmental > Terrestrial > Soil...
GCTGTCGTCAGAGCTCTTTCCCGGGGAACGCGGCCGACGCATGAACGGCATTGCGATCATGGTGGGCCTCGGTGGAATCGCGATGCCGACGGCGACCGTACTGGCATCGCATCTCGTGTCCTGGCGGGCGGTCGTCGTGGGTGAGCCGACAGCAGGTGCCGCAAATCCCGGCCGGTCTTATCCGGCGGGACTCGATTTCGAGGTGACGGTGCCGAACGGCCAGGTTCGGACGGCGGCGTCCGGTGGCAACTGGGAAGGCGTGGGTGTGAAGCCGGATGTCGTGACGCCGGCAGCGGGCGCGCAGGCCGCCGCACTTGAACTTGCGAAGCGCGCCCTGTCGTCGAACCTGCAGGCGCCACGGTAGCGGACGCCGTGGTGGAAAGAGGACTACACCGATCCCAGGAAAATCAGGGACAGAGAGTTGTTCGCATGAAACGCAAATCGCATTACGCGTTCGTACGTAGCTGCGGGTCTTTAGACCCGCCTTCGCAGACGGCCCGACAGCCCGGAAGTGGAGCGCGTGGCGGCGTGCCGGAGGCTGCAGATTGACTGGTGGCGGGCGGATCCGATCGATCGGTACGGCGGCAGCGTTGCTGTGTGCGCTTACGCTGAACTGGGCAACGCCGCGGGTCGGTGCCCAGTCGACGCTCAACCCGAGACGGCTGGACCAGAACCCGCTGATCACGGTCCGCTCGTCATCGACGCTGGGCGGCAACGTAAACGGGCCGACTGTCATCCGTGTGCCGGAGTGGATCGAGCGGCCGCTCGGGACGTACTACATGTACTTCGCGAATCACATGGGCGACTTCGTTCGCCTGGCGTACGCAGACGCGATCGAAGGCCCCTGGAAGATCTACGAGCCTGGCGTCCTGCACGTGCGCGACACCGCCTTCTATCGCGATCAGCCCGACCCGGCCGAGACGCTGGCCGACTTCTACACGCACGTCGCCTCTCCCGAGATCCTCGTCGACCCGGCTCGCAAGCGGTTCATCATGTGGGCGCACGGCTGGTGGACCAATGGCGAGCGCTGGCCCTCGCAGCCGGCAGCGGCTCGCACATGGGCACGCGACCACGGATACGGACAGTACACGCAGGTCGCCGAATCGAACGACGGGCTCCACTTCACTGTTCGACGCGCGATTTCGAAGACCAGCTACCTTCGGGTGTTCAGGCGCGGTGAATCCTTCTACGGTGTTTCGCGACTGGGCCTGGTGTGGCGCGCTGCGGATCCGCTCGCTGCCTTCGAATCCGGACCGAACCTGTTTCGCGGCACTGCGTACGCCAACCGTGTTCGACATGTCGCGCTCGTGACGCGCGCCGACCGGATGTACGTGTTCTTCACTGGAATCGGCGACGCCCCGGAACGCGTCCTCGTTGCCACGGTCGATCTCTCCGGCGACTGGACGACGTGGCGCGCGTCGGATGCGACGGAGGTGCTGGCGCCTCAAGCGCAGTACGAGTGTGTCGACCTGCCGAACGAGCCGTCGGAGAGCGGAGACATCGACCGGCCCGCGCGCCAGATCCGCGATCCGTTCGTGTTCGAGGATCGGGGCCGCGCCTTCCTGTTTTATTCAACGTGCGGCGAGCAGGGCATCGCGGCGGCTGAAATCTCGCTCCCGTGAATCTGCCGACAGTCGTCACCGATTGGCTGCTGTCGCCGGAATTCTCCAGAGGTGGATCTCGAGACCGTTGATGTCGCGCGTCTCATCCGGCAGCCAGCGATCGCCCATCGCGAAATGGTGCGCCACGATGCGGGCGCCGGGCCGCAGTTGCGACTGGAACTTCGGAATCAGGTCGATGTTCATCCACGGCAGCAGGAAGAGCGTGACGACCGTGGCTTCGTGGATATCGGCCTGAAACAAATCCCCGGTCTCGAAGCGGACGAGACCCTCGACGCCGGCCTTGCGTGCATTCTCTTCTGACTGCCGGACGAGCACCGGGTCGAGTTCAATCCCGACGCCGCGTGCGCCGAACCGTCGTGCCGCAGCAATTGGAATACGACCGTCTCCCGAGCCGAGGTCGTAGACAACGTCGGCAGAGGTGACGCCCGCCAGTTCGAGCATCGCATCCACGACGTTGTCGGGCGTCGCCAGGAACCGGACGTCGGGCCGGCGCTGCGAGGCCGGCTGGGTGCCGTTGCCTTGTGCCAGGACGACGGCCCCGGCAACGACAGCGGCCGCAGCCGTCACCATCCATCGTCGCCGCACACCTCGTCGGATTCCGTGACCAGCACTCACGTTCATTTGCGCAAGCCCAATTGGCGCATAGCGATTAGCGATTGGCGAACGGAGCATACAACGTTCCGCTGATGTAGGCGGCGTTCGAAAGTGCGAGAATCGGCGTCACGAAGAGAGGTATCCGCCGATGACACGACGATCGCAGACTGCGATTCGAACGGGGCTCGGGTCCTGCATCCTTGGTGCGGTAGCGATGCTGAATGGCTGGATCGCGTCGCCCGTCCAGGGCCAGCCGTCCGAATCGGGATGGGTCACCGCGTGGAGCACGTCGCAGCAGGCTGCCGGCCAGACCGCCATTTCCAACGCCACGGTTCGCATGATTGCGCGGCCCACGATTGCGGGCGACTCGATTCGCATCCGGGTCGACAACGCGTTCGGCCGCGAGCCGCTCAGGATTGGCCGTGCCTTTGCCGGCCATCGCGTCCGCGGTGCGTTGCTGGCGAAAGGCTCGAACCGTGCGGTGATGTTCGCCGGTGCACCGGGCGTCACCATTCCGGCGGGAGGCAGCGCGATGAGCGATCCGGTCGCGCTGAAGGTTCTGGCGCTGCAGGACGTCGCGGTCAGCCTGTTTGTTCCTGGCACTCGTGTCGTGCCGAGCCAGCACACCGGCGCTGTCGTCACGTCTTACCGGACGGCCGACGACGGCGGCGACGTCGCGTCTGACGAGGACGCGACGGCACTCACGCAGACCACGACCAGCCTGTGGTGGCTGAAATCAATCGAGGTCCAGGCGTCGGCGGCTTCGACCTCCGTCGTTGCCTTCGGCGATTCGATCACCGACGGAACGTGTTCGACGCTGGACGCGCACGACCGCTGGGAAGATGTCGTGGCCACGCGGCTCACCCTTGATCGATCTGCGGCCGCCCGTACGGGCACGTCTCCGCGCGAGGGTCCACTCGCGATCATCAATGAAGGGATCGGTGGGAACACGCTCACACGTGAGGGGCTCGATCCGCCGCCCGACAGCCCGCCCGGGCTCGAGCGGCTCGAGCGCGATGTGCTGTCACATCACGGAGTATCAACGGTGGTCTTGTTCATGGGCACCAACGACATCCGCCGCGGCGCTGGCGCAGGCCAGGTGATCGAGGCAATGACGACGATTGCCCGGAAGGTGAAAGCGAGCGGAGCCCGCATCATCGGAGTCACCATCATTCCCAGACACAACACAGCGGCTGGTGCGGCGACGACATGGGACAGCTCGAAAACGCGCATTAGAAACGACGTGAACGGCTGGATTCGCACGCGCGCACCGTTCGACGCGGTGATCGATTTCTCGAAGGTCGTCAACGATCCGGCGGATTCCGATCTGATACTTCCGGCATTCAACTGCGGAGACGGCATCCATCCGAGCCCGCGAGGGTACTTCGAGATGGGCTCGGCCGTGGATCTCTCAGTGCTCAGGAAGCGCTGACCCACGCCAGCGAGCCAGAGGGGTTGGCGTCCATTTCCGCAGTGTGCCAACCCTGCCGACAAGGCGGTTGAACCGGTCTTCCTGGCGCGCGTCCCAGGGCAAGCCGTATTGGCGTCGTAGTTCGGCCGGCAGCAGGCCGGCTGTGAGCTGGCGCGTCACGCTCGCCAGCGGCCCGGACAACCGGACCACGCGACTGTTGAGGAGCGCTTCGGCCAGCGCGAGTGCGTCGGGGCCGACGGCAAGGGCGTCCGAGCCCACCACCTGCTGCACATAGGCCTTCATCGTCGTCCAGTCACGAGGCACGGCTTCCGCGTCTGCGCCGAGGGCGACGGCCACGCCTGCGCTTTCACGGCAGTAGTCATCGCGTTCCCCGTCCGTGAGCCCTCCTGCCGTCAATTCGAACAGCCTGACCGTCGTGTCGACGAGCGTGGCATGAACCCAGAGCAGCAGCGCGGGATCCTCTGCTGAATAGTGCGTTCCGGCCGCGTAACGTCCTACGGCGGTCCGCAAGGTGCCATTGACCCGTGTGTGGATGGCCCGGATCGCCGCAATGACCCCCGCGCGCTCGGCCGGACTTCCGAATGTGAGTCCGAGCATCGCCTTGACCGTGTCATGGAGGCGACGGACCGGCGCCGTGGCGCTGTCGCGAAAGGTGCTGTGGTCGGCCACACCGGCTGCGATGAGCGGATGGGCGACCTGCATGAGGATCGCGCACGGCCATCCGAGCAGGACGACCCGCTCGCCGTTGATGCGGTCGGCTATCCCTGGCACTTCGAGCACCAATAGGTGAGACGCGAGTCGAGGCCGGTCTTGCGGGCTTCGATTGGCGTGCCGCACGTTCGGCACGGCTTGCCGCCGCGGCCGTACACGAACAGTTTCGCTCTCGGGTCGAGACTCCCGGTCGTGCGCCGCCCAAAGGCAGGTGTCAGGCCGGTCGCATCAGCAATGTTCATCTTCATCAGCCGGAGTGACGCGTCAATCAGCCGGTTGAACGTAGCATCGTCGATCGCCCTGGCCGGGGTGAAGGGGTTGAGCCGTGCGACGAACAGCACTTCCGACTTGAGCACGTTGCCGATGCCCGACAGCACGTGCTGGTTCAGCAGGACGTCGTGAATCGGCTCGTCGCCATGATCCGTGAGCCGGCGCCGGACCTCCTCGCGATCGAACAGCGGATCGGCCAGGTCTGGACCGAGGGCCTGTATCTGCGCGTGCCTGGCGAGCTCCGCGCCGGTGAGGAACTCGGCAACTGGGACGTTGAACGCCACGGCCACGTACGCGTCGGTGCCGATGACGATGCGCATCTCGTGCGAGGGGGCCTGCCACTTTTCTCCCGGCCGGTAGATGTGCCAGCTGCCGTGCATGCGCATGTGCGTGTGAAGCACGAGATCTCCACTGAAGGCCATCAGCAGGTGCTTGCCGCGCGAGGACACAGCTTCGACGACGCGCCCGGTGACTGGCCTGTCGTCATCGACCCGAGTGAGCGCCGGGTAGACGCTCTCGAATCGGCTGACGGTCCGCTCAGCCAGCGCACGGTTCAGCGTGCGCGCCGTCCTGAAGATGGTGTCGCCCTCAGGCACGCTGGTCAGCCACTTCCCGAGGTGCGTGCCCTCGTTGCCTGGAGTCCGAGCGCACCCGACGCGAACCCCGCCTCGATGAAGAAGGGTGCAAGCGCGTGGGTGGACGCGGCCGCGCCGTTCAGTTCCTCGATGAGCATGCCGCGAGGTGTGTCTCCGCCGATTCGTGCGCGTTCGATCAGCGCGCGCGCCACTGCGCGTGCGGTCCGCGAGCGCAGCGGCTCAGCGTTCGGTACCCAGATCGAAAGCTGGCGATCGCCGCGCGCCAGGTAGGCGGCGAGAGCACCGTCGACGAGAATCACGGTTGCACCAACCGTCCTCGTCGGCCCTCGCCCTGCCTGGGCATCCTCCGGCGCATCCACAGTCGGAAATTTCAGCGTGGCGCCGTATGGATTGGCCGTGTCTGTTGCGGCCATCATCACCACCTCCGGCTCGTCGCTGCTGTCACGAAGGGCGCGGAGCAGATCGAGGGCGCCCGGCATCGCGAACTGTGTCGCCCCCAACCCTGCGACGAAATACCCCCGGCGGATACGCCCGCTCTCCTCCATCGCTTTCAGGACGGCGTAGACGACACCGAATCCGCCGGCCAGCGATTCACCGGCGATCGATTCGCGAGTGAGAATCCCGTGACGGTTCAGGAGTTGCTGCGCCACGGCTGCTGCCCAGCTCGTAGTTTCCCGGCGCACCCTGGACTGTGCGGCGATCGTTCCTCGAGTCGGCCTGCTTTGATCGTCGTCAACCGGGCGCACGAGCGCCCAGCGGCCTTCAGCAGATGGAGGCACGAGCCGGCGCGACCTGAACGCGGGCGCTTCCCGGTTTGCGCGGCGCCGCGATGTCGTCCGTGCGCGCGTGTACGCGCGCAGCGCATGAACCGTGTCGTTCGTGATGAGCCCCTGCCAGACGAGATTCCACAGGGCGTCAACTGTTTCGCCCGGGAATCCGCCACCCCCGGCATCGTGGACCGCCTCGAAGAATGAAGCGCCGTGCGACGCGAGGTGATCGACGATCGCCTGCTCGCGACTGGATAGCCCCGACTGATCGGTCTTCCTGGAATCAACCGGTGCCGGCCTGGCGTCCTGGCGCTGCGGCAGGAGTCGAGGAAGGTGATCGGTCAGATACAGGGCGAGCCGCCCGTCGCGTTCGCCGAGCGGCTCCATGCCCACCCACACCACCTCGCCGGCGGCGACGACGGCGTCGAGGTCAGCCGGGTCGTAGTTCTCCAGCCGGGCCGCCAGGATTTCAGTTTCGAGGACCGACGCCGGCAGCGGCGCTCCCTGGAGTTGCTCGATCACGTCGAGCAGCGCGTCGGCGCCGATACGCTTCTTCACGAGGCCCTGCCACGAGACCGCGAATCGACCCAGCGCTGCCTGGTCGACCGGCTCCACTTCCTTTCGGAGCTTTGCCAGTGAACGGCGACGGATCGTCCGGAGCACGTCGGCGTCGGTCCATTCGCGCCGGCTTCCGCCCGGGTTGAATTCGCCCTCCAGCAGACGGTTCTCGCCGGTCAGACGCACCAGCACGTGCTCGGCCGCGTCGGCGGACATGCCGTACCGTGCCGCGAAATCGGCAGCGGTGAATGGCGCGTGGGTCCGCGCATACCGCAGCGCGAGATCCCCGAGCGGATCCCTGACGGGGACGAGCAGAGCCTCGGGTACGCCTGGCGGCGGCGGGACGCCAAGGGCATCGCGGTAACGAGCGGCATCTTCCACTGCGACGTGCCGCTGGTCGCCAGCCACTCGAAGTGTCAGCACCCGGCGCGCGCGAATCAGCGTCCGCAACGCCTCGCCGCCGTCGACCGAGACGATGCGAGCCTCGATCTCCTCGGTGGTGAGGTCGCCGAGCGCGATCAGCATGTCGTGCACGCCGTCGACGCTGTGCACCTTGTATTTCGGGTCGAGCCGCTGGAGCTGTCGCTCCGTGTCGTCCACCGCGTCCCGGTCGAGCAGCTCGCGCAGTTCGGCATCGCCCATCAGCTCGCGGAGCTGTGCCTGATCGACTGCGAGCGCCTGGGCACGGCGCTCTGCCAGCGGCGCGTCGCCGTCGTAGAGGAAACTTGCGACATAGCTGAAAAGCAGCGAGGCCGCAAACGGCGAAGGCTTGTCGGAGTCGACCGTGACGACGCGGATGCGGCGGCTTCGGACGTCGGCGAGCGTCTGCACGAGCGCCGGCATGTCGAAGTAGTCGCGCAGGCACTCGCGGTAGGTCTCGAGCAGCACGGGGAACGAACCGAATCGTGACGCGACGGCGAGCAGGTCGGCGGCGCGTTTTCGCTGCTGCCAGAGCGGCACGCGCATTCCGGGACGGCGCTTCGGCAACAGCAGCGATCGGGCGGCGTTCTCGCGGAACTTCGCGGCAAAGAGCGCCGTGGCCCCGAGCTGACGAATGACCAGCGCCTGCACCTCCTCGGGCCCGGGCAGCAGCAGCGCGGGATCGGGCGGCGTGTCGACGTCCGGAAACCGGATCACGAACCCATCGTCTCCCCAGAGCGTCTCGACGTCGATGCCGGCGTCCTCGCGGATCTTCGCCGCCGCGGCCATCGCCCAGGGCGCGTGCACGCGGCCGCCGCGCGGCGAGAGCACGCAGACGCGCCAGTCGCCGAGCTCGTCGCGAACTCGTTCAACGACGATCGTGGACGCGTCGGGCACGGCACGCGCGGCCTGGAGCTGGTCGCGGAGGTACTGCAGAAGGTTCTCGGCGGCGCGCGCATCGAGATCGTGTTCGCGCGTGAGGCGTTCGATGGCGGCGGGAGCCGGCATGCGCAGCAGGTCGCGCATCAGCGCGCCGATGGCGAGGCCGAGTTCGAGCGGCCGGCCCGCGCGGTCGCCCTTCCAGAACGGCATCTTGCCCGGCTCGCCAGGGGCAGGGGACACCAGCACTTTGTCGTGCGTGATTTCCTCGACGCGCCAGGAAGAGGCGCCGAGCACGAAGGTCTCGCCGACCTGCGTCTCGAACACCATCTCCTCGTCGAGTTCGCCGACGCGCGCCGAGCCCGGCGCGGCCCCGACGAGGAAGACCCCATACAGTCCGCGATCGGGAATGGTGCCGCCGTTGGCGATTGCCACGCGCTTCGCTCCTTCGCGGGCCATCACCGTCCCGGCAACGCGGTCCCAGGTGATCCGTGGGCGGAGCTCCGCGAACTCGTCGGACGGGTAGCGGCCCGAGAGCATGTCGAGCACGCCGTCGAACACGCCGCGGCTCAGTTCGGCGAACGGTGCGGCCTGGCGGATCGAAGCGAACAGGGCGTCGACCTCCCACTCGTCGACCGCGGTCATCGCGACGACCTGCTGCGCGACCACGTCGAGCGGATTACGCGGGTAACGGGTCGCCTCGACGGCGCCGTCGTGCATGGCCCTGGCAACCGCCGCGCAGGCGACGAGGTCGCCGCGGAACTTCGGGAAGATGACGCCTTCGCTGGTGGCGCCAATCTGGTGTCCGCCGCGGCCAATGCGCTGCAGGCCGCTGGCCACCGAGGGCGGCGCCTCGATCTGCACGACGAGGTCGATGGCGCCCATGTCGATGCCGAGTTCGAGCGACGAAGTGGCCACGAGCGCCCGCAGCGTGCCCGACTTGAGGCGGTCTTCGATCTCCATGCGCTGCTCGCGCGCGATCGACCCGTGGTGCGAGCGCACGAGGACCTCGCCCGCGAGCTCGTTCAGGGCGCCGGCGAGCCGCTCGGCCAGGCGGCGGCTGTTGACGAAGATGAGCGTCGACTGGTGCGCCTTGATCAGCTCGAGCAGGCGCGGATGGATCGCCGACCAGATCGACGGCCGGGAGTCGCCGACCGACGCAGGTCCGCTGGGAATATCATCTGCGGTCGTCAGCCGCGCCATGTCTTCGACCGGCACCTCGATCTGGAGCTTCAAGTTCTTCTTCGCGCCCGCATCGACGATGGTGACCGGCCGGTATTTGACCGGCGCAGCGGGCGCCGCGAACTCGTCGCCAATCTCCTGTTCGATGGAGGTTTCCGCGGCCTGGTCCCTGACGGTCGTCTGTTGCGCCGTGTGTCGTCTGGCCTTCAACTTCTGAGTTCTGACTTCTGCTTTCTGACTTCCCCTGGGTTCCGCGCCTCCGAGAAAGCGCGCGACTTCTTCCAGGGGACGCTGTGTCGCCGACAGCCCGATCCGCTGCGGTTCGCGATCGCACCGCGCCCCGAGGCGCTCCAGCGAGAGGGCGAGATGCGCGCCGCGCTTGGTCGGGACCAGCGCGTGAATCTCGTCGATGATGACGGTGTCCACACCGCGCAGCGCTTCGCGTGCGTTCGACGTGAGCAGGAGGTACAGGGATTCGGGCGTGGTGATGAGGATGTCCGCCGGGTCGCGTTGAAACCGGGCGCGTTCGACCGCCGGCGTGTCGCCGGTCCGGATGGCGATGGCAGGCTGAACGAAGGTGTCGCCTCGCGCCGCCGCAACCCTGGCAATGCCTGCCAGCGGCGCCCGCAGGTTGCGCTCGACGTCGACGGCCAGCGCCTTCAGCGGTGAGATGTAAACCACCCGGCACCGCCGGTCTTTCGGTGCCGGCGGCGAGAACATAAGGCGATCCAGGCACCAGAGGAACGCCGCGAGCGTCTTGCCGCTTCCCGTCGGAGCAAGAATCAGCGTCGATTCTCCGCGCGCGATGGCGGGCCAGCCGAGCTGTTGCGGGCGTGTCGGGGCGTCGAACGACGCGTCGAACCAATCGCGCACCGCCGGGTGAAACGGCGCCAGCGGATCGGAAATCGCACGAGCGCTCACGATTCGCATCTTATAATGGCGGTTCCTCTTATCTAATTGCCGGACGGAGCATTCATGAGTGACGCGGGTGAAGGACTAGTCGACGCTGACGCGCGAATCCAGGAGCGGATGGAAGAGCTCGAACGCGAGCGCATGCAATCGAAGAAGAAAGACGCGCGCGATCCGGAGAAAGTGCGGGCGCTCGAGTCGCTCCGGCTTGCGAAGACCGAGCTCGATCGCCAACTGCAGGCCACGCAGCATGCAGGGCGGCGCGCGCAGTTGACGCAGGCAATCGGCGAGGTCGAGCGGCGGATGGCCGAGGCCTCTGCCGCGATGAGCCTGTAGGGCGTTCCCGCGGAACAACACCATCGCCCAGTCGAGGGCTCTCGACTGGGCTTTTCTTTTGCGCGGCGCCCCGCGCGCGAAGGTGTTTCGGCCATCCGGGCCTGCGATTCGGGTTTGAACCTAACACTCGAGCCGGCGATGCGCGCGTAGGACGCGGGAAGCCCGGGAAGCCTTGTGTAGACGGCTGCAAACCCGATGCGTTACGATGTGGGTTGAGCTTGAGAAATCGTTCACAAGCCTAGGCTACTTCACGAAATCGAGCACCGATGCAGGGCTGGCTGTCCATCATTCTCATGATCGTCCTGGGACTCCTGTTCGCGGTCCCATCGGTCGCGCTGTCCCAGTTTCTCGGTCCCAGGAAGCCGAGTCCCGAGAAGTCGGCGCCGTACGAGTGCGGCATGCCGGCGGTGGGCGATGCCCGCGAGCGCATGTCGGTGAAGTTCTACCTCGTGGCGATGATCTTCCTGCTCTTCGATATCGAGGTCGCCT
>Ga0207701_10007615_pt1 | contig 10764 bp, 12 predicted proteins | sample KBSSwiSSwithPhiX_FD_184294 | JGI IMG/M metagenome (GOLD analysis project Ga0207701, IMG submission 184294) | Switchgrass rhizosphere bulk soil microbial communities from Kellogg Biological Station, Michigan, USA, with PhiX - S5 (SPAdes) (version 2) | ecosystem: Environmental > Terrestrial >...
GGGTGAGGATGTGCGCTGGCACGGCCGATCCACGAAGCAGATGTGGCGCCTGGAAGACCAAGGCGCGCGCTTCGCCGTGGGAGCACGTTACAAGTTCTGACGATATGGAAATGGGGACATTCCTCATTTCGTTGTAACAATCAATCGAACGATTCGAGGCAACGCACTGGCGCGCGATTGTTACAGCAAAATGAGGAATGTCCCCATTTTCACCAGGCGACGCTGCGGCCGCCGTCCACCGCCAGGATCTGCCCGGTGATGAACGGCGCCTGGGATGCGAAGAACAGCGCGGTGCGCGCGATGTCTTCCGGAGTGCCCATCTTCTGCAGGATGGTGCGCTGGATGATTTTCGCGCGCGCGGCCTCGTCGCCTCCGGATTCCGGCCAGAGCACCGGTCCCGGCGAGATGCCGTTGACGCGCACCTCGGGTCCGAGCTCCTTCGCCAGCGAGCGTGTCAGCATGTGCAGGCCCGCTTTTGCAGCGCAGTACACCGTGTAATGGCGCAACGGGCGCAGCGCGTGAATGTCGACAATATTCAAGATCAGTCCGCTGGACTTCTTCAACTCGGGTGCCGCGGCCTGCGACAGGAACAGCGGCACCTTGAGATTCGTACCCAGAAGATCGTCCCAGGCGGACGGTGTGATATCGCCGATCTTCGTTGGGTAAAACGTTGACGCGTTGTTCACCAGCACGTCGAGCGAACCAAAGCTGCGCACGGCGAACTCCACCAGCGCTGGAAGCTTGCCCAGGTCCAGCAGATCCGCCTGGAAGGTAACGACGGATTTCGCGCGCGAGCCGTTGAGTGCGTCGGCCAGCTCCGCGACCTCGTTCGCCGATTTGCGGTAGTGGACGACGAGGTTGGCGCCAGCGCCGTGCAGCGTTCGCCCGATCTCGGCGCCCACGCGGCGCGCACCGCCCGTGATCAGCACCGTCTTGCCAGCTAGACTTACGTCCCTGTCTTTCACGCCCGCACTCTATGACTTCTCCCGCATCCGTCACAACCCTGCCGCTGCTCAATGCCGACGAACGCGTGCATTCCGAACGTGTGGTCGAGCACATTCGCGCCTTCATGCGCGAGCGAGGCGGGGTGATCGGCTTCGATGCCTGGATGCGCCTCGCGCTGTACGCTCCGGGTCTCGGCTATTACAGCGCCGGCGCCACCAAACTCGGCCGCAACGGGGATTTCGTCACGGCGCCGGAGATCTCGAGTCTTTTCTCGCGTTGCCTCGCGCGGCAATGCGCCGACGTGTTGCACGACACCGGCGGCAATGTGCTCGAGCTCGGCGCGGGGTCGGGGCGCATGGCGGCGGACATACTGACGGAGCTGGCGGCGCTCGACTGCCTGCCGGAGCGCTATCTCATTCTCGAAGTAAGCGCGGACCTCGCCCAGCGCCAGCGCGCGCGCATCGCGGAACTTCCACGCGGCCTTTCGTCGCGGGTGCAATGGTTAGATCGCTGGCCCGAGCGCGTCATGAGCGGCGTGGTGCTGGCCAACGAAGTACTGGACGCCATGCCGGTGGAACGCTTCGTTCTGCGCACACGTCCCGACGGCCTCGATGTGCGCGCGCTCGGGGTGGGGTTGTCCGCTGACGGCTTCGAATGGCGTGAGACCTCGCCCAGCCCCGAACTCATGCACGCGGTCGCCGATATCGTCGAGTCTTTGCCTGCGCCGTTGCCTGACGGTTACGTCTCGGAAGTGTGCCTGGCATTTCAGCCCTGGATGGCGAGCCTCGCGGCGCAGCTCGAAGAGGGCGTGGCGTTACTCATCGACTACGGACTGCCGCGCGCGCACCTGTATCACCCGGAGCGGTCGGCGGGCACGCTGCGTTGCCATTTCCGCCATCGCGCGCATGACGATCCCTTCATCAACGTGGGGCTGCAGGACATCACCGCCTGGGTGGACTTCACGCGCGTCGCCGAGGCCGCCGACAGCGCAGGCCTCGAAGTACTCGGCTTCGCGAGCCAGGCGGCGTTTCTCATTGGCGCCGGCATGGAGTCGCTGTTGACGGCGGGCATGCAGCTCGCAGGCGAAGACAACGTCGCGCGCTCGCGCCTTGCCGGAGAGGCGCGGCGTCTCATGCTGCCCGGGGAGATGGGCGAGATTTTCAAAGTGATCGCGCTGGGTCGCGGTTACGAGTCACCGCTCGCAGGATTCAGTACCCAGACGCTGGCCCTGTAGCGGGTTTTTCGCATTTGGTTCCAGACGCTGGTCAACAATTTCGGCCAGTTGGTCAAACAACCTTATCTGCGCCGGTGCAATTGCGCTATTTGCTAGGCGCATGTCCCGCGCAAGCCAAGGATCGAGTCCTGAGACAGGCCGTCGGTGGCCGTTGCTGCCCTGGCTGGTGCTCGTTGCCGTGTCGATGGCCGGCGTCGCGGTGCTCGCGAAGGAGGAGGGCCCGGTCTTTTTCCCTGTGGGCTATCGCGAGTGGACCGTCGCCAAGTTCAAGTTCGTTGGACCCGAGAGTCCCAACTACACCGCGCAGGGCGGCATGCGTCACCACTTCGCCAACGACAAGGCGCTGGCGAGCTGGGGCCAGTTTCGTGATGGTTCGGTCATCGTCGACGAGCGTGTTCACGCCAGGCTCGACGCCGCAGGAGTCTGGCAGGAGGACGGCCTCGCGCATGTCGCCGTGATGCGCAAGGAGGCCAAAGCGCATGCGGACACGGGCGGCTGGTACTTCAATATCTTTTCCGCGCATGACACGGCCATTGGCATAACGCCGGTGCAGGCCAAGGCGCGCTGTTTCGATGCCTGTCACAAGGCGCAGGAAGCGCGCGACTACGTGTTCAGCGACCCGCGTCGCTGAGGGTTAAGCTCAGGTCCACATGAACCTGCGCAAGACCAGGCCCTGGGTTTTCTACTTTCTCGCCTGGACGCTGATCGGCCTCATCTATTTCGCCCAGAACGTCACGCGCCGTTTCTACTGGGATGATCCGAATCCCTGGCAGGACCTGCGTTACTGGTCGGTGAACATCTATATCGCGGCGTTGCTCACGCCGCTGATCGTCTGGGCCGGCCGCCGCTGGCCGCTGGAGCGACAGCATCTCCCGCGACTGATCGGACTGCATCTGCTGCTGAGCATTGCGTGGGAGTTGCTCCGCCTGTCTCTCGAAGCCGCGTTCCACCTCACCTGGAACGAGTTCTGGCCGATCAAACCGCCCATCACCTTCAAGAGCGAAATCACGCTGCTGTTCATTTTCGGCTTCCACACGGGAGTGGTGACCTACTGGGTGGTGCTCAGCATCCAGACCGCGGTTCGCAACTACGCACGATTCCAGGAACGCGCGCAGGCGGTGCTGCGCTCGGACCTGCGCGCCTCACAACTGGAAACCCAGGTGGCGCAGGCGCGGCTCGGTGCGCTGAAAGCGCAGTTGCAGCCGCACTTCCTGTTCAACACGCTGAACGCCATCGTGGTCCTGGTGCGGCAGCAGAAAGGCCAGCAGGCCGAGGAGACGCTGGCGCGCTTCAGCGACCTGCTGCGCGCGGTGCTCGCCGACATGGATGTGCAGGAAGTCACACTGGCGCGCGAGCTGGAATATCTCAAGCTCTATCTATCCATCGAGCAGCTGAGATTTTCCGACCGCCTGCGCGTGGACATCGATGTGGATCCCGAGTTGCTCGACGCCGCTGTGCCGCACATGGCCTTGCAACCCATCGTGGAAAATTCCATCCGCCACGGCGTCAGCCAGAGCTCTGCGCCTGGCGTCATCAGCATTCGGGCGGAACGGGTGGGCGATGCATTGCACGTGATAGTGCAGGATGATGGCCCCGGGTTCGCCGCGCCGGGTGTGCCCGGTGGACTCAAGCTCGGGCTCGCCAATACGCGCGCGCGCCTCAAGCAGTTGTATGGTGACGCCGCCGAGCTGCGCACCGGCAGCGCACCCGCGGGCGGCGCATTGGTCACCATGATCCTGCCATTTCATTTCGTATGAACGTACTGATTGTCGACGACGAACCACTGGCACGCGCCGGAATGCGCATGCTGCTCGAGGAGGAGAAGGCGATCACCTCGATCGGTGAGGCGCGCAACGGCGCCGAGGCCGTTGAAACAATCCGCGCGCAACGCCCGGATTTGCTGCTGCTCGACGTGCAGATGCCCGGGATGGATGGCTTCGGCGTGCTCAAGGAGCTCGGTGCGGAACTCATGCCGCCCGTGATTTTCGTGACGGCGCACGACCGGTATGCCATCCAGGCATTCGAGGTGAACGCCATCGACTATCTGCTGAAGCCGGTGACGCGCGAACGATTTCAGCAGGCCCTGGCGCGCATGCGCGAACGTGTGAGTACGCAGGGCCTGGACAACCGGCATGTGCTGTCGCTGCTCCAGCAGCTCTCCGCGCCGCCGAAATACCTCGCGCGCGTGGCCTTGCGTTCAGCCGGCAAGATCACGTTCGTCAATATCGAAGACCTGTTGTACGTGCAGGCCGCGGAAAATTACGTGCAGCTGCATCTCAAGGCGTCGCGGCACCTGCTGCACGTGCCTATCGCCACGCTCGAGTCATCGCTCGATCCCGAAATGTTCCTGCGCATCCATCGCTCGCTGATCGTGAACGTGCGCCATATCCATGAGCTCGAGACCGGCCCGCATGGCGAGTACATCGTGGTGCTGAAGGGCGGCGCGCGGCTGCAGTCGAGCCGCAGCTTTCACGAGAAGATCAAGCGCTGGGCGGCGAATCCGTTCTAGCGCGGTACGGCGATGAGCGCGTTTACGCGCTCATGGCAGCGTTCGCGCCCGCCGAGTCCAGTACCGCACTCACCATGGGTTGCTCGCGGACCACGAAATCCGCGGGATTGAGCTCTGCCCAGAACGACAGCGCGGCGAGACCATCAGCGTCCGGCCGTTTGTTCTGCGACATGCGCGCCAGTGTGGATTTGCCAATGCCGATTTCGCGCGCCACCTGGCGCCACGAAGCCGCGCGCTCTTCGCGCTTTGCATTGACCGCTTGGTAAAACCTTTGGAAGTCGAATTTCATGGACCTGAGTTTCAGGTGCATGACATGACCCGGAAAAGGGAATTTTGACGAAATGGAGAAATCTGGTGACGAAGCGCTACCAGCGCACGACGCCCGTATACGCAGTGATGAGGATCACGGCGCCGAACACGATGCGATACCACGCGAAGCCGGCGAAGGAGTACCTGCTCACCACGCGTAACAGGAACTTGGTTGCCAGAAATGCACTGATGAACGACACCACGCAGCTCACGACCAGCGTCTCCACTTCCGCAGCCGCGAACTCGGCGCGCGCCTTGTAGATTTCAAGGGCGGTGGCCGCGAGCAGCACCGGAAGCGCGGCAAAGAACGAGAACTCGGCGGCGGTGCGTCTCGACAGGCCGCACAGCAATCCGCCGATGATCGTGGCGCCGGAGCGACTGGTGCCCGGAATCAGCGCCAGCGCCTGGAACAGACCGAGCTTCACCGCATCGAGCGCCGTCAGTTCATCCACGCTCTGCACGCGTTCCGTGTGTTTGCGTTTCTCAGCCCACAGGATGACGACGCCGCCGACGATGAGTGCAATCGCGACGGAGACCGGATTGAACAGCACCATCTTGATCTGATCTTCGAACAGGAGGCCCAGCACCGCGAGTGGTACCGAGACGATGAACAGATTGATCACGAAGCGGCGTGACACCGCATCTCTGTGCAGCGTGAACGCAGTGTGGAAAAGTTTTTTCCGGAACTCCCAGCACACCGCGAGCATCGCGGCGCCCTGGACGATGATGAGCAGGCGATCGACCGCCGCGCCTTTGAGGCCTAACAAGGACTGGGTGAGGATCAGGTGTCCGGTGCTCGAGATCGGCAGGAATTCGGTGATGCCTTCGACAAGGCCAAGGATGATCGCTTCGAGCCAGGACATGTTTGGCCTTTGTTGGAATCCGGGCGCGCAGTTTACCCGGGCTTCAACTGGTCCCGCTCGTAAGACTGCGTCGCCTACTGCCGACTCCCGGGCGCTGGAATCAGCCCGGCGCGCTGGCGGCTTTCAAAGTCTCGATTGCCGCCACGCGCCGCTTGCGCAGCTCCTGTCCGATCTGCTCGCCCGAAAGACCGGTGCGCTCTTCGGGCGTGAGGATCACGGCGGTCACGGCGCTACGCGCGGCGGCGAAGTATTGCCGCTGCGGGTAGTCGCGCATCTCCAGGCCTTTGCGGCCGCGAGCGTCCGCTTCGCAGGCCAGCAGGAAATCCTCGAATCGTTCCGGCCGGCGCAGCGCATCGCAACCTTCGAGCGTCTTCAACACGGTGTCCGCGCGCAATTCGGACGCACGATGCACATGCGTGTGATAACGCGCGGTCATGGCTGCGAGCTCGCGCAGGTGGTTAGGCACGCGCAGCCGCGCGGCGAGCTGCTCAACCAGCGCGACCCCGGCATCTTCGTGACCGTGGTGCGAGGGCAGCTTGTCGGCCGGCGTCACGCCTTTGCCGAGATCATGCATGAGCACCGCGAATCGCACCGCTACACCCCCGCCGAGCTTGACCGCTTCGCGTAGCGCCATGAGCTGGTGGATGCCGGTGTCGATTTCAGGGTGCCACTTCTCGGGCTGCGGTACGCCGAACAGCGCGTCGATCTCGGGGTAAACGACTTTCAACGCGCCACAGTCGCGCAGCACGCTGATGAAGACATCAGGGCAGGGTTCGCCCAACGCTTTCTCGGTTTCGGTCCACACGCGTTCGGCCACCAGTGCGTTGGCCTCACCATCGGCCACCATCTGCCGCATCAACGCCAGCGTTTCATCCGCAATCTGAAAGCCCAGCGGTGCGTACCGCGCGGCGAAACGCGCCACGCGCAGGATGCGCACCGGGTCTTCGGCGAAGGCTTCTGAAACATGACGCAGCAGCCGCGCCTCGAGGTCCCGCTGCCCGCCGTAGGGATCGACGATGTTTCCGGCGCTGTCTTGCGCCATCGCGTTGATGGTGAGATCGCGCCGGCGCAGATCGTCCTCGAGCTTCACGTCGGGAGAGAACTCGGTGGTGAAACCGCGATACCCCGGCGCCACCTTGCGCTCCAGGCGCGCCAGTGCATGTTCTTCCTTGGTCTTTGGATGCAGGAAAACCGGGAAGTCGCGGCCCACAGGAATGAACCCCGCGCGCTCGAGCTCGCCCGGCGTCGCCCCGACCACGACCCAGTCGCGCTCGGACACTTCGCGCCCGAGCAGTCGGTCCCGAACCGCGCCGCCCACCAAGTACACTTGCATGGCGCGCATGTTAACTGACGTTCGACTAGGGCTTCTGATCCTCGTCTGCCTCGCACTGGGCGGCTGCGGCACTCTTTACGTGGCCCAGGCCGCCAAGGGGCAGCTGCAGATCCTCCATGCGCGCGAGCCGATCCCGCACGTGCTGGCCGATCCCAAAACTGACCCCGCACTGAAGGAACGACTGGAGATGGTGCGTAAAGCCCGGGAGTTCGCTTCCCGCGAGCTCTCACTTCCTAACAACAAGAGCTACACGTCGTACGCCGATCTCAAGCGTGAATTCGTGGTGTGGAGCGTGGTGGCGACGCCGGAGTTTTCGGTGGAGCCGCGCGAGTGGTGCTTTCCCATCGTCGGCTGCGTGGCCTATCGCGGTTACTTCAAGCAGGCGAGCGCCGAGAAGTTCGCCGAGTCCCTGCGCGCCGACGGTTTCGACACCCTCGTCGGAGGCATACCGGCCTATTCGACGCTGGGCAAGTTCAATGACCCCATCCTCAACACCATGATGACGTATGGCGACGATGAGCTCGCGTCCATCATGTTCCATGAGCTGTCACACCAGGTGGTCTACATCGCCGACGACACCTCGTTCAACGAGGCCTTCGCGGTCACGGTCGAACAAGAGGGGCTGGCGCGCTGGCTGAAGTTCAGTGGACGCGAAGCGGATCTTTCGAAGTATCGCCAGCGTCGCGCGCGCCAGGCCGAGGGTGTTGCGCTCGTTGCGCGATTTCGCCGCGAGCTCACCATGCTGTACGGCACGCTGCTCGAAGCCGACACGATGCGTGCGCGAAAGCGCGAGGTGTTTGCACGGCTGGTCCGGGAGTTACGCGCACTCGACCAGCGATTCGGCACCGAATCCAGCCTCGCGGCCGCGCTCGACGGCAAGCCCAACAACGCGCGGCTCGCGTCTCTCGCAACTTACTATGAGTGCGTCCCCGGATTCGAGCGCCTGCTGGCCGACTCCGGCCACGACCTGCCGCGCTTCTACGAGGCGGTCCGCTCGCTCGCCAAACTACCGCGCGAAGAACGGCGTGCGCGACTCTGCCGTCCGGAGGCCCAGTCGCAGCCTTGATGCCGCCTTATGTCACGTCAATTAATTGGCGTGCAGGCGCGTTTCGCGCGGGTCATGATCGGCCGCAAGGTCACACGATTCATGCGCAATCTCTTCCGGGCACGACCGAAGTCCTTCCTCGATTCAGCCCGCCGCGAATGGCAGTTCGACGCCTTCGCGTGGCTGCTGCGCAATTGCGGCGGCTATCCCAAGTTTCTCGAAACCACCCTGGTATTGCCGATCGGGGAACATTTTCCGGATCGCGGCATGAGTGGCCACGCGGGCGTCACCGCGCTGTTTCGTTGTGTGCGAGATCATGCGGGCATGGCCGACTGGCCCTGTACGGTTGAGCCTAAGTCGCCGGAGCCGCGCACCACGCCGCTACCGCCGAACCACATACCGGTCTTCACCTACAACCCGGACATCCTCGAACCAAAGGCATTGATTCCGAATTTTGCGCACGCGCTCGCGCAATACCTGGTCGAGACTTTTGAGGAACCCGCGCCGGGTGGCGCGCCGCTGCATGAGCCGGCCATCGAGTTGTCAGCGGTATTCATGGGTTTCGGGGTGTTCATGGCGAACTCCGCCTTTTCCGACGCCAGCTACGATCTCAACGAAGGAGAGTTCGTGCATGCGCTCAGCATGTTCTGTCTGTTGCGCAAGCTCGACCCGGAAGCCGTGGCGCAGCACTTGAATCCGCACTTGCGCAAATATCTGCGGCTGGCGGCGCGCGATCTCGCGCAGTACCCATCAGGCTTTCAGCGCCTGCGCTCGGTGTTCGCGCTGAGGTCGCTCGACGAGGCGGATCGCACGCTGCCGACGAGGTGAGCGGCTAGACTTCGCGGCCATGCGCCGCCCGACGCATCTTCGCAATCCGCGAAACGTTTCGACATTGACGCAATCCGCCCAGGCCCGGACGCTCGCGATTTGAGGAGGCCGCATGATTCGCATATTCGGGCTCGCAGTAATCACGACGCTACTGGCCAGTGGCACCCGATCCATGAGCGCCGAGGAACCACTCAGGTCCGGCTGCAAGGACGGCGCGTCGCGGCAGTTCGACTTCTGGGTGGGTCATTGGCGCGTGACCGAACATGGCAAGCTGGCGGGCGACAACCGGGTCGAACCCATACTCGATGGCTGCGCGTTGCTCGAAAACTGGACGGGCGCGAAGGGCGGGGCGGGAAAGAGCCTGAACTTCTTCGACCGTGAGGATGGCCTTTGGCACCAGACCTGGATTGATCGAAGCGGTGGTGCACTGTTCCTGGCGGGCAAGTTCGAGAACGGCGCCATGCGACTGGAGGGTGAGCGCGCGGCCACCGGCGAACAACCCGCGACGCGCCACCGCATCACCTGGACGCCGCTACCTGGCGGCAAGGTGCGGCAATTGTGGGAGTCGACGGCCGTGGGTAAAGACCTGTGGAGCACGCAGTTCGACGGCCTGTACGAACCGGCCGACTAACTAGTAGCGGAACGGCAGGAAGCCCCGGCAAGGCGGCTCATCGAGCCGGCGCACCACCCGCGCGCCGGCACTCCCTTGCGCGCGCAAGCTTCGCCATAGCGCCAGGCGCGACATTCCGACCTGCGCGGCGACTTCGGCCACTCCGAGCCTGGTTGATCGCAGTATCGCCAGTGCGCGCCGCGTGCGCAGCTCACGAAGAAACGCAATCGGCGTGCGGCCGTGCGCCGCCTGGAACACGCGCAGGAAATGGAACCGCGAGAGGCGTGCGGCTGTGGCGATGTCTTCGAGCGTGATGTGGTCGGCGAGGTGCGCATGCATGAAATCGACGGCCCAGCCCAGCCGGCGAGTGAGCTCCGAACGTTGCGGCCATCGAGCGCCATCCAGCTCCGCGGCGAGCAGCGTCTCGCGATGGCGATGAGCGGTGATGAGCCGTTCGAGCAGGAACTGGCATTGCTCCTCGAGCCAGTTTTCGTCGCGCACGCCGGCGGCGATCTGGCGCTGGATGAATCGCAATACCGGTGTGACCTTCGAATCGTGATGCTGCAGGGACTCATCGAATTCGAGGGCGGCTTTCATCGGGAGTGATCCGTTCTCAAGCGCTGCGCCGAGCGAACTCTGGAGACCGGCGGCGACTTCCTCACCCAACCCGGGCCTGAAGAAGATCGAAAAGCTGTAGGTGTCCGTGGCGCTGCTCAGGGAGCTCGCGTATGTACGCCCCTCATTGAGCACCAGGAAAGTGTCGTCACTGACCGCCACGCGGCGCTGATCGACGAAGTAGATCTCGCTGCCCTGGGCGACGCACTTGATCGACAGCGTCTGCCGGAACAACCCGTATTCGGCGTGCCGGGACATGCCGGAAACCACGCAGTTCTCGCGCCCCCAGCGCCGGTAGAAATCGCGCCGAAATGCCGCGGCACGGGGAGTGAGCGGTCGCGGAGGCAGATCGGGCAACTCCGTCAGGATCATGGCGCCATGTTTCGGCGTGATCGCGATTCACGTCAAGACGCGGATGTTTCGCGGATTGCGGCCTTGAGTGGCGCGCACGCCTGCGCGCCCGGCTTCAGGTG
>Ga0207701_10007617_pt1 | contig 10762 bp, 6 predicted proteins | sample KBSSwiSSwithPhiX_FD_184294 | JGI IMG/M metagenome (GOLD analysis project Ga0207701, IMG submission 184294) | Switchgrass rhizosphere bulk soil microbial communities from Kellogg Biological Station, Michigan, USA, with PhiX - S5 (SPAdes) (version 2) | ecosystem: Environmental > Terrestrial > Soil...
ATATCCCTGGCAAATTCAGGGGACGTCCCGGCGACCGCGGTTAATGCTGCGCTGACAAGTACAACACCGGGAGTGACGATCCGGCCGTTGACCAATCCATATCCGAATATCGGTGCAAATGGCGACAGCCAGATAAGCCTTGCGCCGTTTCAAATTTCGACAGACGCATCTGTTGCGTGTCTGAGCAGTATCGATCTGACGCTTACGGTTATCTTTTCAGGCGGCCCTCCATCGCAAGTATTCAATTTTACGCTGCCGGTTGGAACACCCGCTGATCCAATGTATGGCATTTCATCCAGCGGAGGCGGTTCGATCTCGGCAACCGGCAGCCTCGTGCCGGGAAGCGCCGATGATGACCTATTGGTAAACTTTGTCGCCCCCTTCACGTTTTCAGTTTACGGAACGAGCGTTTCTGCTGGGTCGACGATCCAGTTGAGTACGAATGGGTTTCTGGTCGCCGGTAGCGGAGCTTCAAGTTCGGCACTTACCAATGAAGCCTTACCGTCGTCCGGAGCGGGTACGTTTCCGGCAAGCGTGCCGATCTTATTTCCATATTGGGACGACCTTGATATGCGCCCGACAATCACCAGTAGCGGCGGTATTTTCACTGAAGTTACCGGCAGCATCGGATCGCGTGTGCTGAAGGTAGAATGGCGGGCTCGGCATTTCGTCACCGGCCAGACCCTAGGGTCTCGGGACACGAATTTTGCTGTGTATTTGCATGAGAACTCAAGCCAATTTGAATTTGTTTATGCCCAAACCGGCGCAGGTGTTAACTCATCCGGTGCGTCTGCAACCGTTGGGGTGCAGTCTGCTACTTCCGGAACGCTTTTCACGCAATTTTCATCAAGCACTTCGTCGCTTTCTGCGGGTTTGCAATTGACGGCCGCCCAGACGCCGGCGGCCTGTTCTGCAGGAGCGGGGCCGTGTTTTGCTACGGCGGCGAAGGTATCAGTTTCGGGCAGAGTCGTCAGTTCGATCGGCCGGGGCATTGGCAACGCGATCGTGAGCATATCGTCGCCCGGCGGCTCGACGCGTTTGGTCAGGACAAGCTCATTCGGCTATTTTCAATTCGAGGATGTCGAAGCCGGCCAAACCTACGCTATTGAAGTTTCGAGCAAGAGATACAGATTCGAAGCGCGAGTACTTGACGTCTCCGAAAACATCGACGGCCTTGATTTCATAGCAGAAAACTGACAGACTCAAATTGCCCATCTTTTCTCCCCGCGGGTTCGATCGAATAGAATTTTTTTTCGAAAATCCCTGTTTTCCCTCAATTTCCAGTAGAGAAATGCGTTTGAAACATTGTATGCTTACAGGTTAGACGTTTGTCCGGCGCAGCAGGCGTAGGAAGCGCGATTGCGGCGATAACCGAAAGCAAGCTCACTCCGTTCGATACGATTCTAAAGGAAAATTCCAGCAGCATAAGTTTCACAAATGGCATTAAAATCTTTATTTAGTCTGTTTTCCAGTGATCTTGCGATCGATCTGGGCACTGCAAATACGCTTGTTTATGCGAAGGGCCGAGGCATCGTCGTCAGCGAGCCGTCGATTGTTGCGATCAACAAGGTGACAAACCAGGTCGAGGCCGTCGGGCGCGACGCAAAGGAAATGCTTGGACGCACGCCGGGCAATATCGTCGCGATTCGCCCGATGAAGGACGGAGTGATCGCGAATTTCGAGGTTACCGAAAAAATGCTTCAGCATTTTATTCGCAAGGCTCATAACGGCAAGTCGTGGGTCCGCCCGCGCGTCGTGATCGGGATTCCTTCGGAGATAACGCAAGTCGAACGCCGAGCGGTTGAAGATTCGGCTTACCGTGCGAAGGCTTCAGAGGTTTATCTCGTCGAGGAAGCGATGGCCGCGGCGATCGGTGCGGGTTTGCCGATCACCGAGCCACACGGAAACATGGTCGTCGATATCGGCGGGGGCACGACTGATATTGCGGTCATCTCACTTTCCGGAATTGTTTATTCTCGAGCGGTTCGAGTGGCTGGTAACGAGATGGACGAGTCCATTACGCAATATATAAAACGCAAGTACAATCTGCTGATCGGTGAACGGACAGCCGAGGCGATCAAGATCGCCTTAGGAAGTGCATTCCCTCTGGATGAACCGCTTTCAATGGACGTCAGGGGCCGAAATCTTATTGAAGGCATACCGAAAACGATAACGATGACCGACGAAGAGGTGAGGGAAGCTCTTTCGGATTCGGTCTCGACGATCATTAATGCCGTTCGCGTTGCTCTCGAACGTACGCCTCCGGAACTGTCGGCGGACATCGTCGAACGTGGCATCGTGCTTACCGGTGGAGGTGCTCTCCTAAAGAATCTCGACAGAAGGTTGATGATCGAGACCGGGTTGCCGGTCGTGATCGCCGACGATCCGCTATCTTCGGTCGTGCTTGGCACTGGCAAAATGCTCTCCGATATCGAACTCCTCAAACGCGTTAAGTGGGACAATTCATTAATGACAGGAAACTAAACAGGGGACAGTTAACAGTGGTCAGTGGACAGTGATATCTAAGACGACCGGCCACTGACAACCGACCACTGATCACCGGGAATGGTTGAGCGTAGTCAAAAGGAAGTTTGGAGGCTTACGCCCTGGCTGGTGATACTCCTGCTTTTGGCAAATTTTGTTCTCATGGCTTTCGACGCACGTGAGATCGGCAGCGGCCGGCGCGTTATACGAGTCTGGGGACAAACCGGCGCCGACTTCGTACAGTCGCCGGTTACGACGCTCACAACATCGCTTTCCAGTTATTTCGGCTCCATCGCCAATCTTCGTTCGGCACAGACCGAAAACGACGACCTCAAACAAAAGGTTGAGGAACTTCAGATAGAGATCAAAGGAAAAGAAGAATTGACCGCGGAAAACGAACGGCTCAAAGCGCTTCTCGACCTTAAGGATAAAAGCAAGATCGGCGTTTTGCCTGCTCGGATCATCGGCCGCGACCCGTCGATATGGTTCGATTCATCGATCATAAATAAAGGCAGCTTAAACGGAGTAAAGCTGAATATGCCGGTCGTTACGAACGGGGGGCTAGTCGGGCGGGTAACGGCTGTCGGGCCGCTGACCTCACAGATCGATCTGATCACACGAGACAAGTCAGGCGTTGGTGGCGTGGTGGGCGAAATAAGCAATTCAAATGCTCTCGGAGTAGTTTCTGGAACCAGTAAGCGCGACCTCATCGAAATGCGATACGTGTCCGGAAGCGTGGAAGTAAAAACCGGTCAAATGGTCTATACGACCGGACAGGACGGTATCTATCCTGCGGGCTTACGAATTGGAGAGATCGTAGACGTAATTACCGGAACGGCAACGACCCCCCATCGCATTTTTATTCGTCCTGCTGCAGGGCTAGACTCCATGCGGGAGGTTGCCGTGCTTCTTTACGAGCCGCCTGTGAAATCCGAATTCGAACAAAAGCTGCCGAACGCGACCAGGACCGATAAGAAATAGACGTTTGAATGGATAATTTGAAGCTGACAATTGCGTTGATCCTTTCCGTGTTTCTGCAGTGGACGCTGCGAAACATCGCGGAACCGCTCGCGTATGTCGACCTGCCGCTAATTATTATCGTTTACGCCGCTCTTCAGCGGGACGCGCTCAAAGCTGTGCTCTTTGGCTCAATCGCCGGCCTTGCTATCGACGCATTGAGCGGGGGACTTTTAGGAGCCAACGGCTTCTCAAAAACCCTTATTGCATTTATAGTTGGCGAGATCGCCAGGCGTGTCTATATGGACAACCTTTTGCTTCGCATCCCCGTCATAGCGGGAGCGTCTTTGCTTGACGATGTGGTGTATTACGGATTGCACCGACTCCTTGGACAGGAGCCGAACGTCCCGGTCATGGTGACCATTTCCTATACATTGATCGGAACTACGATCGCCGGTACTTTGATCTATTTTCTGCTCGACCTTTCGATAGCTCAAAAGTCGCGAAAACCGCGCCGGGATATGTTTCCTGCGCGTCGTCAGACGCGAAGGCGCAACCCGATCCGGCTCGGTAAATAATGAAGCTCAACGAACACAGTCAGAATCTGGGCGGTCGAATCATCACGATCCAGGTCGTAGTGTTCGTCCTGCTCGCGCTGTTGGGTGTAAGGCTTTACTACCTTCAGGTCGTACGAGGTGATTACTTCAGCGAACGTGCCGAAAATCAAAGGATACGGCTAATTCCGATCCCGGCGCCTCGCGGAGCCATATTCGACCGAAACGGCAAGATACTGGTCGACTCGCGTCCCACGTTCAATGTGGTTCTTTCAAATGAGCCGATCAAGGGAATTGAAGTGGACGACCGCGTCGATGAATATGCAAAGGGCTTGAGCCTTGAGCCGGCGTACGTTCGCGAACGCCTCGTCTCTATCAAGAAGCAAAACGATTTCGAAACGCTGGTCTTGAAAGACAACGCGTCGATGCAGGACATTGCATGGGTCGAGTCGCACTTGCTCGAATTTCCCGAGTTACGCGTCGAGCTTCAGCCGCAGCGTTTCTATCCTCACGGAACCAGCATGGCTCACGTTCTGGGATATGTGGGCGAGATCAGTCCGAAACAGCTGGAATCGGATGAGTACAAACAGAAAGGATTCCGTCCGGGCGACATAATTGGAAAAGGCGGCCTCGAACAGTATTACGATGAGTTTTTGCGCGGGACACCGGGTTACCGAAAAGTGATCGTCGACAGCCGCGGACGTGTTCAGAGCGAGATCGGCAAGGTCGAGCCGCAGGCCGGGCAAGACCTCGTGACGACGATCGACCTTGACCTGCAGAACGCCGCAGAGCAGCAACTCGCTGCGACTCCGACGAAGCGCGGAACGATCATCTCGATGGATCCGAACAACGGCGAGATGCTCGCGATGGCGTCGCTGCCGTCATTTGATCCGAATATATTCGTCCAGGGCAGCAAGACTAAGGAAGGGCGTAAACAGATCGCTGCTTACTGGCAAGATCCGCAGCGGCCGCTTTATAACCGTGCGATCCAGGGCAGATATCCGCCGGGCTCGACCTGGAAGATCCCTGAATCTGTGGCCGGGCTGGAACAAGGCGCCATTAGCGTCGCACATTCAAACCTTGCATGCGGCGGCGGCATCCAGATCGGAAACAAATTCACGCGGTGCATGGGAAATCATGGCAGTCCAAAGTTAGATTACGCCATAACCCATTCGTGTGACGGTTACTATTACCGGCTGGCACTGAAACTCGGGATCGAAGGCATCACCGAGATGGTCGAACAATTCGATTACGACAAGCTGTCCGGAATCGACTTACCGAACGAAAAGGTCAGCCAAACGCCTAAAAGCTGGAGGCCGATCGTCGAAAAGCGAGAAGGCAAATGGAGCGATATCCGTACCGTTTACTCAGGTATCGGTCAAGATACGGTCGTTATAACGCCTATTTCTCATCTCCGAGCTATCGCGAGCGTCGGAGTCCACGGAAAAATGTACGTGCCGCATTTTATGAAGGAGTTCAAGCCAGTGGGCGCGGTCGGAGAAGAAGGCGATCCTAATTACATTCCGGGACGACAGGGCTTCGCATTTCTTCATCCTGAAGCGAAACCCATTCCTATGACGCCTGAACAGGAGGAAATGATCGTTAGGGGAATGTGGGGCGTAGTCAACAACGGCGGTACCGCTACGAGCATTCATATCCCCGGTTTTGATATTGCCGGCAAAACCGGAACCGCGCAGGTCGCGGAATTGGGCAAAGACGTCGGCGGCAAGAAAGATCACGCGTGGTTCGTTAGTTTCGCACCTGCATACAAGCCCGAGATCGCGGTCCTCGCGCTGGTCGAAAACGTAGGATTTGGCGGCAGCTTTGCCGCACCGGCCGTCAAAGGCGTGTACGAAGCGTACCTGGCGAAAAAAGGCATTCTGCCTCAAGCGAACCCGGACGAGGTGGCGAAACAGTAGAGAGAACTAGTTCGAGAATGGTAGCGATCATCGAAAAACATGAGATCCGGGATTTCGACTGGCTGACAACGTTGTTAGCGATCGCTATTGCGAGCTTCGGGATCTGGCAAATTCATAATGCTCTTCCAGCGGAGAGCTATTGGACGAAACAGATCATTGGGCTGCTGATCGCTTTGGCCGCCTTCGCGATAGTGGCAGTCAGCGATTACCGAAGGATCATTGATGCGGCACCGATCATCTACGTGATCGGGCTGGTTTTGTTATTTCTTGTATTGACGCCGTTCGGTGTCGAGGTGAACGGCCAGCGGGCTTGGGTTCGGCTTCCCCTCGTAGGTCAATTTCAGCCTTCAGAATTCGCAAAGATCCCGACCGTACTGATGCTCGCAAAATACTTCGGCGCACGAAAGGGCGGCTCCCTTCAACTACGCGAAGTAATGATCGGCGCGCTGATAATGGCCGGCCCGCTCGGCCTCATTATGCTCGAGCCTGACATGGGCCAGGCATTGACCTATATTCCGATATTCGCTGCCGTACTTTTCCTTTCGTCGATCAAGATCAGATACGTTATCGCCGGACTTTTGGCCGTGGTTATCTTCGTTCCGACTGCATGGTATGTGGGAGTTAAAACAGGAAAGATTAAACGTTATCAGCAGGAACGTGTCAACGTAGTGCTCGATCCGGACAGCGCAGACCCGCGCGGATACGGATACCACACCGTTCAATCGATGATAACGGTCGGCAAGGGCGGTTTGTCGGGCACCCGCGGCGACACCGAAACTTCGCAAAGCGTCCTGAAATTTTTGCCGGAGCCGCAAACGGATTTTATTTTCGCCGTAACCGCTGAGAACACTGGGTTTATCGGGTGTATCTCGCTGCTTCTCGCATATGCCTTGCTTATTTCAAGGCTTATCGACGGCGCGCGCGAAGTTTCTGACAAGCAGGGCATGCTGGTTATAATGTCTATTGCAACGGCTTTGGCATTCCAGATATTTATGAATATCGGAATGACGCTCGGCTTTTTGCCGGTGATAGGCGTTCCGCTGCCGCTGATGAGCGCGGGACTGTCGGCATTATTGTCGACCTTCGTCGCGATCGGTTTTGTCGTGAGCGTTCGAATGCGAAGGTTCGTAAATTAAGTTTGGAGCCAGGGATTTTAGTATGGCAAGAGAGAAGCGAATAGTTGAAAGAGAAGTTAGCTCGGTCGAATCGAAGGGCCGATGGAAATTCGGGTTGGTGTGGTTTTTTTCTGCGCTGATCCTCGCCCTTTCGGCCGGAGCCCTGACCGGGATTTTGGCTTCCTACTACCTCAATAACTCTAGGTACTCGATCGAGGTTTCTGCACTTGCCACTTATCGGCCTCCACAAGTAACGACCATTTATGCCGATGATGGCGAGACCGTTCTTGCTGAGTTTGCGATCGAGAAGCGAATCCCGATCAAGGAACAGGATATTCCGCAAAATGTCGAAGATGCGCTTGTAGCGATCGAAGACAACCGTTTTTACGATCATATCGGTATCGACCCTTATCGCATTCTGGGTGTGGTGTATAAGAACCTCACCGGCGGCCGTTTGGAAGGCGGTTCGACCATAACTCAGCAGCTCGCAAAAAACCTTTTCCTTTACAAAGACCAGACATATACCCGAAAAGTGAACGAATGGGCCGTCGCACTGCAGATCGAACGGTTCTATACAAAGCGGCAGATCCTTGAGATGTACATGAATTACGTCTTTCTCGGCGCCGGTGCGTATGGTTTCGAGGCCGGTGCCCAAACGTATTTCGGCAAGCATCTGAAAGAGCTGAATCTCGAAGAGGCCGCACTCCTTGCAGCGGTTCCGAAATCGCCCGAATATTCGCCGACACGTAATATGGAAAAGGCGAAAATGCGTCGCGACATCGTGCTCGACCAGATGGGCAAGTATTTTCCCGATCGTTATTCGCAATCTGCTGTCGATACGGCTAAAGGCAAACCGATCAGGCTCGCCGACACGGCCTACTACCAGTCGCTTCCGAAATCTACTGCCTGGGATTATCCGATCGAAGAGATCAGAAAATACCTTGAGGACCGGTACACCACCCGCGTCGCCCAAGGGGGCTTGAAGGTGTATACGACGATCAATGTTGAGGCCCAACAGATCGCGACCAAAACGATTCGGGAACGTCTTCGCGCGTATGACCGTGGCCGCAGATGGCGTTCGGATTACCAGAACATCCTTGTTGATGCGGACGGAAATCCACTGACGGAAGAAAAAGACATCGAAAAAACGCTCAGCTCGTACAAACACGCCGATTGGTACGGCGATGAGTATGATGAGGGTGAATACATTAAGGGCCTTGTTATGAAGGCGAACCCGACAGGTGATTCCGTCGGCGTAAGATTCGGCCGTTATAAAGCTGTAGTCGGACCGGCGAATATGGGACGAAGCGGCAAGCGCCCGAAGGACGAACTAAAGCCTGGTTTGCTCGCCGAATTCCTTGTCAAAAAGGTCGATAACGACAAGCAAATGCTTGAGGTCGAGCTTGCTCAGGTGCCTGAAGTCCAGGCGGCAATGGTAACGATCAACGCTCACAATGGCGAGGTCGTTTCGATGGTCGGCGGTTACGATTTTCATACCAATCGTTTTAATAACGCTACGCAGGGTTTGCGGCAAACAGGTTCTTCATATAAGCCATTCATTTACACGGCAGCTGTGGAAGACGGAATGACGCCAGACATGCTCGTCAGCGGCGCACCGATCAAGCGCGGCGGATGGCAGCCGACCAATTATGATGGCACCCTGAGCCACCCGAACGTCCCGATGAAGATCGCGCTGGCTAAATCGTATAATCTCGCAGCGGTGCATTTGCTTGAACAAGTCGGCATACAAGCAGGCGGCCAGATGGTTAGGCGCTTCGGCATCACGAACCCAATGGCGCCGAGCTTGCCGTCCGCACTCGGAGCGAGCGAGGCTTCGCTGATCGAAATGGTTTCGGCTTATTCGGCGTTTCCGAACAAGGGAATTCGGGTGCACCCGCATCTGATCCGAAAGGTTTATAGCCGCGACGGATCGCTCCTCGAAGAATGGGACGGCGCCAGTTCAAAGGTAACGAGCGAGTACGCTGCATTAACCATGGTCGAAATGATGCGAGGCGTAACAGCAGGCGGTGGAACGGCCGCGTCTGCAAGCGCCGGCGGCCATCAACTTGCCGGTAAGACCGGTACGGTCAACTCGCATACGGACGTTTGGTTTATCGGATACACACCTACATATGTGACCGGCGTTTGGATGGGCAATCCTGAGAAAAAGGAAAATCTTGGCAACAATATGACGGGCGGCCATGGTGCCGTTCCGTATTTCAATGCGTTCATGGTCCCGTTCATGAAGGGAAAACCGTTCGATACCTTCCCGTCGCCGCCTTCGATGCCATCAGAAGTGCGCGCGTTAATGGAACGCAACAAACGCGAAGAGCTTGAAAAGCTCGAGAGCGCTGAGACTGCAGGGGCGCGGAGCGGAGCCTCGAATTCGAACGTTAATATAGCGATCGATGCTCCGTTGACGATCCCCGATTCCGACACGGCACCCGCGGAACCAAAGCCGGGGAAAGATGCCGGCGAAACCAAGGCGAAGCCGCCGATCGACGAGCCGTTGATCATTAAGATCCCGCCGCCGACGGTGCCTAAGAATTCACCGGCGAATCCCGATGGTGCAAAGCCAAAGGTTAAGAAAGGCGACGGATAGGTTTATATTGGGTCAGGGGCTTCCTTGTGTTCGAACATGGGGAAGCTCCTTTTTCTATTTTAAAACCGCACTGAAACCTTGAACGTCTTACATATCGTATAATTGGAAAATCAGATCTCTCTCCCATCCATATCCGGAGAACTTATGAAAATAGCTCGGTTTGTCTTTCTTGCGTCGCTGGCCATCACGAATATTAGCGGGGCAAGTGCCCAACAGCCGGCAACTCAGCCGACGCCGGTAGCGATCAAGATCGCGCCCGAATCGTTTGACCCGTTTGTCGGGCAATATGAAGATCGGGAAAATCTCGGCGGGATAGTTTTCTCGTTCTTCCGCGAGGGTGAAAAATACTACCTGCAACTCACAAATCAGGATCGGTTAGAGGTCTTGCCGATGTCGGCGAACAAATTTTTCCTCGCGCCCGGAAATCGAGGCGATGTCGAATTCGTTCGAGATGCAAACGGGAGAATTACCGGCGCAATTTTTACTCAGGGCGCAGTTTACAATTTGCGTCGAACCGCCAACACACCAGCGCCCGACACCAGGATCGCATTCAAACGTACCGAAGCGATGATCGCGATGCGCGACGGAGTGAAACTTTTCACCGTTATCCTCGCTCCGGAAAATCAGTCTGAGAACCTGCCGATCTACATGGAGCGAACGCCGTACGGTGTCGCAGCATGGGATTCGGGCCGGTTGAACGCAACAAAATCCGAGCTTGTTAAGGACGGTTACATCTTTGTATTTCAGGACATTCGCGGCCGCGAAGATTCGGAAGGCGTTTTTGAGATGCTTCGGCCGCTGCGCGACAAGCGCGATCCTAAATCGATCGACGAAAGCACCGACACATACGACACGATCGAGTATCTGCTGAAAAATACAAAGAACAATGGCCGTGTAGGGATTTGCGGCGTTAGTTATCCAGGCTGGCTGGCAGCGGTCGCGCTCGTCGACCCACATCCGGCCTTGAAGGCCTCATCCCCGCAAGCGCCGGTGACCGATCTTTGGATGGGTGATGACTTCATGCACCACGGAGCGTTTCGGCAAACATACGCGCATCAATGGGCGGTGCCTTTGGAGTCTGCGAAGAAAGGCGGCGATATTGAATTCAACGAACCCGATCTTTTCAATTGG
>Ga0207701_10007618_pt1 | contig 10762 bp, 8 predicted proteins | sample KBSSwiSSwithPhiX_FD_184294 | JGI IMG/M metagenome (GOLD analysis project Ga0207701, IMG submission 184294) | Switchgrass rhizosphere bulk soil microbial communities from Kellogg Biological Station, Michigan, USA, with PhiX - S5 (SPAdes) (version 2) | ecosystem: Environmental > Terrestrial > Soil...
CGCGCGCGCAAGTCCGACGTACATCTCCATCCACTCGACGCAGTTGTATCCGAGGAGCGCGACGCGGTCGCCCTTGCGCAAGCCGAGGCCGAGGAGCGCGTTGGCGAGCCGGTTGGCACGCTCGCTCCATTGCGCGAAGGTGACGGCGCGGCGCGAGTCGCGCGCGCCGACCTTGTCGGGCGCAAGGCGCGCCTGGGCGGCGACGACCTGTGCGACGTTGAGCAGCATGGCCTTAGAGCCCCCGGCGTGCGCGCTCCGCGTCGTCCCAGGCTGTCAACGCCTGGTACTCGGGCACCCAGCCAAGGCCCTTGCCCGCGTCGGACGACAGTGCGTGCTGTGTCACGACGACGTCGAGCAGCGCAGGCGCATGGGCGAACGCTTCCGCAAGCGCGCCATCGAGCCGCGGGGGATCCGTCACGCGCTCCGCGTGCAATCCGAACGCACGCGCCATCGCCGCGTAGTCCGACCAGGCGAGCGTCGTTCCGATCACGCGCCCGCCATAGTTCATCTCCTGATCCAGCCGCTCGATGTTCCATGCGGCGTTGTTCGACACGATGAACACGACCTTGGCGCCGTGACGCTTGGCCGAGTCGATCTCCATCGCATTGATGCCGAACGCGCCGTCGCCGGTGACGACGACCACCTGACGATCGGGATGGAGCAACGACGCTGCGATCCCGTACGGCACGCCGACGCCGAGACAGCCGAAGGTTCCCGAGTCGAGATAGGTGCGCGATGGCAAGCCCATGCGCGCAAAGCTCAGGATGTCGCCGCCGTCGGCGATGGTGATCGCATCCGGTTTCAGCGAGTTGTGAAGTGCCGCGAAGATGCGATTCGGATGCATGTGCCCGTCCTTGCCAGCGGGCGCTTCCGCGAGCGAGCCGGCGTACTTCGCAGCACGGCGCACGTGCTCGTCACGCAAAGACCTGGTCCAGGACTTGTCAAGGTTCGGCGACGGCGCGTTGATCGCGTTGGCGAGCGCGTCCAGCGCAAGCGCCGGCGTGGCGAAGAGCTCAACCTCGCCACGGCGATTCTCGCGCAGCTCCTCCCAGTTGTCGCCGATGCGCACGATGCGCGCGTTGGGCAGCACGGCCGGCGAGCCGTATCCCGTTTGATAGTCGAGCTTGCGGCCGATCGCGATGACGAGGTCCGCCTCCTGCATGGCGCGCGCACGCACCGCGCCCACTACCGCAGGATGCTCGGCGGGAACGAGGTTGCGGCTCTCCTGCGTGTCGAGATAGAGGGCGCCCGTGCGATCGAGGAATCGAGCAAGCTCGCGAGCGCTGCTCATTGCACCGCGGCCGGTCAGCAAAAGCGGACGCTTCGCTTCACGGATCAGGCGTGCGGCCTTGTCGACGTCCGCAGGGTCCGGCGCGAAACGTCGCGGCGGCTTGGCCTCGAGCCACTCGGGCAGGATCACTTTCGCTGCCACCGTCTTGCGCAGGACGTCGGTGGGAATCTCGACGTAGACGCTGCCGGGCGGATTGCCGTCGCCGCTTGCGGTGGCGTAGGCCTTGTCGAGGTCGCGCAGCACGTTGTCGGCGAATCGCAGCGTGCGCGACAGCCGCGTCACCGGCCGCATGATGTCCACGTGCGCGATGCCCTGCAGCGGGCCGAGATCGTCCTGCGCAACGGGCGCGCAGCCGCCGATCAGCAACACCGGAACGCGTTCGAGCTGCGCATTCGCCATGGCGGTGACGCAGTTGGTGACGCCGGGGCCGGCCGTCACCATCGCGATGCCGACACCGCCGCCGAGCGCCGCATGCGCGTGCGCCATGTGAACCGCCGCGCCTTCGTCGCGCACGTCGACGATGCGCACGCCGCGCTGGCCGAGCTGGTCCCAGATCGGCTGGATGTGCCCGCCCTGCAGGCCGAAGACGCGATCGACGCCGCGCGCGATGAGGAAGTCGACGACGATCTCGGCGACCGTTTTCCCGTTCGATGCGGCCATGCGTTCCTCCTTCGTGTGGCGCGGCGACGCTACGCTACATGCGGTCGCGGACGGCGGCAACTCACGGCGTGGAGTTAACGTCGGAGGACGATGGTGCTATACTAGCGGGCTGCAGTATCAAATCCTGCCTTCGATTCCCCGATAGCTCAGTTGGTAGAGCGACGGACTGTTAATCCGCAGGTCCCTGGTTCGAGCCCAGGTCGGGGAGCCAAATTCAGCCTAGTTTTACGCGATAGCGACCGCTAACGTTTTTCGGTTGGCCGGAAGCCGTTTGCCACTTATTTGCCACTTACAAAGGGCAGGGCAAAACGGCGCGCCGCGTTGTCGTTGGACAATCCTTCGATGCCCGCACCGTTGCGCCTCGTCCTGCAGCTACCGAAGCTACGTCACCTAACGATGGACGAATCCGCCCGGCGCCTTTCGGCATCACGCGGGCCGCGCTCGAGGAGGCGAATCCGTTCGCACTCGTCACGTTCGCCGATCCTGACCAGGAGCCGCCGCGCCACACGCCCACCGAAGCCGAGCGCGAAGCCGAGCGGAATCGGAAGCCGAAGCGATTCGCGGAACGTCAGCGTAAGGCCGAGATGGACTTCCCAGCATTTGGTGGACACGGGCGTAATCTCATGTTGCCAAGGGCACGGGAGGGAACATGGCCAAGTCGCAACCGACGAGCAAAGTCCGTCGCTCCTATCAATTCATTCAGTTACATCAGGATCAATACGCCGTTAAGACCATGTGCCGCTTGCTGAACGTCACACGCAGCGGCTATTACGCATGGCTGAAAGAGCCAATCTCCAACCGAACGCAAGAGGATGTGCGACTGCTTCGCCTGATCCGTGCCTCGTTTGTGGCCAGCCACGGGATCTATGGAGCGCCTCGAGTCTTTCTTGATCTGCGGGAGGCCGGCGAAACGTGCAGCAAACACCGCGTTGCGCGACTCATGCGGATCAATGGCATTCGAGCAGCGTATGGCTACGGCGCCAAGAGATACTCCGTCTCGAAGCCCTCAGCACTGATACCCAACTCTCTCCTGCGCAATTTCACCGTTTCCAAGCGAAATACCGCTTGGGTCACGGACATAACTTACATTCGGACCTGGCAGGGGCTGGCTATATCTTGCGGTGGTGGTGGACCTCTTCTCACGAAAGATAGTCGGGTGGGCAACCAGACCGACAATCGCCCGAGAGCTCGCCCTCGACGCGGTCATGATGGCCGTCCGCCGCCGTCGTCCCAGGCAAACACTCATTCACTCGGACCAAGGATCGCAATATGGAAGTGATGATTGGCGACGTTTCTGCAAAACGAACGGCCTTGAACCGAGCATGAGCAGGCGCGGGAACTGCTATGACAATGCGGTGGCCGAGTCCTTCTTCAGCAGTCTGAAGAAAGAGCGCATCAAGAAACGAATCTACAAGAACCGGGAACTCGCGATCGCTGACATCTCTGACTACATCGAGACGTTCTACAATCCAACGCGACGCCACAGCCATTTAGGCGGAGTGAGTCCGGAAGAATTTGAATCTGCAGCTATGGGGCGACGCGCTGTCCACTAAATCCTGGGAAGTCCAATACGGCCAGAAGCGGACACTCGGGGGACGTTCAAGTCCTCCGCGCTGGCGTAGCATGGTTGGACTTTGATTTAGCCGATGAGGCGATCACGTGATGAATCGCGTACGGGTGCACGCACCCGCCCGAAGGGATTCGGCGATCCAGCGCAGAACATTCGTTGGCTGGATCGGAGCAAGCCTCCTGAGCGTCGCGTTCGCAACTGTGGCGCAGCCGTCGAAAGCGCCGCGTATTGGGTTCGTGCGAACGACGAGACCTCCCCGGGCGTATATCGACGCCTTCGAGCGCGGGCTGGTCGACAAGGGTTACACGCCGGGCAAGAGCATCCTGATCGAATATCGCTTTGGCGATGGCACAATTGCCGAAGTGACTCGCCTTGCTCGAGAGCTTGTGAACTTGAATGTCGATCTCATCGTCGCTGGTGGCGGGCAGGCGACACGAGCGGCGCAGAGCGCGACCACGACGATACCGATAGTGATGTCGGCCGCGAGCGATCCGGTCGGTACTGGATTGGTCGCCAGTCTGGCGCGCCCCGGCGGAAACACGACGGGAACCAGCATCGTCAGTTGGGAACTGTTCGCGAAGCGCCTCGAACTGCTCAGACAAGTGCTGCCTAACGCCTCGCGAGTCGCCGTTATCATCAACCCCACCAATCCCGCGCCGGCCAACGGCTGGAACGACGCGTTGGCAACCGCACGGACGTTAGGCGTCAACCTACAGCGCATCGACGTTGGAAGCGCTGCTGACTTCCAGCAAGCGTTCGAGACGATGCGCAAGGATCGCGCCGAGGCGTTCATCGTTGTACAGAGCAACATCTTCGAGACCCCACCGTATCCAATCCAGAAGCTCGCCATCGACTACAGGATTCCGGGGATGTACGGCTTGCGGACGAGTGCCGATGCAGGTGGACTCATTTCCTACGGTCCGAATGTCCGGGACTTGTACGCTTACGCAGCAGTCTTCGTCGACAAGATTTTAAGAGGGGCTAAGCCCGCAGACATCCCCGTCGAGCAGCCGACGAAGATCGAGTTGGTCGTCAACATAAAGACGGCGAAGGCACTCGGCTTGACCATCCCGCAAGCAGTTCTGCTGCGTGCGGATGCGCTCATCGAATAGTCTCGACCTTGGACCATCGCGCCGCGACGGCAATCGGTCGGCGTTGATCGTTTAAATGGCCGCTTTCGAGCATCGCCGATGTCGGCTTTGGGTTGAGAACCGCGCTTTGCATCCGTGCCTCCAGCCGCTATATCGGGGCGCAATGACGCACTGCGCGATTCGCCGTAGTTTGGAATCTCCTTCAACCCAAAGGAGATCACCATGGACGAAACCCGGAGTGCGTCGCGTCGCGGAGCCTGGAATAAGGGCAAGCTCGTCGGCCAGAAGGCGCCGTTCAAGCTTCAGGAGATCTGGGCAAGCCGAATTCGGCTTCAGATGCAGTGCCGCCTGCGGGAACTTGCGCTCTTTGATCTCGGGATAGATAGCAAGCTGCGCGCTTGCGACCTGGTCAAGCTGCGCGTCCGAGACGTGTGTCACGGCGACCGAGTGGCCGCCCGGGCGATGGTGCTTCAGCAGAAGACCCAGCGTCCGGTCCAGTTCGAGATAACCCAGCCAACTCGTGAAGCGCTGGAAGCGTGGATCAAATCAGCCGGACTAAAGGCGGATAGTTTCCTGTTTCCGAGCAGGGTGAACACGTCACCACATCTAGGCACACGGCAGTACGCCCGGATCGTACATGACTGGGTTGGAGAAATCGGCCTCGACCCTACGGCGTACGGCACACACTCGATGCGCCGAACGAAGCCGACACTAATCTATCGCCGGACCGAGAATCTGCGAGCGGTGCAACTGCTGCTCGGTCACAGCAAACTCGAAAGCACCGTCCGCTATCTTGGAATTGACGTTGACGACGCGCTCGAGATCGCCGAGCAGACCGAGGTGTAGCGGCCTGACGAGAAATCTGCCGGTCGGCGCACGTTTTCAGATGTCGCTGACCGGCCAGTTGTAGACCTTCGTCGTCGCCGCCCAACTTGCCGGAAAGCGGCCACTCGAATTCTCCGCGACCGTTCTGTGGCCCGGCAACAGAATCGACCAAACGTGCTGCGCTTCACGGCATCTGCGGACGGCGAAGACACCGACCGCCGGAGCGCAATTTGACACGAGCGCCGGGGATGCTTGCGCTCAGTCTGTCGCGTATGCCCAAGGCCGGACCCCAAGCACAAACCGAGCGAATCCGTTAGATTGCGGGCATGAGTCCGTCCAAACAGTGGCGTCTTGGAGTCAAGCTTGGCCTGATCGGCATTCCCTTTCTGCTTCTCGGACTGATATTCATTGCCGCCACATTGTGGGTCTCCTGGCAGCTCGATGGGGGAGCGGCAGCGGTCAATGAAGCCGGGCGGATGCGGATGCAGGTGTATCGGATCTCGCTTTCCATCGGCACGGGGAACGAAAGTGCACTCCCCGCCCAAGTTGGGGAATTCGAACGCAGCATGCGGCTGTTGCGCGATGGCGATCCCGAGCGTCCGTTGCTCGTGCCATGGGACGACAACGTCCGCCGGGAATTCGGGACGGTCGAGCGCGATTGGTCCACATTCCGGCAAAGGTGGCTCGAAGACAAGTCGCCATCGCCACAAGCCCTCCGGCGCGATGCCGCGGTCTTCACCGAACACATCGACGCACTGGTTGCCTCCATCGAGACTCACATAGCGAGGGGGACTGCGCTATTGCACATCTTGCAAGTCGCAATGATGGTGCTGGCCGTGTTCGGCAGCGCCGGACTGCTGTACATAGGCTATCGGTTTGTGCTGGAGCCCGTAGGCCAGCTGAAGGCCGCCGCGGAACGCATAGAGCAGGGTGATCTCGGCGCCAGAGTAGAGCGCATCAGCAGCGACGAGTTCGGCACGTTGGCGAACGGGTTCAACAGCATGGCCGCGCACCTCCAGTCGATGTACAAGACTTTGGAAGCGCGAGTCGCCGAAAAGACGCTTGAGCTGGAGGAAAAGCGCGAACGCCTCGAGGCGCTGTACGACGCAACGACCTTGATAGGCAAGGCAACGACACTGGATGCGCTAGCCGCCGGATTCACACGGCACATGAAACGGGTTGCGCGTTCCGACGGCGTTGCTTTGCGCTGGTCGGACGAATCCAACCGGCGCTTCCACATGCTCGCGTCGGAGGGCTTACCTGCCGCGATGGCCGAAGGTGAGCAGTGTATCAAGTCGGGAGACTGTTTTTGCGGATCGCCTTCCCCACTCCGCGGCGTGCGTGTGATCGCGATCCTGGCCAGGCAGCCAAGCGGAATGCGCCATTGCAGCGATGCCGGATTCGAGACCATCGTGTCCATTCCGATCCTGCAGCACGAGCGCTTGATGGGTGAGGTCGATCTCTTCTATCACAACCAATATGAACTCTCTGATGCGGAGCGCTCGCTGTTGGAAGCTATGACGGTTCACCTGGCAGGTGCCATGGAGAATCTTCGGCTCAACGCTCTCGAAAAGGAGGCGGCGGTCTCGCAGGAGCGAACGTTTCTCGCGCGCGAACTGCACGACTCCATTGCACAATCGCTGGCATTCATCAAGATTCAGGTGCACATGATGCGCGATGCACTCGCTACTGGAGACCGCGCGCATGTGGAGCGCACGCTTGACGAAATCGACATCGGCGTTCGCGAGAGCTATGGCGATGTGCGCGAGTTGCTGGTGCACTTCCGGACGCGAACCAATGCAGAAGACATCGAGCCGGCGCTTCAGACGACGTTGCGCAAGTTCGAACTGCAAAGCGGTCTCAAGGCGTCCATACGGATGAGTGGACACGGGTTGCCCCTGGCGCCGGATCTGCAGGTGCAGGTACTTCATATCGTTCAGGAGGCGCTGTCCAATGCGCGGAAGCATTCCCGGGCCACGCAGGTATGGCTCGATGTGCAGCAGGAGCCAACGTGGCGTCTTGAGATACGGGACGACGGCCAAGGCTTTGCAAACGCGGCTGCGCCGGACGAGACCCATGTTGGCATGCGCATCATGTCCGAGCGCGCCGAACGCATTGGAGCTGTCCTGGAAGTGATCTCCAGCAAGGGACGCGGTACGTCTGTAATACTGTCGCTCCCGCCGATCCAGCAGCCCTCGCGCGTCCCGGAGAGCACTGCGAATTCTCCAATGCTGCAATGACGCCCGTGTCGCCAGAAGAGTCCTCGCGGATCCGAATTCTTGTCGTCGATGATCACACGCTGTTTCGCAGAGGCATTATTTCGCTCTTGTCCCGCGAACCCCTGTTTCAGGTCGTCGCGGACGCCGCGGACGCTGCCGAAGCGCAACGCCGGGCACTGGAACTCCAGCCCGACGTGATCCTGCTCGATAATCACCTTCCCGGTGTCAACGGGGTAGATGCGTTGCCGGCGCTGCGTGACGCGGCTCCCTCCTCGCGCGTGCTGATTCTCACGGTCAGTGAAGACGAGAGTGACCTTGCTGCGGCATTTCGAAACGGCGCATGTGGCTATTTGCTGAAGACCATGGAAGGCGACGCCTTGTCCCGGTCGATCTTGCGAGCTATGCGCGGCGAGTCGGTCGTTGCAGAGGAGATGACTGGCAAGCTGGTGGCCGCCTATCGTGAGGCCGCCGTCACGTCGGCAGAGCGCCAGGCGGCGCCGACAGCGTCTCTGCTTGAACAATTGTCTCCGCGTGAACGGGAGATCCTCCGCGGCATCGCCGGAGGCAGTAGCAACAAGGTCATCGCACGAGAGCTGGGCATCGCCGAGACGACGGTGAAGATCCACGTGCAGCACATCCTGCAAAAGCTCAACGTGACATCGAGAGTCCATGCGGCTGTTATCGCAACCGAAAGCGGAATCGTTTGATCCAGGTCAACTCGCACTGAGTTTTCTCAACTTGTAGTTCCTCGGAACTATGCCGCGGCTGGCGCGCATAGCTCTTTTGCGTTGCAAAACCCTCCTGCTGAAGGATGCCCGTCGGCGTTCTTCACTGCCAGACTCGGCCACCTAATCATCGAGGGGCCGCAGTCATGAGCAAGTCGGGTCAGGCACTGTCAGTGCTGCTGGTCAGCACTTTGGCATTCACAGTGTGTTTCATGGTCTGGATGATGTTCGCCGTCATCGGCATCCCGATCAGGAAGACCCTGAATCTCAATGCGACGGAGTTTGGTCTCCTGACCGCCACGCCGGTGCTTACCGGCTCGCTGATCCGCGTCCCCTTGGGGATGTGGACCGACAAATTCGGCGGCCGCATCGTTCTTTTCATGCTCATGCTGCTTTGCGTCGTGCCAATCTACCTCATCTCGCACGCAACCGAATACTGGCAGTACCTCGTGCTCGGCCTTTTCGTTGGCATCGCCGGAGGCTCATTCTCGGTTGGCACACCCTATGTGGCTCGCTGGTTTCCGAGAAACCGGCAGGGCTTTGCGATGGGCATCTTTGGCGCGGGGAACTCAGGCGCGGCGGTCAACAAATTCGTGGCACCGGCACTCGTCGTGGCCTTCGGTTGGGCAGTTGTGCCGCAGGTTTACGCAGCCATCATGCTCGGGGCGGCGATTCTCTTTTGGTTTTGCAGCTATTCCGATCCCGCCCATCTCGCGGATTCGAAGATCACGTGGCGCCAACAGCTCGTTGCGTTGAAGGATCCCAAGGTTTGGAAGCTCTGCCAGTACTACTCCATCGTCTTCGGAGGCTATGTGGCGATGAGCCTCTGGATGGTTCAGTACTACGTCGGGGAATTCGGGCTCGACATCCGCGCTGCCGCGCTGCTGGCCGCATGCTTTTCACTGCCGGGTGGCGTGCTGCGCGCCGTCGGTGGTTGGGTCTCGGACAAGTACGGGGCGCACAGCGTCACGTGGTGGGTTCTTTGGGTCAGCTGGGTCTGCCTGTTCCTGCTCTCCTATCCACAAACCGACATGACGGTGCTGACCATCAGCGGCCCGAGAACCTTTCATATCGGTCTCAACATCTGGCTCTTCACCATCCTCATGTTCGTGCTTGGGATCGCCTGGGCCTTCGGCAAGGCATCGGTATTCAAGTACATCTCCGACGACTATCCCACAAACATCGGCGTCATCGCGGGCATTGTCGGTCTTGCCGGCGGGATGGGTGGTTTCGTGCTGCCCATCATGTTCGGAGCGCTGATGGATCTCACCGGCATTCGCTCCTCTGCCTTCATGCTGCTGTACGGCGTGGTCTGGGTTTCGCTGATCTGGATGTATTGGACAGAGGTCAGAAGCACCGCACTTCTGGGTCGACAGGCGGGCCAGTTCCACCTTCGTGCGCAGCCGGCTCACACCAACCAGGGGAAGTCATGAGCGCCAACAATCCCGCAGTCGCCACGGGCGCGGCAAGCGCGAGCAGCGGTACGGACATCGCTGACTGGCGTCCCGAGGACAACGACTTCTGGGAAGCCACCGGAAAGAAGATCGCGTACCGCAATCTCTGGATATCGGTGCCCGCGCTCCTGTGCGGATTCGCCGTGTGGGGCATGTGGGGAATCATCACCGTCCAGATGCTCAATCTTGGGTTTCCGTTCAGTCAAGCGGAATTGTTCACGCTGACGGCGATCGCCGGCATCTCCGGTGCCACGATGCGTATCCCGGCGTCGTTTCTCATCCGGCTCGCCGGTGGGCGCAACACGATCTTTCTGACCACCGCGATGCTGCTGGCGCCGGCCATCGGCACCGGCATCGTGCTTCAGCACAATGACTGGCCGCTCTGGGCGTTTCAGCTGATGGCGCTGTGGTCGGGCGTCGGCGGCGGCAACTTCGCCAGTTCTATGTCCAACATCAGCTCGTTCTTTCCCAAGCGGCTGCAGGGAACCGCGCTGGGTCTCAACGCGGGGCTGGGCAATTTCGGCGTCACCACCATGCAGATCGTCATTCCGCTCGTGATGACCGTCGGAATCTTCGGGGCGCTGGGCGGCGAACCAATGACGCTCGCGAAGGACAGCGGGTGGATTTTCGGCAAGATCAGCGCCGGCACGCCGACGTGGATACAGAACGCAGGATTCGCTTGGACTTTGTCGCTCGTTCCGCTATCGGTCCTCTGCTGGTTCGGCATGCACAACCTCAAGACGATCTCGCCGGCAACCGGAAATCCAATCGTCGCATTCGCCAAGATCACCTACCTGTACACGCTCGCATTCGTCCCTTCCATCCTGGGCATGTATCTGTACCTGCCGGCACCCACTGGGCTCGGTCTGATCAGCATGTGGGTGGCCATTCCGCTGGACATCGTCAGCGCGCTGTTGGTCATGAAAC
>Ga0207701_10007619_pt1 | contig 10761 bp, 8 predicted proteins | sample KBSSwiSSwithPhiX_FD_184294 | JGI IMG/M metagenome (GOLD analysis project Ga0207701, IMG submission 184294) | Switchgrass rhizosphere bulk soil microbial communities from Kellogg Biological Station, Michigan, USA, with PhiX - S5 (SPAdes) (version 2) | ecosystem: Environmental > Terrestrial > Soil...
TTCGTTGACGAACGCCACCGCCGGCGCCTTGTGCGCCTTGAGCACGCGCAGGATCGAAGTCGTGGTTCGGCGCGTCCCCTCGATGTCGTCGACGCCGGCCGACTTCGGCAGATCGTCGAACGTGATCGCCATCGACTTTTTACTATTCTGGAGTCCTGCGACGGGCCACGAGCCAACCACGAAGCCCACAAAGACAAAAAGAACACAAAGAATCTTTGTGCGCTTTGTGATCTTCGTGGTCTTCGTGGTGACCTGCCGTGGCACGTCTCAGCCTCCGACGAGATTCTTCAGGACGAACGTGACGTTGGCCGGCCGCTCTGCCAGGCGGCGCATGTACCAGGGATACCAGTACTCGCCGTAGCTGATGAGCACGCGGATGCGGCGGCCGCTCTGCGCCAGCCGCTGCTGCTGCGCGCGCTGGATGCCGTAGAGCATCGCGAATTCGTAGGCCGACGGCGGGACCTTGTTGGTGTCGATGTAGGCGAGCAGCCGATCGGCGAGCGGGACGTCGTGCGTCGCGATGTGCAGCAGCGTCCCCGTCTTCTGCGCATCGTCGCGCATCAGCCGCACGCACATGTTGTAGAAGTTCTCGTCGACGTCCGACTTCTTGGGGAACGCGACCTCGGGAGGCTCCAGGTAGGCGCCCTTGACCATGCGGACGGCGGGACCGAGGGGGATCAGCTTCTCGATGTCCTCGGCGGTGCGATACAGGTAGGCCTGGATCGCGATGCCGACACCCTTGTAGCGCTCCTTGCTCTTCCGATACAGCTTCAGCGTCGGATCGACGTAGGGAGAGTTCTCCATGTCGATCCACACCGGCACGTTGCCCAGCCGCTCTCCCTTTTCGCAGATGCGATCGAGGTTGCGCTGGCATTGCTCGGCGTCGAGATCGAGCCCGAGCTGGGTCGGCTTGACCGAGATCTGCGCGTCGAGGCCGGCCGCCTTCACCTTGTCGAGCGCGTCGAGGTAGTGCTGGGTCACGCGCTCCGCCTCGTCGAGCTTGGTCACGCCCTCGCCGAGCCGCGTGAGGATGGTGTTGATCCGCTGCGGCTTCAGCGTCGCCGCGGCGCCGAGCGCGTCTTCGAGCTTTTCCCCCGGCATGAAGGCCGACACCGATCGGCGCACGAACGCCCGCTTCGTCGCCTGCTCGCGCAGGAACGTCGAGGTCGACATCGCGAGCAGCACTTTCCGCATCACTGACATAGACACCTGTTGCTGGTGGTCAGGGCATAAAGCCCTGACCCACACACCTGGTCATTCACCCGGAGACCTGTTCAGTGGATCGGCCCTTTATAGCTGACCATTCCGTGGGTCAGCCCTTTATGGGCTGACCATCTACAACACGCTCCGGATCGCTCCGCCGTCCACCTGCACGGTGGCGCCGGTCATGTACGAGGCGGCCTCGGAGAGAATGAAGGCGGCCACCCGCCCGTATTCCGGCGTTTCCCCGTACCGCGCCATCGGGATCGCCGACACCGACTTCGCCTTCGCCTGGTCGGCGCTGACCCCCTGCTTCTTACCGGCGATCTCGTCGAGTTGTTTCACCCGATCGGTGTCGATGCGGCCGGGAATGATCTGGTTGACGCGGATCCGGTCGGGCGCCAGCTCAATCGCCAGCGTCTTGGCGAGCGCCGACACCGAGGCGCGGATCACCGTCGAAAGACCGAGATTGGCGATCGGCTCCTTCACTGACGAGGAGGTCGACATCAGGATCGATCCGCCGCCGCGCTGCTTCATCGACGGCACGGCGGCACGCACCATGCGCAGCGTGCTGAAGAGCAGCAGGTCTATGGCGTTCTGCCACGCCGCATCGTCGAACGAGATCGCCGCGCCTGCCGGCGGGCCGCCGGCGTTGGTGAACAGCAGGTCGACGCCGCCGAAGCGCTCGATCGTCTTCTGCCCCCATGCCGCGATCTGGTCGCCGTTGCGCACGTCGACGGCGGTGGCCAGCACCTGCGCGCCACCGGCGGAGATCCGCTTCGCGGCTTCGTCGATCGACGCCTGGTTGCTCGACGAGATCGACACCGACGCCCCCTCGCGCGCCAGCGCTTCCGCGACGGCGTAGCCGAGCCCGCGGCTCGCGCCGCCGACCATCGCGACCTTGCCCTTCAGACCGAGATCCATTCCATGCCTTTCTGGGTCGTGACCCACGTCAGCACGCGGTCGAGCGCCTGCTTCGTCGGCGCATCGAGCGCGCCCGCGGGGGCGCGCGTCGCGGCGCTCCCCAGCGCGCCGCGGCGGCGCAGCACTTCCTTGCGGATCGCCATCCCGATGCCTTCCTGGAACTCGAAGCGCATCAGCGGCACGGCGCGATAGAACACGTCGGCGGCGGCGTCCTGCTCGCCCGCGTTCCAGTGCTTCATGATCCGCGCGAGGATTTCAGGAAAGGCAAAGCCGGTCATCGCGCCGGTCGCGCCGGAAATCAGCTCTTCCAGCAGGAAGACGCCGCCGAGACCGCCGAAGATCTGGACCGTGGTGCCGGAGGAAGCCTCGAGAATGCGCGCCGTCTTGAACGGCGTCGGCGGGTCCTCGAGCTTGATCGTGCGCGCGGCCGGGATTTCTCTGGCGATGCGCGCGAGCAGCGCCGGCTCCATGGCGAAGCCGGTGATCGGCGGGTAGTCCTGCACGACAATCGGCAGATCGACCGCGTCGGCCAGCGCCTTGTAGTGCGAGACGACGGCGTTGGAGTTGAGCTTGGGCATGCGCGGCGGGCTCACCATCACCGCCGCGGCGCCGAGATCCTTCGCCTGGCGCGTATAGCTGATGCACGTCCGCGTGCCCTCCGCGGACGTCCCGGCAATGATCGGCACGCGGCCGTTCGCCTGCTTGACGACGATCTCGAGCACCTTCGCACGCTCGTGCTCTTCGAGCCGGGCCACTTCGCCGGTGACGCCGAGCGCGGTCAGTCCGTTCGCCCCCTTGTCGATGAACAGGTCGACCACGCGCCGCTGACTTGCCTCGTCGATATCGCCCGATTCCGTGAATGCAGTAGGGATGATGGAGTAGACGCCTTCGAAGGCCATAAAGTACCGAATCATACGTCACGATAAGAAGGATCATGAAATCCCGAACTGCCGTCTTTATCCTTCTTGTCGTCGCTCTGGCGGCCGCGGGCTGCGATCTCCTTCCCGGCAGCAAGAACAAGGACACCTCGTCCGATTCGTCGGGGACGCCGACGTCGCCGACGACCCCGACGGTGGCGATGGACGCGTTCGCCGGCACGTGGTCGTCGGTAGCCGCGTCGACGCCGCCGACCGGCTGCGGCAACGTCAAATACACGGTGACGCCGACGACGGCGACCAGCGCGAACGTGTCGTTCACGGCGACGTGCGCGAGCAACATCACCGTGACCGGCTCAGGCGCGGGCACGCTGAGCGGATCCGCGATCACCTGGAGCGCGACCGGCCTCGTCGGCCAGGGTGGCGTCAACTGCCCGTTCAACTTTCCGTCGAACAAGTCGACGCTCGGCGCCGACAACCAGATCGTCGTGAGCTACGCCGGCACGGTCTGCGGCATTCCGGTCAGCGGCAGCGAGACGGTCAAGAAGTAGCGTCGGCCTGACGCAGACGCCGCGCTGCGCTATGCTGCGCCCACAGGGTGCAGCTTATGAAGAAATCCTTCGTCCTCTTCGCTTCCGCTCTCGTGATTGCCGCGGCGTGGCACCTGCCGGTGACCGCGCAGCGGCCCGCCGCCGGCGCCCCCGAGCTCGACGCGCTCAAGCGGCTCACGTTCCGCAACATCGGCCCGGCCAACCAGGCCGGGCGCATCTCGGTCATCGTCGGCGTGCCCGGCGATCCCTCGACGTTCTACGTCGCCGGGGCCAACGGCGGCGTGTTCAAGACCGGCAACGCCGGCACGACGTGGAAGCCGATCTTCGACAACCAGAGCGTGCTGTCGATCGGCGAGATCGCGCTGGCGCCGTCCAATCCCGACGTCATCTACGTCGGCACCGGCGAGGAGAACCCGCGCAACAACGCCTCGTTCGGCGACGGCGTCTACCGCAGCAACGACGGCGGCGAGACCTGGACGCACGCGGGCCTCGAGGATTCCGATCGCATCGCGCGCATCCGCGTCGACAGCCGCAATCCCGACATCGTCTATGCCTGCGCGATGGGGCACGAATGGGGCCCGAACGAGCAGCGCGGCGTCTTCAAGTCGACCGATGGAGGGAAGAACTGGCAGAAGATCCTCTTCAAGGACACGCTGACCGGCTGCTCCGACATCGACGTCAACCCGGCCAACTCGAATGAGATCTACGCCGGCATGTACACCTACCTGCGCCAGGCGTGGCACCTGCGCAGCGGCGGCGGCGAGACCGCGCTCTACAAGTCGACCGACGGCGGGGCGACGTGGAAGAAGCTGACCAGCGGCATCCCGGCGATGCTCGATCGCATCGGCGTGGCGGTCGCGCGCAGCAGCCCCAGCATCGTCTACATGATCAGCGAGACGCTGAACTACGACGGCGAACTGTGGCGGAGCGACGACGCCGGCGCCACCTGGCGGGTGGTCAACCGCGATCCGCAGCTGGCCTTCAGGCCGTTCTACTACTCCGACATCCGCGTCGACCCGCACGATCCCAATCGCGTCTACGCGCTCGGCGGCTCGCTGTGGCTGTCGGAAGACGGCGGACGCAACTTCCGCACGATCGGGCGCGACGTGCACGGCGACCACCAGGCGTTGTGGATCGACCCGACCGACTCGAAGCGCGTCTTGAGCGGCAGCGACGGCGGCTTCCAGGTGTCCTACGACGCCGGCGAGAACTTCAACGTCCTCAACAACCTCGCCTTCACGCAGTTCTACCACGTCAACTACGACATGCAGCGCCCCTACATGCTGTGCGGCGGCCTGCAGGACAACGGGACGTGGTGCGGCGCCAGCAATTCGCTGCTCGCCGAAGGCATCCGCAAGAGCGACTGGTTCACCGTCGGCGGCGGCGACGGCTTCTTCGCCGTGCCCGACCTGAAGGAGCCGTGGCGGGTCTACAACGATCTGCAGGGAGGCGTGCTCAGCGTGACCGACACGCGCAGCGGCACCGATCGCAGCATCACGCCGTACCCCAATCGCGTCGGCTCGGTCGGCGACGCGATGGAAAACCACAAGCACCGCTTCAACTGGAACTCGCCGATCGCGCTCGGCGCCGACGGCACCACCGTGTATTTCGGCGGCGAGGTCGTGTTCAAGTCGACCAACCACGGGCAGTCATGGGAAATCATCAGCCCCGATCTCACGACCAACGACAAGAGCAAGCAGAAGTCCTCCGGCGAGCCGATCGTCACCGACAACACCGCCGCGGAGTTCCATTGCACCATCCTGACGATCGCGCCGTCGATGGTCGATCCCAACGTGATCTGGGTCGGCACCGACGACGGCAACGTGCAGGTCACCCGCGACGGCGGCAAGACGTGGACCAACGTGATCAAGAACGTCCCGGGGCTCGCGCCCAACGCGTGGATCCCGACGATCGACGCATCGACGCACGACGCGGGCACCGCCTACGTCGCCGCGGATCACCACCAGGACAACGACTACACCGCCCACTTCTTCAAGACGACCGACTACGGCCGGACGTGGACGCGCCTGAACCTGAACCTGCCGGCGATGCAGACCGGCTGGGCGCACGTGCTGCGCGAGGACCCGAAGAACCGCGCGATCCTCTACGCCGGCACCGAGCTCGGATTGTGGGTCACCTTCGACGGCGGCGCCCGCTGGGTCTCGCTGCGGCAGAACATGCCGCCGGTGCCGGTGCGCGACATCCAGATCCACCCGCGCGACAACGACCTGATCGTGGCGACGCACGGCCGCGGCATCTACATCCTGGACGACCTCGCGCCGCTGCAGCGGATCGGCGCGGCGCTCTCGACCGAGGCACAGCTGTTCGACGTCCGCCCGGCGACGCGCTGGACGATCTGGAACAAGGACGGCAACCTCGGGCAGGGGGGCTGGGCGGCGCCGAATCCGCCCGCCGGCGCGATCCTGAACTACTTCCTGAAGAGCGATCAGTCCGACGCGGTGATCACGATTGCCGACAAGGCAGGCAGGACGATTCGCACGCTGCGCAACGTACCGAGATCCGCCGGCGTGAACCGCACGACGTGGGATCTCCGCTACGACGGCGCCGCAGCCGGCGGCGGCGGACGCGGCGCGCGCGGCGCAACCGGCGTGGAGCCGGCGCCGGCAGCGGGCGCGGGCGAAGAGGCGCCGGCGGGCCGCGGCGGACGCGGCGGCGGCGCCGGACCGTTCGTGCTGCCCGGCGACTACACGGTGACGCTGCGCGCCGGCGGCAGCACGCAGACCAGGACGCTGAGCGTGGACATGGATCCGCGGGTGACGACGACGGCGGCGGATCTGCAGGCGCAGCTCGAGGCCGGGCTGGCACTGCGCGACCTGACGGCGCGGGCCAACACCGCCGTCGACCGCGCCGGCAGCCTGATCACCCAGCTCACGGCGCTCCAGGAACGGCTGCGCCGCGCCGCCACGCGGGTCGGCAGTACGTCGACCGACGGCGACAGCGACGGCAGCGGCGCGACGCCGCAAGCGGCGGGGCGCGAGATTCCCGCGGCCGTCGACGCCGCGCTGAAAGCCCTCCAGGCGCTGCGCGACAACGACCTGGCCCGCCCCTATCCCAACATGGGCTACCGCCAGTACCCGCGCATCCGCGAGGAGATCACCTCGCTCGCCGGCAGCGTGTCGCGCGGCTTCTCACGTCCGACCGAGGGACAGGCGCTCCGGATCAAAGAGCTCACCGAGGAGCTCGATCGCGCCGTCGGCGCGCTCAACCGGATCCAGGCCGATCAGATCGGCCGGATCAACGAGATGATGAAGAGTTCCCCCTTCATCATCACCGAGACGATCCGCTGATCGCCGGCTAGTCGGCGATCAGGCGGTGCGCGACGAGCTCACCCTTGATCCGCACCGACTGCAGCGTCTGCGTGCCGTCGCCGGCGGTGGCGACGCGCAGCTGCGTGTCGGTGACCTTGTCGTTGAGGATCTCGCGCTCGCACGGGACGCGCACGACTTCCTTGCCGTTGTCGCTGGTGGTCACGACCAGGAACGTCTTCCCCTCGAACATGCGGCACTGCACCTTGTATTCGCCGGGCAGGACGATCGCGTGGCCGACCAGCAGCGTCTGGGTGATGAACACGGTGGCTTTCGGGCTGTCGGCGTGCGCCGGCTGCGCGAACGCGCGGGCGGGCATGGCGAGCAGAACGGCGGCGGCGAGAGCGACGATGACGAGTTTCATAAAGGCTCCTCTGACAGCTGACGGGACACCGCCCGCGGGAGCAAGGACGGTACCTGCGGATCTCGGGCAGAAACGGGGCGCGGTTTTCTCGGGGTCCAGCCGGCTGCCGGGATCCCGGCACCTCCCAACCTGCGGTGACGGACCGCCGTCAAACCTTCCGGCGGCCGGAATCAGCCGGCGCGCCGACGACTTGACACTACGAAGCTTTTCGTAGATAGTCCACCGCCATGACCGATCTCCGCGACGCCTTCCGCGCGCTGCGCGCCACGCCGGTCGTCAGCGCCATCGCCATCCTCTCGCTGGCGCTCGGCATCGGCGCCAACACCGCGATCTTCTCGATCGTCAACGCGCTGATGCTGCGGGTGCTGCCGGTGCAGGAGCCGCGGCAACTGGTGCAGGTGCTGACCGGCCCGCAGCGGACCTCTTTCAGCAACCCGCTCTGGGAAGCCCTGCGCGAGCGGCAGGACCAGGTCTTCGCGGGGTCGTTTTCCTATTCGACGCCGCGCTTCAACCTGGCGCGCGCCGGCGAGCTGAAGCCGGTGAACGGCGTGATGGCGAGCGGCCGCTTCTTCGAGGTGCTCGGCGTGCCGGCGATCCTCGGCCGCACCTTCACCGCCAGGGAAGATGCGCCCGAGGCGGCCGATCGCTCGGTCGCGGTGATCAGCTACGCGTTCTGGCAGCGCCAGTACGCGGGGGCCGCCGACGTCATCGGCCGCACCGTCGAGCTCGATCGCGTGCCGTTCACCATCATCGGCGTCACGCCGCCGGAGTTCACCGGCGTCGATCAGGGCACGATGTACGACGTCGCCATCCCGCTGGCGAACGAGCCGCTCATCCGGGGCACCGGCGAGAGCGCGATGAAGCAGCGGACCTGGTGGTGGATGCGCGTCATCGCGCGCCTCAAGCCGGGGGACTCGATCGAGCACGCCACGGCGGCGCTGCGCGCGATCCAGCCGCAGCTGCGCGAGGCGACGCTGCCGACCAACTATCGCCCGCAGGACCTGCCGAACTACCTGAAGGATCCGTTCGCGCTGCGGGCGGCCGCCAACGGCCCGAATTCGCTCGGGCGCACCTACCGGCAGCCGCTCCTCATCATCATGACCGTCGTCGCGCTGGTGCTGCTGATTGCGTGCGCGAACATCGCCAACCTGCTGCTGGCCCGCGCCAACGGGCGGCGCCACGAGCTGAGCGTGCGCGTGGCCCTCGGCGCGTCGCGATGGCGCATCGCGCGGCAGCTGCTCGCCGAAAGCGCGCTGCTGTCGATCTCGGGCGCCGTCCTCGGCCTGATCTTCGCGCGCTGGGGCTCGCGCCTGCTGATCACCGAACTGTCGCTCTACGGCTCGCGGATCGACCTCAACGCCGGTCTCGACTGGCGGGTCATGGGATTCACCGCCGCGGTGGCCATCGGCACGGCGTTCCTCTTCGGCCTCGTGCCCGCGCTCCGCTCGACCCGCGTCCAGCCGAGTGACGCGATCAAGGAGCAGGGGCGCTCCATTGTCGGCGAGTCGCGGCTGGGGTTCGGCAGCCTGCTCGTCATCGGGCAGGTGGCGCTGTCGCTGGTGCTGATCGTGGCCGCCGGGCTCTTCATGCGCACGTTCGCGTCGCTCAGCGCCGTGCGCCTGGGGTTCGACCCGGACCCGCTGCTGATCGTCAACGTCAGCGCCAAGCGCAGCGCGATTCCGCCGGACGATCGGGCGCTGCTCTACGAGCGGGCGCGCCAGGCGGTGCTCGCCGTGGCCAACGTGCGCACGGCCGCGCTCGAGTCGATCGCGCCGCTCACCAACAGCGAATGGAACACGCTGATCGAGAACCCGCCCGGACTGTCGCTGTCTGAAGACGAGCGGACCGTCTGGGTCAATGCGGTCAGCCCCGACTGGTTCGCGACCTACGGCATCCCGCTGCTGGCCGGCCGCGACTTCACCCTGCACGACGACCGCAACGCGCCGAAGGTGATCGTCGTCAACGAAACGTTCGCGAAGAAGTACTTCGGCGGCGCCAATCCGGTCGGGCGGTCGATCCGCAACGATCCGAGCCCGGGGGAGAACCCGCCGCCGCTCCAGATCATCGGCCTGGTGCGCGACTCGGTCTACGACTCGCTGCGCGACAAGATCCCGCCGACGATGTACCAGCCGGTGCCGCAGCAGAAGAAACCCGGCCCGAGCATCGAGATCGCCGTCCACGCGGCGTCGGGCTCTCCGGCGCTGCTCTCGCGCGGCATCGCGGAGGCGATCGCGCGCGTCGACGGCGACGTGACCGTCGAGTTCCGGCCGCTGCAACAGAGCGTGCGCGATTTCACCGTGCAGGAGCGGGTGACCGCCATGCTCGCCGGGTTCTTCGGCGGCCTGGCGCTGCTGCTCGCCGGCATCGGCCTCTACGGCGTGATGTCCTATGCGGTCAGCCGGCGCCGCACGGAAATCGGCATCCGCATGGCGCTCGGCGCCGGTCCTGCGGGCGCGGTCCGACTCGTCCTCCTCCGCGTCGCCCTGCTCGTGGGACTTGGCGTCGCCGCCGGCGCCACGCTGTCGTGGTGGGCGGCGACGCTGGTCGACAACAAACTGCTCTTCGACCTGCAGCCGCGCGATCCGATGACGCTGCTGACCGCCGCGATCGTGCTGACGGCGATCGGCGGGGTCGCCGGCTGGCTGCCGGCGCGCCGCGCGGCCCGGATCGATCCGGCGCGTGTCCTGCGGGAAGGATAAGTCGCCGGCCCGTAGCCTTGGCGGAGGCGGGCGCGTAGACTCGATGCGTGCTGACGCGGTTCGCTCCTGCACCGACAGGGTGGCTCCATCTCGGTCACGTCCTCAATGCGGAGTACGTGTGGGGATCCGGTGCGAGGGTGTTGCTGCGCGTTGAGGATCACGATCGCGAGCGATCGCGGCCTGAGTACGAAGCGGGAATTCTCGACGACCTCGACTGGCTCGGTTATCGCCCCGACGTCTTTCCGACCGAGGCCTTGAGTGAACTCAGCGGAGATGCCGGAGCCACGGGAGTGCTCGACACGGTCACTGGCGTGCTCGAATTCGACGCGGTGGCATTGGGGGGATTGGTATTGGTTGTGTTTACCGGCGCGCAGGCAATCGCAAAAGCCGTGATGCAGGCGATAAACAGTGCTTTTCTCATCGCAGACGTTCTCCTTGTTTTAACTGATTCGAAATCGCAAACGCGAACTTTACCGCATTCCTGGTCCGAACATGCACAATGTGCACGCCCGTTACTAAGAATCTGGAGCCTCGACCTCCGCATAAGCAGCGCGGCGGGCACTCAGTTGATTTACTGCTCTTCGCAGTTCCGAGCTAAGTTTCTTTAGATTTTCCAGTCGGTGATAATGAGAGACGTGCGCCATCAAAACAGCGACTTCGCGTTGTTCACGTCAATGTCACGCCAAGTGAAATTTCGACCGAATTTTGGTGTAGCTGTAACTTGCTGGCGACAAGGGAATTATTGGTGGAGCAGAGGGGGATCGAACCCCTGACCTCCGCATTGCGAACGCGGCGCTCTGCCAAACTGAGCTACTGCCCCAC
>Ga0207701_10007620_pt1 | contig 10760 bp, 11 predicted proteins | sample KBSSwiSSwithPhiX_FD_184294 | JGI IMG/M metagenome (GOLD analysis project Ga0207701, IMG submission 184294) | Switchgrass rhizosphere bulk soil microbial communities from Kellogg Biological Station, Michigan, USA, with PhiX - S5 (SPAdes) (version 2) | ecosystem: Environmental > Terrestrial >...
AGCTTGTCGTAGTACTTCGACGCGGTGATCAGCGCCTTCGACGGGATGCACCCGACGTTCAGGCAGATGCCGCCGGGCTTGTCGCGCTCGACCACCATCGCCTTCTTCTTCAGCTGGCCCAGCCGGATCCCGGCGACGTAGCCGCCAGGGCCCGCACCGATGACCAGCGCCTCGACATGAATCGCGTTCGCGTCCGCCATGCGGCGGCTCATACCACAAACGATCGTGCGGCGTCAGTCGCCGCCGGGAAAGTCGTAGCCGTCGGGCAGCGGGCGCTCCTGGAACGGCAGCGGGTGAAGCGACGCGGCGATGAGCACGATGGCGACCCCCGCCATGACGGCGACGCGCAGGCGCCGGTTCTGACCGGCGCGCGGGTTCGCGGCCAGCGCCCACGCGAACAGGCCGCCGAACAGCATGCCGCCGCCGTGGGCAAAGTTGTCGAAGCCCATGAAGGCGCCCAGCACGAACCAGGCGGCGATCCAGATCAGCTCCTGGCGGATCGCCGGATGCGTCGCGAACGCTCGCCAGCTGCCGAACCGCATGCGCAGCGACATCAGGCGCCAGCCGATGAGGCCGAACAGCGCGCCCGACGCGCCGGCGCTGATCGCGTCGTGCCCGATCACGCTGACCGCGGACCCGACGATGCCGCTTCCCAGGTAGAGGGCCAGGAACTTCCACGAGCCCAGCTCTTGCTCGGCGGACGTGCACATCTTGAAGCCGAACCAGCCGTTCCAGAACAGGTGCATGAACCCGATATGCAGGAACATCGACGTCGCGAGCCGCCAGTACTGGCCCGCCCACACCAGCTGGCGCTCGACGGCGCCGAAGCGGATCAGCGTGAGGCCACTCGTCGAGCTTCCCGTCCGGTACGCCAGCAGGTAAACGACCAGGCACACCGCGAAGATCGCGGTCGTCGCGGGCGCCGCTCGCAGGACCTGGCCGATCGGCCGGCGGGGCGGCTGGGGCGGCGCGCTGTCGTTCACGGTTTGCAGGGACACGCGTGAAATATAGTGCACGGGCCGACGCTTGCACCGAAGCGCGGCCGGCGAGATAAACGCGCGATGCATCGACGGTGGTTCGGGACCGCGCTGCTCGCGGCGTGCGGGGCGTGCGGCGGCGGCGGCGCGACGGAGCCTCCGGACGCGCCCTGTGCGACAGCCACCGAGATCGAAGGCCTTCGCCTGAATCAGATCCAGGTCGTCGGCAGCCACAACAGCTACCGGCGGCACACCTATCCGCCGATCTACGCGTTCCTCGAGACCATCGCCGCGTCTCTGCCGGCGGACGTCGATCCGGCCAGCCTCGACTACGATCACCTGCCGCTCCCCGAGCAGCTCGGGGACTACCGGATGCGCGGCCTCGAGCTGGATGTGTTCAACGACCCCGAGGGCGGGCGCTTCTATGACCGCCAGGGCCTGCGGTTCGTGAACGAGCCGGTCGAATCGAACATCCCGGAGCTGATGGAGCCCGGGTTGAAGGTCCTGCACATCCCGGACTTCGACTACGAGACGCACCACACCACGTTCAAGAGCGCGCTCCAGACGATCGCCGCCTGGAGCGACGCACATCCGATGCACGTGCCGCTGGTGGTCCAGCTGGAGACCAAGGAAACGACGGTCGCCGACGCGCTGCCGAACTTCATGCTGACGACGGCGGTCCCCTTCGACGCGGCCGCCGCGGACGCGATCGACGCCGAGATCCGGTCCGTCTTCGCCGATTCGCGCCTGATCACGCCCGACGAGGTGCGCGGCGCGCACGCGACGCTGGAGGAGGCGGTCCTCGCCGGTGGATGGCCCACGCTCGCCGCCGCGCGCGGCCGGCTGCTCTTCTTCATGGAGGGCGCGGCGGTCGACGAGTACGTCGCCGGCGCGCCCGGCCTGGTGGGCCGGCTGGTGTTCGTCGACGCGCAGCCGGGCGCGCCCGAGGCGGCGGTCGTGCTCGCGAACGATCCGGTCGGCAGCCAGGCGGCGATCACCGACATGGTCAGCCGCGGCTACATCGTGCGGACGATGGCTGACAGCGGCACCGTCCAGGCGCGCACCGGCGACGAGTCGATCATGATGGCTGCGCTGGCGAGCGGCGCCCAGGTCGTCAGCACCGATTACTACCGCCCGGATCCGCGCGGGAAGACGCCGGGCAGCGGCTGGACGAATTACCGCGTGAAGCTCCCCGGCGGCGGCCCGGCCCGCACCAACCCGGTCAGCGGCGTCGCGGGCGCGACCGCGCCCGTGCGCATCTGCGAGGAGTAGTGCGGCGCGCCGCGCTGGCCGTCCTGTTCGCGACGGCCGGTTGCGCGGGCCCGCGCGGCGTCGATGCGCGGTGCGCGCCGGCCGCGGAGGTTGACGGGCTTCGATTGAACCAGCTGCAGGTCATCGGCAGCCACAACAGCTATCGGCGCCGGACCTACGCGCCGCTGTTCGCGCACCTGCAGAACATCCGCGCCTGTCTGTCCGCCGAGCTGGATCCCGAGACCTGGGACTACGACCACCTGCCCCTCCGCGAACAGCTGGACGCCGGCGTGCGCGCGCTGGAGATCGACATCTACAACGATCCCGCCGGCGGCCGCTTCTACAACCGCCAGGGGCTGCGCTGGATCGGCGAGCCGGTCCTGTCGCACGTCGCGGCGCTGTTCCAGCCGGGGTTCAAGGTGCTGCACGTCCCCGACTTCGACTACGAGAGCCACCACGTGACCTTCGTGTCGGCGCTCGGCGAGATCGCCCGGTGGAGCTGGGCGCATCCCCGACACGTGCCGATCGCCATTCACGTCGAGACCAAGCAGGCGACGGTCGCCGACGACCTGCCCGATCTCGGGCTCACGACGGCGCTTCCGTTCGACGCGGCCGCGGCGGACGCGCTCGACGCGGAGATCCGGTCGGCGATCCCCGTCGATCACATCATCACCCCCGACGAGGTCCGCGCCGCGCACCCGACGCTGGAAGAAGCCGTCCGCGCGGGCGGATGGCCGACGCTCGCCGCCACGCGTGGCCGGATCTTCTTTTTTCTCGAGGGCGCGGCGGTCGGCGCGTACGTCGCGGGCGCGCCCGGGCTGGTCGGGCGGCTGATGTTCGTGAACTCGCGGCCCGGCGCGGCGCACGCGGCGGTCGTGATCGCCGGCAATCCCGTGAAGGATGGCGCGGCGATCGCCGAGCTGGTGCGCCGCGGCTACCTCGTGCGGACGATGGCCGACGCCGGCACGGTGCAGGCGCACACCGGCGACGTGACCGCGCGCGACGCGGCGCTCGCGAGCGGCGCGCAGATCGTCACCACGGACTACTACCGCCCGGACCCACGCGGAGACACGCCGGGCAGCGGCTGGACCCGCTACAGCGTGCAGCTTCCCGGCGGCGGCGCCGCCCGCACCAACCCCGTCAGCGGCGGCGCGCGCGCGTCCCTGCGCGTCTGCGAGGACTAGCACCGCCGACCGCTCGGCCACGCGCGGCGACCGCTCGGGTGACGCGGCTCCCCGGCGCCTGCGCGCGACCGCAGGATGGGGCCATGACGAAACGCCCGTTCTGGCTGCGCGCGGCGTCCGTCGCCGCGTCGTTCGCGGTCACTATCGCGATCGTGCCGCGCGCGCTGTGCGGACGGCCGGCGCAGCCGCTGTTCGACGGCGAGCTGGCGGCGCAGGACGCGCTGGCGCGCGAGGTGGCGCGCGAGATCGCGGCGTCGCCCGGCCGGCAGTTCTATCGCAGCCGATCGTCGCGCTTCGACGGCCAGTCGGCGATCGCCATCTACCAGATGGCGATCCTGGGTATGGGGCAGATCATCCGCGAGCATCCCGAACGGCGCGACGAGTACCTGCCCGCGATGCAGGCCGCGGCGGCGCGCATGACCGATCCGCGCACGTTGCCGACGGCGACGCGCGCGTGGGGACACAACGGCCTCACGACGATCGGGCCCGGCGAGGGTCACGCGTACCTCGGCTACATCAACCTGGCGCTCGGCATGCTGCGCGCCGTGGATCCGGCGACGCCGTACGCGGCGCTGAACGATCGCCTGACCGCGGCGCTCGCGGAGCGCCTGGACCACGCGCCCACGGGCCTCATCGAGACCTACCCGGGCGAGACCTGGCCGCCCGACGTCGCGGCGGTCGCCGGATCGATCGGGCTGCACGCCGCGGTGACCGGCGTCGATCGACGCGCGCTCCTCGACCGCTGGGCGCGGCGCTTCGAGGCCTGCGCGCTGCACGGCTCTGGCTATCTCGTCCAGCGCGTGAAGAGCGGGACGTGCAAGCCGATCGATGCGCCCCGCGGCTCGGGCACGGCGATCGCCTCGTACTTCCTCTCGTTCGCGGACGCGCGCCTGTCCCGGCGATTGCTCGACAGCCTGCGGTCCGAGGGGCGCGTCTGCGCGCTGGGCTTCTGCGGCATCCGCGAGTACGCGCCCGGCTTTCACGGCAAGGGCGACGGCAACGCCGGGCCGATGGTGATGGGCGTGTCGGTGGGCGCGACCGGGTTCACGCTGGGCGCGGCGCGCGCCCACGGCGACGGCGACCTCTATCGCGAGCTGTATCGCAGCACGCACCTCGCGGGCGTGCCGGTGAGCCGCGACGGCGGGGCGAAGTTCGCGGCGGGCGGCACGCTCGGGAACGCGCTGCTGCTCGCGATGCTGACCGCGAACCACGTGCCGGCCGACGGCGCGCCAGGAGACCGCCGATGATCCGCCGCGCGCGGGCGCTGGCGATCGTGGTCGCCGTCGCGGCGGTCGTTCACACGATCGCCTGCCGGCATCTGGGCGCCGTCGATCCGATCGGACGGCTGGTCGAACACGGCGACGCGGGCGTCATCATCGCCGCGATCAGCGTCGCGACCACGCGCCTGTTCCTGCTCTTCGTCGCCCCGGGCTGGGCAGCGCACGTCCTCCTGCGCGCGCTGCTGCGCCGCGCGGCCTACGTCCCGCCGAAGTAGCCGCCGATCGTCGACTGCAGGCCGAAGTATGTCGACTTGTACGAGTCCATCGAATCGATCTTCGTTTCGAGATCCTTCGACACGTAAGGGCCACCGCCGATGAAAAAGTGCGGCACCGGCTGGAACAGGACCGGAACGAACGCGAAGAACGAGAAGGTGTGGCCGGTGCTGGCCGGGCCGCCGCTGCTCAAGCTCGTGCTGAAGTGCGCGTAGGTCACCGACACCCGCGGCCACATCGACACCATCGACCCGAACGGGATGTTGTAGCCGATGCGCGGCGACACCCCGATCGTCGTGCTGTCGCTGGTGTCGTTCGAGTTCAGGCCCAGAAGCAGCTGGCCCCCTATCGACAGGTTCGGCGCCACGAACACGTCGACCGCCGGCCGCAGCGAGATCGCAGTCTGGCTGATGCTCGAGCCCATGTAGGTCTGGGTGTAGCGCGTGGCGATGAGGTTCATGTCGTCGCTGATGGCGAACTGGCCGGCGGCGCCCAGGGTGACGGTCGCGCGCGGGGGCGGCGGCTCGTAGCCGGCCGGCGCCGCGTAGACCGGCGGCGGCGCGTAGCCGGGTGGAGGCGCGTACTGCTGGGGCGGCTGCGCGTAGCCCTGCTGCGGTTGCGCGTAGCCTTGCGGCGGCGGCTGCGCCTCGCCCTGCTGGGGCGGCGGTTCCTGCGCGGCGGCGACGCCGGCGCAAGACGTCGTCAATGCCACGGCGGTCAGCAATCGTCCGATCGTCGTCATGGGGCCCTCCTCGTCACAACCACACGGTTGCGACGAGTGTCGGCCGGGATCGCGCGCGCCGCCAGTTTCGGGCCGCGCGCGCCCCGCTCACAAGCCGCGGAAGTAGCCGCCCAGCGTCGACTGCACGCCGATTGTGGTCATCTTCGTGTCGTTCTCGCCGTTCTCTTTCGCGACGAGGTCGGTCACCAGGATCGGACCGATGCCGAAGAAAAAATGCGTGGCCGGCTGGAACACGAACGGGACGAACACCTGGAGGGGGACCCTGGTCGCGGTGCGATCCGAGCTGCCACCCAGCTGGCCGCCGGAATGCTGAAAGCCGAGCCCGATGCGCGGCCACAGGGATGTCGTTGCGTTGATCGGGACGTTGTAGCCGACGCGGGCGAGCAGACCCAGCTGGATGGTGGTGCTGCTGCTGCCGCTCGCCTCCTCGGTCATGTACGTGATCACGAGCTGACCGCCGAGCGAGAGGTTCTGTATCGGGAAGAAATCGAACGCCGGCGCCAGCTGGATCTGCGTGAAGCTGCCGTCCACCCCGCTGCCCGTCAGACGCGTGGCCGACAATCGAAGGTCATCGCTGATCGCGATGACGTGCGGCGATCCCCAGCCATCGGCCACGCCGGGCGGCGCTGCTGCTGGCGCCACCTCGGGCACCGCCGGCGCTTCGGCGGGCGGTGGCGCCTCTCCGGCCGGCGCCGCCGTCTCGTCGGTCGCCTCCGGCTCTTGCGCGCGCGCCACCGCGGCGACCGCCAGCACCACCAACACCCACCCTGCCACCACCCCCGCGCGCCTCATCGGCGCTACTGGGTGGCAAAAGCGGCGTCAGCCTCGGCGTCGACGTCCCGACGAAGCGCGGCCTCGGCGGCCGCGTCGAGAATCTTCTGTCCCGCGAGCCACCGCTGAAGGCGCTCGATCGGATCGCCGGCTTCCCCCAGCGCCGCCTCGATCAACGTCGGGCCGCCGCCCCCGCGTGCGCGCTCGGCCGCCGCCCGGGTGGCCGCGTAGACCGCGAACAGATCGTTGCCGTCGACGCGCACGCCGGGCATCCCGTACGCGAGCGCCTTGACGGCGATCGTCTCGGCGACGGTCTCGACCGACCCGGCGGCGCCGCTCGTGCCGTTGATGCAGACGAACACGGCGGGTACGCGGAAGACGGCCGCGAAGTTCAACCCCGAGTGAAAATCCTCGGCGCTGGTCGACTCGCGGTCGAGGAAAGCCAGCGCCACCTTGCCGGCACCACCGCCCTTCGTGTCCAGCTTCATGGCCCACGCGATCCCGGTCGCGTGCGGCAGCTGCGTCGCGCGGTACGGCGACCCCGGCAGCACGTTCAGCGCCCGCGGCACCGGGCGCGCGGTCGCCAGCGCCTCGACGGTGTGGCCGCGCCACAGCGCCGCGCCGACCTCGCGCCGCCCCGGGACGACGACGTCGTCCGCCTGCAACGCCGCGATCGCGCCGACGATGCCCGCCTCGTAGCCGCGCGTCCCGGGCGACGCGTCCGCCGCGTCGCCGTCCGTCTGCGCGCGGAGGCGCTCATCCAGCACGCGCAGACGCAGCATCGTCCGATAGGCCTCGCGCAGCACCTCGGGCGCCAGCGCCGGCGCCGCGGCCCGATCCGCCTTGCCGTCCGCCGACAGGATCGTCTGCAGGCCGGTCGCGCGCTGGTGGTCTTCGTCGCTCCACGCCTCGACGGAAGGAGACGCGACGTCTCCCATGCCCGCCCGGATCTTCGGCAATTCCTTCGCCGCCATGGCCGCCGTCAGACTCAGGCCGCTTCCGGGTAGAGGGAGGCCGGCGCCTCGAGCGCCGCCTTGATCTCCGCGACGAACCGCGCGGCGTCGTAGCCGTCGACGACGCGGTGGTCGACCGAGATCGAAAGGTTCATGAGATCGCGGATGACGATGCTGTCGCCGCGGACCGCCGGGCGCTTGCTGATCTTGTGCACGCCCAGGATCGCGATCTCGGGATGATTGATGATGGGCGTCGCCATCAGACCGCCCAGCGCGCCCAGGCTGGTGATCGTGAACGTCGAGCCGGTGAGCTCCTCGCGCGAGGCCTTGCCCTCGCGCGTGAGACCCGCCAGCCGCTCGATCTCGGCGGCGATCTCGACGATGGACAACCGATCCGCGTCGCGCACGACCGGGACGATCAGACCGACGTCGGTCGCCGTCGCCAGCCCGATGTGGCGATGGCCGCGCTGGATGATCTCGCCCGCCGCGTCGTCCAGCGTCGCGTTCAGCTGCGGGAACTTCACCAGCGCCGCCGCCGTCGCCTTCACGATGAACGGGAGGAACGAGAGCTTCGTGACGTTCGGCGAGGCCTGGGCCGCCAACTTTGCGTTGGCGCGCTCGCGCAACGCCACCAGGTCGGTGCAGTCGATCTCTTCGACGTACGTGAAGTGCGCCGCGGTGTGCTTCGACTGGACCATGCGCTCGGCGATCTTCCGGCGCACGCCCCGGAACGGGATGCGCGTGTCGCCGTCGCCGGCAGCGGTCGTGGACGCCGCGGGCGCGGGCGACCCCGCGTGCGCGCGGACATCGTCCGAGGTGACGCGCCCGGCCGGGCCCGTGCCCGTGACCTCGCGGATGTCGATGCCCGAGTCACGCGCCAGCTTGCGCGTGGCCGGCGTCGCCAGCACGCCCGCGTCGCGCGTGCTCACGCCGTTGTTGGAGGGCGCGCGCGCCTCGGTCGCCGCAGCGGGTGACGCGGTCACGGCGGCCGCGGGCGCCGCCGCAGCTGCCGCCTCCGCGACCTCGATCGCGATCAGCACCTTTCCGACCGGGCAGATTTGCCCCTCCGAGAACATCCGCTTCGCGACCTTGCCCGTGCGCGGCGACGGGATCTCGACCGTCGCCTTGTCCGTCATGATCTCGACGATGGGCTGGTCTTCCTGGACGGCGTCGCCCTCCTTGACCAGCCAGCGAACCACCTCGCCCTCGGCGATGCCCTCGCCGATGTCGGGCAGGCGAAACTCGAAGAGCATCAGAAGTTCACCACACGCTCGACCGCGTCCAGAACGCGATCGGCGTCGGGCAGGTACTCGTGCTCGAGCGTGTACGGGAACGGTGTGTCGAAGCCGGTGACGCGCAGGATCGGCGCCTCCAGGTGCAGGATCGCCTTCTCCTGGATCGTCGCGGCCAGCTCGCCGCCGAAGCCCGAGGTGCGGGGCGCCTCGTGGACGATCACCACGCGCCCGGTCTTCTTCACCGACGCGAGGATCCGCTCGACGTCGAACGGCACCAGCGTGCGCAGATCGATCACCTCGAGATCGAAGCCGCGCTTGGCGCCCTTCTCCGCGGCCTCCAGCGCGGTCCGAACCATCGCGCTCCAGGCGATGACCGTGACCTGCCGTCCTTCCCGCACGACCTTCGCCTCGCCGATCGGGATCGTGTACTCGCCGGCCGGAACCTCCATCTTGGGCTTCCGGTAGTAGAACTTGGGCTCCATGAAGATGACCGGGTCGTCGCCGCGGATCGCGCTGGCGAGCAGGCCCTTCGCGTCGATCGCGTTCGACGGGCAGACCACCTTCAGTCCCGGGATGTGCGTGAAGAACGCTTCGGGCGACTGCGAGTGGTAGTGCCCGCCCTTGATGCCGCCGCCGATCGGCATGCGCACGACGACGGGCGCCGGATACTCGCCGCCCGAGCGGTACCGGAACTTCGCCAGCTCGTTCACGATCTGATCGAAGGCCGGGTAGACGTAGTCGCCGAACTGGATCTCCGGAACGGGCCGCATCCCGTAGAGGGCCATGCCGATCGCGGTGCCGATGATCCCGGACTCCGCGAGCGGCGTGTCGATGCAGCGGTCGGGACCGAACTCTTTCTGCAGACCGTCGGTCACGCGGAAGACGCCGCCGAAGCGACCGACGTCTTCTCCCAGCACGACCACGCGAGGGTCGCGGCGCATCTCGATCCGCAGAGCGTCGGTCAGGGCCTGGACGAGGGTCATCTCTGGCATGCGGGGCGTCCTCGGGGTGGCGGACTACCGTATTCCGCGGCCGCTGGCAAGTCGAGGCGGAGGATTTCTGCGGGGCGGCGCCCTAGGCGGGGGTGCCGCCGGGCGCGCGCAGTTTGTAGCCGACGTGGCGCACGGTCTCGATCATCGCGCTGCCCGGACCCAGCTTCGCGCGCAGCCGCCGCACGTGGATGTCGACCGTGCGCGTGCCACCCGCGTAGCGATAGCCCCACACGCGCGACAGCAGCTGCTCGCGGCTGAAGACGCGCCCCGGCCGCTCGGCCAGGAACTTCAGGAGCTGGAACTCCTGGCGCGGCAACTTCAGCGCGCGCCCGCGATACGCCGCCTCGACCGCGACCGCGTCGATCACCAGATCCCCGATCTTGATGCGGCCGGCGGCGCGGAAGGACGACATCCGCCAATCGAGTTGCCGGATGCGGGCGTAAAGCTCGGGTGCCACCACCGGCGACAGCACGAAGTCGTCGGCGCCCGCTTCGGGATCGAGCCCCGCCAGGCGTGACACCTCGACGCACAGCAGAACCGGAACGTCGGCCAGCGAACCGACCTCGCGCACGCGACGGATCGCAGCGCGACCGACCTCGAGGTGCGCACCGGCATCGACGACGACCACGGACGGGCGTTGCAGCTCGATGTCTTCGGGAAGCTGATCGACGTCGTATCCGACCGCCACGACTTCGCACCCGAGGTCGCTGAGCGCGGCGGCGGGCGTTTCAGGCTCGGACGCCGCAGTCGCGGGGTTCGACGTCACCACGAGGGCGCGCATGTGTCGCGTACACTATCCGGCCGAGCCGGGCGCACGCAACAACCGGTACATCGCAGCCGATTGAATCCCGTCGGAATATCAAGGTGATGTTTCGAGCGTCGTCCGCTCGGGGTTCCGGGACCTGCGTGCCGAGTCAATAGGACGACGTTCAGTTTCGTGCCGAAGGGAGCTTGGCGCCGCGCGCTTCGGGTGCAATACTCTTCCTTGATGGACGATTTCCACTGTTCGTTCTGTGGGAAGCGGCGCCGAGAAGTGCGCAAGCTGATCTCGGGACCGCGCGTCTTCATCTGCGACGAGTGCGTCGCGCTGTGCAACGACATCATCGCCAAGGAAGAGGCGGCGGAGCGTCCGAAGTACCCGCGCCCGCGCGAGATCTGGGAC
>Ga0207701_10007622_pt1 | contig 10758 bp, 7 predicted proteins | sample KBSSwiSSwithPhiX_FD_184294 | JGI IMG/M metagenome (GOLD analysis project Ga0207701, IMG submission 184294) | Switchgrass rhizosphere bulk soil microbial communities from Kellogg Biological Station, Michigan, USA, with PhiX - S5 (SPAdes) (version 2) | ecosystem: Environmental > Terrestrial > Soil...
AATACCAGACACCATCATGCCCATCAAAAATTCCCTGGCGCGCCGAGAGTCCTCCGAGCCGCCACTCGGGCGAACTTGAAGTCGTGTCCCAAACGAGGATCACTGCCATTTGCCCCGCTAGCTGCGCGCCAGCCGCATCTGCCAGCACTAACGCGTATTTCCCCGGCGGCAGCGCGCGCATATTCACTGTCACGGTCAGGGCCCCGTTCGCGCTCGAACAAAAAAACTGCGTGTCCGACGGAGCGCTCAATGTGCTCGCGTCAAGTAGATAGATGTTGCGCAGTTGTGGCTTACCGCCCTTGACCAGCGGCGCCGCCTGCTCCGCAACCCCTTGAATACCACTCCACTGTGACGCCATCGCAGGCAGCAATGCATTCTGCAATGTGCTGAGGTCCTGCTGCACGAATGCCGTTGACAACCGCTCTCCTACCCCCGCCAAAGTACCGCGATCCTGGGGCGTCAACTCGGCTTGCGAGGTACAGCTCGCGGCAAACCCTCCCGCCGGCACCACCACCAACGCGGTAGCCGCCAAAATCTTGAAAAGTGAGGCTTTCCAGCAGAGGCGCATCAATTGCGTTTCCTCTCTGCCCTGAAAACTTTGTGAGCGTTCGAGGGCCACTGATAGTCTAATGCAGTAGGGGTGGCCTCCACTGCCGCGCCCGTCGAGCCCTCCCAGGGAGCCGATTCTGATGCGCAAATCAAGTCCGCTGAAACCCGTCTCCTCGCGCAGTTTCACGAATTCGTGGCTGCTGCGACTGGGTGCTTTTACTGGCGTCATCAGCACGCTTGCGATGCTTTCAGGCTCAGCTCTTGCGGTGAATGCTTCTGCGCAGACGCCGGCGAATTCAACATTGTCTCCTGCGTCCCAGACAGCTCCCTCCTCCGTTGGCCACTCGACTCACTCTGCCCGAAAAAATGCGAAACCCGCCGAGCCCGTAGCCCCACCCCCTCCTCCTCCGCCAAACTGGCCGGTGCTCGATCGCCCCAACAACGCCACTGTGACCTGGGACAGCCGTGGTCTGCACATTGAAGCTTCGAATTCAAGCCTTCAGCAGATATTGCGCGAAGTGGCTGTCAACACCGGAGCAAAGATCGAAGGTCTGGGACAGGACCAGCGCGTCTACGGCTCTTATGGCCCTGGGCAGGCACGGGACGTGCTCTATCAGCTTTTGCAGGGCTCGGGCTACAACATCGTTTTGGCCGGCGATCTGGGACAGGGAACACCGCGCCAGATCTTTCTGAGCCCCCGCCACGGCGCTGCGAACGCTCCTGCGGTCACGAATGCTCCTGCGCAAGATAACAATGAAGAAGATGTGCCCGAGGACGTCGTCGAAGAGCCGCCGCAGCCGCCACCACCCCCACAGCCTCAAGGCAACGACCAGCCCGGAGCCAATCCCAATGGACCAAATCCACCACCCGGAGCATTTACACCCAGCGGCCCGATACGTACCCCGCAGCAGGTGATGGAGGAGATGCAGCAGCGTCAACAACAGCAGGAGCAGCAGCTCCAGCAGCAGCAGGGTGCTCCGCAGCAAGAGCCTCAGGACCAGTGACAGGTTAATCTTTCACGGGAAATCACTTTTCGGAATGCAGGAGCGTCAAGCTACAACTCGATCGGCAATTCGATGCCGATACATTAGCGGAGCAGCCGTCGAATCAGCAATATGACAAAATCGCTATTCGGGCGCTAATTGGGTGCGTATCTTGACGTTCTCTAAGATGCGTCGTGGGCGCATCATAGTGAAACCCACGCGGAAGATCGCGTAAGCGGTAAGGACGCCAAACGCCATCGAGCCTACTGCGGCGCAAACCAACATCGTTAAATTCAACAAATCCGACATACTGAGATCCCTACCTGAGACGTCTGGGGAAAAAGGCCCGGGAGCCGCGTTACTGAGCCTAACCTGGTTACTTGGATGCGCGGCACAATCACCATTGCAGCGATTGTCGCAGAAAAACTCATCCAAATCGTCCGCGTTGACCCTTGTTTCTATTGCCACATAGAATACCCCTAGGACACGTTGAAATCGGCATCCGGCTGATTACGGTCGTAATGCTCTACCCACCGCTCCCACTTTGCTAATCATGCCCATTACTCACATATCGGTGCGCGGGGCGCGCCAGCACAACTTGCGCGATATCAACGTGCGCATTCCCCGCAACACGCTAACGGTCGTCACCGGTCTGTCGGGATCAGGTAAGAGTTCCCTTGCCTTTGACACCATCTACGCTGAGGGCCAGCGCCGATACGTTGAGACGCTCTCGGCATATGCGCGACAGTTCCTCGATCAGATTGAGCGCCCCGACGTGGACTCCATCGAGGGCCTTAGCCCGGCAATTTCTATCGAGCAGAAGACCACGAGCCGCAGCCCGCGCTCGACCGTGGGCACCATCACCGAGATTTACGACTATCTGCGTCTGCTCTATGCCTCCGTCGGCACTCCACATTGCCCCAACTGCGGCCGGCCCATCGCTCGCCAGACGGCCGAGCAGATCGTCCAGCGTATTTTGCTTCTCGGAAGCGGCGAGCGCGTTACCGTCATGGCCCCGATCGTCCGAGGCCGCAAAGGTGAGTTTAAAGACCTCCTCGATCAGCTTGACCAGCAAGGCTTTCGCGCTCGAATCGATGGAGAAATGCAGGACCTCTCGGAGCCGCCGGCGCTCGATCGTCGCAAAAACCACACCATAGAAGCCGTGGTTGACCGCATTCTGCTCAAGACCACGCCTGCCGACCAGCCGGCCACGTCCGCTGCTCCGGGCAAACCGTCCGTCGAAAAGCGACTTGAAGCCGCCGTAACCAAAGCCCTGCAACTGGCTAACGGGCTCGTTCTCATCGCTCTCACCGGCGCGGACGAGCAAATGTTCTCGTCTTCGATGGCGTGCCCGGATTGCGGTCTCGATGTGCCCAAACTGGAACCACGCAGCTTCAGCTTCAACTCGACCTTCGGCGCATGTCCCGAGTGCCATGGTCTCGGCTCGCTTTACGATCTCGATCCCGCCAAGGTCATCACAGATTGGTCGAAGCCACTGCTCGATGGCGGACTTGGTCCAGGCTCCGCGTCGCAATACTTGCTCAAGCTCATTCACCTTGCCGCAGACCGCTATGACATCGACCTGAAGAAGCCATTTGAAGATCTGCCTCCCCGTCAGCAGCACATCCTCGTCTATGGTCCACCCAAGAACGAAGCTCCTCGAACAGGCTTCCATGGAATCCTGACCTACCTTCGCGACACCATCGAAGAGGCGCGTAGTGACGGCTATCGCGAGTACATGATGAACTTCATGTCCGCTACGCCGTGTCCCGTCTGCCGCGGCAAGAGGTTGCGTCCGGAGTCGCTCGCGGTCAAGATTGGCGGGCTCTCTATCGCCGACTTCACCGCCCTGCCCCTGAATCGTGCGCTCTCCGCAGCGATCAATCTGACCTTCAACTCGCGTGAAGCTCTCGTTGCAGAACGCATCCGCCGCGAAGTCGTCGAGCGCCTTGAATTCCTTTGCGCTGTTGGCCTCAACTACCTTTCGCTGAACCGGAATGCCGCGACATTGTCAGGCGGAGAAGGCCAGCGCATCCGCTTGGCTACTCAGATCGGATCCCGGCTGCGCGGCGTTCTCTACGTACTCGACGAACCGTCCATCGGTCTTCATCAGCGTGACAACTCGCGCCTGATCGAGGCCCTCGAACAGCTTCGCGATCTCGGCAACACCGTCCTTGTCGTCGAACACGACGAGGACACGATCCGTCACGCAGACTATGTGCTTGACCTCGGTCCCGGTGCGGGTCGCCTCGGTGGCTTTGTCGTCGCGCAGGGCACACCTGCCGACATTATGGCCTGCCCCGAGTCGCTCACTGGCCGATACCTCTCTGGCGCTGCTGGCATACTGCACCGCGCAAAGCCGCGACCTCTCACGGGAAAATGGCTCACCGTCACCGGCGCCCGCGAACACAATCTGCAGGACCTCACCATTCGCGTTCCGCTTGGCGTGATGACTGTCGTCACCGGAGTCAGCGGCAGTGGAAAGAGTACGCTCATCAACGACATCCTCTATCGTTCGCTGGCCAAGATGATCTACGGTTCGCGCGAGGAGCCTGGTGCGCACGAATCCCTGACCGGGGCCGAACAGATCGATAAAGTCATACGCATCGACCAGGCTCCGATTGGCCGCACACCGCGCTCCAATCCCGCCACTTACACCCAGGTCTTCTCCCCTATTCGCGACCTCTTCGCAATGTTGCCCGAGGCTCGCGAACGTGGTTACAAACCGGGTCGCTTCAGCTTTAACGTTGCCGGAGGCCGTTGTGAAGCTTGCCAGGGAGACGGCCAGCGTCGCATCGAGATGAACTTCATGCCCGACGTCTACGTACAGTGTGAAGTGTGCAACGGTCGCCGCTACAACCAGGAGACACTAGCCGTGAAGTTCCACGGCTACTCCATCGCCGACATTCTCGACCTCACTATCGAAGACGCCCTGACCGTTCTCGCAGACGTGCCCCAACTCAAGCAGAAGCTGCAAACGCTCGTTGACGTCGGCCTCGGGTATGTCCACCTTGGTCAAAGTGCAACCACGCTATCCGGCGGCGAGGCCCAGCGGATGAAGCTCGCCCGCGAACTCAGCAAGCGCCAGACAGGCCGCACGCTTTACCTGCTCGACGAACCGACCACTGGCCTCCACTTCGATGATGTGCGCAAACTGCTCGAAGTGCTCCACCGTCTCGCCGATCTTGGCAACTCCGTGATCATCATCGAGCACAATCTTGACGTGATCCGCAATGCCGACTGGATTCTCGACCTTGGCCCCGAAGGCGGCGAAGACGGCGGCCGCATCGTAGGCGAAGGCCGTCCAGCGAGGATCGCCTCGACTCCCGGTTCTTATACCGGCCAATTCCTCTCTCGCTATTACACTTCAAGCGATGGCAAACTGATGGCAGTCGAACCGGAGCCAGAGTTGATCATTGAACCAATCGAAGCCTCATCTCCGCGATCACTCTCATATGGAGAGGCTTCGCCCTCAAATGGCAAGCGCTCCGTAGCCAGGAAGACCCTCGAAAAAAAGCCGGAGTCAAAACGGTCTTCTGCCAAAAAGAAATCGGTGGGGGTATGAGTACCCTGCCAGGCCAACTTCCCGAGGAGCCGGAGACTCCCAAAACCAGCGAGACCATCGAATTTCCCTCTTCAGAACAATTCCCGCCGGAAGCTCGAGCGGAGAGTCTCGAACACACCAGTGAACCCGTCTCGGACCCTTCGCCCTTGAGTGCACCAAATTCTCAAATTGCAAATGTCGATGTAGTGCAATCTCGTCTGGAGGCAATTGAACCGCAGTTATTTGGTTCGTACATCCAGTCGTTTGATCAGCCAAGGTTTATGCGACCGGTCCGAATTCCGCATCTGGGACATTTCGGAATCTTTCTTCTCGTCTTATGCTTTGGTTGGCTCGGCGCAGGTTCTCTGCTCTTGCTCGGCCTGCATTTCCACCTTTTTGGCATCTCGACGCTCAAAGACGCCATCGCGGACTTCCATTACACGCTGGGCAGCCAGGCAATCCAATACTTCATCTCGCTCGCGGCTTGCCTCGTGGTGTTTCCCGCGATATGGCACAAGGGATTCCTTGAAGGCATTCATTGGCGCCTGGCGACCGCTCTCAAGCTCAGAGGGCGGCTGATCAGCGTAGCGGTCTTTTGCTTTCTCGCCGCGATGCTTAACGGACTTTTGATGCCGGGGCCTACCGACGCACCGATCGACAAGATCTTTCGAGCGCCGGGTGCAGCCTGGGTTCTCTTCATCTTTGGTGTAACAATCGCACCTTTCTTTGAAGAACTGGCGTTCCGTGGATTCCTCTTGCCGGCGCTCTGTACGTCTTACGATTGGATCGTGGAGAAGATTACGGGTGCCCCCGAACATCCGGTTGACGAGAACGACCATCCGCAGTGGTCGATGCCGGCCATGAGCGTAGCTTCCCTCCTCACCAGCCTTCCCTTCGCCCTGATGCACGGGGAGCAAACGAGTTATTCCCTGGGTCCATTTCTGCTGCTTGTTTTCATCAGCCTGGTGCTCTGCGCCATCCGGCTCAATACCCGCTCACTCGCAGCAAGCACCATGGTTCACGCCGGCTATAACTTCCTTCTGTTTTCCTTCATGCTCCTGGGAACGGGTGGATTCAAACACCTCGACAAGATGTAAGTGTCCCCATGAGGCAATAAGCAGGATGACCGACGCCTCGGCCAGTACAATCTCCATTGATGACATCTCAATCCCATGCACATCAGCTGCTCTCCCTCCTCGCCCAAACAAGTTTCCGTCTCGGTCAGTTCAAGTTGTCCTCGGGCGGCACGAGCGACTACTACATTGACTGCCGCACCACCACGCTGCACGCCGAGGGTGGCCGCCTCACCGGGGAAGCAATCCTCGATCTCCTGACAGCGAACAACATCGAAGCCGAAGCCGTGGGCGGTCTCACCATGGGCGCCGATCCCATCGTCTCCAATGTAGCGACCGCGAGTGCCTGGCGCTCGAAGTCTCATCCCGGAGCGCCATTGCTACACGGCTTTCTCGTGCGCAAGGTTGAAAAGGCGCATGGCACCGGCCGCCGTATCGAAGGCTTCTGCCGAGAAGGTGCACACGTGGTGATTGTCGACGATGTCTGCACAACAGGCGCATCCACCATCAACGCCATCGAAGCCACGCGTGAAGCCAACATGATCGTTGCCGCGGTGGTTTGTATCGTGGAGCGAGAAGAAGCCAACGGACGCCCTGCCGTCGAAGCAGCAGCCGAAGGCGCGCCCTTTCTGCGTCTGTTTTCGGCAGTAGAAGTCCGCGCCGAACACGTCAGGCAGTTGGCAGAATCAAAACCCTGAAGTTTTCATTTCAAAGGGTAGCTAAAAACACATCAGGCCACGCAGTGTGCCCCACGTGGCCTGATGTCCTGTCTCTAAAACTAATCTACAAATCTACTGAACTATATGTGATCCGATTTAATTGGTCCCGGGGCCCGCAGCACCGGATGTCGCTGTCGTTGACCCACTCGAGTTCATGTTGCTGAGCAATTGCACTTCTACGCGGCGATTTTGCTTGCGGCCTTCCGCCGTGGTGTTTGGAGCAACTTCCTTGTCCTTGCCAATTCCGATCAGGTAGAACCGACGAGGGGCAATTGCATATTTCGACGCCAGATATTGCACGACTGCGTCCGCGCGACGCTCGCTGAGGTCGTAGTTATAGGCCGCCGAACCCGTTGAGTCTGTTCCGCCCGTGACTTCCAGAATGTAGCTCTTCGCTGAACCCAACTGTGCCGCAAAAGTGTCCAACTGCTCCTTGTCGTCCTTGGTCAGGACAGCCTTGTCAAAGCCGAAGGTGACCGTGACATTGGCCAGCGACTTGTAGTCGTCCAGATTCTTTATGACGCTATCGAGCGAGTCCGCGCGATGCACAGCATTGTTTGCCGCGGTCTCGGCATCCCCCGCCGCCTTTGTCGAGTTCTGAGCGTTCTGATTCGCAGCGTCAGCCGCCGCCTGGGCCTTCGAGATGCCTGCAGTCGCCCGCTCATCTGTGTCTTTAATCGCCCGATTGTTGGCAGCCGTCTGATCTTCGAGTTGGTTGGTGTGCTCAATGATCGGCGCCGTTTGGGATTTCACATAGTTTTTGGTCGTGCAGCCCGTCACGCCCACAAGTGCCACCGCCGCTGCAATCAACAATCCAAAAGAGTTTTTCATTTTTCTCCCCTTTGTTCCGCCTCAATTTGCCTGAAAAGCACACAACACCAGGCGGGCGGCGACTTCGTGTCATATAGCAAGGTTGCATGCAGGACGCCAAACGTTGCCTGAGAATCAAAACAAAGAAAACAAATTAGTTAACCAGCCTCCTCTTCAAGAATTTCCACGGTCCTCACCATGTAAATTTTACCCACTTCTGTAAGGATTGCTCTTGTATTTCATTCCCATCCTCCTGCTTCTCTGCTCCCTCCCATCCCAGCCGCTATCCTAGAAGCTGGCAACTCATTCCCCTCGCCTTTATGGATCTCCTCGAGAAAATTCGGCTCCTTCCTACTAAACCTGGTGTCTACCTCTACAAAAACGCCGAGGGAGAAATCATCTATGTCGGCAAGGCAAATAACCTTCGTTCCAGGGTCCGCTCTTATCTGTTGGAAACCTCCCAGGCCAACGCCAAAACCGGCTCCCTCATGCGCGAAGCTGTCGATATCGACTACATCCTCGTAGCTAACGAGCATGAAGCACTGGCACTCGAAAACAACCTCATCAAGCAGCGAAAGCCACGCTTCAACATCCTTCTGCGCGACGACAAAACCTACCCCTACGTCAAACTCACGCTCGCGGACCGCTACCCCAAGGTGTTCGTCACGCGCCGCCTCCGCAAAGACGGCTCTGCGTACTACGGCCCATACTTTCCCGGCAATCTGGCCTACCGTGTCGTTGAACTCATTCATCGCAGTTTCCTGTTGCCCAGCTGCAAGGTCGATCTCTCCCGCTATCATGCCCGTGCATGCCTGCAGTACTACATCCATCGCTGCCTGGGTCCCTGCGTGCAGGAACTCACTTCGCCGGAGCTGTACCAACAAGCCGTCCGCGATGCGCAACTCTTTCTCGAGGGCCGTCACGCAGAGTTGGAACGCGGGCTCACAGCGCGCATGATGGCCGCTGCGGCGGCCGAGCAGTTTGAAGCGGCAGCGCGCCTTCGTGATCAGCTTTCCACCGTGCACCAGCTCCAGGAGAAGCAGCGCATTGCCACCGCCGAACAAAATGACGACGCCGACGTCTTCGGCTATCACTTTGAAGACGACGGGCTCGCCATCAATCTCTTCCACATGCGCGGAGGCAAAATCGTTGACCGTCGCGAGTTCTTCTGGGAAGATCTGCCCGACCTGCTCGAATCACCAGCGAATGAAAGCGACCAACCGGCTTCGGATGTGAAGGGTACCGGCTTGAGCCCGTCCGCCAGCTCAGGACGGAAGGATACGGGCTTTAGCCCGTACGCCAGCAATCCTGAAAAACAGGGGGCTTCAGCCACCGAGGGCGCTCCGCCAGTCGCGATCGAATTCAACGCAGGGACTGTCTTCTCTGCCCTGCTCAAGCAGCTCTACATCGACCAGAACTATGTTCCCCGTTCCGTTCTCGTCCCTGTAGACTTCGACGATCGCGAGACACTGACTGCCCTTCTTGCCGAACGCACGGGACACCGCGTCGAGATTGCAATTCCCCAGCGCGGTGAGAAGCGTTCGCTCGTTGATCTCGCCGGACAGAATGCCAAGCAGTCGTACATTCAGCGCTTCCGCGTGCTCGAGCCTTCGCGCAAAGCTATTCAGGAGTCGCTGGCCGATGCGCTGATGTTGCCCGAATTGCCCCGTCGCATCGAGTGCTTCGACATCTCCCACATCCAGGGCGCCGAAACTGTAGCGTCGATGGTCGTGTGGGAAGACGGCAAGATGAACAAGTCTGCGTATCGCAAATTCAAGGTCATGACCGTGCTGGGCGTCGACGACTTTGCCTCAATGCGCGAGGTGGTACATCGGCGTTACAAGCGTCTGAAGGAGGAAGAGCGAGAGCTCCCTTCGCTGGTGCTGATCGATGGCGGCCTCGGTCAGCTTCACGCCGCGGCCGAGGCGTTGGAGTCGCTCGGCTTTACGTCACAGCCGATTGCTTCAATCGCCAAGAAAGAAGAAGTCATTTACCTCTATGGAAATGAAGAGGAGCCGATCGTCCTCGATCGTCATTCCCCCGTGCTGCATCTTGTCCAGCTCATTCGCGATGAGAGTCATCGATTCGCCGTCGGCTACCATCGACAGCGCCGCGCTATGCGCGACCGTGATTCAGAGCTTCTAATCATTCCCGGCGTCGGCACATTAACTCGTCAGAGGCTGCTCTCTCACTTCGGAAGCTTGCGAGATGTGCAGCAGGCGACTGCCGATTCTCTGGCTTCGGTCGTCCCGCGCAAAACCGCAGAGTCCATCTGGCGGCACTTTCACGAGCCTGAACCAGCGAACACGGCTCCGCGCTCCGACTAGGAATAACGCTCGAGGGCGCAAAATCTCATTTGGCTCCAACCGCCTCCCGGTCACCGAGTGCAAACTTCTCATTGCAGACCGGGCATCCATGCGTGTGTGTGTCCGTCGTGCTGATCATCCTCGTTCCGCACGAAGGGCATTTGCCCATGTGTTCCCCCATTCCAAACACTGGACCTGCAAGGGGTGCCAACACACCAGCAATGATCATCGGAATCCCCAGAATCACTCCCAGGCCTGTTAAGCACAGCATGGTTCCAACGATTACCAGGATCGGCGTTGCAATCAGACCGAAGTACAGACCACTGAACGCACCTTTTGCTGGTACCGGTTCGTGCAATTGTGGCGCTGGCTTCTCATGAGCGATTGCGATGCCGCATTGGGGACAGAAGCTCCACGGCGACGAGAGTTGCATTCCACATTTCAGGCATTGAGCGTCCATACGACACCGCTCCTCGACGGTCAAATGCACACGTCTGACAACGGCGCGCAGCGGGAAAGCTTGGCGCTCAGGCACTCTTTCTTCAGAGTGCAAGGCCGAAGCCTCGCAAAGCTATCCCCCGGGAAACCGCCCAGGATCGTCTGCAGTCCGAAAGTCTAGGCCCAAAGAAACTGCATTGCCCGTGACCCCCATCACGTCTACGACACTCCCAGTTCCCTGCCATCCGATCGTTGTGGTACGTTTTGTGTCCTCCCCCAGGAGGATACAAATGAAAGCACGCTATTCACCGTTGGCATCCGTTCTGCTGGCGGCTA
>Ga0207701_10007623_pt1 | contig 10758 bp, 11 predicted proteins | sample KBSSwiSSwithPhiX_FD_184294 | JGI IMG/M metagenome (GOLD analysis project Ga0207701, IMG submission 184294) | Switchgrass rhizosphere bulk soil microbial communities from Kellogg Biological Station, Michigan, USA, with PhiX - S5 (SPAdes) (version 2) | ecosystem: Environmental > Terrestrial >...
TCTTCCAGCGAAAGGATCTGTACGGGCTCGGCCGGACTGCCGTGCTCATGGGCCTTCTGAGCTACTCCTTCGTCATGGTCACGCTCCTCGCCGACCTCGGCCTGCCCTGGAATTCCTACCAACTCGCGCTGCAGGCTCCGGAGCACTCGGCCATGTTCGAGGTGTCGTGGTGCGTCGGCCTCTATGTCACGATCCTCCTGCTCGAATTCCTGCCGGTGCCATTTGCGCGGTGGGGATACGAGCGGGCTGCGGATGCGTTGCGGCGATGGAACGGCGCCTACGTGGCGGCCGCGGTGACGCTGTTCGTCTACCTGCTGTCGCGCAACGTCCTCTACGCCTTCGCGACGGCCGTGGTCTTTGGCGCGCTCGCCTGGGTGTTCCGCGCGCGGGATCAGAAGGCCGAGCCCATCATGCTCGCGATCGCCGCCGTCACGCTGTCGACCATGCACCAGAGCTCGCTCGGCTCCCTGTACCTGCTGATGCCGAACATGCTCGCCCCGCAGTGGTGGTCTCCCGTGATGCCCGTCTCCTTCTTCCTGTCGTCGATCGCGGCCGGCACCGCGCTCGTGATCCTCATCGACATGTGGATCGCGAAGGGGTGGCGCCGCCCGCTCGAGATCACGCGGCTCGCCGCGGTCGGACAGATCGTGTTCTGGGCGCTCCTCGTCTACCTGGTGTTCCGCCTCGGAGACATGGCGATCCGCAACCAGCTCTCCGGCGCCTTCGCCGGAAGGCTCGGCCTGGCCTTCGCGGCCGAGATCCTCCTTGGCGGCGTGCTGCCGCTCATCCTGCTGGCCCGCAGGTCGCTTCGGCAGCGCGCCGACGTGCTCTTCGTCGCCTCGCTCCTCGCGGTCCTCGGCGTGGCGTACAACCGCATGAACGTCGTCCTCTTCGCGATGACCTTCAGGGGCCGGATGCCCTGGGGCGCACCGGAGAGCTACCTGCCGTCGATTGTCGAGTGGGGCGTTTCGATCGGCCTGATTGCCGCGACGATCTTCCTCTTCGGCCTCGCGGCCCGTCTCATGCCGGTGCTTTCCCGGGCGCAGCCCAGCGAGGCACATTGAGCCGATGACTCCGGATCCGTGGTTGGATGCGCATTCGTACCTCCGGCCGCTGGCCGATCTCTCCGTGCAGGTCGATCGCGCGGCGGCCGGCATCGAGCTCCTCGACGCCCGCATTCCGGATTGGGAGGACTACGACGCGGACTTTCGTGCTGGCGTGCCGCTGCTGTCGAGCGCCGATGCCGCCGTCGATCTCGAACCTGGTGGGCGAATGGCGACGGCGCTGCTCGAAAGACTGGCCTCCGGCACGTCGTCGGGAATGTTCGCGGAGGAGACCCGCGCGCTCGACACGGCACTGCGGCGCGAGCCTCAGGTCTCGCGGCGCATCGCCGACTTCATGCTCGGCGACGAGACGCTCGCACCGCCGTTCCCCGGGCTGTTGCGTTATCTGGCGTGGACGGCGATGGCGCGGTTCCTCCGTCCCGTGGTGAACGCCTTCGACGGTTGGCGAGACGAGGAGCGGTGGAGTCGCAGGTATTGCCCGACGTGCGGATCCTTGCCGGCGATGGCCCAACTGGCCGGCGTCGAGCCCGGGCGCAGGCGCCTGCTCTCATGCGGCTGCTGCGGCACGCGCTGGCAGTTCAAGCGAACCGCCTGCCCGTTCTGTGAAACCGACTCTCAACGGCTCGCGAGTGTGACGATCGAGGGAGAACCCGGCCTGCGCATCGACCACTGCGAGTCGTGTGGCGGCTACCTCAAAACATACGACGGCGAGGGCAACGAGACCCTCTTGCTTTCGGACTGGTCTTCACTCCATCTCGACCTCATCGCTCACGATCGTGGACTGAAAAGACTGGCCGCATCGCTGTACGAATTCGAGCCCGTGCGAGATCCGTCATCGAGGCCCGTATCGTAGGAGCTGGTGCGGGGCGCAGCATTCACACGTGAGATGAATCATGCTCAAGCTGTCCGAACAAGTCAGGGCCACGCCGGTCGTTGAATGGAACGCGGGCGACCCTCGACAGCTGCAGGACGAGGTGGCGATCGAAGAGCCGATCGAGATCCGCGTCGGCGGCACCTCGGTCAGCGTCACGATGCGGACGCCTGGCGACGATTTCGAGCTGGCGGCCGGCTTTCTCTTTACCGAGCGGATTGTGTCCAGGCGGGACGACCTCGCAGGCATCGCCTATGCCGACGGGCCCGACAAGCGGCCGAGCGCGAACGTGGTGAATGTGACGCTGCGCGCGGGAAAGACCGTCGACCTGGGACGGCTCCAGCGCCACTTCTACGCGGCCTCGAGCTGCGGGGTCTGCGGCAAGGCCTCGATCTGTGCGGTCCGCGTCCACGGCATCCGGCGCCCGGCTGACGGTGTGCGCATCAGTCCGGCGCTGCTGGCCGGTCTCCCTGCTGTCCTTCGCGACAGGCAAACAGCATTCGACCGCACCGGAGGCCTTCATGCGGCCGCGTTGTTCGACGGAAGCGGAGCGCTGCTCGATGTGCGCGAAGATGTCGGCCGTCACAACGCCGTCGACAAGGTCATCGGACGGGCGCTGCTCGACCGACGGCTGCCGTTGTCACAACAGATTCTCGTCGTCAGCGGCCGCGGCGCCTTCGAGATCGTCCAGAAGGCGCTCGTCGCCGGCGTGCCGGTCGTGGCGTCGGTGTCCGCCCCATCCAGCCTGGCGGTGGAGCTCGCGCGAGAGTATGGCCTCACGCTGATTGGCTTCATTCGCGGCCAGCGGTTGGTCGTCTATTCCGGCAATGAGCGAGTCGCGCACGCGTCAGCGGCTGTCTGTGCTGGGCAACGTCGGGTCATACCTTGCGCCGGCGCCGGACCTGCAGCTGCGCCAGCGAGCGGACAAGCGAGGCGTTGACGGACGCGACTTCTTCGTCGGAGATCTTGTCGCGCAGCCGGGCCTCGGCCCGCGCGCGTGCCTCCTCGACCCTGGCTTCGTCGATGCGCTCCGCCGCAATGGCCATATCGGTCACGATCGCCACGGTGTGAGCGTCGATCTCCACGAGACCCTCGCCGACGGCGAAAAAGTGCTCCTCGGCGCCGCGGTGCACGATGATCTCACCCGGCACGACCTGCGTGATCAACCGGACGTGCTGGGGATACACGCCGATCTGCCCGTCGATGGCAGGGAGCGTGACCATGGTGGCGTCTTCGGAGAAGACGGTCCCTTGCGGCGTGATGATTTCCAGTCGCAGCGTCTCTGCCATCGCATGCACCCGCGTCAGGCCTGCTGGATCTCCTCGATCCCGCCCTTCATGTAGAAATTCCCCTCGTTGACGGCGTCGTGCTTGCCGTCGAGGATCTCCTTGAAGCCGCGCACGGTATCGGCCACGTCGACCTGCCGCCCCTCGCGGCCGGTGAAGACCTGCGCCGAGCTGAACGGCTGGCTCAGGAAGCGCTGAATCTTGCGCGCGCGGTACACCGTCAGCTTGTCCTCCGGCGACAATTCGTCCATGCCGAGGATGGAGATGATGTCCTGCAGGTCCTTGAATCGCTGCAGCACGCCCTGCACGCGCCGGGCGACGTTGTAATGCTCTTCGCCGACGATCTCCGGCGCCAGCGCGCGCGAGGTCGACGCCAGCGGATCCACCGCGGGATAGATGCCGAGCTCGGCGATCGAGCGCTCGAGCACGATCGTCGCGTCCAGGTGCGCGAACGTCGTCGCCGGCGCCGGATCGGTCAAATCGTCGGCCGGCACGTACACGGCCTGGAACGAGGTGATCGATCCTTTCTTCGTCGAGGTGATCCGCTCCTGCAACGCGCCCATCTCGGCGGCGAGCGTCGGCTGGTAGCCGACGGCACTGGCCGTGCGCCCGAGCAGGGCCGAGACTTCCGATCCAGCCTGAGAGAACCGGAAGATGTTGTCGATGAAGAGCAGGACGTCCTGTCCCTTTTCGTCGCGGAAGTACTCGGTGATGGCGAGGCCCGAGAGCGCCACGCGAAGGCGCGCGCCCGGCGGCTCGTTCATCTGGCCGTAGACCAGCGCAATCTTCGAGGCGCCGAGGTTCTCCTGGTTGATGACTCCCGCCTGCGACATCTCGTGGTACAGGTCGTTGCCCTCACGCGTGCGCTCGCCGACGCCGGCGAACACCGAGACGCCGCCGTGGAGCTTGGCGATGTTGTTGATCAACTCCATGATGACGACCGTCTTGCCGACGCCGGCGCCGCCAAACGCGCCGACCTTGCCGCCCTTCAGGAACGGGCAGATCAGATCGATGACCTTGATGCCGGTGGAGAGCACCTCGGGCGACGTCGACTGATCCACGAGCGGCGGCGCCGGGCGATGGATCGGATAGTACTTTTCCGCCGTGATCGGCCCGCGCTCGTCGATCGCGTTCCCGGTCACATCGAGGACACGGCCCATCACGCCCTCGCCGACCGGCATCGAGATCGGGCCGCCGAGATCGGTCACCTTGAGGCCCCGTTTGAGGCCCTCGGTCCCCGACATCGATATCGCCCGGATCCACTGGTCGCCGAGATGCTGCTGCACCTCGAGCGTCAGCGAGACCGGTTGGCTCTCCACCGTGTAATCCACCTTCAGGGCGTTGAAGATCGATGGCAGCGCGTCGGGAAATTCGACGTCGACCACCGGACCCACGACTTGCACGACCTTGCCGATATTCATGTTCCTGCCTGATGACGAAACGCGAGCCTGACCGCGGTCATCCCGCCTGGCCGCCCGCTATCTCCAGCAATTCCCTGGTGATGTTGCCCTGCCGCAGCTTGTTGTATTCGAGCTTCAACTCCTTGATCAGGCTGTCGGCGCTGTCGGTCGCGTTCTTCATCGACACCATGCGGGCGCTTTGCTCGCTCGCCTTGGCGTTGAGCAGGATGTGGAAGATGTAGATATTGAGATAGTGGCCGAGCAGGTAGCCGAGGACGAACTCCGCGCTCGGCTCGAACACGATCTCGGCGGTGTCGGCGGCGAGCGCCGCTTCCAACTCGGTCCCCGGCCCCGGCACACCGGTGATCTCTCCGACCGGCAGATACTCGATCGTGACCGCCTCCTGCGTCAGCGTGTTGACGAACCGGGTCGCGATGATGAGCACCTGGTCGACGTCGCCTTTGAGAAAGAGGTCGCGCGCAAAGGCGGCAATGGCCCTCGCCTCGGAAAACGTCGGCGAGTCGCCGTAGGCGAACTCCGCGACCAGTTGCCGCCTGGTCCGGGCCACGAACTGTGCGGCCTTGCGGCCCGCCGTGATGAAGAGCGTCGTTGCCGGATCGAACTGCGCCGCCAGGCGGAAGACGTTGGTGTTGAGCGCCCCGCACAGCCCCTTGTCGGCCGCGACCAGAATGACGGCGCGCCGGCGGACGGGACGTACTTCAATGAGCGGATGCTTGAAATCGACGGCCCGGGTGGTCGCGGTGCGCTGCATGCGATACAGCCGGCGCGCAAATGGCGCCGCCGTCAGCGCGGCCTGCTGCGCCTTGCGCATCTTCGACGCCGCTACCATCTGCATCGCTTTCGTAATCTGCGCGGTGCCGCCGATCGACTTGATGCGCCGGCGAAGATCCCGGGGACTCTGCATGACCTACTTCTTCCAGGTCTGCTTGAACTGATCGGCCGCCGCTTTGAGCTCCGCCGTCAACTCCGGGCTCAGCGTCTTCTCCCCGGCAATCTTCTGGAGCACCGCCGCCTTTCGCGTCGTCAGGAAATCGGTCCACGCGGCCTGGAACTCCTTGATCCGCTCGACCGGCACGTCGTCCACGTAGCCGTTCTGCACCGCCCAGATCACCGCCACCTGCACTTCGACCGGTATCGGGCTGTACTGCGGCTGCTTGAACAGCTCGACGACGCGCTTGCCGCGGTCGATCTTGGCCTGCGTCGCGGCATCGAGCTCCGACCCGAACTGGGCGAAGGCGGCCAGCTCACGGAACTGCGCGAGATCGCCCTTGAGTTGACCGGCGACCTGCTTCATCGCCTTGAGCTGCGCCGCCGATCCGACGCGCGACACCGAGATGCCGACCGAGATCGCCGGCCGGATCCCCTGGTAGAACAGGTCGGTTTCCAGGAAAATCTGCCCGTCGGTAATCGAGATGACGTTGGTCGGGATATAGGCGGACACGTCACCCGACTGCGTTTCGATGATCGGCAAGGCGGTCAGCGAGCCGTTGCCGTACTTCTCGCCGACCCGCGCGGCCCGCTCGAGCAGCCGGCTGTGGAGGTAGAACACATCGCCCGGGTAAGCCTCTCGGCCTGACGGGCGCTTCAACACCAGCGACACCTGCCGGTAGGCGACGGCGTGCTTCGAGAGATCGTCGTAGACGATCAGTGCGTCCATGCCGTTGTCCATGAACCACTCGCCGATCGCGGCCCCTGCGAACGGCGCGAGGTACTGGCTCGCGGCAGAGTCCGATGCCCCTGATGCGAGGATGATCGTGTACGGCATCGCGCCGGCCTGTTCCAGCACGCCGATGATCCGGGCGATCGTCGATTGCTTCTGTCCGATCGCCACGTAGATGGAGTAGAGCGGTCGATGGCTGGTGTCGCCGGCCGCTTCGGCCGCCGCGTTGAGGCGCGCCTGGCTGATGATCGTGTCGATGCAGATCGTCGTCTTGCCGGTCGAACGATCGCCGATGATCAGCTCGCGCTGGCCGCGGCCGATTGGAATCATCGCGTCGACCAGCATGATGCCGGTCTGTACCGGCTGCCCGACCGGACGGCGGCGCACGATCCCCGGCGCCAGCTTCTCGACCGGATACGCCACCTCGCTCGCAATCGGGCCTTTCCCGTCCAGCGGTTCGCCGAGCGTGTTGACGACGCGGCCGAGGAGACCCTTGCCGACCGGCACCTGCAGCAGCTTGCCGGTCGCCCGCACCTCGCCGCCTTCCGAGAGTTGCGTGTAGTCGCCGAGCACGATCACGCCGACTTCGGTCTCGTCGAGGTTCAGGGCCAGGCCGGTGATGCCGTGGCCGAAGTCGAGCATCTCGTTCAGCATGACGTCGTCGAGCCCCTCGACCTTGGCGACGCCGTCACCGATCTCGCGGATCACGCCCACCGACTGCCGGGCCGCCGCCGCTCTGGCGCCAGCGATCTGGGCTTCGAGTTCCTGTACCAAGTCAGCCATATCGTCCTTGCTTGATTCCGGATTCAGAGGCGCGCTTCGAGCGCGGCCAGCTTGGCCCGCACGCTGGCGTCGTAGACGTCGCTGCCGACCCGGATGCGCATCCCGCCGATCAGCCGCGGATTGATCTCGAACGACGTGTCGAGCCCTTGACCGTAGAGACGGGCGAGGCCGCTCTCGACGTCGACCCGCAGGTCGTCAGGAAGCAGCGTGGCGCTCTCGACGATCGCGCGGTGCCCGTCGCGATCGATCCGCACCAGTCTCAACAGCTGGCCGAGCATCGCGAGCGTGCCGCGGCGGCCGGATCCGGCAATTCGCGCCGCCACCAGGCGGACTCGCTCCGCGTCGAGCCGTCCGTCGACCCGGCACAGACGAAACAGTCGTCGCGCCGCTTGCCTGGTTTTCCTGCTCGCCTTCATCGTCGGCTCCGGCTCTCTGGCTAGTGCGGCAGTTGTGTCGCTGTCTCTTCGGCGAGGCGGCGGTGATCGTCGGCGGTCAGGATCTTGCCGGTGACCGACGCCGTGGTCAGGACCACGAGGCGGCCGACCTCGCGCTTGATCTCGGCGAGCATCTTGGCGCGTTCCTGCGCCGCGGTCTCATGGGCGCGGACGAGAATCTGTTCGGCGGCCGCGATCGCCTTCCGGGTCTCCTCGGCCTGCACACGGGCAGCCGCGGCACGGGCCTCGTCGATCAGTTGCTTGCCTTCCGCGCCGGCCTGCGTCAGGACGTCCTGGCGCTCGACTTCGATCCGGGCCAGCGCCGCCTTGATCTTGTCGGCGTTGGCCAGTCCGTCCGCAATCTGCTGCCGTCGTGCTTCGAGGATCCGAAGAATCGGCTTGTAGGCGAGGGCGTACAGCACCCCACACACGATGCCGAAGCTGATCATCTGCGCGCCCAGATGAACCCAGTCCACCCCGAACGTACGGGCGATTTGCCCGACCTGCCCGCCACTCTCCGCTGTCACCTGCACTGCTAGAGCCAGCATGATCGCGACCCTCGTTTCGTCCGGGCGGAGCGCGGCACGCCCCGCCGCGCCCGACAAGCTCCGCCTATTGCACGAGGAAGAGCGCGTAAAAGACGATCGCCTCAGCGAAGGCGATGGCCAGAATCGACTGGACCATGATCTTCGTCGACGCACCGGGATTGCGCCCGACGGCGGTCGCGGCGCTCATGCCGATCAAGCCGACCCCGATGGCAGCGCCCAACGCGGCGAGGCCGACGTGCAAACTTCCGATCATCTGCGTGTCCTTTCTGTTAGGCGCCGGCCATTGACACGGCACACGGTCATCCCCGCTCGTACGCGGCGTTCCCGTCCTCGGTGGCCGCCGACGCCGGCTCTTCGTGGTGGCAAATCAGGAGCGTGAAGACGGCAGTCAGCAGCATGAAGACCATTGCCTGCACCAGCCCGACCAGCAGCTCCATGAAATAGAACGGAATCGGCAGCAGCCAGCCGAGACCCGGCACGATCCCCGCCATGGTTTCCAGCATGTTCTCGCCAGCGAACACGTTGCCGTACAACCGGAAGCTCAGAGACACCGGACGGAACAGGATCGAGATGATTTCGAGGCAGCCGGCTGCGAAGAACACCACGATCATCACCAGCTTGAGGAGCCCCGTCGTTTCCCCCTTGGGCGCAAAGAGCTCCTTGGCCATCCCGCGAACGCCGACTTCCTGCAGCGCCCAGACGGTCCAGAGCGCGAAAAATATCAGCGCCATGGCGAGCGTCATGTTGAGGTCGGCGTTGGCGCCGCGAAAGAGCGGCTGATCGATCCTGAAGCCCTCTGCGGTCCGGTGGCCCCACCCGATCGTGCCGACGCCGGGCACGAGGCCGACCCAGTTGGTGGCGAGTATGAAGATGAAGATCGTCCCGAAGAACCAGAACGTTTTCTCGACCAGGTGCCGGCCGATGATGCTTTCGAGCAGCGCGTAGAGACTTTCGACGATCCACTCCAGCAGGTTCTGTGCGCCCCCCGGCACCTCGGTCATCTTCCGCGTCGCACGCTGCGCGAAGACGATGAGACCCACCGCCACGATCCAGGTGACGACCATGGAGTTCGTGATCGGAAAGCCGAACGGCCGCGCGATCTCCACCGCCATCTGCGGGAGGCCGTGTTCCGCCGGCTCGGCGAGATTCGCAGAGGCCAGATCGAGAGCATCCATTGCGATTCGTTGCCTGTCGCCGAGCATAGGGTGTGCCACCGGTCGAGCGGCCGGCGTCGGCGTGCTCCGTCCAACGGCAGCCCGAAAGCCGTGTGCGGCGTTCTTCGGCAGTGTTCCGGTCGGCAGTTGAAGTCCGGCATTCCGGATGTTCTCCGCGATGCTGGAGGCAACGTGCGACGCCGAGCTCGACTGACAACTCGAGGCTGCCCGCCGCGACGGTCGAAACTGCAGGGCGATCGCGAGCGCAGCAGTGATGATCTCGCGGACTGGAAGATGGAGCGAACTGCGAGGACAAGCGGCGCGGAACCTGGCAACGTTGATGCTGATACCTCACGCTCGCGGCAGCCGTGTGTGCGGCTTGTGGAGATCACGCCGGGGACGATTTCAGAAAGTCAGTGCGGCCGCGAGCACAAAAGCGGGCTTGTCCTCGTCCGGATTGAGGACATAGCCGGTCAGGCTCAGCTTCTTGAAGGAAAAGCCGGCGAGCACGCCGCGCTGGATGTCTCGATCGGTCTGGTAGACTCGCGTCCGCTGCGTCACCATGCCGAAGCGAAACCACTCGACCGGCGCCAGCGTCAGCTCCGACCAGTTGTAGAAGAAACTGTCGGACGAACTGCCGGTGTCGAAGACATATTCGCCCTCGCTGTAAAATTCGAGCTTCGACCAACCCAGCGAGCCTTTGTAGCCCGGCGCGATGCCGGTGGTGTCGCCGAACACGCCGCCGAGCATCGGCGTGAGCTCCCACGCCAGTTTCTCGCCGCCGCTGAAGTTGTAGCCCACCCACGCCGAGCCCGTCTGGAGCGCTTCGTAGTTGTAGCGTGCTTCGAGGTGCAGCCAACCGCGGTCTGCCGTGAAGGTGGGTTGCACGTATTCGCGGTCGTCGGGAACGAAATACGTGTAGGCGGAGGCGGAGAAGGACCACGCCTTTTCGTCGGCTTCGGGCGGCGTATTCGTGGTCGGGGAAACGGGGACGTTCGGCGTCGCCTGGGCGAAGACAGCGGCGTCCAGCAGTGGGATCGCAACCGTAAGGCAGGCAAGCAGTCGCATGCGCCTATCCTCCCAGTGCCATGGTCATGCCGGCGAGAAACAACCCGAGCACAACCATCGCCAGACCCACGATCCACGGATGACGCCCGGTGATGCGTCCGAAGGCGAAGCCGGTCAGAAACAGCATCACGATCGCAATGGCATTGGACAGACGCAGGGCCGGTCCGACGTTCTGCATGAAGATGAACGGGATCACCACCGGAAACGTGGAGACGAAGACGATAAGAAACACGCCGATCGATCCTAGCCACTCGTCCTTGCCTAGGTGTGCGCGTTCCGGCGGATCGGGGAGTTGCAGCAGCCGGCGGTGTATCGCCTCCAGTTCCGCCGGCTCCAGGATCGACGCGACCACCTGCGGCAACGCGTCAGCGATGCGGCGCTGGGCCTCTTGCGAACCGGTCGCCCTGCGCACGGCCAGGTAGGTTGTGAGGCTCTGGCCCTGATCGGCCATGCAGCCCATCAGAAACAA
>Ga0207701_10007625_pt1 | contig 10758 bp, 7 predicted proteins | sample KBSSwiSSwithPhiX_FD_184294 | JGI IMG/M metagenome (GOLD analysis project Ga0207701, IMG submission 184294) | Switchgrass rhizosphere bulk soil microbial communities from Kellogg Biological Station, Michigan, USA, with PhiX - S5 (SPAdes) (version 2) | ecosystem: Environmental > Terrestrial > Soil...
AAGAAGGTTCGAGGGTTCGAGGGTTCGAGGGTTCGAGGGTTCGAAGGTTCGAGGGTTCGAAGGTTCGAGGGTGCGGGTGCGAGGATGGTCGGCTAATCCACCAGGCCTTCGATGAACCATTTCTCCGTGTCGCGTTCGCGAAAAATCCGGTACGTAACGCCATCGGCGAGCGCCACGTCCCATTCGTCACGATCCCAGCTCGCTCGCGTGCCCGGCCGCGATGGGGCCGAGACGCGAGCACCGGCGGCACGCGGTGCGCTGTCGACCCACCATCCGCCTGACGTCCGCCACGGCCCCGCACACGTCACCACTCGCCCCCCCGCCATCCCCCGCCGCTCGGTCGTCACGCGACCCGGCTGACCACCATCCATCACCACACGCGCGATCACCGGCATGCGGAAGCGGCGCAGCGCCACACTCGGGGCCTGGGGCTCGGCTTGCCCTGAGCGAGCCTTGTCATCGGGCGCGAGTCGAAGGGGTTCGAGCTCTCGCGGTGCAAAGGGCTTCATCGTGAACGCGCCAGGCTCCCAGGAATCGACTACCGCCGGCGCGCCGCAGCGCGTCTCCCCCATCAGTGCCTGCAGTCGTGCCATGAGCGTCGACAGCTGCTCCGGCGTCGGCAGCGGACGGGTGAGGAGCGAATACTGGACGATGCGGCCCGGCGTCGGATCGACGGCGACAACGACGCGATCGATCGCCGCCGGCGGCGGATGGGACTCGAGATCGAGGAGCAGCAGCGTCCGCAGCGTACGTGCGTCACGCATGGGCACCGGCAGCTGCAGCGATCGCTCGTGCACGAGACGCGTGACGAGATGGAGTCGCACATGCAGCACTGCCGCCCCGCGGTCGCGACGCTCCAGATGCGCCGACATCGGCTCCAGGAGACGGCCGAGGACGAATGACAGCGGCTCGAGCCCCTCGATCGGCCACTCGAGATCGAGCGCCTGCTCGAAGCGCTCCTCCGGAACGGCAGGCACGAGCGGCTCCAGATCTTCCCCGCACGCCACCCGCTGCCAGCGAACCGCCCGCTGTCCCAGCCGGGCAGCAATGTCAGCGGACGGGAGCGCCGCGAACGCATCGAGCGTCCGCACCCCCCATCGCCGCAAGGTCTGAATCAGCGCGTCCGGCGAGTCATCCGGCCCCGCCTGCTGGCGGGCTGACCCTGCATCCGTCTGGCCGCCGCACATGATCTGCAGCGCCTCCACCGGCAGCGGACCAACGGCCATCGCCTCATGACCCGGATCGACGATCGTCACACCCGGGCGGTGATGCACGAGCAGCCGCGCCGCCGTCCGGCTGCCCGCGAGCGCCACCCGCACCTGCAATCCGCGGTCGGCTGCCGTCCGGCGCAATTCGGCCGCGATCGTGTGTCGATCGCCGAAGAGCCGTGTCAGTCCGCTGAGATCCATGAGGATTTCGCGCGGATCGCGGTGCATCTCGATCGACGGGCTGGCGATCCGCGGGGAAAACTCACGCGCGACAGCCAGCAGCACGTCGCCCGCGCTGCGCTCGGCCGCGTACATCGCTCCGAAAAGGTTGCCGTCCATGGATGCTCACAGTCTCGGTGGCCTCACGGCCTCGATGTCTCGATCACGCACGGTCGGAGTTGAACGCCGTCGCTTCACGCGTCAACTGCGAGCGCGCCGAACGCCACGTCACCACTCGCATACCGCCGCGGCGACTGCATGCGGGCAGACATCGCCACTCCGCTCAGCCGCCGGCTGTGGCCGCTGCCCACCCAACTGGCCCGGCCGGTCAACGACACGGTGAGACCACCCGCACTGCGTGCGAGCGGCTCCGCCACGAGAAGGAGGCACGTCGTGTCGCTCCCTTCGATGGCGCGCTGTAATCGAAGCCACGTGGTGAACGGCAGCCGCTTCAGCGCAGCGGCGGGCACGTCGATGAGGTCGATCGCCACGACACTGAATCCACCGGCCTGAAGCACGAGATTGAGCGCCTTGATTGCGCGCTCGAGTGCTGACAACGCGCCCTGGGCCTGCTCCGCCTGCGCGGTCGCATAGCCGCGAATCCACAGGAGGCGGTCGAGATCGATTCCGGCGGCCCGGGCCGAGGCAACGTCAAGCCGGTCGTTCGTATCGACGAGGGCAGCCATCTCACCCTGACGCGTGACCCCCGCAAGCAGCTGAAGCGCCAGCGTCGTCCGTCCTGACCCATGCGCACCTGCCACCTCACACAGCTGGCCTCGCGGCAAACCACCTCTCAGACAGGCGTCGAGCGGAGCCACCGTCGTCGGCGTGCAGCCGGCTTCCGCAGCCTCGCCCGCACGGACCGCCGAGCTCAACGTTCGATCGAGCTTCCGTTCGCGGAGCGCCGATTCCAGAACAGCGAGTGACGTTTTCGCCATATGTTCTCTGCCAGGACTGGCGAATATACAGCGAAAACGCCGGGCGGATCAAGATGCGCCGGGCGAAGGTTTCGAATGGGTGTTTCGCAGACCCGGCTAGAATCGAACATTCCGTGACGACCGGCGCCGTTCCCCCTGCCCCTGCCCCCCGTACAGGTTTTGACCGCATCGCCGCCGCGCTGACCTATCGCGATTTCCGGCTTCTCTGGTTCGGCGCGTTCACGTCGACCATCGGGACGTGGATGCAGAAGGTCGCGCAGAACTGGCTGGTCCTCTCGCTCACCGGGACGTCGTCGGCCTTTTTTCTCGGGCTCGATTCGTTCCTCGGCGAGCTCCCCATCCTGCTGCTGACGCTGGTCGGCGGTGTCGTCGCCGATCGGCGCGATCGCCGGAGTCTTCTGCTCGCCTCGCAGTACACGCAGATGACGACCGCCCTCGTGCTCGCGACGCTGGTCTACTTCAACGTCATTCACGTCTGGCACGTGCTGGCGCTGTCGACGATCACCGGTCTGGCGCAGGCGTTCGGAGGCCCTGCCTATCAGTCGCTGATCCCGTCGCTGGTCGAGAAACGCGACCTGCCGAACGCGATTGCGTTCAACTCGATCCAGTTCAATCTCGCACGCGTGATCGGGCCACTCATCGCCGGGAAGGCGCTCGATGTGTTCGGCATGGTCATCTGCTTCGGATTGAACGGGGTGTCGTTCCTCGCCGTCATCGCCGCCATCCTGATGCTTCACATCCGGCACATTCCGGCGCCGACAACGACACGCATGCGCGACGAGCTCACCACAGGACTCGTCTTCGTTCGCGGGCACGCGTCGCTGCTCGGACTCGCCGTCCTCGGCTTCGCCACCACCTTCCTCGGCTATCCGCTCCTCACGTTCCTGCCGCTCTTCGCCAAGAACGTGTTCAGCGGTGACGTGAAGCTCTATACGCAGCTGATGGCATACGCCGGCGCCGGCGCCGTCTGCGGCGCCTTCGGCGTCGCCTGGCTCGGCAAGTTCAAACACATGGGACGCGTGCTGCTCCTGCTGCAGCTCGCCTTCGGCGTCGTCATGGTGTTGTTTGCCTCGACCCGGTTGCTGTGGCTCAACGAGGTGCTGTTGTTTGCGGCCGGCGTCTGTATGGTGATGGTCGCATCGATGCTCCAGTCGCTGGCGCAGCTCAATGCGCCCAACGAGATGCGCGGCCGGGTGATGAGCGCGTATATGGTGGCCTTCCGCGGCGGGATGCCGCTCGGCAGTCTGGTCGGCGGCTGGATCGCGAACACCACGTCCGCGCCGTCAGTGCTCATCCTCAATGGCATCCTGCTCAGTTCCGTTGCGGCATGGTTCCTGCTCAAAGGCCATGGAGTGCGAGAGCTGTGACACGGCGATTCGTTCAATATTCGGACACGGAGACAGGCGTGTGAAGTGGCGCCTCCAGGCGATCACGTTCTGCGCCGTTGTGGTCTGCTCCCACATCACGTACGCCCAGTCGCTCGACACCGACGTCAACGCGACCACGACCGCAGATGCCGCCGCTTCCGATAGCGCAACTGGTGCGGCGCCGGCCGGTGCGGACGCACCGGCACAAGCGTCCCCGGTGCGCCCATCGTTCCGGCGGCGGATGCAGGGATGGGTGCGGGACGTGCAGTTGCTCGAGCGCATCAATGCCACCGTCGACGGCTGGTATCCGCGCATCGGCGGCATCACGCGCGGAAGCGGCTTCAGCGGCGGAGGAGGCTATCGCACCGCTCTCCTCAACGATGCGCTCTTTGCCGACGTCTCGGCCGCGCTCTCCGTCAAAGGCTATTCGGCTCTCGACGCCAAACTGCGCGTGTGGCAGGGTTTCTCGAAACGCGTCGACCTCATCACCGAATTCCGCGTCGAGGATTTTCCCGAAGAGACCTATTTCGGCGTCGGCATGGACACGAGTGGGACTGGGCGAACGAGCTATGACTTCGACAGCATCGCCGTTCGCACCCGATTGCTGATCAGACCCAACCGGTGGGCCCGTATCACCACCCTCCTCGGCTACATGCGGGCGGACGTGGGGCACGCCGACTCGAGCTACCCGTCAACCGAGGAGCGTTTCACCGACGCGGAGGCCCCGGGCCTGCTCGAACAGCCGGACTATCTGCAGACGACAGTCGCCGGTGAAATCGACTACCGCGATACGGGCGGCAACACGAGCAAGGGGGGCTACTACCGCGCCTCGTTCAACATCTGGAATGACGCGACGTTCAACGCCTACGACTTTCGCCGGACGGATATGCAGGTGGCGCAGTTCGTCCCGGTGACGCCGGGCGGCGCCCACGTCGTGTCAGGGCGAGTCGGGGCGGTGGCGGTGAGCGCGGACGAGGGCAGCCGCGTCCCCTTCTACTACCTCGCGTACGCCGGAGGCATGGACACGATCCGCAGCCTGCGCGAGTTTCGCTTCCGGGACCGTAACGCGCTCTGGCTGAGCGGTGAATACAAATGGCGTCTGAAGCCTCGTCTCAGTGTGTCTGCCTTCGCCGACGTCGGTCAGGTCAGCCCTGACTGGCATTCGCTGCGCACGAGCGATATGGACGGCGGATACGGCGCCAGCCTGTCGGTGTATACGAGAACACAGACCCTCCTCCGGCTGGACGTGGGGACCGGCGCCGCCGAAGGATGGCAGCTGTTCATCAAGCTGCGGCCGATGTTTTAAGAGACCGTTCGACGCGAGTCAGACGGCGAACGGCCAACCGATCACTCAACCGGAACACCGAGTAGAAATGTTGATAGGATCGGGCAGCGCTCACCTTCGTCTTTTCTCCGCTGGATGAATAGCTCTCGCACCGATTCGGGATCGGCGGTACTGACCGCGATGATCTGCGCTGGGGCCGTCAGCGCCCAGTTCATTGCGGGCAAAGCCACGCGTGATGCGCTCTATCTGAGCGCACTGCCGGTCACGTCGCTGCCGATGATCGTCATCACCACGGCGGCGCTCTCGATCGTGCTCGTCATGTTGAGCTCGAGAACGTTGCGCCGGGCCGCGCCATCGGTGGTCATCCCGCTCGCCTTCCTCGTCAATACCATCCTGCTGCTCGTCGAGTGGGGCCTCGGCGAGAGGGCTCCGGCGTGGACCGCCCGCGCCGTGTATCTGCAGGTGTCCGGTCTCGGACCGATGCTCGGTTCGGGCTTCTGGCTGATTGCCACCGAGATCTTCGACCCGCGTACGGCACGCAAGCACTTTGGCCAGATCGCCGGGGTCGGCACGCTCAGTGGGCTCGCCGGCGCACTGATTGCGGAGCGCGTCGCCGCGATGTACGGCGTGCGGGCCATGCTGCCGGTTCTCGCCGTACTGAGCTTCATCTGCGCCTGGCAGATTCGCCGACTGTCCGCCTCGATGCCCGGGCCATCAGGTCGAAGTCTGAACGATCCGGATCTCCCGACGGCTGCCACCGGGCGCATCGAGGGTGCAACCGATCTGATGGCCGGCTCGCCGCAGGTCGGACTGCGCGCGCTGTCGCACGTGTCGTACCTGCGCAACCTGGCGCTGCTCGTGCTGCTCGGAACGATCGCCGCGGCACTGGCCGACTACGTCTTCAAGGTACGCGCGGTCGAAGCCTTCGGCGATGGCGACAACCTGCTGCGATTCTTCGCCATCTACTATGCCGCCACCAGTCTGCTCGCCTTCGTCATTCAGGCGACGTCGAGCTCCGCGGCGCTGGAGAAACTCGGCCTTGCGGTGACGGCCAGCACGCCGTCGATCGCTCTCGCGATCACCGGCATCGGCGCGATCTTCATGAGCGGTATCGAAGGCGCGCTCGTCGCGCGCGCCGGCGAATCGGTCTTTCGCGGTTCCCTCTTCCGCACCGGCTACGAGTTGTTCTTCACGCCGATTCCGCCGGGCGAGAAGCGCGCTGCGAAATCGATCATCGACGTCGGCTTCGATCGTCTGGGTGACGCCATCGGAGGCGGGCTGATTCGCCTCCTGATCCTGCTGCCACTCGTGCAGCAGGCGAACGCGCTCCTCATCGGGGCGGTCGTCTGTTCGCTGGCTGCCCTCGTCGTCGCCTCGCGATTGAACCAGGGGTACATCGCGACCCTGGAGCGCAGCCTGATCAACAGAGCCGTGGAGCTCGACCTGAGCGACGTCGAAGACATCACGACGCGGACCGCCGTCCTCCGCACGTTGCAGTCGTCCCAGTTTCAGGCCCGCCCGCCGCGTCCCCCGACCGAGCAGTCGAGCAGTTCCTTCGCCCTGGCGCTCTCCGATCCCGAAGTCCGCAAGATCGTGGCGTTGCGCTCGCGTGATCGTGCGCGTGTACTCGCCGTCCTGCGCGACGAGGAGGAGCTGACGGCCACCCTCGTGCCGCACGTCATCCCGCTTCTCGCCTGGGATCCGGTAACGGAGGATGCCGCCCGCGCGCTCCGGCAGGTCGTCGAGATGCGGGTGGGCATGCTGGCCGATACGCTCGTCGATCCCAATCAGCCGTTCGCGGTACGCCGGCGGCTGGCCCGCGTCTTCAGCACCGCGGTCTCGCAACGGGCGGCCGACGCGCTGCTGCTCGGCCTCGATGACTCCCGCTTCGAAGTGCGATTCCAGTGCGGGCGCTCGCTCGCCAGCATCCTCGGCAAGAACTCGACGGTGCGCATCGACCCGCAGCGGATCTTCAAGGTCGTGCGCGGCGAGGTCGAGGTCAATCGCAGCGTGTGGGAAAGCCATCGGCTGCTGGACGGCGTCGACGAGGAGAATCAGGCGTTCGTGGACGAGTTCCTGAAGGACCGCGCAAACCAGAGCCTCGGACACGTCTTCACGCTGCTGTCACTGGTTCTTCCGGCGCATCCGCTGCAGATCGCCTATCGCGGTCTCCATACCAACGACCCGGGCCTGCGCGGGACGGCGCTCGAATACCTGGAAGGCGTTTTGCCATCGGACATCCGCGAACGGCTCTGGCCGTTCCTCGGCGACAATCCGGCCCCGAAAGGCGCCACGCGATCGCGCGACGAGATCATGGCGGATCTGCTGCGGTCGAATGAATCAATCGTGCTCAACCTCGAGGAACTGCGGCGGAAGGCGACGTCCACGTCGCCCCGCTCCTGACGTCAGCGCAGGGCGGCCACCGGCCGCCGCCACGTTGTGAGCAGGATCGAAGGGCGGGTATGCTCTTCTCGGATCCCTGATGAGGTCGCGCTGGCGGCGACGCATCACGTAAGGTGATTTCCAGCAGCCCATGAGTCCACGGCACAAGATCATCGCGCGGCGTCACGACTCGGCGGTGGCGCGCAGCTCCGACAGCGGCCGCACGTCGCGCATGCCGGAGGAGATCGTCTCCGACCAGGTCCGCCGCCTCGCCGTTTTCTCAGCCACCGCCGGCGCCGTCTGGGCGTTCGCCCTGTTCATGGACATCGTCGTACTGCCGGCCGCCGGACAACCAGGTGGACCGAACTGGCGTTCCATTGGCATCGAGGTCTGCGTCACGCTGTCGGCGCTCGGGATGTGGGCGTATATGCGCGTGTCACCCGCGGCGCATCACGTCAAGATGAACGCCGGCTTCGTGTTCATGGTGGTGAATGCGCTGGGCATCGCGCTGTTCAACGCCTGGGCCGCACCGCCGCTCGAGTTTCAGCCGCGCCAGTTGTCCTGGGCGACGGTCCTCATTCTTGTCTATTCGATGATTGCGCCGAGCACGCCGCGGCGCACACTGGTCGCATCGCTCGTGGCGGCGTCGATGGATCCCTTGAGTTACGGCGTCGTCCATCTGCTCGGGTTGCCGGCGCCGACGCCGGTCACGACACTCATCCTGTGCTGGCCGAATTACGCCTGCGCCACGATCGCGATGCTCCCCTCGAGCCTGCTCCAGCGCATCGGCCGGCGCCTGCGCGAGGCGCAGGAGCTCGGCAGCTATCAGCTGCTCGAACTGCTCGGGCGCGGCGGAATGGGAGAGGTCTGGCGCGCTGAGCACCGGCTGCTGGCACGTCAGGCGGCGGTGAAGCTGGTTCGTCCGGAGGTCCTGGGCGCCCGCGACGATGCCGAAGCGAGCATCGTCCTGCGGCGATTCGAGCGCGAGGCGCAGGCCACATCGGTGTTGAGCTCGCCGCACACCATTCAGGTGTTCGACTTCGGTGTGACGGACGAGGGCACGTTCTACTACGTCATGGAGCTGCTCGCCGGCCGCGATCTCGAATCGCTGGTGCGTGAATTCGGACCGGTGCCGGCGAGCCGCGCCATTTATCTTCTTCGGCAGGTCGCTCACTCCCTCGCCGATGCGCACGCGCGCGGCCTCGTCCATCGCGACATCAAGCCGGCCAATATTTACGCCTGCCGAATGGGCCTCGAGTACGATTTCGTCAAGGTGCTCGACTTCGGGCTGGTCAAGATCAACAGCCGTCGCCGCACGGGCGACAGCCTGGCCACCCTCGATCACACGACGACGGGTACGCCCGCCTACATGGCGCCGGAAACCATCCTCGGCGACGCCGACGTCGATCGCCGTGCCGACGTCTACGCGCTGGGCTGCGTCGCCTACTATCTGCTCACCGGTCAGCTGGTATTCGAGGCCGATACCTCGATGAAGATGCTGATGCAGCACGTGCACGCGGAGCCGATTCCACCGTCGCAGCGGACCGAGTTACCTATCCCGAAGGAGCTCGACGATCTGGTGCTCGCCTGCCTTCAGAAAGATCCGGCGCTGCGGCCCCAGAATGCGAGCGATCTTTTTCGCATGGCACAGCAGTGCCATGCCTGTGACGGCTGGGGACCGGAAGCCGCCCAGCAGTGGTGGAAAGTCCACCTCCCGGAATTCACCGGACCACTCGCCGTCGGCGAGCAGCATGGATCGGGCATCCGCCCGCCAGCTCCGGTCGGGTGAGAGCGCCAGTTGGCAGAAGATCGGACGATGCTTCGCCGACGTCTCGTGATTAACTAGCGAGGCGTGCCGACGCCGATCCCAACACCATGAGCTCTGTACCGCATCTCGACGACGAGTCCTCGCGTAAGAGCTGGCTGGACCGCGCCCTGTCCGCCTTCGCTGACGTACGCGCAGGGGAAGGCGGCACCGCTCTCCTGCTCGCCGTCAACATCTTCTGCATCCTCGCGTTCTACTCCGTGCTGAAGGTCGTGCGCGACACGCTCATCCTCACGGAGAGCGGCGCGCAGGTGAAGAGCTATTCCGCCGCCGGCCAGGCGGCTTTGCTCCTCGTGGTCGTGCCGTTGTACGGCGCGTTCGCCTCGCGCGTGAACCGGCTCTATCTCGTGTGCGGTGTGACCCTGTTCTTTGCGTCGCACCTGGTCGTCTTCTACGCGCTCGGGGCTGCCGGAGTACGTATCGGCATTCCCTTCTTCCTCTGGGCGGGGATTTTCAATCTCGTCGTCATCTCGCAGTTCTGGGCGTTCTCCAACGATCTCTTCACGGCGGATCGCGGCCGCCGGCTTTTTCCAGTCATCGGTATCGGCGCGTCGCTGGGCGCGTTCGTCGGCGCCGGACTCAGTTGGCTGGGGTTCGCCGATCTCGGCCCGTACCGGCTGATGCTCATCGCCGCCTTCGGCCTGATCCTGCCGACGGTGCTGACGCTGTGGGTCAACCGGCGCGAACGGTCCGTCGTCCGCGCCGTCGATCAGACGCCCCCGGAAGCGCCTCTCTCGAAAGAGGGTGGGTTTCGTCTGGTGTTCTCGGATCGCTACCTGCTGCTCATCGCCCTGATGATGATCACCGCGAATCTGGTGAACACGCTCGGCGGCTACCTCCTCGACGTCTTCGTGAAGAATCAGGCGCAGCTCCTGGCAGCCACCGGGGCGGGCGGACTCGGCGAGCGAGACCTGATCGGCACCATCAACAGCGGTATCGCGACCTCGGTCAACCTGCTGGCGCTGCTCTTTCAGGCCTTTCTCGTGTCCCGTCTGATCAAGTTCATCGGCGTGCGCGGCTCGCTCTTCGTGTTGCCGGCCGTGGCGCTGGTCAGCTATTCCTTCATGGCGTTCATCCCGATCTTCAGCGTCATCCGCATCGCGAAGATCCTCGAGAACAGTACCGACTATTCGATTCAGAACACGGCGCGGCACGCGCTGTTCCTGCCGACCAGCCGCGAAGCGAAGTACAAAGCCAAGCAGGCCATCGACTCGTTTTTCGTGCGCATGGGCGACATGCTGCAGGCGGCCATCGTCTACGCCGGGACGCAGCTGATCGCACTGTCGAATCGAGGCTTCGCTGTCGTCAATATCGTGTTCGTCCTGATCACGCTCGTGATCGTCAGCCGCATCTATCGCGAGCACAAGCGGCTCACCGAGCAGACGGCCGCGGAACAAGCGGCATAGGCGTGTGCTTCGGCCGCAATCGTTGCGGCACAAGCTTTCGGACCCGCCGGGCAACCGACGCACCATCCCGCCATGGAGCCGGGGTGTTTGAAGGCCCTGGCGTGATCACAACCGTTTGTGCGGCGGGT
>Ga0207701_10007626_pt1 | contig 10757 bp, 11 predicted proteins | sample KBSSwiSSwithPhiX_FD_184294 | JGI IMG/M metagenome (GOLD analysis project Ga0207701, IMG submission 184294) | Switchgrass rhizosphere bulk soil microbial communities from Kellogg Biological Station, Michigan, USA, with PhiX - S5 (SPAdes) (version 2) | ecosystem: Environmental > Terrestrial >...
GGCGATCGAGCCGCTGCATCCCGCCTATGCGCCCGATCGCGCCTGCGTCAACACCACAAAGCAGGCCCTGGATATCTGCGACCGGCTCGATCCGAGACGCAGCGGAGCGCTCGGCGTCGCGCTCGACGTCTATCACATCTGGTGGGATCCGGAATTATTGCCGCAGATCGCGCGCGCCGGAAAGGATCGTCTATTGGCGTTTCATGTCTGCGACTGGCTGGTGCCGACAAAAGATATCCTCAACGACCGCGGCATGATGGGCGACGGCGTCATCGACATCCGATCGGTGCGCGCGGCCGTCGAGGCGCAGGGATTTGAGGGTTATTCCGAGATCGAGATTTTCTCGGAGGATTGGTGGAAGAAACCGATGGATGAGGTGCTACGCACCTGCATCGAACGGCATCGGTTGGTGGTGTAGCTTCGTATGGTGGGTTAGGCGGAGCCGTAACCCACCAAAGAGCGAGCGACGTGTCGCGGTGGGTTTCGCTTCGCTCTACTCACCCTACAAATTCTCGTATCGCTCACAGCAGCCGCTTGCGGATCATGTCCTCGATGGCGGCGAGTTCCTGATTGGCCTTGTAGAGTTGGGCCTCGGCGGCCTGCGCGCGGAACTCGGCGGCGAGCGCGTGATCTTCGGCGGCAACGACGCGCTGCTGGGCCCGGTGCAGGGCCTGGGTCACGTCCTCGAGCTTGCCGTTGATTTCATTGACGACGTCATGACGGGCGCGCTCGGCGGCATCCCACTGCTGTTCGGCCAGTTGCAGTCGCTGGGCGGCGCTTTCGCACAGCGATTGCGCGCGGGCTTCGGTCTCGCGCGCCTGGTTTTCCATGCCCTCGAACAGTTCGGCGGCCTGCTGCACCAGGTTCAGCGCCATCGGAGGGCTGCTCTTCGCCGATTGCCGGGCAAGATTGACGACGTTCTCGTCCGCGGCGGGCAGGGGATTTTGCGAAAATTCGTAGCGGTAGTCCCGGATGTCGTCACGAAGCTGCTGGTTTGCTCGGTACGCCATTTGCGTGTGACCCTTTTTCGAAACGCGGGAGCGAAAAAGGTACTGCAAACATGGTAAACCCCGGGTTAATTAGCGGTTCCGGGAACCGGGTAGGCGGCGACAAGGGCAACGACGAAGGCGCGAGCGGCATCGCGCCGCTTGCCGATGCCGGCCAGGATGACCCGCTCAGTCCACTAACCCGGTCAGAAAGACCTGAGGGCTATTTGCGCTTGATCGCGCCGACGCCCGGCTGCAGGCTTCCGACGCTCTTCTGGCTCGGCGCCGCCGCGATAGTCTTGATCTTTTCCTTCTTCGGTTTCTTGGCCTCGCGATTGCTTCGTTGCTCGCCCTTGGACATGGCGGTCTCCCCTCGGTTTGATGGTTGTTGATGTCCGGCGAACGCGCCGGACTGTCGCGAGGGTAGCAACTTGGCAAAGGATAGATACAGGCCGGGGCTGCGATTGCCGATTTAATTTCACGCCATCGGGGTTGCGATGGCCTAAGTTCATCAGGCGATTCCCGGCGCGGCCGGAACCACCACAGCAAAGCAGGCACGCATGAGCGAACGACTGGACAATTTGCGGAAGGCGAGAGACCGCATGATCGAAGACCGCGATGCGCATGCCAAAGTGCTGGCGGCGCCGTTCGACCGCGACAAGGCGGAGCGGGCACGCGCCAAGTTCGTCGAGATCCAGGGCCTGGTCGATGCGATCGACCGCGCCATCGCCGGCGAGCGGGTGGCGGCGTAGGCGTCTAGAGCGGGATGGGTCTAGTCTGAATCGATTGAGGATTCCCAAATCAGAAGGCTTCTGATTCAACATGCTGGCTGGGAAGGAGGCCAGCATGGATGGGACGAGCCTATTCGAACGATCTTCGTGAGCGAGTGGTGAGGGCTGTCATCAAAGGCGGCCTGTCGCGGCATCAGGCGGCGGCCCAGTTTGGGGTGGGCATCAGCACGGCGATCAACTGGGTACAGCGCTTCCACGAGACCGGCAGCGTCAAGCCGGACCAGATTGGCGGTTATAGGCCAAAGAAGATTGTGGGGCCGCACCGTGATTGGCTGATGCAACGCTGCCAGAAGGATTTTACGGTGCGCGGGCTGGTGGCTGAGCTCGCTGAGCGCGGTCTCAAGGTCGATTATCGTACGATGTGGGAATTCGTCCACGCGGAGAAGCTTAGTTATAAAAAAAGACGCTGATTGCCGCCGAGCAGGATCGTCCCGATGTCGCCCGCCGACGGGCGCAATGGACCAAGTATCAGGGTCGGATCGATCCCACCCGGCTGGTGTTCATCGATGAGACCTGGACCAAAACCAATATGGCGCCGTTGCGGGGCTGGGCGCCACGCGGTCAACGCATCAAAGCCAAGGTACCGCACGGTCGCTGGCAGACCATGACCTTCATGGCTGCTTTGCGCCACGATCGCATCACCGCTCCGTGGTTCATCGAGGGACCGATCAACGGCGAAACCTTCCTTCTCTACATCGAGAAGGTTTTGGTCCCGACCCTGCGGCACGGCGATATCGTCATCATGGACAACCTCGGCTCGCACAAGGCTAACGCCGTGCGTCGCGCCGTCCGTGCCGCCGGCGCCAAGCTGTTCTACCTGCCGAAATACTCGCCCGATCTCAACCCGATCGAGCAGTTCTTCGCCAAGTTCAAACACTGGCTGCGCAAAGCCGCACAGCGAACCACCGAGGCCGTCTACGACGCTATCGCTCCGATCCTCGAAATCGTCTCACCGGCCGAATGCGCCAACTACTTCGCCAATGCAGGGTATGACCAAACCTAAACCCATCCCGCTCTAGCTACTGTCCGGCGCGCCAGTGGTCGGCAATACCACCATCTCTTCGAAACAGGTGGGGCACCGGGCGCTTGCGCCGACGATCTCGCACGTTTCGTCGCCGGACAGGATCTCGCGTTGACATTTCGGACAGGTGTAACCGGCGGTCTGCTCGATGAAGTCGTACGACGGTCCGACAAACGCACAGACCATGTGATGGAGTATTGGAAAAAATTCGAGGCGAGCGGCCTTGCACTGGGGACAATGCGATTGATCTGCGCGGATCTGCACCAGCCACGCCTCCCGACGATTGGCAAACGTGCCTACTGAAGGCCCAGCAAACGTACCAATGCGGTGGCAAGCCGATAAGTGACATCTGCATAAAACATTTGAACATAGACCGTTGAATTGAGTGGCGGCGGCACAACCGCGGAACCGAAGCGAATGCGCGCAATCTGGGTGGCGGGACGATCGCGCGCAAACAATTGCTGATTGGCGGCGTAAACTTCGGAAACCGGCAGAATTTGCGCAATCGTTCCCGGAATGCGGCGGTTGCCGAACACCACCAGCACTTCATTGCCCACTTCGGGCTCGATCAAACGCGCGTTGGGGATATGCCAGTCGACATAGATGTCGGTTGGATCAAGTATTTCGGCGATCGGGGTACCCGCCACCAGAGATTGACCGAGCGTTGCAAGATTTGTCGAAACGATACCGCTGACCGGCGCCAGTATTCGCCCACCGGCGAAATTCCGTTCGACCTCTTCGAGGTGGTCACGAAGCTGTCGCGTAAACTCGTCCAGATCGGCCAGTTGCGTGACCGCCTCGGCGACCGTCGCCTCTTGCGAGATCACCGCCTTGCGCGCCGCGGCGCGCTCACGGTGCATTTCCAGGCGAAACGTCAGGCTTCCGGCTTGCGATCCTTCAATCTGGTCAGCGGCGGCCTCGGTCAGTTTCCGGTAATCTCGCGCCGCTTCAAGTGTTTCCTGTGCCACCCGTGCCTCGACCCGCAGTTGCGATCTGCGGCTGGCGATGTCGGCCAATGAACGCATGTAGGTGGCCACGATATTGTCCTGTTCGGGCGACTGCACCAGCCCGATCTCTTCGCCGGCCTTGACCGCCGCGCCGCGGGTCACGTTCACGGCCCTGACCTGCACCAGATAGGGAAGCGAGACGACGTGCGCCGGGGCGGAGACGGTTCCGGGACCGCTCAGGTACACCAGCGGGGCGCCGAAATAGATGACGAAGAAGGCGAGTACCCCGAATACGCTTGTCGCATAGACGATGCGCACGAACCGCCCGGCCGCGCGCCTGCGGCTTTCGACCGGATCGGGAACGTTCGGATCGAGCCTGTTCATGATGAGGTTCATTCAGCCTGACCCCTCAAGTCCGGTCGGCAAACAGCGCGCGACGCACGCGTGGCGGCACGAAGTCGTCGTGCCTGGAAGTAGCGAACAGGATCTCCGACGAGTAGGAGAAGAACCGGGCACACTTCAGATAGACGCCCTGGTAGAAGGGAAAGATCAGCGATACTCCGAGGCTGAACAGGTCGGAAGGCCGGTTAAAAAGAACGAACGCGAGCGCCAGGTTAAAAAGCGAGATCCAAAGAAGCAGAAGGTAGACGGCGGCGAGGAACAGAGCGGCATCGGCGCCGAATATTGCCACGAGATAGACGAGATAGAACGGAAGACTGAGCGTCGGAACAAGATCGAAAAGAATGAAATCCAGTCTTTGAAGCGTATCCGGCAACCGTTCAAGCCGGTGGAACAACCGCAACTCGCCGTACATCATGAAGCGAATTCGCAGGGCATCGCGATCCCAGCGCGCGCGCTGGCGCAGCAGACCCAGACCGCCGGCCGGGCCTGCCGTCTCTGCCCAGGCCTCAGGTACGAACCGCACGAGATAACCGAGGCGGCGCAGGCGCAGACTGAATTCCAGGTCTTCTCCGGGGCCGACGTCGAGCCCGCCCTGCCGGATAAACACGTCGCGGCGGTACATCGAGCATGCGCCGGACAGGCATGCGATCGCACCCACAATGTCGAGTATCGTTCTGCCGGCACTTATCGACATCAGGTATTCGATGCTTTGGAGGCCCGTCCACAGCGAGTCGCGGCCATTGCTGATCGCAATATTGCAGCTCGCGCCGGCGACACGCGGGTCCTTGAAGGCGGTCGCAAGCCGCGCCACCGCGGATGGTTCGAAAATGGTGTCTGCGTCGACGGTCAACAGCAAGTCACCGGTTGCAAACCGGGCCGCGGCGTTGATGGCCGCGCTGCGGCCACAACGCGTACCGTGGCAAATAACCATGTCCACCAGGCCGAGCGCGCGAGCCCGCTCTGCCGTCGCACGGGTCTCGTCGGTCGAGCCGTCATCAACCACGATGATCTCGACCGGTTGCAATGTCTGCCGTCGGAGCGAAGCGATGGAAACGCCCAGACCTGAGCCGCCATTGAAGGTCGGCACGATCACGCTGACCGAAGCTCCGACCAATGCATCATCGTTCTGAGGTCTTCGGGTCAGCCCGAGAAGCGCGAGGGAAAGCAAGGAAAACGTATACCGCGGAATGTCGAAGATGAGTGCCGCGAAAGCGAGCACGATCCAATTCGTTCCGGCGATCAACTGCATCATTTCGAGCATGCCGACCTGCTTGCCGCGTAAAGCGGCTTCTCGTCGCACCCGCACCCGTTCGCATCCCAGGCCGACAAGGTGCCCGTTTGGCTCGGCATGACGTGCCATTATCTACGCCCGCGGGTTTTCGAACCCTTTAGGCTGTCCTGAGAATTGTAGAAATTCGAACCCCGGCGCGCGGCGCCGCGTCCATGCACGGTCTGCCGAAAAGCTATCTTGCTGTTGTTCCATGTCAAGGGTTCCCGGGCTTGGCCGTCTCGATGAGGCGATTACGAGAACGGACGGCGGCCCGGATCCGTGCGCCAAAGGGGCCGTGGCTACCTCCGCCCCGGCAAGCGGTACAGGCTCGGACTGATGACCAGTGACGGGTTGAGGCACATCATCAACGTGTAGCCGTCGGAAACGGCCGGCGTGAAGCCGGCCGGACACTGCAGGATCTCTACCGCTCGGCGTTCACGAGCTGATAGGCGCCGCGCTCGAACGTGTCGCAGACGGCTAATGCCTTGGCGTCGGCGAACGGCAAATACTGCATCATGATCACGCCGGCGATGCCGCGCGTAGGGTCGATCCAGAAGAACGTGTTGTTGATGCCGCCCCAGCTCAGGCTGCCGGGCGAGCGCTTGCCGGGCACCTGATCGGCCGTGATGAGAAAGCCGAGCCCCCATTTGTCGCGGCCGTCAGCGATGAAGGTAAAGTCGGAGCTGCGCGGCAGCGCGCTCTTTAGCGCGGGGACCGAGACCGCACCGATGTGGTTCTGGCCCATCAGTGCCACCGTCTCGGCCTTGAGCACACGGACGCCGTCCAACGCGCCGCCGTTGAGCAACATCCGCACGAAGCGCCCGTAATCATCGGCGGTCGAGGCGAGGCCGCCGCCGCCGACCGGCATCGCGACGGTGAGTCCGGGTTGCGGCTTTTGCAGTTCAATGGCGCCGTCCATGCGCTCGCCGCCGCGCTGCTGTTGTGCGACCAGGCGCGTCCCCTTTGCCTCCGGCACGTCGTAGGAGGTGTCGTTCATCTTGAGCGGAATGAAGATGTGCTCGCGGAAATAATCCTCGAGCTTTTGACCGGACACCGCCTCGACCAGCCTGCCGACCACATCGGTGCTGGTCGAGTAGTGCCAGCGCTCGCCCGGATCGAACAGCAGCGGTCCGCCGAACGGATAGGTTTCCCCGGCGCGCGGCTTGAAATCGCGCCAGACGGCACTGGTGAACGGATAGGCCAACCCCGACGTGTGGGTCAGGAAGTGTTTGACCGTCGCCGGTCTTGATGCCGGGCGGAGATTGTAGGCTCCGGTCGCGGCGTCGAAGGATTCGAAGACTTTCAGTCCCGCAAGCTCCGGCAGGTATTTTCCGGCCGGATCATCGAGACCAAGGCGGCCCTGTTCGACGAGTTGCATCAAGGCTACAGACGTGACCGGCTTGGTCATCGAGGCGATGCGAAACAGCGCATCGGATGCGAGCGGACGCCCGGTCGCGACATCGGCCACGCCGAATGCGCTCCGATAGAGCACGCGCTCCCGGTTGGTGATCAGGGCGACCACGCCCGGCACGTCCTTGCGCTCGACCGCGCCACGCAGGCTGGTGTCGAGAGCTGCGCTATTTGGGGAATTTTGTGCGTTCGCGGTGCCGATCAAGTCGGTGGCCACAACGCCTGCGATGGAAACCATTCTGGCAGTCTTTCGATTGATGGAAGCCTCCCTGTTGCATAAAGCCCGGTTATCCCGCGCCACTCGCATGAGGCTCTTTTTTTCTTCGACGCCGGTTCGATGACGGCATTCGCATGGCGATATTGCATCGACTATCTGCTTTGCGCCAAGCGCGGTTTCCGGAATTCTTCTGTCGAATTCCGAAGGACAGGTATGCGCTTTCCGGTTGTAACCCGATCCGAAATGGGGCCAATGTCGTCGCGCAAATGGGCGCGTGCCCACGATTGCGATGGCGGGTTTGCGATGCCGCAGCAAAGAATTGCCATGTTTCGAAAACTTCGACCCTTCGTATTCCTGGCGCTTCTGACGCTGTCACAACCCGCAAGCGCCGCCGACCTCGGCGTCGACGGCGTCCCGCTTCCGGCTGATGCAAGCGTTGCGGCGGCGGCGCCCGGGAGTGCGTTCCAGCAATGGCGCGGCGTCTGGGTTGGAATGTGGGGCGGCAGCCTCAAACATATCCTGCTCGTTGAATCCATCGGCGTGGACGGTGCGGCGCGCGTCGTCTACGCCGTCGGCGACAATCCCTATGTCGGGATTCAACCGTTGTGGTTGCGGCTCGAGGGCGCCGTGTCCGGGCGCACGCTCAAGGTGACGGGCAAGGGGTTCTCGGCAACCTATGAGATGGCCGACGATGGCGGCCTGAAGGCCAGCTTCGAACGCGGCATCAGCACAAGCTTCGCAGCGATGACGAAGTCCGACCTTGCGTCCCTGACCAAGCCCGATGCCGTCGTCGCATGGACGCGCGGCAAATCCGAATTCCTGCAGACGAATCTGGTCGAAGACGGCAAACCGGTGCGTCTGGAGGCGGTGATTTTCCGCCCCGAGGGTGAGGGTCCTTTTCCACTTGCCGTGATCAACCATGGATCGACCGGGCGAGGCAATAACCCGCGCCTGTTCACGGAAACCTGGTTCTCGATCGATCTTGCCGATTTCCTCAACGACCGCGGATGGATCGTGGCGTTTCCGCAACGCCGGGGGCGCGGCAAATCGGACGGGCTCTACGACGAAGGCTTCCCCAGTATCCGTACGTTCGGATATAGCTGCGACACCAACATCGCGCTTGCCGGCGCCGATCGTGCATTGGGCGACATCGATGCGGCGATATCGGTGCTTCGGCGGCGGCCAGACGTTGCACCGTCGCCCGTTCTGATCGGTGGGCAATCGCGCGGTGGCGTGTTGTCGATCGCCTATGCCGGGCTGCATCCCGAACAGATCGCCGGCGTCATCAATTTTGTCGGCGGCTGGCTCGGCGAGGGCTGTTGGGCCGCAAGCACCGTGAACCACGCGCTGTTCGAACGTGGGGCGGCTTATGGACGGCCGACTATCTGGCTCTACGGTCAAAACGACCCGTTCTATTCGATGGCGCACAGCCGGGATAATTTCGCAGCCTTCGAAAAAGCCGGTGGCAAGGGCAAATTCCTCGAGTTTGAAGCGCCTGTTGGCCAAGGCCATGGATTGGTCGGGCGCCCGAAGCTCTGGTCAGGGCCGATCGACCTCTATCTGAATTCGCTCGCCGCAGGCGTGCGCTAGCGATACAGCGGATTGGCTCCTCACCGTCGACGGGATGGCTGAAGGGCAGCCCGTTACGACGGCCTTTGCAACAAATCCGCCGGCGGCGTCGGGTCGCGCAGAATAGACCCCCCACGGACATTTGGCGTCACGGCCGAAACGGTATAGCGTGACATCCTTTCACGGCTTCCATTGCACGGCTTCGACTTCAGGCGTTATGTTCGATCTTGCTGGGCGAAGCCACCGAGCCACCTGCTAGTGACGGGCCAATGACATCGATTTCCGATCGAGTTGCCGAACCACCCCTTGCTGGCGCAGCCGAAGCGATCGCTCATCCCAAAGCCGCGGCAGCGGCTTTCGTTCTTCCTGCGGCCGGCGCGCGCGAATTGCGGCTCGATCTGTTTCGCGGTCTGGCGCTCTGGCTGATTTTCATCGATCACGTATCGCCCGACGTCCTGAGCTGGTTTACGATCCGCAGCTACGGGTTCAGCGATGCGGCGGAGATTTTCATCTTCATCTCCGGCTATACCGCAGCATTCGTCTACGGCCGTTCGCTGCTGGAGTCCGGTTTCGTGATCGCGGCCGCACGCATCTTTCGCAGGGTCTGGCAGATCTATGCCGCCCACATCATGCTGTTCACGATCATGGTTGCGGAAGTCTCCTGGGTCGTCATCTATCTCGACAAACCGTTTTACGCCGAGGAAGTGGCGATCACCGATTTCTTCAAGCAGCCCGGCATTGCCATGGTGCAGGCGCTGCTGCTGAGATATCGCCCGCTCAATATGGACGTCCTGCCGCTCTATTGCGTGCTGATGGCCTGTCTGCCGTTGGTGCTGCTGCTGATGCGGTGGCGCGCCAATCTCACGCTGGCGATGTCGGTGGTACTTTACGTGGCGGCCTTGCGGTACGATCTGCATTTTACGGCCTATCCGAATGGATTCTGGTCCTTCAATCCCTTTGCCTGGCAAATGCTGTTCGTGTTCGGCGCCTGGTGCGCGCTCGGCGGTGCCCATAGGATGTCGCGCGTTCTGTCTTCACCGATCACGCCATGGGTTGCGTTTGCCTATCTGCTGGCGGCGTTTTTCGTCACCCTGACCTGGTACTTCCCGCAGCTGGAGCACGCGTTGCCGCACTGGCTCGAACAGCTGATCTATCCGATCAACAAGGCCGATCTGGATATCCTCAGGTTCGCGCACTTCGTGGCGCTGGCGGTGATTGCCGTGCGATTCGTGCCGGCGGGGTCGCCGATCCTGACCTCGCGCTGGCTGTGGCCGATGATTCTCTGCGGGCAAAATTCGCTGGAGATATTCTGTCTCGGGGTTGCCCTGGGGTTCACCGGGTATTTCGTGCTGACCGAGCTTGCCGCCGGCCTCGTCCTGCATGTCCTGGTCGGCGTTGCCGGAGTAGCGATCATGTCCGGCGGGGCCTGGCTGCTGTCATGGTCCAAGCACAACCTTGACAAAAAAGCCCCGCGAACCCGGACCACCGGCGACAACGCCGCTTCGGCCCGGGCCGTCGAATGAAGCCCGATTCGGGATGAAGCAAGCCTCCCGAGCTGCTGCTATCGGTTCGGCAAGGCGGGAGAGGCAGGCGGGCACTGTCTGTCGACCCAACCCGTCGTTGCGGAAGTTCGCGGGATTTGACGCACGGCAGGGGATACCGGCCTGCCGCCGGTCTTTCGATTTGCCTTTTCTCCCGCGCACCGAAACAATGATTGCGGTGTCGCCGGTTCTGGATATTCTCTGCAAGGGGGAGCTGTTCGTTTTCGCGGTTTGACCGGTTCGCCATTTCGCGAAACTGTAAAGACCTCGGTTACGACAATTTCAGCATTTGACCAGTTTGCGATACGACGCGCGTCGACCATGTTTCCGGCGGCGCGATCTCAAGGAAGACATCAGCGGTGCGTCGGATCACGGCATTCGGCGGCGGCCGATCGGAACGGGCGGGCACATGGCAAATCAGGACAAGACGACTTATTCGGTTGCGGTCGAGCGTGACCTCCGGCTCGACCTGTTCCGCGGCATGGGGCTGTGGATGATCTTCCTCGACCACATTCCGGACGACGTGGTTGCCTGGCTGACGCTGAAGAATTACGGCTTCAGCGACGCCGCCTAATTCTTCGTTTTCATATCCGGCTACCTCGC
>Ga0207701_10007627_pt1 | contig 10754 bp, 7 predicted proteins | sample KBSSwiSSwithPhiX_FD_184294 | JGI IMG/M metagenome (GOLD analysis project Ga0207701, IMG submission 184294) | Switchgrass rhizosphere bulk soil microbial communities from Kellogg Biological Station, Michigan, USA, with PhiX - S5 (SPAdes) (version 2) | ecosystem: Environmental > Terrestrial > Soil...
GTGCCGCCGACAATCGTTTTTAGTTTCTCGGCGATCACCAGATCTGCGGCGAGGATCTCCAGTTGTTCGTGGATGTTGCCGGCGCCGAGACTTAAAACAAGATCGCCGGCTTCCAGCATGTTCCCCACGTCCCGATGCACCGATTGCAGACGTGCTTGATAGGTAACCCCACCGTGGGCATGTCGGACGATTTCATCGACGATAGTTTGACCTGTGATTCCGGGAATCGGCGGCTCGCTGGCGGGATACACATCTGTGATGACAACTCGGTCCGCATCGTCGAAAGCGCTGCCAAATTCGCGGCACAGCGCTTTCGTTCGTGAGAAACGGTGCGGCTGAAACATCGTCACAAGACGCTGCCGTCCGATCGACTTCGCTGCGCGAAGCGTAGCCCGAATTTCCGTTGGATGATGTGCGTAATCGTCGACGAGCAGAAACCTGTCGCTGGCGTATTTAATCTCGAACCGGCGGCGCGCGTGCTCGAATTTCTGAAGCGATGCCGTAATTTTCTCGAATGGAATAGAAAGCTCGGAAGCCAGCGCGATTACGCCAAGCGCATTATGCACGTTATGTTCACCGGGAACATTGAGAGTCGCTTGCCCGAGTTTCTCGCCGCGGCGACAAACTAAAAAGGATGACCCAAAATTCCGAAGCTCGACGTCTACCCCACGGTAATCCGCCTGTTCGGAAAATCCGTAGGAGATTGCGCGTTTGCGCTTTCCACACAATCGCGCGGTGTTCGGATCGTCAATGTTGTAGAGAACGCTTCCATTGGTTTGATCGATCAATTGCGCAAACACTTTCTCGATAGCCGCTAGATCCGGATAAAAATCCAGGTGTTCTTCTTCGATGTTTAGAATGAGTGCGTGTTCAGGATGAAAACAGCGCAACGTGCCGTCGCTTTCATCGCCTTCGGCAACGAAGTATTCACCGCGCGGGTTCCAATACGCGTTCGTTCCAAGAATTGGAATTTCAGCGCCCACATAGTGCGACGGATGTAGTCCGCCTTCACGAAGGACGTGTGCCGTCATCGCGGAAGTTGTCGTTTTGCCATGCATTCCAGCGATCACAATGCCGCGCTTGGCTTGCATGATTGCGGCGACGGCTTCTGCGCGGCGGAATAACGGTTTCCCGGAATTGCGTGCGGCTACGAGAATTGGATTTTCGTCCTTTATCGCGGACGAAAAAACAACGAGGTCTGCGGAGTCCGCGTGCTCCGCGAGATGATGTTCATGAAATTGGAGGCCGAGTCGTTGAAGTCGCTCGGTCTCCGTTGTCGTAACTTTGTCCGATCCGCTAACGGTGTGCCCCAGTTCGATCAAGAGCCCGGCAAGGCCGCTCATACCGCTTCCCGCAACACCCACGAGGTGGACCCGATGCTGTGCAGCGGTTAGAAATCGCGACAGATCTGGCAACGGATCACGACGCCGAAATCTTTTCCGTGAGGAATTGGCGCGCACAGCAGTTGCTTCAGACGTGAGCTTCATGCGTCGTGTATTTTTCGATTGTGTTCGCTACGCGACCAGCTGCATCCTTCGGCGCGAGACGTGCACAATTCGCTGCCATTTGCCGTAGTCGTTGCGGATTTTCCATAAGCTCGCGGATATTGCGCGCGAGCAATTCACTGGAGAGATCGGACTGTTTCAGAAGAATTGCTGCGTCAGCATGAGCGTAAATTTCCGCGTTGCGCGTTTGGTGATCATCTGCGGCATATGGAAATGGAATCAGGATGCCGGGTAAGGAAAAGGCAGCGAACTCCGCCAGACTGGCCGCGCCCGCTCGCGCAACGACAAGATCTGCGGCGCTGTAGACTTCCTCCATCTTATGGTGAAAAGCGCCGATGTAAGCAGGAACATTTTCCCGACGATAGTTGTCGGCAACCAGGCGTTCATCCCGCGTGCCGGAGAGGTGGATCACCTGAAGCGGTGAACCCTGCAAAAACGGGAGCGCTTTGATCAGCGCCTGATTAATTCCGCTGGCGCCCTGGCTCCCGCCCATGACCAACAGGGTGGGGAGGTCCTCTCGCAATCCGAGTTTTCGCCGCGAATCGGCGCGGTCCAGAAGAACTAGTTCGTTGCGAACGGGTGTTCCGGTGATTTCAGTGCGCGTTTTCGGAAAAAATGGGGCGCACTCTTTGAAACCGAGCATCACCGCGTTCACCACACGCGCGGTCCAACGGTTTGCTTTTCCAGGAACGGCGTTCGATTCGTGAATAAATGTAGGTATGCCGCGGAATCGTCCCGCCAGGACCGGAGCCGTGGAAGTGAACCCGCCCATGCCCAGAACCACGTGCGGATTGAATTTGCGATAGATAGACCGGCAAAGGGATAAGCTTTCAGCAAACCGGCGGGTGAATCCAAAAAACGCTGGCGAGAACGGCGAAGGCAATCCGACTGTCGGTAATTTTTCGACTTTGAAATTAGTCCGGCCGGAAAGCGCCACCGCATCGATGTCCTTCTCCGAAACCAATAACATCACCTCGTGTCCGCGATTTTGGAGCACTTCCGCCACAGCAATACCTGGAAAAAGATGTCCACCTGTTCCTCCGCATGCGATTACAGCGTTCATGTTGGGCTATTCTTAGTTAGAGTTGATCAAATTCGCGGCGTCACTTTGGCGTTCATCGTGGCGCGTTTCACCGGCTGCGGCTCGAGAATGCCCTGGCGATAAATGTTCACCAACACGCCGATGCCGAACATACACGCCGCCAGGTTCGAACCGCCATAGCTGATAAACGGCAGCGGGAGTCCCTTGTTAGGCAGAAGCGACGTCGTAACGCCGATGTTAACCGCGGCCTGCAGGGCGAGTAGCGAAACAATCCCGCAGCCGAGCAGTAGTCCAAACCGATCACGAGCGTGCAGCGCAATCATGATGCCGCAAACAATTATCACAACGAACAAAAAAACCACCAGAAGACTGAACCGCAGACCAAGCTCTTCACCGATGATTGGAAAAATGAAGTCGGTGTGCGCGTACGGTAGATAGAGCATCTTCTGTCGGCCATTGCCGAGTCCCAGCCCGTCCATCCCTCCGCTGCCCCAGGCGATCAACGCCTGCATCTGCTGCAATCCGGCGTCGTCCTTATAGTTTTGGGGATGAAGAAACGCCGAGAGCCGGCCCATGCGCTCCGAGATTTGCGTCGCAACGAGAATCAGGCCACCCAATGCCGCCACTGCAAGTCCGCCAAGCCATAGCGGATTAGTGCCGGCAATAAACATCACCACAAATGCTGTTACCGCGATCAGAGCCGTGGTTCCAAGATCCACTTCGCCCAGCACGAGAGCGGCGGGCAGGCAGATGATCGCGAGCGGAATAATGAATCCCGAAAACAAATTGCCATCCGGTTTTTCACGTCGTGCAAACCATGCTGCGAGAAAGAAGATCGTCGCAACTTTTGCAAGCTCCGATGGCTGAAACGTGATCGGGCCGTAGCCAACCCAGCGGCGCGAGCCGTTGATGCGCATTCCGATGTGTGGGATGTAGCAAAGCGCCAGAGCGGCCAGCGCCATCATGAACCAGAGCCACCAGGTTTTTTGCCAGAACTGATAGTTCACGAGAGCCGCTAGAGTGCAGCCAACAAGTCCAATTCCAATCCAAACCGCCTGGCGCTTAATGAAAAAGTAAACATCTCCGTGGCTGTCGCGTGCGTACGCGCTGGTGCTAAAGAGCATTACGATGCCGATGACGAGCAGTGCCAGCACTGCTAAAAAAAGTATGTAGGCGCTTTTACGACGCATAGGACGTTATGTCATGAAAGCGACGCGCGGACGCGTGCGCACTCAAAAAGCTGGCGCGAAATGAAGCACGCTTGTCAGTAGATTTTGCTGGAAGCGCTTTGGGAATGCGATGCGTCTTCGCATCGCTTTTCTCGCTACTGACGTCATTTTGTTTTTTCTTTTTTTCCGTTGCTTTAGCGCTCGTGCTCTTCGGCTTTGCTGCTTCGGGAACCAAAAGCTTTTGCCCGATCTGCAATTTGCGTGGGTCGTCAATGTGATTGAGCGCGATCAAATCGTTGTAGGAAACATTCAGTCGCTTTGCGATGCCGACTGGATTATCGCCCTTCTTCACAATGTAAGTCTTTCCGGAAGACGAAACCGTCTTCACTGGCTCGTCTTTGGCGGGTGAATGAGAAGATTTCGGTTCATGTTGCCGATCGTTTTCCTTTTGCCCCGTTACAACTCGAGGCTTTTCAGTATTCGCGTGATTTGCTGGTTGCGCGGTGTCAGCGGGTTTGTTGTCAGTTTCGGTCGCCGTCGGCGGCACAAAGGCACGCTCACGTGTCTTAATCGCGTTGAAAGCGATGATTCCCGACACAGCAACTACGTGCAGAAGCAAAACGATCAGCAATGCGCGCGACAGCTTCATGTTTGGCTCTGGAATGCCTTCAAAGTCCATTCCGGACGTCGCCGACGCGCGGCGCGCGGTCGCTGCCATCATTTTCTTCGGCTTAAAGAGGCGCGGGATCTTAAATGGTTTCATTGCGGGAGCGATTGTACCAGTTTGCGAAATTGATCGCCGCGGTCGGCATAGCTTTTGAACATGTCGAACGATGATGTGCCTGGAGAGAACAGGACAACGTCGCCTGCACTGGCGGCCCTGCGAGCGCGCTCGACGGCGTCCGCGAGCGAAATTGCGATTTCGGATTTCACTGCGCCGGCCCATGAACGCCCGATGCTCTGGGCCATTTCGCCGATCAGGAGAGCTGATTTCACCTTGTCTCTCACCAGCGGACGCAATGGCTCGAACGTGAATCCTTTGTCTTTGCCACCGGCGATGAGCACCACCGGCTTGGTTTGTGCCGCCAATGCTTTTTCGACCGCGTCCAGGTTGGTGGCCTTGGAGTCGTTCACGTATTCAACGCCACCGAGTTCGCGGACAAATTCGCATCGATGCGGACGCGGCTCGTAATCGCGAATCGCCGGTACCATCCGCGCGAACGACAATCCGCGAGCAACGCCGACAGCGAGCGTCGCCATAACGTTCTCGATGTTATGTAGTCCGCGCAGTTTCGTGTCAGCCAGACGCAAGACCGGCTGATTTTCATAAACGATTGCGCCGTCAGATAGCCGGAAGTCGGCGTTATTGGAATAAGTGCTGAAGGTAATTCGGTGTGGTCGAATTTTCAGTAGCGCCTCCGCTGCGTTAACGATTGCGACGTCCTGCGTGGTTTGATTTTCGAAAATGCGCAGCTTGGCGGCACGATACTCACCAACAGAGCGATAACGATCCAGGTGATCGGGAGCGAAGTTGAGCCAGAGACTGATCGCCGGGCGAAAGGTGCGGATCGCTTCCAGTTGGAACGAGCTCACTTCGACGGTCAGCACGTCTAATGGTTGCTTTTCCCGTGCGACTTCTGAAAGCGGTTTACCGATGTTACCGCAAGCGATCGTTCGCTGACCGCACGCATTCAGCATTTGAGCGATAAGTTCGGTGGTCGTCGTTTTCCCGTTCGTGCCTGTTATCGCTATCACTGGGAGACCACAGGAGCGCCAACCCAATTCGAGCTCACTGATTGTATCAATTCCACGCGAGGAAAAATTGAGCGCCAACGGAGAAACCGGATCGATGCCTGGACTCAGAACCATCCAGTCGTACGCAAATGAATTCTGGTTGGTCTCCGACCCACAGATGACGCGCACGCCGTGGGCTTGAAGATTATCCAGCGTGGACTTCAGCAGATTGTGTTTGTGGGCGCTATCGAGCACCGTCACCTGCGCTCCCTCCGACGCGAGTAGCAAGGCTGCGGCGCTTCCACTGAGCCCCGCCCCAAGCACGGCTACATTTTGGTTTTTGTAGCGTCCGTTGTTCATCGCAGTTTTAACGTTGCCAGCCCCAGCAACGCAAAGATGATCGAAAGAATCCAGAACCGAACGATCACGGTCGTTTCCTTCCAGCCGGTTAATTCGAAATGATGATGAAGCGGAGACATGACGAAAAACCGCTTGCCGGTGAGTTTGAAGCTCAGCACCTGCAAAATCACTGAGACGGCTTCGATTACGAAAACCCCACCCACGACGACCAGAAGCAGTTCCTGTTTACAACAGATCGCGACAACGCCGAGCATTCCACCGATGGCCAATGATCCGGTGTCGCCCATGAAAACCCTGGCCGGATAACAGTTGAACCACAGGAAACCCAGTCCCGCGCCGATAAGCGCCGCGCAGACAACCGTCAGTTCAGCGGCGAAAGGATAGAATGGCACTTGCAAATATTCCGCCACGCGAAAATTGCCGGCCGCGTAACAGAGCAAGGCATACGCAAACGCCACAGTAATTGTGCATCCGCTAGCCAAACCGTCGAGGCCGTCAGTGAGATTCACCGCGTTCGACGTGCCGACGATGACCAGCACAAAAAACACGAACGTGAACCAGCTCATGTTCGAAATCACCGGCGCTTTGATAAAGGGCACGTAGAGCGTACGCGCCTGCACTTCTATCAACGGATCAGTGAGAAACAGGCCAGTGATGATTGCCGCGAGAATAATTTGGAAAAGAAGTTTGATCCGGCCGTGAATGCCTTCGGATTTCTTTTTTGTCACCTTGAGGTAATCATCGGCGAACCCCAGACCGCCCAGATAAACCATGCTGAAGAGCGCGAGCCAGACGAACTTGTTATCGAGACGCGCCCAAAGGATGCTCGAGATAACCACGGCGCCGATCACCAGCACGCCGCCCATGGTCGGTGTGCCTTGTTTCACTCCCTGCAGTTCGGCCAGTCGGTGGACTTCCGACGCTCCTCGAATCGGTTGTTCGGCTTTCAGTGCACGCAGCTTTTCAATGATGAAGTTTCCAAAAATCAGCGTGGCCAAAAATGCGGTGACCGCCGCGGCGATGGCCCGGAAGGTGACGTAAAGAAAAACGTTGAACCCGATGAACTGGCCACTCAGGTGATGGAGGTAATACATCATGGCGAATTCACGAATGCCGGATTTTGATCACCGAATTGTTCGATTACTTCCTCTGTGTGCGCGCCGCGACTGCCTTTGATCAGAACGAGGTCCCCTGGCTCGGCGATTTCGCCTAGCAACTTCGCAGCTTCGCCGGTCGATCGTGCCAACAAAACTTTGTCCAAACCGGCAGTGCGCGCGCCTTCGGCGATCATTTCCGCCGCGTCGCCAATCGTGATCAATTGATGCACGCCAAGCGTCGCTGCGGTCTCACCGACCTCACGGTGTCCGCGTTCCGATTCAGTGCCGAGTTCGCGCATTTCTCCTAGTACTGCGATGCGCTTTCCTTCAGCGTCGAGCTCGACCAATGTGCGCAACGCTGCTTTCATGGAGTCTGGATTGGCGTTGTAGCTGTCGTCGAGAAATTGCACGCCGCCGATTTCCTTGATTTGCAGGCGCGCTTTCGTTAGCGGAGCTGCGGCGAGACCCGCGGCACATTCCTCGATGGATAAGCCAAATGCCCGTCCAGCGGCGACAGCCAGCAATGCATTCTGCACCATGTGCGAACCCGCTACAGGAAGTTGCGCGCGGCAACGATGCGCGCCCTCGACGATCGTGAACTCTGAGCCCTCGGCGCTTTGGCGAATTTCGATTGCCCGCACGCTTCCACCGGTCATTCCTGCGAACACAACTCTCGCGCCGGTGCGCGCAGCGATTCCTTCGCTGAAGCGATCGTCGGCATTCAGAATCACTGTTCCCTTCGGGTCGACCGCTTCGGCGAGTGCTCCCTTTTCCGTCGCAATCGCTTCGCAGGTGCCCATGAATTCGATGTGTGCTACTCCGATGTTGGTGATGATCGCTGCATCGGGCGCGGCGATTTTCGACAGGGCTGCGATTTCGCCGGGATGATTCATCCCGATCTCCCAGACGCCAACTTCATCGTCGGAAGTTGCCTCCAGAATGGTCCGCGGCAGGCCTACATGATTGTTGAAATTGCCTTCGGTCTTGGTGACCCGGAATTTTCGCGCGAGCACCGACGCCGCGAAGTCTTTTGTGCTTGTCTTGCCATTACTTCCAGTGATCGCCAGAACTTTTAGCGTGAGGGACCTCCGGTAATTCGCCGCCAGGGTTTGGTACGCTTGAAGCGTATCGGCTGCTCGCAAAAGTGCGAAATTGTTCGGAATACCGCCCTGCCAGTTAAGATCAACGAGCGCGCCTGTAGCACCAGCTCTCGCAGCGTCTTCGACATAATTGTGACCTTCGAAATTCTCGCCGCGCAATGCGACGAACAATTCGCCCGGTTTAATCGTGCGAGAATCGGTGCTGACCTTGTTTATGAGGACCGCTCCGTCACCGGATGACAGCAAGGCTTCGGCGAACTGTGCGATTTGAGAAAGCGTCAGCGGATTCATATCTAGAGCGTCACGGGATGATCTTCAATCGCGCGGCGCGCAACCTGGATGTCATCGAAAGGGATCGTGTAATCTGCGAACTCCTGATAATTTTCGTGCCCTTTGCCCGCGATTAACACAATGTCGCGTGCACCGGCCAACGCAACGGCACGATTGATTGCCTCTGTGCGATCGACAATTTTTTCGTAACGATTCGATTGAAAGCCTTTCTCGGTTTCGGCAATAATCGCGCTCGGGTCTTCCTTGCGCGGATTATCAGAAGTAATGATGGAGTAATCCGCGAGACGGTCCGCCATCTCCGCCATCAAAGGCCGTTTTCGCCGGTCCCGATCGCCCCCACAACCAAAAACCGTAATCAACCTTTCGGGTTGGAGTTCGCGCAGAGTCTTCAGAACGTTTGCGAGCGCGTCGGGAGTATGTGCGTAATCAACGAATACTTGAAATTGTCTTTTGGCAGGAACCAGTTCCAGGCGTCCCGGGACTTGCGGCGCTTTCCCAAGACTCAGGACCGCGCTTCGCAGATTAATTCCCAACACTTCGGCAGCAGCGAGCGCTGCGATAGAGTTTGTGACGTTGAAGCGGCCAATCAATGGAAGGCGAACGAGGTAACTCTTGCCGCGTGCGTCAAGTTGGTACGATGTCCCGGTGAATTCGGCGCGATAGTTGGATGCGCGGAAATCCGCCCGCACCCCCATTCCATAGGTGACAACGGCCACCCCTTTATCCAGCTTGCTGACCAACCGTTGGCCGTACCGGTCGTCGACGTTCACAATTGCCACCGGTTTGGTCTTTTGTTTTTGGCCCGCGAGTTCAATGAAGAGCTTGGCTTTGGCTTCAAAGTAGTTCTCCATCGTGCCGTGAAAATCGAGATGGTCCTGAGTCAAATTGGTGAACACCGCGACGTTCCATTCGATCCCGCGTGTCCGCTCCTGCGCCAGGGCGTGCGAAGAGACTTCCATGGCTGCCGCCTTGCAACCTGCATTGGCGATCTGGGCCAGCAGTTCTTGTAAATCGAGCGACTCGGGTGTGGTGCGAATCGCTGGCAAAATCCTTTCGCCGATCTCGTATCGAACGGTTCCGATTAATCCGCAACGTAAACCGGCGTTTTCGCAGATGTGCCTGATGAGAAACGTCGTCGTGGTCTTACCATTTGTGCCTGTGACGGCGGCGAGTTTTAACTTGCGTGCAGGGTTCCCGTAAAAAGTTGCTGAAAAATCTGCAAGCGCGGTGCGGGTGTTTTCAACCAGCAGACAAGTGACACGCGGATCTTTTTGTTCGCGCTCCGCGACGATCACCGACGCCCCTTTGTCGATGGCGTGACCGATGAACTGGTGCCCATCTGTTTTCTCACCCCGCAACGCCACGAACATGGTGTGCCTTTGCACTCGCCTCGAGTCATACGCGATATTTTCCACCGGGCGATCAACTGGCCCGATGACTTCGCGAACTGAAGTCGCAGCGAGAAGGGTCTTGAGCAGCATGAGGCTTTAACATCTCCGAGGGGAGACGGATTTGCTACGGCGAACCGGTGCGAGGTACTCAACGTTGCGAACCATCGGTTAAGGCGATTCGTGCCGCCGGAGCGGTCTTACGGAGTCGCTCTGCCGGCTTTGGTTTTTCGACTCGCTGAATGGGAATCGCTTTGCGAATCTCCTCATGCGGCTCAAGGTCAAGATAGCGTGCGGCCTTCTCGGCAACGCGTGAAAAAATTGGTCCGGCAACTTTCCCGCCGTAATTCAATTCAGGTGTGCTCGTGTGTGCATCGTCCAGCACGACCAGTCCGACAAACTCAGGATGATCCGCCGGCAGATAGCCGAGAAACGAAACGACGTACTTTCCGTGGTCGTATCCGCCGTGCGGGTTGACTTTTTGCGCCGTTCCGGTTTTCCCGGCAATCGTAAACCCCGGCACAGCAGCAGCGGCGGCCGTTCCTTGATCGCTCACCACGCCGCGCAAGGCATCACCAATTTGTTTGGCAGTTTCAGGAGAGATGACCTGACGCAGCACCACTGGCGATACTGAGCTGATGATTTTGCCATCGGCTTCCATGACGGATTTTATAATCCGCGGTGTCACCAGTTTGCCTCCGTTGGCGATCGTCGCCATTGCCGAGGTCATCTGCAATGGCGTGACGCCGACTTCGTGCCCCATCGGAATGCGGGTAATGGAAATTTTGCTCCATGCTTGCGGCGGCCGAATCACTCCATTGATCTCACCCGGCAGTTCAATTCCGGTTCGCTCGCCAAATCCGAAGCGCCGGATGTATTCGTAAAATTTTTGGTCGCCGACGGTCAGCGCAAGTTTCGCGGCTCCGATGTTGCTCGATTTGATCAGAATATCGCGGACGCTCAAATAACCGTACGCGCGATGATCGTGAAGAGGGGAACCACCATAATTCCAAACGCCGTTCTCACAAAAAACCTCGGAATCAGGGCGAAACTTGCGTTCATTAAGAG
>Ga0207701_10007629_pt1 | contig 10752 bp, 8 predicted proteins | sample KBSSwiSSwithPhiX_FD_184294 | JGI IMG/M metagenome (GOLD analysis project Ga0207701, IMG submission 184294) | Switchgrass rhizosphere bulk soil microbial communities from Kellogg Biological Station, Michigan, USA, with PhiX - S5 (SPAdes) (version 2) | ecosystem: Environmental > Terrestrial > Soil...
GGGCCGGAGCCCATCACGTTCTTCTCGTACCAGCGCGGATCTTTCTTGAGCCGCTCGGCGCTGTAGATGAAGTTCCACGGCGATGCGAGGTTGGCCAGGAATGAAGCGGAGATGTGCTTGAGCTTGAAAACGACTGTCATATCATCCGGCGCTTCCACCTTGTCGACCATGGAGTACAAAGCCTTCCGCGCGCTTGCTACTCCTTCGGGAGGAAAAATAATTTTGTCATACGTCGCCTTGACGTCCTGTGCCGTGAGCGGCGTGCCATCATGAAATTTGCTGCCTTTGCGGATCTTCACCGTCAGCGTCAAACCGTCTTTGGAAAATGACCACCCCTCGGCAACATCGCCGACGATCTTTGGATAATTTTGCGGATCGAAGCGCAACAACGTGCTGTAGTGCGGCGCCACCGGATGAAGCATGCCGAAAGTCGTTTCGCGGTGGCCATCAAACGAGGGTGGGATTTCGCCCACGGCAAACACCAGCTCACCGCCGGCCCGGGGCGTTTCCGCCGCTTGCGCATTGGCGAAGAATAGCAGCAGCAAAGCTGTCGCCAGCGCGGTCGGAAATCTAAAGAAAAACTTCGAATGGATCAGCATGTAATCTCCCTTAGTGAATGCCGTCAGATGCGGGCGAAAATAGGGGATTCAACGCGACAAAGTCAAGCTTTGCGGCGCGCGGTGTTTGACCAGCCTTGATCATCTGCCCTACTATTCGAAAACTCAAATTCATTCTCTATGGGCGAACGTAAGACGATGGAGCCTTCGTATTTTTCGGGACTCCTTCAAAAATAATGCCCGGGTAAGTAGAAACGCCTCAAAACCGTCACCCCCGAATGCTTTAATCGGGGGTCCAGTCCGAATTCCGTCTGGATTCCCGCTAAAAACTTGCGGGAATGACAAACCCTTGGAGCGCTGAGATAGGAGAAGCCGTTTTCTATTCTCTTTAGGCGAGCGTAAAGTTCATGAAACACTTCGCGGTGAAAATGATACCTCCGATCCGGCCTCGCACAATTCGACGTGTTCTCTGTCTGCCTTTGCTCATTGCGAGCACGTTTTTTTCCGGTTGCGCTTTGCTCGGCGCGAACACCCCGCAGTGGCATCAAACGGTCCGCTCCGGCGAATCGCGTAGACTTCACGAAATCTTCGAAAGCTTCTTTGATGCCGAGCTTGCGCTATTTCCAACCTTCGCGACAGAAATCGGCGACCATCGCTATGACGACCAGCTCGAGATCGCCATCAGCGAAGAGCATATCGGCGCTCATCGCCGGCTCCTGCAGCAAACGTTGGAACGGCTCGCCGAAATCAAGCGCGACGAGATCAGCGCACAGGAGCGGTTATATCTTGATGTGCTTTCCCGAAACCTGCGCCTGACGCTTGATGGACTCGCTTTCGAGCAACAACTACTTCCGGTCCGCCAGCTCGAAAGCCTCGCCGTCGAATTTCCCTTGCTCGGGCCCGGCTCTGGCGTTCATCCGTTCCGAACCGTGACGGACTATGAGAACTTTTTGAAACGCATCGAACTGTTCGATCTCTGGATCGACACGGCCATCGCGAATATGCGCCGCGGCATCGAGGCGGGCATCGTTCAGCCCAAGGTAGTCATCGAGCGGACGCTGCCGCAAATTGAAGCCCTGATCGCGACGGATGCAAAAGCCAGCTTGTTTTACCAGCCAGCTGTTCGCATGCCCGCTGACTTTAGCGCCGCGGAGCGTGCCCGGCTCAGCGGCGCATACGGTGAAGCGATCGAGCAGCACATCAAGCCAGCCTATCGCCGCTTGCTGGGATTTCTGAAGGATGAATATCTCGGCAAATGCCGCGACACCGTAGGAATTTCCGCGTTGCCGAACGGAACCACCTGGTATGATCACCTGATCAAAACGCAGACGACGACGGATTTGAGCGCCGAAGAAATATTTCAACTGGGTCTGAGCGAGATCGCCCACATCAAAAAAGAGATGGAAGAACTGCGTGAACGGCTAGGATTTTCCGGCAGTATCCGTGAATTTGCCGCCTATCTTGCTAGCAATTCGCCTCCCGGCCAAGACAATCGAAGCGACCTCATCAGGGCCTACGAAGCGATTCGTGAAATGGTCTCATCGAGACTCGAGCAGCTCTTCGGCCGAATGCCGAAGAGTCAGTTTGAAATCCGCACAATCGAACCCTTCCGCGAAGGAGCAGCGCCGTCACAATACTGGTCGGCAGCGCCGGATGGCTCACGACCGGGAATTTTTTACATCAACGCTGCCGGCATCGAAGCGAGCCCACGGCGCGCCTCCGAGCCGCTTTACCTGCACGAAGCCGTTCCGGGTCATCACTTTCAGATCTCATTGCAACAGGAACGTGATGACTTGCCGCGCTTCCAACGTTTCGCGGACTACACTGCGTTTGTCGAAGGCTGGGCGCTTTATGCCGAGAGCCTCGGATTCGAGCTTGGCTTATATCAGCAGCCGGCACAGCAATTCAGTCGTCTCAGTTCCGAGCTATTTCGTGCCGCGCGATTGGTCGTCGATGTCGGTCTGCATCGAAAGCACTGGTCACGCGATCAAGCGATCGGCTTTCTCATGGATACGGCGCTGACAAGCACTGAAAGCGGCGCCGCTTCGGAGGTGGACCGTTACATTGCGGTTCCTGCCCAGGCGCTGGGTTACAAAATCGGCCAGCTCAAGATCAGCGCCATTCGAGCGAAAGCCGAAAAAACCCTCGGAGCGAGATTCGATATCCGCAAATTTCACGACGAATTGCTTCGCGACGGCGCGCTGCCCTTGGATGTTCTCGAGATCAAAATGGATGTTTGGATTCAGGATAACACGCGCTGATCGGCACCCAGCGAGTGCCTCGATCCCACCCAAAACACTCCCAAAACAGTTTTGTTTTTGATCGATGCAATTATCGCCGCGGCGCGCTACAATATTTTCGATTTATGCGCGCCCCCACCCTGAGAGCCGACAACAATCAGCTTACGCTCCTCAAACGGCGCGTACTGCCGCCGCCGCTGCGCATGACCGGCAAAGAACGTCGCCGCATTAATCCCAATCGCGGCGTCATCAAGGTCGCTGAGCGTTACACCGATATGTTGTTTTCTCGCTTTGTCTATCCGCTCCTCGGAAGTTTATGGAACCCGTACTGCTGGGTTTTGGAGCAGCGCTTCAGCCTTGCAGAAACGACAGTTACTCCGTTGGGTTGGCCGAAAGATCTTGCGCCGCTCCGCGTGCTTCTAATCACGGATATTCATGGCGGGATTTTTCTAAAGCCGCAGACGCTGAGCGGCATCATCCGCGCTTTGATGCAGATGCAGCCCGATTTGGTCGTGATCGGCGGCGATTTGGTCAGCGGCCATGTCAGCGAAGCGCTCCCCTATTTCGACGCGTTGGCGCAATTGTCCGACGCTCCGCTCGGGGCATGGTTCTGCTTAGGCAATCACGATTACTTCGGCGGCGATCCCCTCGAACTCATTGAAAATCTCGCGGTCATCGGCATCAAGACGCTCAAGAACGAAAGCGCTTCGCTGCTCCACCACGGCAAAGGCTTCGTTCTTGGCGGCATTGATGACCGTATTATGGGAAAGCCCGACTGGCAGAGTTTGACTGCGCAGCAACGACCCCATTTGCTGATGGCGCATAACCCTGATTTTTTTTACGAGGCCGAACAGCGCGGCATACCTTTGATCGTCTCGGGGCATACGCACGGCGGCCAAATTCGCTTTCCCCGCGGCCACGCAATTATCCGCCAAAGCCGTTACTGTCTCGACGAAGGCGTCTACGCTTACGGCTCAACATTGCTCGTAGTCTCACGCGGGTTGGGCAGCGTCATGCTGCCCTTTCGCTGGGGTGCCGACCCGGAAGCGATCTTGGTCGAAATCGTCCCGCCGCGATAACATCACAGGGATGTTGTCATTTCGACTCAAGGGAGAAATCTTGCTCGCCTCGCTTGCCAAACGCGACCTACCGAGAGTTCAGATCTCTTACTTCCGTTCGAGAGGACAAACGGATGTTCGACTGGATTCAATTGCGCAGACCGGCAATCGCTGGCTACCTCATCTCTCATAAACCAAGCTCTTTTTGTGCTTGTCGTAAATAGCTTAAATCGAGGTATTTTTCCGGCGGCGGCAGTGCGCCTTTGATGATGCCGTCTTGCGCCTGCACTTCAATGTTGACCTTCAAGCCGCTCAGCGTCACGTCGCCGCTGACGGGATAGACTTTGTTTTTGGTATAGTACTCGATGCCGCGCACCGCATATTTCGATTGCAAGCCAAACTCTTTGGTGACAAATTCCGCCGCTTCCGTCGGGTGATCGAAAATCCAGCGCAATGCTTGGATATGGCTCTTGATGAAGTTGACCACCGCCGCGCGGTTCTTCTCGGCCCAGGACGGATTGATATTGATGTTGTTGAACTGATAGCTGGAAATCACTTCGGTAGTATCACCGAGGCGGTTGAATCCCTTGTCGATGGCAAAATCGGCAAATGGAATTCCCAACACCGCTCCCGCGATGGCATTGGTTTCCAGGGCACTCAATCGTGCCGGCGTGCCACCCGCAATGATCGACAGCGAAAAATCCCGCGGGTGCACCAATCCTTTGCTTTTCAGATAAGTAAGTAAGATTGACGTGGCGCCGCCGGTGAGACTCGCCACTCCCAGCCTCTGGCCCTTGAGGTCTTCTATTTTTTTTATGTTTTTGGCGCCGATCAGAAGATAAGGCGCCGAATTGCTCGATCCCGCCGCGACTTTCAAATTGCCATTGGTTCGTTCGTTCCAGATAATGATGCTGTCCGCGTTGATGTTGGCAAAGTGAAGCTCGCCGGCCACGAGCGCCTGAAGCTGGATGTCGGCGCGTCCGATATTGACGAGATCTACGTGGATGCCTTCCTTGGCGTAATACCCGTTTTTCTGGGCGATGAAGAAGGGCAGATAATTGAGATCCTTCGACACGTATCCAGCTTTGAGGGTTTGTGCTCCGAGATCGTTTGCGACAAGCGCCGCGCACGCACAACCTAGAAGGGCAATGAAAAATTTGCTCATGTTGCAATCCTCCGTCGGAAAAAAAGCTTCGAACGCTACGCGCAAGCATCGATCTTTTTTGTCTCAGGCTGGCTTGGGCGCACCGCGCAGAGCTGATGTGAACACTCCTGCGACGCACAATACAATAGCTGCGATAAAAGTGGTATTGAGCGCCGCCACGAAGCCGGCCGGATTTTCCGCCGTGAGCGCCGCCGCTTTGATTCCGGTGTGGAATTCAAACGCCAATGACATGCACAACCCGCCCAGCGCCACGCCGAAGACATTGCCGAAACCGAACGTGACATGATTCATAGCCGAGGCAAACCCGCGATGTTCCCTGGGCATCATGCTAATCATCGCCGTGGAATTCGCCGGATTGAAAATGCCGTTTGTCATGGCGCCGACGATGATCAGCGTAGCGGGAAGGAGCCAATGGGAGTCTGCTCGCAGCAGCCCGCCACTGGCGAGCGATACGATCATCAGCAGAACTCCGATGGTCGCGGGAATTCGCGGTCCGAAGCGATCAGTGAGATAGCCGCTCAGCGGTGCCAGCGCGACGGTCAAGACCGACGGCGCCATAAACAGTAACCCGACCTGAGTAGCGCTCAGACGCAGGACATCTTGCAAATAGAACGGCATCAGAAAACCCGTCAGTGAATAGCAGATCGAAACGATCAGCAAGCTCGCTACGCTGAAGCTGAAGCGGCGGATTCTAAAAAGTTTCAGATTGACGAATGGACTCTTCATCCGCGATTCATGCATGAGAAACATCACCGTGCATAGCGCGAGCGCGATCAGCATCCCGCTCTGCGCCACAGTGCCAACGATCTGATGCGTGCGCCGGTCGAAGAGAAATACCAACGTGGTGGTGATCGCGAACAGAAGCACCGCGCCGAGGTAATCGATGGAGCCAGCGTAACGTTGGGGAACGATTTTACGCCGCTTCATATTAATCAAGGCGAGCGCCATGCCGGCGAAACCGACGGGTGCCAGCAGAAAAAAGCTCCAGCGCCAACTGAAGTAATCAATCATCAAGCCGCCGATGCTCGGCCCAAGAATAAACCCTGTGTGATGAGCCGTGGTCATGTAGCCTTGCGCTCGGCCGGCGAGATCCTCGGTCACGGATTCGGAGGCCAGCGCCCGGCTCGAAGACTGCAGCATGGCGCCGCCGACGCCTTGAATGAAACGCGCCAGGATCAATTGCAGCACGGTTTGCGAAAGGCCGCAGAGGAGCGAGCTCGTCGCAAAAACGACAAATCCCAATGCGAACATTTTCTCGCGTCCCCACAAATCGGAGATCCTGCCGAAAACCACCGACAACCCGATGTTCGATAGTTGATAAGATAAAAGCGCCCAGGAGATGCCGAGCAAATCGGTTCCCAAGCTCTGCGCTACCGTTGGCATCGAGATCGCGACGATACGAGTTGCCGTGCCGGAGAAAAAGGTTCCGAGGAGCGCCGTGCCCAGCAGTAGATAATTGATCCGTGAGTCCACTTGGTTGCGATGCGCCGGGAATTTTTCGATTCATAGCGCTGAAGGCGCCGCGCGGCAAACAAAATAAGGTATTCGCAAACGCAAGGCGCCACTCGCTGCGCAATCGAACGATTGTCGAGAAGTTATGTTTGACACCAGCATTAAGGCTCGGCTACGTTCCATAAAACCGATGGACAGAGTTGCGTTGCCGCAAAAATTGTACTCAGTCAACTCAAAGCTCGAAGGAAACACAAATGATCAATACAATTAACCGGCTTGATTGGAGCTTTTTTCTGCTGAGCGTCGCTTTGTTGGGATTCGGCTGCCAGGCCGTAGAATATACCGGTCGGTCACAGGTTAACCTCGTTTCGGAGGGCGACGAAAAAAAATTGGGCGTAGAGGCATACGAAGACATTCTCAAGAAAACTCCTCTTTCCAAAAACCAGGCGTGGCAAGCGCAGCTGAAGCGAGTGGGCCAAAGGATTTCTGTCGCCGCAGCAAAACCTGACTACCAGTGGGAGTTCAATGTTTTGCAAGGTAAGGAAGTCAACGCGTTTTGCCTTCCCGGCGGGAAGGTCGCTTTTTGGGAAGGCATCATGCCTGTGACTCAAGACGATAATGGTATCGCAGTCGTCATGGGTCATGAAGTAGCTCATGCACTGGCGCGTCACGGCGCGGAGCGCATGAGCCAAAGCATGGGAGCGCAATTGATCGGGCAGGTTCTCAGCGCTGGCGTCGGTATGGTCAATCCAGGATACACCGAAGCTTTTTCCCAGGCCTACGGCCTGGGCGTAAATATGGCGGTGATTCTTCCTTGGGGCCGAGCGCAAGAATCTGAGGCGGACCACATCGGTCTGATTCTAATGGCGAAGGCCGGCTATGATCCGTCCGTAGCCGTGGGGTTTTGGGAGCGTATGTCGAAGCTTCAACAGGGAGGCAAACCGCCCGAGTTTTTGTCCACGCACCCGAGCGACGAGACGCGCATTGCGCAAATCAAACAGTGGGTTCCTGAAGCTATGACGTACTACAAAAAACAGTAATTCGTAGTACGGAAAATTGCCGACAAAATTTTTGATCATTTCAAGTCGATTTCCTTCAAAGTAGTAGTTTCTCCTTTGAGACACGCTCCTACCTTGACGATTTTGAATGGATTTCAGGCTACCTCGTTCTTGGTACGAGGCTTGCCATTCATATAATCGCCCACGCTGCACCATTTATCGTGCGCTATTCCTCGCTTGGCGGCAAAATAACCCTGTGGAGATATCATGGCTAATCGCACTCTGATTACGCTTCTAATTTTCCTGGCAGCTAACGGATATGCCTCAGCCCAAGATAAACCGACAGTTCAAGACGCTCAGAAAATTGCGGAAAAAGTAAAACAAAAGGCAGAGCGTTCTCAAAAAGCTGAAGGCAGCCAGAACTTGGTGAAAGATAAGGTTACTGTCAAAAAGGGCGAGGACGGTCAGCCAATCATCGAACAGCGCGGGGAAGCATCATACTATGGGCCGGGTTTCCACGGGAAGAAAACGGCAACTGGCGAAAATTTCGATCAAAACGAGCGAACTGCGGCTCATCCGGCGTTGCCGCTGGGAACCAAGGCAACGGTTACAAATCTCGAAAACGGAAAATCCGTCGACGTCAAAATCAACGATCGGGGTCCATACGTAAAGGGACGCGATATCGATCTTTCAAAAAGCGCAGCGAAAGAACTGGGTATGACTAAGGAGGGTGTGGCGCCCGTGAAAATCGAGGCCGAGGTTCGGCCTGAGAAAAACAAAGAGAAGAAGTAGCGAGTTCAGCGCAAATCCTCTTCTCAGACGGTGGCTGCCTTCATGTTCTTCACCTCATGAGAACAGTTCCAAAGAAGTAGCGCGGGCTCAGAGGACCGCCGCATCAAAGGTGTCAACCTCACCACTAAAAAGCTTCCGTCAACCGATCAAATATTACTCCGACCGCTCGGCAACTGATAGCCTGCACGCATCCGCGGAAGCGTTTTGAACGTGCCGAGCACGTTCAACTGAGCGCGCATCGATAAGCTCACCTCTACACTCAGTTTTGCTCATCCTGAACTTTGTCGAACGCTGCAGCGATTTGATCGCAAGGCGGTGCACCCTTTGCAACCGACCTGCTGTTGCTTAAGGCTCGTCTGTAATAATAAAAGGAGAATGCGCAGATTTCCGCGGAGCGTTCCTCTACGAAGAGCGACCGTGAACTAACCCGGATTGAGCATTCCGAGGTCAACGAAAATCCGAAGGAGGGATCGCAATGAAAAGCCTTTCTGCCGCTCTCTGGGCGTCGCTGCTTGCCATCGGACTCACGATTGCCGGGTGCTCATCACGGACCTCCGATGAAAGCGAAGCGGGATGGATTACCCTTCTTGACGGCTCGAATTCTAAGACCCTGGACAACTGGAACCGGATCGGCGATGCGAATTGGCGAGCGGAGGACAGTGCCATTGTGGCCGACAAAGGCAAGGGCGGTCATCTGGTGTCGAAGAACTCCTACAAGGACTTCCAGATCCAGGCGGAGTTCTGGGCTGACGCCACCACGAACAGCGGTATCTTTTTTCGGATTTCCGATCCTAAATCGATAGGGTCCAAGACCGGGTACGAGGCGAACATCTACGATGAACGCCCAGGATCCGAGTACGGCACCGGAGCCATTACCAATGTCGCCAAGGTGTCTCCGATGCCGAAAGCAGGGGGTAAGTGGAACATTTTTGAGATCACCGCCAGAGGCTCGCATCTGACGCTCGTTCTCAATGGCATCAAAACTGTCGATGTCCAGCACACCCAGTTCACGGAAGGTCCCATTTCGCTTCAGTTTGGCAACCGTGAAAAAGGAGCCCCTGGCGGGCCCATCAAATGGCGCAAGGTGCAGATCAGGACTTTGTAATTGGCACCATCCACAACGATATTGGCGATGACTGCCGGCTTTATGGGTCCGAGCCGCGCACGGAGAGCCGATTTCGTCTCAAGCTTGAACCACGTTTCGCACGGAGCCTAGCGGTTGAACCACTTGAACCAAGGAGCGAAGCTCCGCGTCGTTATTTACCGTCGTCGATGCTCACGACGATAATCGCGTTGGCGATCAGCCAGCCGTCGTCGCCCTTTTCGTTCAGCACCTGCAATCCCCCATGGACTACGTTTATATGCCCGCCGCCGTGGGGCAATGTATCCAGCACCGCCTGCTTATCTACGGCCTCGGGCTTGGGCACGCCGATCGTTACATCCACCTGCATATCGTCGGCCGTCTTGCCGATCAGCCGCGGGAATCCCAGGCTGCTGTGATGAATTGCATCGAACACCGCTCGCTTCGCGGCATTGGTGTAATCCAATCCGTGCACATCCACTCCCATGCCCATTTCCGTAACGCAACGTACCAAAGCCATATTTCATCTCCTCTGACAATTCAGTTGACCAACTGTGTCATGTAACCGAACTACGCATTAACAGCCCTTTGTCGTTCCGGCTAAGCCAGGATTTACTCTTTGGTAGGGCGACCGTGGTGAATAACAATGAACCGGTCTTGTTTCTGCCGCGAGCCATATCGCGCTTGCGTCGAGCCGTCAACATAGCGACAGGAGGATTGCACTTCGAGATGGGGGTTTCACCGCCTACTCAGGATACCGGTTTCTCCAGTAACGACTCTCCTGCAGTCGGCGCAACGAGGGTTCGTTCTGCTCATCTTGAGCTCGTCGAAGGATGGAACGATTTGAGTAGCCGGGATCCCGAGTAGCGGCCTTCTTAGGCGGCGTAGCGAGGAACCAAACAAATCAATCCCGAATATCCGGCAGAAACCATTCGGTCGGAATTATCTTCCTGACGGATTCACGTCTGCCTTTAGCGCCTCGAGACAATCGACCCCGTCCGGCAGCACGCGTTCCACGGCGCGGATCGAATAGTAGCTTGCACCGAGCCCGGGTGGATCGCCGCCTTCGCGCACCGTTTTTGCCGCCTCGATCAGCAAACGGCGAGCAGCAACGATCGCCCTGTCGGTGCTCCCGAGACGCTCGCGGCTTCGGTCGACGATCGGGCCCATGCTTTCCTGGATCGCGTGGTCCTGCGTCGTGATGCCTTCGATCCCGGTATAGGTCTCGGTTTTCTGCACCTGGCGATCGATCAGCCAATCGTTGTCTTTGTTGCGCAGCTTGCGGAAATCGGCCGTCAGTTCTCCGGGAGCGCTGCCAATGTGGCGTCCCAACTGTTCGCTGTCCGCTTCGCTCAGCGGTTGATCGGCAAACGTGTAGGTCCAGTTGTAGACCATGCAGTTCTCGTCAT
>Ga0207701_10007630_pt1 | contig 10751 bp, 12 predicted proteins | sample KBSSwiSSwithPhiX_FD_184294 | JGI IMG/M metagenome (GOLD analysis project Ga0207701, IMG submission 184294) | Switchgrass rhizosphere bulk soil microbial communities from Kellogg Biological Station, Michigan, USA, with PhiX - S5 (SPAdes) (version 2) | ecosystem: Environmental > Terrestrial >...
CGGCAGCATCGTACCATCCCCACGCCACCGTCTTCGGAGTGGGCAGAAGCTGGTGGGACCGTCCGACTCGGGGACTGCTCCAATCCAGCGCACTCACCGCTGGAGAGCCCCCGCCTCCAACCGAGGAAACAGAAGACGGGGCGCGACACCCGAGTGTCATCGCCCCGCCGAAAATCAAAGTCGCGACCGCGCGTCCATTCGTCATTCGTATCTCCTCAGTCGACGTTCACCTGCCGCCCGAGGAAGATACGACGCATTCGGTCAATTGTTGATTCCTTCCCGTCCTTTCGAGCGCCGGCGTCCGTACACGGCGACGCCAAGAAGTCCGGTCGCCATGAGGACGAAGCTCGCCGGTTCTGGCGTCGAGGTTACCTCGGCCGCGACGAAAGCCTGGTTCAATTGGACAGGAGCAAGAACGAGATCGGCGGAGCCGGCAGCCGCGGCCGGCGCGGCAGCCGATCCCCCCTGCGAGTCGTCCTGATTCTTCGCGTGGTCGCCGTCACGGCCATGTTGCCAATCGCCGTTCTTCGAATGGTCGTCAGCGCGGCCATTTTGCCAATTCTCTCGATCGTTTGGATGATCGAGGAGTGCGTCGTCCGCCGAGCGATATTTGCCCGCAGGGGAACGACTATCGAGGAACAACCCTGTGCTTCCGGATGATGCACCGCCGGCCGCTGTCTTGTCGCACAGGGGGTTCCCGAGAACGGCGTTGGTGAACACCGCATCGGTCGAACACGTCAGCACGCTGCCGCCCGGTTTGACGAAATTGAGCTCGGGCCCCCGCGGGATGAAATTCTGCGCGCGCGCGTCAGCGAACGCGACGGCGGACATCACCGCGACTATCGCGGCGGCGGAACGTGTACTCATGCGTCTCCCGGTTGCAAGAATCCAAAACACATCGTGCAAGAATCGGACGCGACAGCACTTTTGTCGTCGACGATTCGAGAGAATCGACCATCTTCGTAAACCGTTCGGCCTAGAGAGCTACGAATCGCCGTTCGTTTCCGCCTTCGTTCCGTTGAGCTTGTTGCGCAGCGTGCGGACGCTGATGCCGAGCAGGTCGGAGGCCTTCGTGCGATTGCCGTTCGCGACCTCGAGCGCCCGCTCAATCAACTTCGCCTCCGCATCTCCGACGTTGAGCGACGTCAACACGACTGCTCCGTCGGGAACGGTCATCGTCGCCGTATCGGCCGGAGCTTCCGCCTGAGCAACACCCGCCGCGATCAACTGCGCGGAGCTGATGCGCGCTGGCGTCGGCCCACTCCACGCCCCGCTCAATCCGAACCGCTGACCATCGAACGCGTGCTCGGGGATCGACAGCTCGCCGGTGAGAATGACCGCGCGCTCCACGGCGTGTTGCAACTCTCGAACGTTGCCGGGCCAATCGTACGCCTGCAACAGCTCGAGCGCCAGAGGCGCGATGCCGTTGATCTCTTTGCCGATCTCTTGGGCATACTGCGTCGCGAACCGATACGCGAGCAGCGGAATGTCTTCCTTGCGTTCGCGCAGCGGAGGAAGGCGAACCGGAATGACGCTCAGTCTATAGTAGAGGTCCTGCCGAAAATGGCCCGCCGCGGAAAAAGTGGCGAGATCGCGGTTCGTCGTCGCAACGATGCGCACGTCGACCTTGATTGCGCTCGATCCGCCGACGCGCTCGAACTCCTGCTCCTGCAACACGCGGAGCAACTTCGCCTGCAGATCGAGTCGCATCTCCGAGATTTCGTCGAGGAGCAAGGTGCCGCCGTGCGCACGTTCGAATGCGCCCTCGACACGCTTGATCGCGCCGGTGAACGCGCCCTTCTCGTGGCCGAACAACGCACTTTCGACGAGCCCCTCCGGCAGCGCGGCGCAATTCAATTTGATGAAAGGCCCGTCGCGTCGATCGCTCTGCGCGTGGATGCTTCGCGCGAAGAGCTCCTTACCGGTTCCCGATTCTCCTTCGAGCAACACCGTCGCACGCGTCGGCGCCGCCGTCGCGATCGTCTGCAACACTCGGCGAATCGCGGCGCTGTCGCCGATGATCTGTCGTTCATTCCGAAACTCCATCACCTCGCGCCGGAGCCGCTCATTCTCCTTGCGCAGGCGTACGACCTCGAGCGCCTGTTTGACCGCGAGCTCCAACTGCTCGGGGCGAACGGGTTTGGTGATGTAGTCGATGGCGCCCGCTTTGATCGCCGCGACCGCGTGCTCGATGCTCCCATAACCCGTGAGCATGATGAGAGGCGTTTCGTACCCCTCCTGCCTGAGCAACGCGAGGAATTCGAGGCCCGTGAGCCCCGGCATCCGATAATCTGAAATGATCAGCTCTACTGTCCCGGGCTGCAGCGCCTGAAGGGCCTGCGGAACATTGTGCGCCGATATAGTCTCGTGCCCCGCCCGTTCCAGCGTATCCTGGAGGATCAGCCCGATTGCTGGTTCGTCATCGAGGCAGAGAATCGTTGCCATAGCATGATTTAGGACTGGTGCTCAAGCTACGGCACCGTGCGGACGATACTCGGAACAGACGCGTGGCTCCCGTAGGAGGCAACTTTTGCCGGGCAATGCGTTCCTACCTCCCGCTTCATTACTCATGCGGATCACCAACAGCATCATCTCGCGCGCGCAGATCGCAGCGATCGCCAATTCGATGGCGAATCTCGACCGGGCGCAGACGCGGGTGACCACGGGGAAAAAGCTGCTCGCCGCCTCGGACGATCCGACTGCGGCGATGCAGATCATGACGTCCGACACGTCGCTGCGCGCGCTCGATCAGTACCGCACGAACGTGGCGCGCGCGACGAGCCGCATCGGCCTCGAGGACAGCGTCCTCCAGCAGATCGGCGATTTGCTCACACGCGCTAAGGAGCTCGGCGCGCAGCAGATCGGGTCCACCGCCGATCAGTCCACGCGCGCCGTCGCGAACTCCGAATTGCAACAGGTCTTTCGAGAGATCGTCCAGCTGGGCAATACCAAGTTCGGCAACGAGTACATGTTCGGCGGCGATCAGTCGCAGACCGTGCCGTTCACGTGGACGGGTTCCGGAGCGACGCTCGACTACACGACGACGAATCCGGCCGGCACACGCAGCATCGAGATCAACGACGGGCAGACGATGGCTGTCGCGATGGATGGATCGCAGCTGTTGCTCGACACCGGCATCCTCGACGCCGTTCGCGCGCTGTCCCGCGCGCTCGACCCGGCATCGACGACCTACGGCACTGCGGGCATCGGCAGTGCCATGAACGACATCGACACCGCGTTCGACGCGGTGCAGACCCTCGTCGGCGATGTCGGGGCGAAGGGAAAGCAACTCGACACGACACAGACCAACCTCGACGCGTTCAAGGCAAATCTCCAGACGTTCAAGTCCGATCTCTCGGAGGTCGACATTGAACAAGCAGTGACAGAGCTCACGCAGCGGCAGGTTGCCTATCAGGCCGCGATGCTCGCGACGTCGAAGGTGATGGGTCTCACTCTCACAGATTATCTGAGATGACGCAACTGAAGTTGGTCGACGCAGAGCCAGAAATTCTCAAAGTACACTCCGACTTGCTGGGCGATCTTCAAATTCTTTCGCGCGATGCGTTGCACTTCGAGCAGGGAATTCTCGGATTTCCAGAATGCCGACGATTCGCGCTCGTGCGCGCCGAGCACGACAGCTTGTTCTGGTTGCAGTCGATCGAGTACAGCACGCTCGTGTTTTTGCTCGTCGATCCGTTCGCAGTCGTCAACGGTTATGCGATCGACGTCGCGCCATCACAACTTGCTGATCTTGGCGCGTATCGTCCCGCCGACATCGGCCTGTTGTCGGTCGTGACGCTGCCGTCGGTGCCCGGGGAACAGCCGACCGCAAACCTGCAGGGTCCGATCGCGATCAACTTCGCGACTCGCAATGCGAAGCAGCTCGTGATGAGCGAGACGGATTTTGGTGTTCGGGTTCCGGTCGATCTGAAGGAGCTGACTTCCAAATAGGCGATCGCGACGCCGTACACACCCGCCTCTAGGGACGGAGGCAGGGCCGGACTTGATCACGGACCAACACGGTCACTCACAGGCGAACACGGAGACATCATGGTTCATATGGTGTCTCCGTGTTCGTTCGTGCTGTGACCGTGTTGGTCCGTGCTCCGGAAAGTGCTCAATCTTGTAATCGGCATCACAATCCCGTTGTAGGACAGTCGCGTGCTACACGGAATCCGTGTTTGAAGCGTCACGACTCAAGTCGGACCCAGCACCGCCGATAATCTCCAACAGCGGCGCCCACACGCTGGTCGCCAACCTGGAGCACGGACGCTCCACTTTACTGTTCACGGAGGAACACAGAAATGCGTATCAACACCAACGTTAGCGCGATTCAGGCCTACACGAACCTCGGCCGCGTTAATAGTGCGCTTCAGACCTCGATGGCCAAGTTGTCCTCGGGTCTTCGTATCACGAAGGCGGCGGACGATGCGGCTGGTCTTGGCATTGCGAACACGCTGCGCGCCAACAACCGCGCGCTGGCCCAGGCGGCGAAGAACGGCGAGCAGGCCTCGGCGCTGCTGAACGTTGCTGAAGGTGGTGCGTCCGCGATCGAAGGCATTCTCGAGCGTATGAAGGAATTGGCCGCGCAGGCCGCGTCGTCGAACTCCGGCGATCGCAACCAGCTGCAGGCCGAGTTCGACACGCTTCGCACGGAAATCACGCGTATCACGAACACGAACGACTATCAGGGCAACAAGCTGATCAACGGCTCGATGGGCAACACGTTGGACGGGGCCTCGACGATCGCGACGGGTGTGCAGGCGAGCACGATCAAGATCAGCGGCGCGCAGGCCGGTACGTACACGATCGCGCACGACGATACGGCTGAGACGCTCAGCTTGACGGATGCCGACGGCAACGTCGAAGTCGTCGACGTGAGCGGCGTGACCGGTGTGCACCAGGTGAGCTTCTCGCGCTTCGGCGTCTCGTTCACGACGGCGTCGACGTTCGATTCGACCGACGCTACGACGGGCCCGGATAGCGAAACCGTGGTCGTGGCAGCAGGTACGACGGGTGCGGACTTCCTCGTCAGCGCGTCGGCGGGTGAATACGACGATCAGGACTTGGTGTCCCTCGCGAACTCGATCGACCTGACCGTTGGCTCGACGGGCCTCGACATCGCGTCGGAAGACATCAGCACGCAGACCGGCGCCCAGACGGCGCTCGGAGCTCTGGATGCGGCGATCGTGCACGTCAACGACGCACTGGGTTCGATTGGTGCGGCGCAGAGCCGAATTGGCTTCGCGCTCGACAACACGAAGACGGCAATCGCCAACTTCGCGGCCGCTGAGTCCACGATCCGCGACGTCGACATGGCCGAGGAAATGACGAACTTCTCGAAGGGTCAGATCCTGGCGCAGGCGGGCACGGCGATGCTCGCGCAGGCGAACCAGTCGGCGCAGAATGTTCTCCGCCTTTTTCAGTAGGCGGTCGAAGGGCAGCTGAATCAGTGATTCCCGAGGGCGCGAGGGATTTCCCTCCGCCCTCGGGAATCTCCGCGTTGAGCCGATACTCAATAGGAAGCCGGTTTAGAACCGAGGTTTTCGATGGCGAGCACCGCGTCAGTTAGCGGATTGTCGAGCGGCATCCAGTGGCAGGACATGATCGAGCAGATCATGACCTTGGAGCAGTCACGCCAGCTGGATCCGCTCACCGCGCTGCAGACGAAGAATCAAGCTCGCATGTCGGCGTGGCAGAGCTACGCCGATGTCGTCTCGAAGGTGCGGGACGCCGCGCAGGTGCTTCAGAAAGCCACCGCATTCAACTCGTTCACCGCGACCGCCGCGTCGAGCCCCACCACGGGGCTCGCGATCGTGTCGGCGACGGCATCTTCCGGTGCGGTGCCGGCGACATACAAAGTCGAAGTGCAGGATCTCGCGCGTTCGGAGAAACTCGGATCATCGCCCGTCGCTGACGTCACGGCGGCCCTGGGATATTCGGGTGAAGTCATCGTTGGTGGCCGCACGCTGACCGTCACGGCGACCGACACGCTCGCGAGCATCCGCGACAAGATCAACGCGCTCAACTCGGGCACGAGTGCGTCGCGCGTCAGTGCGTCGATCCTGACTGTCTCGTCGGGCGTGAACCGCCTCGTGCTCACGAGCGACGTCGGCGGCTCTGCCGGCATCGAGCTTGTCGAGAACGGCGGCACGAATGTGTTGTCGTCCCTTGGCCTCGTGAGCGCGTCGCTCGTCGACAACACCATCAGCGGCGACGCGCGCAGCTACGGCTTCACGTCGACCTCGAGCTCGATCGGCCAGTCGCTCGGCGTCACGATGCCTGCGGCCGGCGCGTTCAAGGTGAACGGCAATCGCGTCGACATCGATCTCAGTCAGGACTCACTCACGACGATCGCGTCGAAGATCAATGCGGCGGCCGGTGCGAACACGGCGAGCGTCGTGACCGAGGTCGTGAACGGCCGCTCGGTGTCGCGACTCATCGTCGATGGCACCGTCACAGTGAACACGGATGACGGCGCGGCGCTCGAGACAGTGAGTCAGCAGAACCTTCAGCAGCTTGGCTTCCTGCGTAATGCGCGCGAGGTCACCCAGCAACTCGTGACGCCGAGTGATGCGAAGGTCGTGATTGATGGCATTACGATCATCCGCAGCTCGAACACCATCTCCGATGCGCTCGCGGGCGTGACGCTCAACGTGCAGCAGGCGGAGCTCGGTACCGCGGTCGATCTCACCGTTGCGCGCGACAGCGCCGCGACGGTCCAGGCGGTGAAGGACTTCGTGTCGGCCTACAACACGGCGTCTGCGTTCGTCACGACCAACACATCCGAGAAAGGCCCGCTGGCGTTCGACACCGCGATTCGCGGCACGTTGCGGCAGCTGCGCTCCGTGATGTTCGATCCGATTGTCGGTCTCCAGAACACGACATACACGACGCCGACGCAGATCGGCCTCTCGCTCGACAAGACGGGCAAGATGCAGCTCGACGAGTCGATCCTCAAAGCGGCGCTCGCCGACAGTCCGTCTGAAGTCAAAGCGTTCTTCGCGACGGCCGGTTCGTCGACGTCGTCGTTCGTCGAGTTCATGAGCGGCAGCACGAAGACGCAACCTGGCACGTACGCAGTGGACGTCACGCAAGTGGCTACGCAGCCGGTTGCGTTGAGCACCGCCCTTGCCGGCATGTACGGCAGCGCCGCGGTTGCCGACACGATGAAGGTGTACGACGGTGCGTCCGGCAAAACGGCGACGATCACACTCGCCGACACAGACACAGTGTCGACGATCGCGTCGAAGTTGAACGTCGCGTTCGGCACGAGCGGCGTGGGCGCGACGGCGAGCGTCACCGGCGGCAACGAGCTTCAGCTCATGGGCAGCGCCTACGGCGCGAAAGCCAAGCTGACGATCACGTTCGAGTTGGGCGGCATCGCGGCGGCGCAGCAGCTGGGCTTCAACACCACGGCGTATGAAGGCGTGAACGTGGCGGGCACAATCAATGGGATGGCCGCCACTGGCTCCGGCCGTGTCCTCGTCGCCAAGGCGCCGGCGTTGGGAACGAACGCCGCTGAGGGGCTGAATGTGCTCTATACGGGCACGAGCCCGGGCACGGCGGACGTTACGTACACGCTCGGTTTGGGCGGCATGATGTTCAATCGCGCCGCGCCGATGGTGCAGGACGGCGACGGTCTGATCTCGGCGAAAGAAGACGCGATTCAGACGGCGATCGACAACGCGACGCGACGCGCGGACGCGGCACAGAGACGTCTCGACAAGATGCGCGAGACGCTGGTGAAGCGATTCACGGCGATGGAAACCGCGCTCTCGAGGCTGCAGGCTCAGAGCTCGGCGCTCGTGAATCAGCTCAACGCGCTTCAGTCACAGTCGAAGTAGGCCGATAGTAGGAGTATGAGTTACGCATCCCAAGCGTCCGCCTATCGCGAGCGCGAAGTGCTTACCGCCTCTCCCGCGCGCCTGGTCGTGCTCGTGTTCCAGCATGCTCATTCGCATTTGCTGAGAGCCCGCCATGCGGTGCAGGCAAACAACGTCCAAGAACGGGTGGCCGCCGTGGGCAAGGCGCGCGACGCCGTCATGGAGTTGATGGCGACGCTCAACATGGAAGACGGCGGCCAGATCGCGCAGAATCTGCGCTCATTGTACGCTTTCATCCTGACGGAGTTGTCAGACGTTGCGCGCCGCCCAGACGGCGCGCGCCTCGAGGCGATCATCCGTATCGTGTCCGACCTGCACGACGCATTCGCGGCGGTCGCGATGGATTCGGCGCGGATTCCGGCGGCGTAACATGGCTCCGGCTCTGTCCCGTTCGAGCGCCATTGCGCGTCATGCCGCCGTCGCCAAGCAGTTGCTCCATGAATTGGAGCAGCATGCGGGTACGGCGATCGACGCGATCGGCCGCGAGGACGGGTCCGAGTTTCTGGCCGCGGTGAACGAGCGGGATCGCATTCTCGCGCAGCTCGACCAGGTGGTCGACGCGTTGTCGCGGGCGCGTCCCGCCCGCGGTTCGAGCGGCGAAGATCCCGAGATCACGATGCTGTTCAAAGAGATGGCCGCCGCCACGGCGGCGGCACTGGCATCACACGATCAGTTGACGAGCTTCACGCGCGCCGAACGAGATCGCCTCGCGATCGCGATACGGCGCACCAATACGACCGACGTAGTAGCGCATCAGTACTCCGCCGTGGCCAACGCCGGCCGCCCGAGGACTCTGTCCGTAACGGGTTGACCGATGATGACTGAGCAGAACTTCGATTCTTCGTCGCCTGTCGGGGGCTCACTTCGGTCGTCGGCCATGGGGCCAGATACGACGATTCCTCGTCAGTACGAGCGGCTGTTGGGCAAGCTGACCAGCGCTGAGCATGAGCTCGAGGCTGGACAGGGCGGCCGGAGTACGCATCTCGAAGAGGCTTCGGGCATCGTATTCGCCCTGCTCTATGCTCTGGACTTCAAGAAGGGCGGGGAGCTGGTGCCACGTTTGGCCGCACTGTACGGCTATATCGGGAACGAGCTTCTAAGCGTCGGTCGCACAGGGGATCGCGAGCAGTTGGCACATCTTCGCGACATGATTACAACACTAAGGCAGTCTTGGTTCGATTCTGACGCAGCCTAGCGTTGGTCCGGAATCGCATCGAGCTTCGGCTGAGCGTTGCCCGGGGGGCCACCGGCCGAACGACGGGACTTTCGCAAACTGCGCTCAAGTTCTCGAAATGCGTCCCGATACTCCGATGGGGAGGAATCAAATGAATATCTATCCGAAGCACACCGGGCCCATCGGCCAGGACGCCATTCGCACATCGCCGCTCGCGGACTCCGCGCCAAGCGATGCCACCCGCGCCGTCACGCCAGTCCCATCCTCGACCGACCGTTCGGACAAGGTTTCGATCTCGGATGCTGGACGTGCACTCGCCGCGCGCGACGGTGGTCCGGTGTCGGCCGGGCTCGATCCCGCTCGCGCGGAGCGCATTCGCGAGCGCGTGCTCAACGGAGCGTACGACACGCTCGAAGTCGTCGACGCGGTGGCGCGTCGCCTTCTCGCCAGCGGCGACCTCTAGGTCCCGCTTTTTCACACCACCGGATCTCGTTTCAATGAAGTTTCTCGTCGTCGACGATTCGATCACAATGCGTCGAATCATCATCAACGCGCTCCAGCGCATCGGCTACAGCGATGCGATCGAAGCGAGTGATGGAAAAGAGGCGCTCGACAAGTTCGACAGCTCCATCGGTTTCGTCATCACCGACTGGAACATGCCGGCTATGAGCGGGCTCGAGTTCGCGCGCGCCGTGCGCGCCACCCCGGCCGGACAGTCTGTGCCGATCCTGATGGTCACGACCCGCGGCGCGCGTGAGGACATCGTCTCCGCCGTCGAAGCGGGTGTGAACAACTACATCCTGAAACCCTTTACGCCTTCCGTGCTCAAAGAGAAGATCGACCGTCTTCTCGCCAGCATCAGCGCGGCGGCATAAGGAAACTCTCATGAGACCCGCGGAAGAGCTGCTCTATGACTCCGAGGCGTCGTTTCGTCTCGTCGACCACGCGATTCAAGAGCTGAGCGCCTCCGGCGCCGAGCTCGATCGTGAGGCGACCGGCTTCCTCGCGCATGTGATGGCACAGCCCGGCGGATTCGCCGAGCTCTCCCGCACGCTCCTCCGCGCGTACGCCGAGACGGCCGGCATCGTCGGACGCTTCCGCGAGACGGCTGGAATGTTGGACTCGACGGGAATCGACAAGCTGAAGGAGATGCACGGCCACCTTCGCGAAATCTCCTCGGCCACAGAAGTCGCGACGCACGGCATTCTCGACGGACTGACGCGCGCCGTGTCGCTCGTCGAGAAGCTCGACGAAGGAGAAACCCTCTCCGACGCCGAGCGCCACAAGATGGTGTCGTCGCTTCGCGAAGAGCTCGGCGGCGTCGTCAATCACCTCCAGTTCCAGGACATCACCGCGCAGCAGCTCAAGCACATCGAGGTGCAGCTCGCCGACATGAACCGTCGCATCACGCAGGTGGTGAAGATCTTCGCGCCGCCGGCCGTGACGTTCGCCAAAGAATCCGATTCCTCCGGCATCCCTGGGTACGAGATCAACCTCGCGCCGAATCCGGAAGCCGGCCAAGCGGTCGCCGACGAAATCTTCGCCATCAAAGCGGCCCGCAAGTCGGCGTAGTCCATCGAGCCGACAGCGCCGATGATGGGTCAGCCCAGTCCCGCTGCCGCCTACGAGTTGGAAGACATCGCTCGACGGCTCGGCGAGCTTGTCGCGGGAGATACCCGCGCGCTCGCCCT
>Ga0207701_10007632_pt1 | contig 10749 bp, 6 predicted proteins | sample KBSSwiSSwithPhiX_FD_184294 | JGI IMG/M metagenome (GOLD analysis project Ga0207701, IMG submission 184294) | Switchgrass rhizosphere bulk soil microbial communities from Kellogg Biological Station, Michigan, USA, with PhiX - S5 (SPAdes) (version 2) | ecosystem: Environmental > Terrestrial > Soil...
CGTCCGTCGCTCGTCGGCCTGGTCGGCGGCGACGCCGCCGGCGAGACGCTGCGCGAACAGGTGAAAGCGGCCGGCATTCGCGTCAACGGGCTGGTCGAGGATCGATCGCGGCCGACCACCGAAAAAGTGCGCGTCGTGACCGAACGCAATCAGCAGGTGGCGCGCATCGATCGCGAGACCGACAGCGACGCGCGCGGCGACGTCCGCGAGACCCTGCTCGGGCGTGTGAAGTCGCTGGCGCGCGGCACGAAGGCCCTGCTGGTATCCGACTACCTCAAGGGCACCGTGTCCGCGACGCTCATGAAGGCGCTGGTCGCGATCAGCCGGGGCCCGGGCGCCGCCGCGGCTGACACACCACCGAAGATTCCGCTGATCGTCGACCCCAAGGTTCCCCACCTCGATTGCTACGCCGGCGCGACCCTGGTCACGCCCAATCACCACGAAGCCGAAGCCGCTACCCACCGGTTGATTCGATCCGACGACGAGGCGCGAGCCGCCGCCCGCGATCTTCGGCAGCGTCTGCGCTGTGACGCGGCGCTGATTACCCGCGGCGAATACGGGATGTGGCTCGTGTCGCGGGAGGTGGAAGGGTCGATCCCGGCGGTGGCACGCGAAGTCGCCGATGTCACCGGCGCCGGCGACACCGTGGTCGCGACGCTCGCGCTCGCGCTCGCGGCCGGCGCGACGCTAGCCGAAGCGGCTATTCTCGCCAACCACGCCGCCGGCATCGTCGTCGGCAAGTTCGGGCCGGCGACGCTCACGCAGGACGAGTTGCGCGCGAGCGTGCGCGCGGGTCTGCCGGCGATTACCTGATCGCCTGCCCAACGGGCTCATTGTTTCAGCGGCGCCAGCCGCCGCAGCTCGTCGAAGAAGTTGAAGACGAATACGACCGTGTCGTGGACAGCGGTCTCCTGATTCCGGATGCCGACGACCGCCAGACGCTTTCCGTCGGGATGGATATCGTAGGGGTATGGGAGGCCGACACCTCGAACGGTCCCCGGCGACCACGGCTGCGGCGCATTCGGACGGAAGGAATCGCCGACGACGTCGTAGGACGCTGACATCACCTTGCCATTCTTGTAGAACAGCAGTTCGCGCGTGGTCTTCGACCAGCGAGGAAAACCGCCGCCGCCGAAGGAGAGACGCCATTTGCCGGCGCGCGCGGGGAACGGGCGGACGTACACGTCGAGGGGGCCGCCCCCGGATTCATTCGAGACGTACGCGATCCATCGGCCGTCGGGCGAGAAGGCGGGCAGCACCTTGATGTCCGGTGTGCTCAGAAAGACCGTCGGCTTGCCAGGCGTCCATCCCCGAACCGCGTCGCCGTCCATCGGCAGCAGCATGAAATCCCATTGCGTCGCACTGCGTGATTCCATGAAGACCAGGAACCTGCCGCTTGGATGCCACGACGTTCCGACTTGGTTTTGGCTGCTCTCGGTGAGGCGTGTGACCTCGCCGGTGCCATCGGCGTTCACCCAATACAAGTTGGTGACGCCGGGTTGGGCGCGATCGGACGAGAAGACGATGCGCCGGCCGTCGGGTGTCCAGACCGGCTGTCGATCCTGGCCCGTCTCGAAGGTCAGTTGCGTCAGCGTGTCACGAGTCCAGTCGTACACCCAGATGTTGCGCCGCTTGCCCTCAGAGATGTCGAGTGCCAGTTTCTGGCCGTCCGGCGAGAACGACGGACTCGTCCAGTCGGCTTTCGCCGCCCGGAGGACGGATGTCTGTCCGTCGCGGGTCATCCAGTCAATCGGGCTCGCCGTCGCCGCAGCCACGCCAGGCACATAGACGAGTGTGCCGTCCCCCGACACGGCCACCTGCGCGCCGCCGCTGACCGGATTCGTGAGGACGCCTTCGACCACCGGCACGGCCTGACCCGTCGTCTCGAGGCGATTGAGATCGAACGGCGCGGCGAAGAGTGTGCTTTGTTGCATGTAGATCACGTGCCCGGTCGGCACGTAACGGCCGTAATAGGCGCCGCGAGCGACGAGTTTGGAGGGTCCGCCCGAGAGCGGAGCCGCCAGGACGTTGACGTCGTCTCTGTTCGAGCTCGCGTTCGGTTGCTCGGTGTACAGCACGCCTTTGCCGCCTGGCAGCGCCTGTGGCCACCGATGCGTCACCGGCAATCCTTGCCCCGGTTCGGTGAAGACAGCCGGCGTCCCGCCGGCGGCCGACACGCGCATCAGCGTGGTCAGCGGCTGCGTAGAGTTGCCGGCGGGACTCGGCGTGAAGATGATCGTGTTGTCGTCGGCCCATGTGCCGCCGCGGCCGGCTGGTGCGTCGCAGAGCGTGACCGCGGCGCCTCCGGTCACCGCGATTTTTTTCAGCTTGCCGCCGGCGAAGAACGCGATCCATTGGCCATCGGGAGCGAAGAACGGGTTGGCCGCGCCTTCGGTGCCGGCGAGGACCGCGGCCTGCAGCTGATCGAGCTTGCGGACGAACAGCCGCGTCTGGTTCGCCTGCTGCCCGACAAATACCAGCGTCGCTCCGTCAGGCGAGAGAATCGCCGCGGCGCCGAGGTCCGTCGGCAGAGTCGCGTCAGCACCGATGTTGGCCAGCAGCCGTCGCGGTTGTGGAACAGTTGCCGCACGCCACGGCGCCCACACGAGCAGCGCGGCAATCAGCGCGACGACAGATACGGCCGTGAGCGTCCAGGGCAGGACGCGAGCGGTTGACGACCGGGTCGCGGCGGGCGAGATGACTGTGGATGTCGCCGCCACGTCCGCGGTGCCGGCCTGGATTCTCGCGATCTCGACGCGCGCTTCGCCGATGTCACGCAACCGCATCTTGACGTCGCGCTCGAGACATCGTGTGAGTAGCCGTCTCAGGCCTAGCGGCGTCGCGGCCGGCAACGCCTCGAGCGACGGCGTGTCTTTCAGGACCGACGCCAGCGTGTCCGAGATGTCTTCGCCTTTGAAGGCACGCTCGCCGGTGAGCATTTCGTAAAGCACGACACCGAAGGCCCAGATGTCGGCACGCTTGTCGACGGCTTTGCCCTTGGCCTGCTCGGGGGCCATGTAGGCCGCCGTGCCGAGAATCACGCCGAGCTGTGTGGCATGCGCGGTGAGCGTCGGAGAATTCATCGCCTCGCCGCTCATGCCCGACGACGGATCGAGTGCCTTGGCGAGGCCGAAGTCCAGCACCTTCACGGTGCCGTCGGCGCGAATCTTGACGTTCGCCGGTTTCAGGTCGCGATGAACGATGCCGTGCTCGTGCGCGGTTTCGAGGGCGTCCGCGATCTGCCGCGCGATTGGCAGCGCTTCGTCGAGCGGGATCGGCCCGCGCGCAATCCGTTGCGACAGATCGACGCCGTCGACGAGCTCCAGGATGAGCGCGGGGCCGCCGGCGCCGACGGTCTCCAGTCCATAGATCTGCGCGATGTGCGGGTGGTTGAGCGCCGCCAGCATTTTGGCTTCGCGCTCGAACCGCGCCAGCCGCTCGACGTCGCTCGCGAAGGCCTGCGACAGGATCTTGATCGCGACGTCACGATCCAGCTTGGTGTCGCGCGCCCGATACACCTCGCCCATGCCGCCGGCGCCGAGGGCGGCGACGATCTCATACGAGCCGAGGCGGGTGCCTGGTGAGATGGACATGACGGTCAAGCGAACGGGCGCCATTGTACTGGCCCGGCGACGACACACGCCGTGCCGCGGCCGGGCGTAGTAGTATTACTTGTAGGAGTATTACCGTGCGGATTACGACCAAGGGCCAGGTGACCATCCCGCTCGATATTCGCCAGCGATTGGGACTGCTGCCGCACAGCGAAGTGGAATTCGACGTCGTCGGCGACAGCGTGCGGATCCGGAAGAAGAAGGGCACCAAGACTCGCGGCCAGCGCCTGCTCGAGCATCTGCGCAAGGGTCATGGGCCCATGCCCGGCATGACCACCGACGAGTTGATGGCGCTGACGCGGGGCGAGGATTGAACGCGTCGGTCACGTTGGTCGACACCAACGTGCTCTTCGACTATCTGACGGAAGACAGTCAGTGGTTCGACTGGTCGTCGGCGATGCTGGAACAGGCCAGCAACACCGGGACCGTCGCCATCAACCAAGTCGTCTATGCTGAGGTGTCGATTCGCTACTCGACGGTCGAACAGTTGAACGACGATCTGTCCGCCGACTACTTCGCACGCCTCTCGATACCTTGGGAAGCCGCTTTTCTCGCCGGCAGAGCCTTCGACCGATACAAGCGCCAGGGCGGCACGCGGCGGTTGCCGCTGCCGGACTTCTTCATCGGCGCGCACGCGGCGGTGACCGGCATGACGCTGCTGACGCGCGACGCGCGGCGCTACCGCGCCTATTTCCCAAAGCTGAAGATCGTCGCGCCCTGAACATCGCCTGCGCGGTGCGAAGATGCCTTCACGAACCTCGCAGCACTACTTGCGAACGAACCTGAACTCGCCTGAGGGCGTGGTCTGCTTCAGTTCGGTCGCCCGTCCGTCCGCAACACTGAACTCGTACACCACATCGGGGAATTCCTTGATCCGGAAGCGGTGCGGCCGCCAGGCAATGAGATCCTGAAACGTGCCGTCCGCGTTCCTGATCGCGAGCGTGTTATCGGGTCTGAGGACGACGTCGAACTTGCCGCCGCTCGGCGTTTCGTAGTTGCCGAGATATTGGCGCAGCGTCGTGACGCTGGTGAGCGCCGCCGGCACGCGCCGGGTGAAGACGACCGCCGCTTCGTCGAGCGACATCTCGGCGCGGTCGATTTCGCCCTGGTAATTCGTCAGGAAGTTGACCGACCACTTCCCGTCCTCCTCGTCGTCTGGCGTGTCGAAGCGATCGTAATGAAAGTGGTTGAGCGGCATCCGGATTTTGTGGAAGTCGAAGGTCAGCGCCGGGTTGCCTTTCGAGACGGTCAACACCCCGTAGGCGGGATGCTCGAACTCGCCGACGTAGTCGTCGATGGCGTGTGACGGCTTGGTCCCGGCGACGCGCCCGGCGCCCGCTTTGGTGCGGGCCTGCGTGCCCGCCGCCTTGTTCTTCAGCCGGATCGTGTTCTGGCGCTCGGACCACGGGGTGAGCGACATCCCGAGCAGCCGTTCGTACACGTTGTACGACACGATGTTGTAGAGCGGCGCGGCGTGGTTCCCGATCACCAAGACGATGACGCCGATCCCGTCGTAGGGCATGGTCGAGACCTGCGAGTGGAACCCGGGCAGGTCGCCGCCGTGATAGGCGATCAGGTGCCCGCGATACGACGCCGTCCAGCGGCCCATTCCGTACGCGGCGTTGAGCAGCTCGCCCCAGCCTCGGACCTCGAGACCGGTGTTGGGCAGCGCAATCGATGGGGCGAGCGTCTGCTTCACGACGGCCTTCGGCAGCACCTGCTTGCCGTCGACCTGTCCGTCGTTCATCAGCGCGATCAGCCACTTGGACACGTCCACGATGTTCGAATTGATGGCCCCGGCCGGTGCGACGCCGATCGCATCGCTGTAGTACGGGATCTGATACAGCTCGGTCGTGTCGCGGCGCTCGGTGTACGGGACGCCCGGCTCTGCGGTCTTCAGCATCGCGTCGATGGAGAACGTCGTGCTGGTCATGCCGAGCGGCGTGAGGATGCGATCGCGCACGAACGTTTCCCACGGTTTCCCCGACAGCAGCTCGATGGCGTAGCCCGAGCCCGAATACATCATGTTGTTGTAGAGGAACACCGACCGCGGCGGCTGCGAAGGCTCGAGGTACTTCAAGCGCTCGAACAGATCCTTTTGCGTGAAGTCCGACTTGTACCAGATCGAGTCGTGGCGGGTGATCCCGGTGCGATGCGACAGCATGTCGCGAATGGTCACCGCGCGGTCGAGATCGTCATTGTAGAACTTGATGCTCGGCACGTACTGACGAATTGGCTTGTCCCAATCAATCTTGCCCTCGTCGACCAGGAGCCCGGCGGCGATCGCCGTGAACAACTTTGTGTTCGATGCGATCGGCTGGGTCGTGTTCGCCGTGAACGGAATCTTCTTGCCGTAGTCGCGATAGCCGTAGCCTTTCGCGAACACGAGCTTGTCCTTGACGACGATGCCGACGCCGATGCCGGGGACGTTCCAATCCTTGAGCACTTGCGCCATGTAGGCGTCGAAGCCTGCGAGCCGTTTGTCGAGAGAAGGCTCCTGCGCGCGCGGTTCACGGCTCGCGAGAATGACTGCGACAAAGACGAACCCCAGCACGCGCCACCGCGACGACAACATCGTGTACATCATGTTGGTTACCTCACAGGTACGCGCTGCTTCAGCTCTTCGCTCCAGTTGAGCACTACCTGTATCTCTGCAGCACGCGACGCTTCTGCGTCCGCTCGACCGGCGGCGACAACGCCGACCAGCCGGCCGTCGCGCGTCAGGTCATAGTTCGTGATCGAGCTCGGTCCTGCTTCCTCAAACACTCCCCGCGGCAGCGTCGTCGGGTTGCCGAACGCAAACGTCGGCGAAGTCGTGATAGCGAATGTCGCAAACTGTTGCCGGCCAGGAATGAAGAACAGGCTCTTGCCGTCACGCGACCACAGCGGGTGATGACTGTTGGTTGACGTCTTCGAAATTTGGTATTTCGTCCCATTGGGCGGGATCGGCTGCGCGAACAGCTGTGTCGTGCCTGTCTCGGTTGACTGATACACGACCCACCGTCCGTCTGGAGAAATAACAGGGTTGATGGGGCTTTTCGATTGCACGCTGCCGAACGTCGCGGCTTTCTTCTCCGCGACGGAAAACGTCCACAGCGAGACGTCCGAAGCCTTAGTGGCGCTGAAGAGGAACCACGTGCCGTCCGGCGACCAGGCATTGGCGATGTGCGACGTACCCGGCTCGGGCTTCGTGAGCCGTTCGGCAGTTCCGGTTCCGTCAGCGCGCTGCCAGAAGATCCCCGAGTCGCCTTCGCGATCGGACGAGAACGCCACACGCGTGGAATCGGCCGACCAGGTTGGAAAGCGATCCCTCCCGCCGAACGTCAGCCGGCGCATCGACGTCGTGCCCGACAGGTCGTAGATCCACACCATCTGTTCCTTGCCATCGTCGACGCCGAACGCGACCTGGCGTCCGTCTGGCGAAACGCGAGGCGTTTGGAACTCGCCCACGGTCAGCTTCAGCGGCTCCGTGCTGCCCTTCACGGGATCGATGAGGGCGAGGTCGAAGCGTCCGGCTTCGCCGGTCACTCCACCCGGCGCGTACACGAGCGATCCGGTGTCCGATACGGTGTAGTGCACGGTACTGCTGTCCGTCCTGACCCCCTGGACGAGCGGCACCGGTCCGCCAGTTACTTCGAGGCGCCGAACGTCGAACGGCACCGCAAACAAGACGCCGCGCACCGCGTAGACGATGTGGCCGCTGGCAACGTAGCGGCCTTCCATCCCGCCTTGAACCAGGGTCTTACGTGCGCCGGTTTTGAGGGAATGGGCGACGACTTGAGCACGGTCCCAGGTCGCGCCCGCCGTACCGGTGTTGCCGGTCGCGAACGTGTACAGAATCGTCTCGCCGTCGGGGAGTCGTTGAGGGGCATGCATCAACTCACCCACTTTCATCGGGACGATGAGCTCCGGGGACCCGCCATTCGGCGAGACCTGAAAGATGCCTTTGCCAGGTTGCTCGAACAGAATGCCGCGCGCATCCCAGCTGACACCGAACGGTGTGTTGTCGAGCGGACAGATGGTAATCGCGGCCCCGCCGGCAACCGGGATCCGCTTCAAGGCCCGCTCCACGCCGGACGCGTACGCGATCGATTGGCCATCCGGCGAGAACACCAGGTTGGAGAGGCCGGCGGTCTCCGTGCCGGGAATTGGCCGAGGCTGCGCATCCGACAGCAGCCGCAGCTGAATGCGAGTGTTGTCCTCAAAGGCCATCTGTGTCCCGTCGCTCGAGATCGCCATGAAGGTGTGCGTCGCTCCCATGTTCGTGGAGAGTGGAATCGAGAAGCGCGTGACCGGCGGAACGGTCACCGGTTTGAGACGCCATGCCGCGGCGGCTGCGAGCGCACCGATGACAAGCGCGCTGACGACGGCCGGCATCGCGCGCTTCAACAGCAATCGTGGCGCAGCAACCGGACCGATCGCGGGCACCACAGTCGCGCCAGATTCCCCGGGCGGTTCATCCAGCTCGAGCCGGACGACGCCGATGTGCGGAAGGCGCTTCTGCGGGTCCTTCTGCAGGCACCGTCGCAGAATCGAGCGCACGTGCGGCGGGGTATCGGCTGGCAGCGCACTCCAGTCGACATCGCCCTTCAGGATCGTCGCGATCGCGTCGGAGACGGTTTCGCCGCCGTCGAATGCCTGCTTCCCGGTCAGCATCTCGAACAGCACGCACCCGAACGACCAGATATCCGTGCGGCGGTCGACCGGCTTGCCGCGTGCCTGCTCGGGGCTCATGTAGGCCGCAGTGCCGAGAATCATTCCGGCATATGTGGCGTGGACGCTCAGCGTCGGCGACATGGTCAGGCCCTGCGGGCCGCTGCCGCCCGAGACGCCACTCTCGGCAAACTTGGCGAGGCCGAAATCGAGGACTTTGGCTATGCCCTCTGGTGTGATCTTGATGTTGGCTGGCTTCAGATCGCGATGGACGATGCCTCGATCGTGCGCCGTTTCGAGCGCGTCGACGATCTGCCGCGCGATCCCGAGCACGTCCTCGACAGAGATCGCTCGGCTGAAGCCTCGCGCTCCATCAGTCTCGGCTGAAGCGCGAGGCTTCAGCCGGGTGTCGAGCGTTTCTCCCTCGACCAGTTCCATGACGATCGCCGTCGTATGGTCGGAATCCTCGATCCCGTACACCGCAGCGATGTTGGGATGATTCAACGCCGCGAGCAGTTCCGCCTCGCGGTGAAAACGCGCGACGCGATCGGAATCGCCGCCGACGGCCTCGGGCAGGACCTTGATCGCGACGTCGCGCTTCAGCTTCGTATCGCGCGCGCGATACACCTCGCCCATGCCGCCGGCGCCGATCGCGTCGAGGATCTCGAACGCACCAAACCGCGTGCCGGGCGAGAGGCCCATCCGCGGCAGATTCTAATGCCGAAAGTGTCTGCGGCCGGTGAAGACCATCGCGAGGCCGTGCTCGTCGGCCGCGGCAATCACCTCGGCGTCGCGCACTGACCCGCCGGGCTGCACAATCGCCGTCGCGCCCGCTGCCGCCACAGCATCGAGGCCGTCGCGAAACGGAAAGAACGCATCGGACGCCGCAACCGAGCGCTGCAACACGACGTTCGCGGATGCCGCCTTCGCCACCGCGACGTTGACCGCGTCGACGCGGCTCATCTGCCCGGCGCCGACCGCCAGCGTGCGCCGCGCGTCGGTGAAGATCACCGTATTCGACTTGACGTGCGCGCAGATGCGCCAGGCGAAACGCAGCGCTTCCCATTCCTCGGGCGACGGTACGCGCTTCGTCACCACGCGAACGCCCTCGGGCAGCATGTCCTGGCTCCACGGACGCTCGGCTTCGGCCACGACGTCGCGCACCTGCACGAGCATCGAGCCCAGCAACGACCTGATGTCGACGCCCGGCACAGTGGCGTCGACGTTGGCCGTGACGACGCGCATGTTGGTTTTCTTCGCGAGAATATCGCGGGCCTGGGGTTCGACCGATGGCGCGATCACCGCTTCGATGAACGTCGACACGATCGCTTCGGCTGCGGCGACGTCAATCGGCCGGTTGAGGCCGACGATCCCGCCGAACGCGGCGAGGCTGTCGGCGTCGCGGGCGCGCACGTAGGCGTCGGCTGTCGACGCGCCGGTCGCGGCGCCGCACGGGTTGGTGTGCTTGATCACCACCGCGGCCGGCTCGGCGAATTCCAGGACGATCCGCGACGCGGCGTCGAGATCGAGCAGGTTCGTGAACGACAGCTCCCTGCCCTGCAGGATCGTGTACGGCTCGGCGGCGGACCTCTCCACGTACCACGCGGCCTTCTGGTGCGGGTTTTCGCCGTAGCGCAAATCTCGCAGCTTGCGCAGCGAGAGGTCGATGGCGTCGCCCAGCTCGATGGTCGGCCTGAAGCCCGCGGTGTCGACGCTGCGCGCGCGCTCCACACGATCGCCCTCGACCGTCGATTGCAACAGCGTCGCGGCGATGGTCGAGTCGTATTCGGCGGTGTGCGCGAACGCCTTGACCATCAGCTCGTAGCGAAACGCGAGCGACGGCCCCTCGTCGAGCGCCGCCAACAGCCGCGGATAGTCGAGCGGCGCGACCACGACCAGCACATCGCGGAAATTCTTCGCCGCGGCGCGGACCATCGACGGTCCGCCGATGTCGATCTCCTCGACGAGACCGTCGAACGGCGTCGCGGGATTCGCCGCCGCCTTCGCGAACGGATACAGGTTCACCACGACGACGTCGACCGGGCGGACGCCTTGACTGGCGATCGCCGCCAGATCGTCCTGACGATCGCGGCGCGCGAGGATGCCGCCGTGGATCGCGGGATGCAGGGTCTTGACGCGGCCGTCCATCATCTCCGGAAAACCGGTCACGTCGGAGACGGGGATGACCGTGAGGCCCGCATCGCTCAACGCGCGGGCGGTGCCGCCGGTCGAGATCAGCTCGAACCCGCGCGCGGCGAGGCCACGGCCCAGGTCGATGATGCCGGTTTTGTCGGAGACGCTCAGTATCGCTCTTGGCATATAGGTCAAAGTTCAGTATTATCACTGCGACGCCGGGCGGGCCTGGCGCCGTAAGGGAAAGGCCGCACCAGACGCGGCCTTTTTTTTTGGTCCCTTATCTTTGTTCACCGACGCTCGTGCGTCACAGCAAGCAGGAACAGAACGATGCGTATTACAGGCAAGGTCA
>Ga0207701_10007635_pt1 | contig 10744 bp, 9 predicted proteins | sample KBSSwiSSwithPhiX_FD_184294 | JGI IMG/M metagenome (GOLD analysis project Ga0207701, IMG submission 184294) | Switchgrass rhizosphere bulk soil microbial communities from Kellogg Biological Station, Michigan, USA, with PhiX - S5 (SPAdes) (version 2) | ecosystem: Environmental > Terrestrial > Soil...
CAAGTGGTCGGCCGAGCTGGACGACTACACGTACAGCGCGTTCGAAACACGGACGGCCCCGTTCGAGCCGCCACCCATCCGCCCGCAGACGACATCCCTCGGGGACGCCTCGACCCACGCGGTGCTCGCGATCCTCGATCTAGTGGCGTCGTCGATCGCGCTCGAGAGGCATCGCGGCGAGCACGAGCAGCGCGCCCGAGGCAACATCCAGCGCGCGCTCGCGCTCGACCCAACCCAGCTCTGGGGAGGCCTCTTGAAGCTGGAGGAGTCGGACCTGGACCCTCGCGCCTACGCCGATCTCAGTGCCGCGCTCCTGAGAAGCCATCCCGGCGAGTGGCGCGTCTGGGTTGCACGCACCTGGGCCGACGGCATCTCCCACGACGAGAGGATGCAGGCTGCCCAACAGGCTTTTCGTCTGGCCCCTGACGAGATGGAGGTGCTGCAGGCGGCGACCATCCGCTCGCTGGTGCAGCGCAAGTGGGAGGAGGCCTACGCGCTCGGAAAAAGGGCCTGGCTCAGAGGGGCGTGCGCGACGGGCGACCGCGTCGTGATCGCGCTGGCTGCGGGACAGCTCGCTCGCTGCCCCGAATCACGCTCGTGGGCGCCGGTCCGCGGCGCGGAGAAGGTGGACTTCACGAAGGAGCTGGCGCGTATCCACGCCGCGCTCGACTTACAAGACCCTTGCCTTTGAGCGCCGCGAAGGGGCTGACACTGCTGACCTTCTTTCCAGCCGGAACCATGACCGTCGTCGTAGGCGCCATCGATTCACTTCACCCGCTCGGTGATAAGGTAGCGGGCAAATGAGATCGGTCCGAGCTCTCTTTGCCGCGGTTCTCCCTCTCGTATTGGTGGCCTGTGGCTCGAACCCGGCGTTGAAGGGCGGACACGACGGACAGGCGGACGCACCGGCGGCTGACAGCGCGGATGGCGGCGACACCGCCGCCGATCATGGCAGTGACCGCGCCGACGGCACGAATGACCGGTCGTCCGGCGCCTCCGCCGACGGAAGCGCGACGAGGGACGGACCGAGCATCGCAGTTGGCGGGCAAGCGCTGATTCGCGCCGGAGCCGCACACTCCTGCCTTCTGCGCGGCGACGGCAGCCTCGGATGTTGGGGCTACAATCAGTACGGTCAGGCCAAACCGCCACCTGGGCCATTCGTCGACCTCACCATCGGGGGACATCACGGCTGCGCATTGCGCGCCGACGCCACGGTGTCCTGCTGGGGGCGTAACGACATGGGGCAAGCGACCCCGCCGGCAGGGAGCTTCGTGAGAATCTCGGCGGGCGACCTGTCCACCTGCGGAATCCAGCCCGCCGGCAACGTGGTGTGCTGGGGGCAGTTGCCACAACCGCCACCTTCCACTGACGTCTTCTTGCAGGTGTCGGTGGGAAGGGGGCAGGCGTGCGCACTCTCGGCATCCGGCTACGTCACCTGCTGGAACAGCGGAATCTTCGGTGCGGCCAATCCACCGGACGGTGTGTTTCAGCAAGTTGCGGTCAGCAATTCCTACGCCTGCGGTTTGCGCAGCGATGGGACTGTTGCGTGCTGGGGCGATGGAACGTCGGGCAAGACCAGCCCGCCGATTGGCGCTTTCGTGTCGTTGGCCTCGGGAGATTTGAGCAGCTGCGGCCGGCGCGGGGACGGCACGCTCGCCTGCTGGGGGGACCTCGTCACCACGGGATCGACCACGCTCCCGCCCGGACCGTTCGCAGACGTGGCCGTGGGCGGCGCGCATGTCTGCGCGCTGCTCACCGACGGGAGCCCGGTCTGCTGGGGAGGCGATTCGTATGGTCAGACGATCGCCCCCGCTGGTCCGATCACTCAGGTCTCCACGAATGGTTACACCGCCTGCGTGCTCCGGAACGGGACGATCGTCTGTGTCGCGCAGAGCGGATACGGGAACAGGGCCCCGCCGCCCAGCGGCGAGTTCGCTCAGCTCGCCGTCGGCTGGTATCACGCGTGCGCGCTGCGCGGCGATGGCACGCCTGCTTGCTGGGGCGAAAGCATCTTCGGCGAGACGCAACCTCCGAGCGGCCTGTTCATGGCGCTGTCGTCCGGCTACGCGCACACCTGCGGGCTTCGTGGCGACGGGAGCATCACCTGCTGGGGCGACCCAGGTGTCGGATCGCCGCCACCGTCGCCGCCCGCGGGGGCGTTCACGCAGATAGCGTCGGCGCACCGGCACAACTGCGCGCTGGCGGGAGGCGGCAGCGTGAAGTGCTGGGGCGACGACTTTTACCACCAGCTCGAAGTCCCGGCAGGAACGTTCACCCAACTCACGCCGGGCAGCGATTACACGTGCGGGCTGCTGAGCGATCAGTCGATGACCTGCTGGGGCAGCCCGGTCTCATCACCGCTGCCCCTTCGTGCCGGAACCTTTCACCGGCTGGCAAGTGGCTGGGGTTACGCATGCGGGATGCACGACGATGGCACCATCGAGTGCTGGGGGGATACGACGCATGGAGAAACCGCAGCGCCCTCCGGAGCGTTCGCGGACTTCTCGGCCGGCGGATTTCATGCCTGCGGGCTGCGACCCGGTGGCGCTGTCGAGTGCTGGGGCGATCTGCCGTTCGTGCTGATTCCCTGAGTGCCCGGACATCAGGCTCATCCGGGCGGCACAGCAAGTTCGGGCTGGTGGAGGCGACCGTCTTTACGGCGTCAGGTTGCACAGATCATCGGCGGTGTAGCCCCAGAGGCCCATCTCGGTTTGGACCTTGACTAGCGAATCGATGGGCGCGATCTGCGGCGGAGCGCCTGGCGCCGCGGGCGAGACCACGCGGCCGACGTTGCTCGCGCAAGCTTCCTCGCTGGGCTCGGCGTACTCGTAAATGTAGGTGGCGCCGGCGTCGGGACGGAAGGTCAGCACCGAGGTGCAAGAGCTCTTGAGGGTTCCGTAGTCCCTCAACCATCCACTCTTGAGGACGATGCGCTGGCCGGCCGGGACGATGATCTCGTCGGTCAGCATGTGGATTGGGACGGTTCCCTTGTAGCCACTGGAAGTCATGCGGAACGAGATATTGGGGCAGCCCTGATCGTAGCCGTATATGTCCATCCTAGGTTCACGGGCGGCGTTCACCGATCGTCCCCGCACAGTTCCGAATCTCGCCAGGACGGTCGCCGCGCGAGCGCGGTCGACGTGCTGGCTGTGATACTCAGTTGGCCGGAAGCAGCCCGACGCCGTCACCATGGCGGCCAGGCCCGCGATGAGTATTCCAGACTGGCATCGGCGTTCCATGGCCCGGGCCTGTAGTCGAGCAGAGTAACATGCGGCAACAATCCCCTCCCAGGTTGATCTCCGATGGGGTCGCGGGAAGTCCCCGTCCGTCCGGACGGCCACCATCCCGATTCCGGACGGTGCAGAACATCCCTCCCAGGTTGGTCCGCGATGCGCTCGTACGACGACCCCAGCTGTCCGGACGGTCACCGTCCCGATCCCGAGCGTGAGCGCCTCCTGACGCCTTGGCGCCGTCGCGCGTGGCGTGGGACACGTTTCCGCAGAAACGTAGCTCGGCCGAGAGGTGCCGCAAGGCGTGTCGCAAGATTGTCGTGAGCTCCAGCGGAGTGCGGTTCCATAGTGATGTCATTGGGTTACGCTTCTGGACTCGCGACCACCACCACCGCGACTTCAATGTTCACATTAGAAAGTGACCCGATGGGGTCACAGGGAAGCACCGGACTTCCCTCGTCCTGGGCGAGTCTCTGTACGCGGCAAGGTTGACTTTCGGGTTCCGGCCGAAGCGCCCGGAGGGGGGAGGGCCCGCGTAACGCTCGCACCGCGCCGGAACGAGAGAGACGCAACTGATCGGTTCCCTTGGCCGATAGAAGCCTATCTCTTGACCCCGGAGCGTCCCGATGCTGAAGATGCGACAAGGTGATCTTGGTTCATGTCGGCGGACCGTCGAGCCCTTGTCGGCGGTGAGGGGGGGAGAAGAATGAACGGAATTAGCCTCGCGGAAATCGAGCAAGGTCCTCCAAGGGGAGACGAAGCGCCGACTCTACGCGAGTTGTTCGCCATGGGAGTGATGGGCCTGGATCTTCGGCGAGCCGGCCGGGTGATTCTGATGAATCGAGTCGGGCAGGTTCTGAACATTCCCGCAGGGGGGTGGACGCACGGTATGTCCCGCCTTTTTGATGGCCAAGACGTCCGACTCGTCGGACTACTACGACGGCTTGCGCAGGAGAAGCAAGCGGCGAGGGTCGCAACGAATTTGGGACAAGCCGTAGGATTCACGTCGGGGAACACCATGCTTGCTCTGGTAACGGTCGCGCGAGAGCACCACTCTGCGCTCACGGCACATGGTGACGGAACGGTGAACTCGTTCCATGAGGGCGGCCTGGACTTTCTCTGGGACGAGAAGGCCCGGCTCGGCCTCCCGGGATCGATCACGAAGAACTGGCGTCCTGCTCCTCGTGAAATTGACCATGAGACGGGCAATGAGGTTCACCCCGCTCTGATTCGCGCTCGTGACCAAATGATCGTCTACACCGCCCACATCAACGCCAGGTTCGAAGGATTCAAGGCTTACTTAAACACAGAACTCGGACCCTCGAGCGCGATGGCGTTGGCGCAAGCGAGTCGGGTGTCTCTCCTGGTGTGGCGAGCGTATTCCTTTTTGGCTCATGGAGGTCGGTCGTTCGATCCAAGATTTTCCCTCCGAGACCAATCCGGTCAGTCTTTTGGAATCCGATCGACGCTCAGCTACATCCGACAGAAAGCACGCGGGGGAATCCAACCGGGGCCGGTCGACCTGGATCAGATCACCAAAGACTCCAATCTCAACGTCGTGGAATGGGTGCGAATAGCAAAAGCCCGTGCTGCCGAAACCCTCTTTCTTGAACGACTTCTGAAGACCGCACGAGAGCTCCTTCCGTTTGCGAATTGAGTGGACGCGAAAATGTCCGGTCTTGGAGTCCTCGCTATTTTTTACCTCGCCGCATCGGTTGGTTCACCCAAGACGGTCGACAAACCGGCTTGGTCAAAGGTGTTTGAGGCCAATGATCGTGGGTCATGGTTGACAGCGGTGTGGGCCAAAAATGAAACAGAATGGTTTGCTGGGGGCAAAGGCTTCATTGTCAGAAGCCAGAATAGGAACATCGAGAAGACTGCTTTTCCCGGGAAAGTGATCCTCGGCCTTGGTCCTAAGGACGCGGCGAGTCCGTTTGCAGTAGGCTCCGATCAGTTTGTCGCCCGCTTGGACGGAACGAAATGGGTGCAGGAGCACGAAGGGCGTACGTCGATCCAAGATCGGAGTCGGGGACAATATTCCGACGATCTACTCGCCGCGGGCTATCTGGAGGAGGGTGCCACCGTTCCTCTCGTGGCGTTTGGTCCTTACGCAATCCTCACACGACGCTCGAACGGGACGTGGGGTGCGCCCGCAGAGTCAGATCGAAGTCGGCTTCGCGATCTCGCGCTCCTCGGGCCGAAGGCGAGTGCCCCGGCAGACTGCGCTGGGCCTGGCTGGCTATGGTTGGGCAGGAAGGTTGGTTGGATTACCTGCCACGATAGGCGCGCCTTCCTGGTCGATGGAGGCAAGATTGAGCCCCTTGGCAGATTGCCAACGGGTTGCCGTTTCCACATCTCCACCTCCGTCCTCTCTCGCGGGAGCCTTTATGTCAGCTGCGGAACGGCCGGGCTATTCAGGTCCACCGCCGGGGGCTGGCAACCCGTGCCGGCGCCGAAGGGGGTTCGTTCTATCGCCGTGACTGAGCGGTGCATGTTCCTGGCCACCATGCGTGCCGTCTGGAGAAAATGCGATGGCGGCGATGTGCCGGCGACGTGAGTTTTCGCTTGTGGGCGACCGCCGAACCCAGAGCAAACGTCTGGTTCTTGAACATGAGTCAAATTGGCGTCTACTCCTTGTTCGACTTTGACCCTCAGTGGACAGCTCAAAACCGGCCAGACGTGGACAGGTCAAATCCGGCCAGGTTGGTCGCCAGGACTGGAGTTACTTAGCCTGTGGGGCCGGTCGGCGGCAAGGACTTGCCGAGTTGTCGTGCTTGTTCGCGTTCATCCGGAGTCAGTTCGTCCCAAACGACATCCATCTCGTCGAGGATCGCGTCCTCTTCCGGCGTGTCCTCTGGGTGGTGTTGGCGCCAGGCAATGAGCTTGGCTTCTAGCTCAGCGTATCGGGCAAGGGTGGGTGTCATCTTGGTCTCGTTTATCTCGCGGCTTCGTCCGAGGGAAGCGGCTCTCCGATTTTAGTGCGCCAGCTTCGCGGGCCACACTTGAGGACGTGGCCGTGGTGGAGCAGCCGATCGAGCATGGCGGCCACGGCGGCGGCGTCGCCGAGGACCGAGTCTCCGACGGTGAACGTGATCGGCCTTCGTTCTGGCGTCATAGGAGCCGCTGTACGGACTGCCATAGTGGGGAAGCCCATTGGAGTCCCTTGCCACCGCGAGCATGAATTGCACGAGCGCGGCGCCGTGTTGCGTATTCTTCCCTGTTTCCCCCACAGATCCCGTGAGTCCCGCCATGACGCCCCCTATTTTTTTCCAGCGCACTCGGGGCCGGCGCGCGCCTTGGGGGTTGACTAGCCCGCTCGCGCCGCGACGACCGCCACCGGGACCTCCCCGTCTACTTTGAAAAGTGACCCGATGGGGTCACTCCAAAGCTCGTCGAATCTCGCCGCCGGTTCCGAATCGCCTCGCTCATCGACCGCTGGATCCGGTTCGGCTCGCATGAGTCCTGGGAGTGGCCCTCCCTCTCCGAGGTGGGTTGCGCCCGCTGATCCCGTCCTTATGGTTCACACCGCAGGAGGAGCCTCTATGCCCGGTGTGTTCAAGGAATGGACGGTTCTGCCCCACAGCAAGCTCACGCGGGTCGAGGACAACCTGCTCACTGTTACGGGGAACCTGCCTATGCCAATGGGTGAGTTTCCACGACGCATGACCGTCGTCCGCCTGCGCGATGCGCGGCTGATCATCTACAGCGCCATCGCCCTCGACGAGCCGGAGATGAAAGCCCTCGAAGCCTGGGGGACGCCTCGCTATCTGATCGTCCCCAGCGACATTCACCGCAAAGATGCCAGGATCTGGAAGGACCGCTACCCGGGCCTCTTCGTCGTCTCGCCCGACGGGGCGCGCGAGAAGACCGCCGAGGTCGTGGCCGTCGACGCCACCAGCGTCGACTTCGACGATCCCGGCGTCAGCTTCACGACCGTCCCCGGCACCGATCAGCACGAGTCCGCGCTGGTGATCGCCGGCGGTGGCGGCACCACTCTGGTGGTCAACGATCTGATCTGGAACGTCGACGACCGCCCCGGCTTCGGTGGTTGGCTGTTTCGCATGGCCGGATTCACCGGCAGTGAGCCCAAGATTCCGACGTTCGTGGCCCTCAAGTCCATCAAGGACAAGCCCGCCCTGAAGGCGCAGCTGGAACAGTGGGCGGCGTTGCCCAGCCTGAGACGCATCATCGTTTCGCACGGCGACATCATCGCGAAGGACCCGCCGCAGGTGCTGCGCGCGCTGGCGGAGTCGCTGACCAGTTAGGGACTGACCGCGGGCCGAAGAGCAGCCTCAGCGCTCGCGGAACACCGCCTTGATGTTGTTGCCGTCGAGATCCCCGCCAGTCGGCGATCCAGTTGCGACGGTTTCGATCGGAGGCAGTCCCACGCCCATAGGTTCTCGGGAAGGGAAACATCAGCCTAGGGTAAATGGGTGAAAACCATAATATATTAGTCACATACAATCTGATGTAGCTTTAGTGCTACGCCTTTATCCTGTGTAGCGTGGATGCTACACTTGTCTCATGGAAGCGGCGAACACTGTCGAAGTCGTTCTCTCCGCGCTCGATACGGCGCGCAAGTCGATGGGCATGTCCAAGGCTGAGCTGGCCCGGCGTGGACGTCTGCCTGCTGAGACAGTGCGTCGCTTGCTCACGTCGAGGGGCGCGAATCCGCATTTCGCGATGCTAGCCGAGCTTCTGCGACCCGCTGGCCTTGGGTTCTTCGTGGGCAAGCTCGAAGCCCCGACGGAGGAGGCCCCTGCGTCGCCGGAGCTCGTGCAAGCGTGGCTCGCGCATCTTGGGGCGCCCCTCTACGGGTCGACGTCGGTAGCACCCTCCGATGTTCCGACGCCCGAACGGGTCCTCGCCGAAGCACTACCTCTCGCCCGTAGGGAGTCCAACGTTGCGCGTGCACTACCGGTCGCGTTCCACCATGTGCGGGAGCGTCTGGATTTTGGCCTTCTGCGACGGCTCGCGGCGGAACGAGGACAGGAGCGCGCGCTGGGGTTCTTTCTCGACCTCACGTCAGAGCTATCTGGCGATGAGGCATTGGCGCGCGAAGCTCGGCGGCTGGCGGCCCATGCGCGTCGACTCAAGAGGGCGTCGCAGTTCTTCAAGGTGCACTCGCCGGCGGAGCGCAGGCTAGCTGAGATGAAGACACCTCCTGCGGCTCGGCGCTGGGGTTTTCGCATGAACATGTCCCAAGACAGCTTCTCGTCGATGTTCAACAAGGCCTCGTCGATGTCGTCGTGAGTCTCTTTCCAAAGTTCACCTACGATGAGTTAGTGAGGTTCATCCAATGCATGGACCTCCTCATCGAGGAGGCGACCGATCTGATCGTTGTCGGCGGTCAGTCGCTGCTACCGAACGGTTCGCGGGCGGTGGCCGCCGCGAGCGTCTCCATGAAGGACTCGTCGAGCTCGCCGTTCCAGGAAGCGGCCGGCGATCGGCACAGGCGAGCGAACCGCGCGGACCAGCCCTGGTCCACCTCCAGCGCGAGCGCGTACGCGAGATCGTCCTTGTCCGCGGCGGCAGCGCGATAGGGCCCGCCACCAGGTCGGATGTCGGCGGCAGCCGGTGACGCGAGGTAGCGCCGGAACGCCTGGATCTGGTCCGCGATCTCCTGGCCCGCGCGCGTGCGGCTGCGGGCGAGCCAAGGGAACGCCGAGGTCGCGGCCAGCATCAGGCTGAGGGAGGCGGCCGCACGCCACGAGACGAGCCAAGCCAGCGCCGCGAAGAGCCCGGCCGCCAGTGTCCCGAAGAACAAGCCGCCCAGCGCTCGCGCGAGCGAGACGCGGGTTGATCGAGGGCCGTCGTCTTTTGGATCGTCGGCTACCTCGCCACGCCCGGCACGCAGGAATCGCCATGAGGCCCACCCCATCACCAGGAGAAACATCGCGATCAGGCCGGCGATCGCGCCGCCGCCCTCGACCGGCGTCGAGGCGCCGGTGACCACGACGATCACCGCCGCGATCAGCCAGCCAGCGAGGACGAATCCGTCGTTCGTTCGGAAGCTGCGCCTGGCCGGGCTGCGACGCAGCGCCCTCTCGCAGGCTACCTTCGCTCCGGTGATGGTCACGCTGTTGTTCTTATCGAGCGACACTTCGTCCCAGGCCGTGAATAGCCGCTCGGCGACGGCTCGCTCCTCCGGGGCCAGGGCGACCTCTTCCTTCCGTAGTCGCCGCGCTCGGTAGACTCCGTCTGACGATCGGGAGATGGTCAAGCAACCCTTCGCCGCCAGGCTTACCAGCGCGACCGCGAAGGCGCGATCGTCGAGCGCCATCCGCCAGATCATCCGCGCTTGCGCCGGGGAGACCCCCTTGGGTGGCGCCGCGCTCACCCCGGCGTCGCCCGGACGTGGCGACCGGCCGCGCAGCAGCCAGACCACGAGGTAGAGCGCGACCAATCCAAGCGCTCCCACCAGCGCCGGCCCGATCGTCGGTTCGCGATCGAAGTACGACCCCATCTCGCGCCCCGAACCATAGTCGAGCATCGGGGCGTGGGGAAGGGTGGGGCGCGAGTCAGGGTACGCGCGAAGAACACCCTCCGTGGTTTGGTCCGCGATGCGCTCGTACGACGACCCCAGCCGTCCGGACGGTCACCGTCCCGATCCCGAGCGTGAGCGCCTCCTGACGCCTTGGCGCCGTCGCTCGTGGCGTGTGACACGTTTCCGCAGAAACGTTGCTCGGCCGAGAGGTGTCGCAAGGCGTGTCGCAAGATTGTCGCGAGCTCCAGCGGAGTGCGGTTCTCTAGTGATGTCGTTGGGTTACGATTCTGGACTCGCGACCACCACCCCGCGACTTCACTGTTCACATTAGAAAGCGACCCGATAGGGTCACAAGGAAGAAGAGGGCTGAGTGCTCGGCGGTTGACGACGGTCGCCTGGATGTGAGCGAATCTTCCAGGGAGGTCGGGGCTTATGACATTGCCAAATCGCCCGGTTGGTACTTGGCCGATCGAAGACCGGTTGGGCGAAGCGTTTCGTCGGACACTACCGAAGCTTGCGCCCGAAGCACGGGTGGAGCTCGAAGCGGTGATCAGTCCCGAGGCGCTTGCGATCATGGGTGGAGTGCTCATCGCCTGGATCGTCTCGCACGCCTTTGGGCTTGGCGAGATAATCGATATTGTCCTCGTCGTAGTTGGCGCGGTCGCGATCGAATGGTCGGTATTTTCCGGGATCGATCACCTGTACGACTTCGCTGTTCTCGTCTATCGACCTGCGACCGAGCGCGATCTCGATATCGCAGCGGACCATCTGGCGAAGGCCATCGCGATCCTCGGCGTCCAGGCGACGCTCGCCATCCATACGGGCTCGTTCTTCGTGTCGCGGCCGAGCATCGGCAGCTGGATCAGCTACGGCCTGGGCACGATGAACCAGAACCTGCCGTCGTTCGTCGTGATCTCTCCCTTCCTGCCGTACGCGGGCACGCAGGTCTTCGCCAACGATTTCCTGCCCGCCTACCACCAGGGCACGCGCGTCTTCCCCGGCAAGGACCCGGTGCCGAACGTGAAGC
>Ga0207701_10007636_pt1 | contig 10744 bp, 8 predicted proteins | sample KBSSwiSSwithPhiX_FD_184294 | JGI IMG/M metagenome (GOLD analysis project Ga0207701, IMG submission 184294) | Switchgrass rhizosphere bulk soil microbial communities from Kellogg Biological Station, Michigan, USA, with PhiX - S5 (SPAdes) (version 2) | ecosystem: Environmental > Terrestrial > Soil...
GATCAAGGGGCTCGCTTGAAAATCGTGCAGGGCGCAGTCAGATGATGGCAATGCGCCGCTCGGTTATCCTTCTTGCTGCAGCCGCTTTCGCGGGATTTGCTGTCCTTGCGCGGGCGCAGGAGCCGATTTCGGCGCTGAAGGGGCACGATTCCAACGCCCCGGTGGACGTGCTCGCCGACCGCATCGAGGTGCAGGACCGCGCGGACCGCGCCATCTTTGCCGGAAACGTCCACGTCACCCAGGGTAATCTCACGATGGATACGGCGCGCCTCACGGTCGCCTATGCGAGCTCCGGAGGAATCCAGATCCAGCGCCTCGACGCGAGCGGCGGAGTCATCGTGAAGAGCCCATCGGAAACGGCGCGCGGCGACTTCGCCGTCTACGACCTCGGCCGCAAGCTCATCACGCTCGTCGGAAAGGTGCAGCTGAACCGAGGCGAGTCGCAGATCCTGGGATCGCGACTGATGATCGACCTCAACAGCGGCCGCGCCGTCATCGATGGAGGGCCGGCCGGGGTCGCGCAAAGCGGGGGGCGCGTTAAGGGGCATTTCACAGTTCCGAAGCGTGGCGACTAATCAATGAACGAGGCGACGGTCCTGGTTCGGCCGGGCGAGCAGGCCGCGACGACCGATGTTGGCCTCGACGTCCGCTCGATCGCCAAGGCGTATGACCGTAGGGCGGTGCTCCACGACGTATCGCTGGCCGTGCATCGCGGCGAAGTGGTCGGACTGCTTGGGCCCAATGGCGCGGGCAAGACCACCTGCTTCTATTCCGTCATGGGACTGGTGAAGCCGGATGCCGGCCGTATCTTCCTGGACGGCGAGGACATCACCGACCTGCCGATGTATCGGCGGTCCATCCTCGGCCTCGGCTACCTGCCCCAGGAAACCTCCATCTTTCGCGGCCTGACGGTCGAGCAGAACATCCTGTCGGTGCTGGAGGTCGTCGAGCCCGATCGCCACGTCCGCGCTGAGCGGCTGGAAAAGCTGCTCGGCGAATTCGGGCTAACAGCCCTTCGCGAAAGCCCTGCCATGGCGCTTTCCGGAGGTGAGCGGCGGCGCTGCGAAATCGCTCGTGCACTGGCCGCCGACCCGTCGATCATGCTGCTCGACGAGCCTTTCGCGGGCATCGACCCAATCTCCATCTCCGACATCCGCGAGCTGGTGCGGGAGCTGAAGCAGCGGGATATTGGCGTGCTCATCACCGACCATAATGTCCGCGAGACGCTCGACATCGTCGACCGCGCCTGCATCATCTACGACGGGCAAGTGCTGTTCCAGGGGACACCGGAGGCGCTCGTTGCAGACAGCGAGGTCCGGCGATTGTACCTTGGCGAAAGCTTCGCCCTGTAGGCTTTAGGAGTTTCGCCGTGGGTCTCGGCCCGCAAATTCAGCTTCGGCAATCGCAACAGCTGGTGATGACTCCCCAGCTGACGCAGGCGATCAAGCTCCTGACTCTCACCAACCTCGAGCTGGAATCCGTTATCGCCGAGGAGATGGCGAAGAACCCGCTCCTGGAGATGAGCAGCGGCGACGAGGGCGAAGGGGCGGCGGAGGAGGTCGCGGATGAGGCCGGTGCACCGTCACTGACGGATGAGTTGATACCCGGCGGCGGCGAGGACGATCGCCCGCTCGACTATGATTTCGAGGGCCAGGCGCTCGAGACCGACAGCTATACGGACGTGACGGTTTCCGGGTCTGGCGGCGAGGAGTTCGACTTCGAGCGGCTGGAAGCCGCCGCCACATCGCTGTCGGAGCATTTGCTTGCGCAACTCCATGGCGAGTCCGGCCCGACCGCGCTGCTTGCCGAAATCATAATCGAGCAGATCGACGCCAGCGGCTACCTCTCGGCACCACTTCGCGACATTGCGGACGACGCGGGCGCGACGATGCAAGAGGCGGAGGAGGCGCTGGCGCTGGTCCAGGACCTCGATCCGGCTGGAGTAGGGGCGCGAAGCCTCTCCGAATGCCTCGCCCTGCAGGCAAAAGCCGCCGACCGCTACGACCCCGCGATGGCGCGACTGATCGACAATCTCGACCTGCTTGCCAAGGGGCGAATGAACGACCTGAAACGCATTTGCGGCGTCGACGACGAGGATCTCGCCGACATGGTTCGCGAGCTTCGCGACTATGATCCCAAGCCCGGCACCCGTTTCAGCGCGGAAGGCGCGGAGCAGATCACGCCCGATGTCTTCGTCCGTCAGACCCGCGGTGGCTATTCGGTCGAGCTCAATACGGCGGCTCTGCCTCGGCTGTTGATCAATCGCCGATATTATCAGGAGCTCCGAAGCGGCCCGCAGGACAAGAAGTCGAAAGCCTGGCTCAGCGAATGCCTCGCCAGCGCGAACTGGCTGGTGAGGGCGCTCGACCAAAGGGCGCGAACCATCGTCAAGGTCGTGTCCGAGATCGTGAAGACCCAGCAGGGCTTCTTCGAGAGCGGCGCCGAAGCTCTAAAGCCGCTGACCCTTCGCCAGGTCGCCGACGCTATCGAGATGCACGAATCCACCGTCAGCCGGGTCACGTCGAACAAATATCTCTTGTGCGAACGCGGCCTCTTCGAGCTCAAATATTTCTTCGGATCGGGCGTCGCCTCAAGTGACGGTGAAGGCGAAGGCGCTTCGGCGGAAGCGGTGAAGTCGGCAATCCGGGACATTATCGAACGGGAAACCGAGATCCTTAGCGACGACGCCATCGCCGCATTGCTCAAGCAACGCGGCTTCGACTGCGCCCGGCGAACCGTGGTCAAATATCGCGAGTCGATGGGAATGGGCTCGTCCGTCCAGCGGCGGCGACAGAGGAAGATCGCCGGCCTCGGCTGATCAGGCAGCGTGGTGGCTGAGCCGCGCCCAGATTGGCAAATGATCGGAAGCCCGGCGTGCGGCGGGGCTCATGTGCACGCCGGCCGCATCGATATGAAGATCGCCAACGATGATCCGGTCGAGTGCCGCAACAGGATGGCGCGAGTGAAAGCTCGGCCCCGTCGGAGCGATCCGAAAACCGTCGGGTAGCTCCTTCAGGCAACCGCCGGCGATACGCCACTCATTCGTATCGCCCATAAGGACCGTCGGCATGGGCTGAGGGCGCGCTGCGATGGCTTCGAAGATCGCCCGAAGCTGACGCCGCCGCCAAAGACCGGACAGGTCGAGATGCATTCCGACGACCCGCAGCGGGCGGTCCCCGGACAGCAGAAGCTCAGCCATGACCGCGCCGCGCGGCTCAAGAGTAGGAAGCTCAAGCGCCGCGCAATGAAGGATCCCGACGTCGCGCTTCACCAGCAGCGCATTGCCGTGCCAGCCAATATTGCGCGTATCGACGTTCAGCAGTCGCTCCGCATGACGCCGCGCCTTTTCAAGCGGACGCTTGTGCCTGACTCCGAGCGGCACCGGCTTGTAGAGCCCGTGCGCATCGATCAGTTCGTGGGGAACGGCGGAGGCGCGGCCGCCGAAGCGCCGATCCGCTTCCTGCAGAGCGACCACATCGGCGTGCATTTCCTTGAGCACCTGAAGCACGCGGTCGGGGTTGCGGCGCCGGTCGGTGCCGATCGCCTTGCGCATATTATAGCTGGCGACGGTGATGGTTCGGCCGGTCACTGCTGCGCCAATAGCCGTAACCTATGATTAGTTCCTAGACGTCCAGGTTGGCCACGCTGAGCGCATTATCCTGGATGAATTCGCGCCGTGGCTCGACCACGTCGCCCATCAGCCGAGTGAAGATCTCGTCGGCGACATCGGCCTGAGCGACTTCAACCCGAAGAAGCGAGCGATTGGCAGGGTCGAGCGTCGTCTCCCAAAGCTGCTCCGCGTTCATTTCGCCGAGGCCCTTGTAGCGCTGGATGGAGAGGCCCTTCCGGCCCGCTGCGAGCACCGCTTCCAAAAGGTCCGACGGACGTGTGACAGGTATACCCTTCTTGTCAGTTTCCGCTTCCGTCGGCTGCTCATCCGCCTCGGCGCCTTCGACGGGCTCCGAAGCAGGTTCCTCGGTGACGACAGCACCCTTCTTGACCGCGCGGAGAACCGAGGATTGCTGATATACTGCAGCCTGCTCCGCAACGAGCGAGTGGAGCTTGCGGCCTTCCGCAGACAGCAGGAACGTCTTTTCGATGACGTAAGCGTCGGTCACTCCGCGCCAAAGGCGGCGTAGAACATATCCGCCGTCCTCTGAAACCTCGCCCGACCAACTCGCCTCCTCATCGGCCGAGCCGAGCCATTGCGCGACCTGGGCAACCGCCTTCTCGCGGCCAGCCTTGTCGAGGTTGGGCTTGAGAGCGCCGTTCACCGCCAGTGCCTCAAGCATCGCCGCATCATATTTGCGCGGCGCATAGCGCATCAGCGTCCGCACACGACGGGCGTGGTCGACCAACCCCCTCAGGTCTGGGCCGCTGCGCGCGCCTTCCACAGTGTCGAGGATCAGCCCGTCGAGCCCGGCGTTGACGAGATATTCGTCGAGTGCCGCGTCGTCCTTGAGATAAACCTCCGACCGTCCGCGGGCGACCTTGTAGAGCGGCGGCTGGGCAATCAGCAGATGCCCCGCCTCGATCAGCTCCGGCATTTGCCGATAGAAGAAGGTCAGGAGCAACGTGCGGATATGCGCACCGTCGACGTCGGCGTCCGTCATGATCACGATCTTGTGGTAGCGCAGCTTCTCGAGGTTGAATTCCTCGCGGCCGATTCCGGTGCCCAGAGCCTGGATGATGGTCCCGATCTCGCGGCTCGAAAGCATCCGGTCGAAACGGGCGCGCTCGACGTTCAGGATCTTGCCCCGCAGGGGGAGGATGGCCTGGAACTTGCTGTCGCGGCCCTGCTTGGCCGAGCCGCCGGCGCTGTCGCCCTCGACCAGGAACATCTCGGACTTGGCGGGATCGCGCTCTGAACAGTCGTGGAGCTTGCCCGGAAGCGAAGCGATGCCCATCACCGACTTGCGGCTGGCCTCGCGGGCCTTGCGCGCAGCCTCGCGCGCGGCGGCTGCATCGATGATCTTCTGGACGATTGTCCGGGCGTGCGCCGGATTCTCCTCGAGCCATTCGGCGAGCTTGTCGGCCATCAGGCTTTCAAGCGGCTGGCGGACCTCGGAAGAGACGAGCTTGTCCTTGGTCTGGCTGCTGAACTTCGGATCGGGAAGCTTGACCGAGACGATCGCGGTCAGTCCTTCGCGCATGTCCTCGCCGGCGAGCGTGATCTTCTCGCGCTTGAGGACTCCGGACTTGTCGGAATAATTGTTGAGCGTTCGGGTAAGGGCTCCGCGAAACGCCGCGAGATGGGTGCCGCCGTCGCGCTGCGGTATGTTGTTGGTAAAGCAGAGGACGTTCTCATAATATGAGTCGTTCCACTCCAGCGCGACGTCGATCCCGATGTCGTCGCGAAGCCCGTGGATGGCGATCGGCTCCGGAATGAGGGGAGTCTTGGCGCGGTCCAGATACTGGACGAACGCTGCGATGCCGCCCTCGTAAAACATCTCGACCGACTTCGGTTCGTCATGGCGATCATCGACGAGAACGAGACGGACGCCGGAGTTGAGGAACGCGAGCTCGCGGAATCGATGCTCGAGGCGCTCGAAATCGAAGTCGGTAATCTTGAACGTGTCGGCACTCGGAAGGAAGGTGACGCGAGTGCCGCGCTTGTCGGTCTTGCCCACCTTCTTCAACGGAGCTTCGGCATCGCCATGGCGGAAGCGCATGAAATGCTCCTCGCCATCGCGCCAGATGGTCAGGTCCAGCCACTCGGAAAGCGCGTTGACGACGCTGACTCCGACGCCGTGGAGACCGCCCGAGACCTTGTAGGCATTTTCGTCGGACGTGTTGTCGAACTTACCGCCAGCGTGGAGCTGGGTCATGATGACTTCGGCGGCGGAGACGCCCTCGCCCTTGTGGATTCCCGTGGGAATTCCACGGCCATTGTCTTCGACCGACACCGAGCCATCGGGATTGAGCGTGATCAGCACGCGGTCGCAATGGCCGGCGAGCGCCTCATCGATCGCATTGTCGCTGACCTCGAAGACCATGTGGTGCAGGCCCGAACCGTCGTCCGTGTCGCCGATGTACATTCCGGGCCGCTTTCGAACCGCGTCGAGGCCCTTCAGCACCTTGATGGATTCGGCGCCGTAGCTGCTTTGGTTGGGGTCTGTTGCCATAGACCAGATATAGGGATTTTCGCCCGGAAGTCACGCGCGCGTATGTGCGCGCGTACGCGCGCGAGGCACGATTATTTATGACCATTGTGGTCATAGTTTCGGCCCTGTAATATTCGCTGCGCAGCGCCGGTGGCGCCTGCAGGGGAAAAAGGGGGAGAAATCCTATGCGCGCTATCTTGCTCGCTTCCGCGGCCGTGCTGGCGACGATCGCCACGCCGGCAGCCGCTCGCAACGGCGCCTGGTACGTGGGTGGCGATTTCGGCGGCATGATCGTCGAGGATATCGACTTCGACATCGGCACGCTCGACAATGCGGTGAAGGTGCGGCCGGACGACCTGGGCTTCGACGGCAGTCTCTTCGTGGGCTACGATTTGGGAACGTTCCGACTCGAAGCGGAGGTCGCCTACAAGACCGCAGATCTCGACAGATTCTCCACCGAGATCTTTCTTCCGAGCTCAGAGGGTCTGCATCCGCCGGGCACGCATGACGCCCGGGGTAGCACCAGCGCCCTGAGCTTCATGATCAACGGATTGCTCGATTTCGGCGACGATGACGGAGTTAGCGGATTCGTGGGCGGCGGCGTAGGCGTTGCAAGAGTCGACTACAACAACGTGCGCGCATCGGTGAACAACGGCGTGTTCCTCGACGACAGCGACACGCGCTTCGCCTGGCAAATCGTCGCGGGTCTCAGGCAGGCGGTTTCGACCAATGTCGACGTCACTCTGCGCTACCGCTTCTTCGACGTCGGCGGGGTGGACTTGCGCGGGTTCGACAGCGACGACCACTTCCGCGGCCGGTTCCAGTCGCATTCGCTTCTCGGCGGGATAACGTACAACTTCGGAGCGCCGCCACCGCCTCCACCGCCTCCACCGCCTCCAGGCGGTTAGGCCTTTGCTCGTCGGCGCTGCCCGATCCGGCGCCGATTGTTGCCTGACGGCCTCGCGCCCTCCGCCCGGTGAGCCGGGTGCCGGTTGGGTCGGTGATCGCGTGAGCGATCGTTTCGCCCGCCTCCGCGCGGCGGAGTGGCCGGCCGAAGGGCCTTCGTAGTTTCGACAATCGCTGCGAAATCCTGCGGCAGCGGCTGGGTTACGAGCTTCTGGCGAGTGAGCCGCTCGATATCGCGAAGATTGCCGCGCTCATCCGGCGAGCAGAAGGCGATGGCTTCGCCGTTGGCACCGGCGCGAGCTGTCCGCCCGATCCGATGAACATATTGCTCCGGCACGTCCGGAAGATCGAAGTTGATGACATGGCTCACCCCGGGGATATCGATCCCGCGCGCGGCAATATCGGTCGCAACCAGGATTTTGACGTCTCCGGAGCGAAACAGGCCGAGCGCTCGCTCACGCTGCGCCTGGCTTTTGTTGCCGTGGATCGCGTTCGCTGGCAGGCTGGCAGCTTCGAGCAAACGCACGATCTTGTCGGCGCCATGCTTGGTGCGGCTGAAGACCAAAGCCCGCTCGAGATCAACGGAGCGGAGAAGGTGGATCAGGAGCGCGGGCTTTTCGGCCTGGTTCACATGGGTGAGCCGCTGGACGACGCGCTGCACCGTCGAAGAAACCGGCGTGACCGAAACCTCGGCCGGATTGCGCAAATACTGGTCTGCGAGCTGCTTGATCGCCTTCGGCATGGTCGCCGAGAAGAACAAGGTCTGCCGCTTTTGCGGAACCAGCGCGACGATCCGCTTCAAGGCATGGATGAAGCCCAGGTCCAGCATCTGGTCGGCCTCGTCGAGGACGAGGATTTCCAGTTCGCGAAGGCTGAGGGCTCGCTGGTCGATGAGGTCGAGGAGGCGCCCGGGAGTCGCAACGAGCACGTCGAGGCCGCGCGCCACGGTGCGAACGCTCTTGCCGTTCGGCACACCGCCGAAGATGACCCCGACGGAAAGCTGCATGAAGCGGCCGTACGTCTTGGCGCTGTCCGCGATCTGCGAGGCAAGCTCACGCGTCGGAGCGAGCACCAGCATGCGGACCTGGCCGGGCTTGAGAAATTGAGGACGGTTTGCTGCCAGCCGTTGAAGCGACGGAAGCATGAAGGCCGCGGTCTTGCCGGTGCCGGTCTGGGCGATTCCCAGCAGGTCGCGGCCCGTCAGGACGGTCGGGATGGCCTGCGTCTGGATTGGCGTCGCCTGCGAGTAATCCTTTGCTGCGAGCGCATCGAGAAGGGGCTTCGAGAGCCCGAGGTTCATGAATGACATTGATGGAATCCAACTATGCGGGCGGCGCGCGAGAAGCGCACCGCGAGCGGGTCAAAAAAGCGCCCCGCGTGAATAGGAGAGCAGGAAATCGAGGCGCGGGCCGGTTGCCGCCGAAGCGTTGAGCCGATCACGCCGCTTGAAAGAAGCGCCTCGTGTTGCAGTGCAATATAGAGCCGGAGTTAAGAAAGTCTACCTCCGCGTCCTTCAGGGACGATTGATCCCGGCCGGACATGGAAACGGGAAGCCTTGGCGATACCGTCGAACAAGGCGGCTTCGGTCGCAGTCATCCACACCTGGCCGCGATCCGCGAGGCGAGCGAAGAGGGCGGTCCGCCGGCTTGGATCGAGGTGAGCCGCGACCTCGTCGAGAAGCAGGATCGGCGGCTGTCCGCGCTTTTCGGCAACGACGTCTGCATGCGCGAGAACCAGGCCAAGCAGCAGTGCCTTCTGCTCGCCTGTGGACGACTGGGCGGCCAGCATGGCCTTGGACCGGTGAATCACGGCCAGGTCCTGCCGATGCGGCCCCACGAGCGTTCGTCCGGCCATGGAGTCCCGAGAACGGCTTTCGCAAAGTTGCGCGGCGAGGTCGCCGCCGCCCCATCCTTCGAGCGCGAGGGAGGCTTGGGGGAACTGATCGTCGTGTGTTGCAGCAGCTGCGTCCACCAGCGCCGTGACCGTTCGCATTCTGGCGTCGGCAATCGCTGCGCCGTGCTCCGCCATCTGCGCCTCAAGAGCATCCAGCCATGCGGAATCCGCGCTTTCCTGCTCCGCCAGAAGCTTGTTGCGCGACCGCATCGCGGCTTCGTAGCGGGCGGAGTGGTGCGCATGGCCCGGCTCCAGTGCCAGCACTAGCCGATCCAGGAAACGCCTCCTGTCGCCCGCCGGTCCGGTGAAAAGCCGATCCATGGCCGGCGTCAGCCACAGGACCGACAGCCGCTCGCCCAGGGAATTTGACGACGCAGAAGCGCCGTTGATCCGAACCTGACGGCGTTCCGGGGCCGAAGCGAACGTGCCTGTGCCGATCTCGACCTCATTAAGCCGCGCCGCCACGGCGAACGCTCCGCTGGCGCCTTTCCGTGCCATGTCCGAAAGCGCTGCTCCACGGATTCCACGACCCGGCGACAGCAGCGAGACCGCCTCGAGCAGGTTCGTCTTCCCAGCTCCGTTGTCGCCATAAAGAAGGACGAACCCCGGCCCTGGTTCCAGCACCGCATCCGCGTAGGAGCGGAAGTCTGTCAGGGCGAGGCGCGAGACCGAAGGCATCCGCGCCGGACTAGCACTTGAGCCGCGCGGTTAAACCCGCATCGGCATGAGGACATAAAGGGCGTTGGACTTGTCGTTCTCGCGAAGCAGGGTCGGTGCCGCGGCATCGGCGAGGTGGACCTCGACCGTGTCGCCCTCGATCTCGCCCAGGATGTCGAGGAGGTAGCGCGCGTTGAAGCCGATCTCGATCGTGTCGGAACCGTAGTCCGCAGGAAGCTCCTCGGTCGCCGTGCCGCTCTCCGGTGAGGTCACCGACAGCGTCACCTTGTCGCGGTCGACGCTCATCTTCACAGCGCGCGTCTTCTCGCTGGCAATCGTCGACACCCGGTCGACGCCTGACGCGAAAGTCTTTGGGTCGAGCTTCAACAGCTTGTCATTCGCCGTCGGGATGACGCGGTTGTAGTCGGGGAAGGTGCCGTCGATCAGCTTGCTGGTGAGGACGGCGCTGCCCAGGCCGAAACGGACCTTGGTCGGCGAAAGCGATACTTCGACCGTGCCTTCGACCTCCTCAAGCAGCTTGCGAAGCTCGGCGACGCATTTGCGCGGAATGATGACGTCCGGCATTCCGTCGGCGCCGTCGGGCTTGTCGAGCACGACGCGGGCCAGACGGTGGCCGTCGGTCGCTGCAGCCTTCAGCTGGTCGTCCGTCACGTGCAGGAATATGCCCATCAGATAATAACGCGTCTCTTCGCTCGAAATCGCGAAGCGCGTCTTGTCGATGATCTGTCGCAGCGTCGCGGCGGGCAGCTCGAACCTGGTGGGAAGCTCCCCTTCGGAGATGACCGGGAAATCGTCGCGCGGAAGAGTCGACAGATGAAAGCGCGAGCGGCCGGCGCTGAGATGCATCTTGCCCTCGGCAACGTTCAGTTCGACCTGGCTGCCCTCGGGAAGCTTGCGGACGATGTCGAATAGCGTGTGGGCGGGGACGGTTGTCGCGCCGGGCTGATCGACATTGGCAGGGACGCTCTCGTCCACCTGCAGGTCGAGATCCGTGGCCATCATGCGGATCGAATTATCGTCCCGCGCCTCGATGAGCACGTTCGACAGGATCGGGATGGTGTTGCGGCGCTCCACGACCGACTGGACGTGACCGAGGCTCTTCAGAAGTGTCGCCCGCTCAATCGTCGCTTTCATCGCGCGCCCTGCCCCCGTCAAAGCCATTA
>Ga0207701_10007637_pt1 | contig 10741 bp, 10 predicted proteins | sample KBSSwiSSwithPhiX_FD_184294 | JGI IMG/M metagenome (GOLD analysis project Ga0207701, IMG submission 184294) | Switchgrass rhizosphere bulk soil microbial communities from Kellogg Biological Station, Michigan, USA, with PhiX - S5 (SPAdes) (version 2) | ecosystem: Environmental > Terrestrial >...
TCGGACTCTCCATCGGCTTCAACCCAAGGAATGGCAATCAATTCATTTGGATTTCCGGCGGCGCCAATCTTGCCTCGTCAGGCAGTGGCATCGCCGGTCCGGGCACGTCCCGACCCAAGCCTATCTGGATTGAATGTCCGGCGCGAGACGTGACGGGCCCGTGGTCGCCCCCCAGCGCGATGCCTGGAAGAGGCGAGCTTTAGGAAGCCGCGGCTCCGGGCTGCACCACCTTCTCGTTGGTGCCGGATTCCGGCATCAGGGCCGCGAGCTTGAGCCCTTCCTGCACCTTGGGCACCGTCGCCTTGACGTCGGTGATCGGCAGGCCGTGGGTCGGCGCGATGACCTTCACATCGAGCCGCTCGATCAGATGGTCGAGCCGGTCGCAATAGACATTCATGTCGGCGAACTTGGTCCAGAACAGCGCCAGGTCGGCAAAGGTCGAGGATACGTCCGGCAGGTCGAGCGAAACCGCCTCCTCGGCGACGAGGCCGCAGTGGCCGTCCTCGTGGTAGTGGCTGTAGGCGAAACCGTCGCCCGGAAACAGCACGCGCTCCTTGGTGTCGAAGCCCCACCATGTGGTGCGCAGATCGCGGATCACCGGCTCGACCGCCATCAGGCTGCGGCCGCCGAGGTCGATCTCGTCGCCCTCTTTCATCCAGCGCATGCGGTGCTCGTATTGCGGAAACGCCAGGTGATAGTCACTGACGTCGCCGCACAACAGCGAATCGGGAAAGGTCTTCAGCACGCGGCCGAGGCCGCCGCAATGCGGCGTCTCCTGATGGGTGACGAACAGGTACTTCAGCGGCGCGATGCCCTTCGCGAACAGCTCGTTCATATGCCGCTCGATCACCGGAAAGTCTTTTGGATGGCCGGTCTCGACCAGGCATGACGCCGTCTCGCCGGCGACCAGGAAGGCGGCGTTGTAGCCGTGATAGACCTTGCCCTTGTGGCGCTGCGCCAGGCAGTCGCCGATCCAGTACACGCCGGGCGCGATCTCGCGGGGCATCTTGTGGGACATGCTCAGCGCTCCTCGTCGCGGCTGACGTAGCGCGACACCGCCACGCTCTTGTCGCAGGCCTTGAGAAACTCATCGAGCATCCGGTAGTGCCGCGCCACCACCTTGCGGCCGCGCAGCACGCAGCCATAGCCCGGCGCGATGGTCTCGATGTCGTACTTGTCGAACACCGCGTCGATGCCACGACGGATCGAGTCGGTTGGCGCGCCTTCGAGCCACCAGTACCGCGTGTTCAGCATGAACGAGCGCAGGTCTTTGGCCGTGGTGGTGTCGTCGGCGTCGGTGACGATCCAGGGCCCGTCGGCGCGGTCGCGCCAGACGTGGGTGAACATGTCGGAGGCAAACAGCGTCTTGGTGGCGCGGTCGTACAGCCAGCGCGTCGCGATCAGGCGGATCGGCGCCTGCATGACATCGATGGCGCGGCCGTGCTTGCCGAGCTGGATGGTGTCCGCCCGCGTCACCGCGTTGACCGTCATCGCATCGAGGATGTTGCGGCTGTTGTCGGTGCCGAAATCGAACCACAGCGCCGCGTCCGGATTGCTGGTGTAGCACTGGTCGACGTTGAAATGCCCGGCGAAGGTCGCGACATTGTTGATCGACATGAATTCGTTCAGCCGCAGCGGGAACAGCGACAGCGGCGAGCCGGGCGCGATCAGCTGCTCGATCTCGGCGCGAATCGCCGGCTCGTCCTTGCCGAAGCCGGTGTCGATCAGCATGGCGGTGTCGCTCTGCTTCAGCAGATAGCTGTTCACCACCGAATAGCCGCGGGCGCTCATCGGATAGGAGCTGACCCGGCCGTCCAGCGCGAACGGATGTTGCAGGGCGTAGAGCTTGCCTTCGGCCATCGCCGCGATGCCGCCGGTGAAGCCGCCTGCTTCGTGAGCGTGCCGGGGCGCGTCTTGGTTCAATGTGTCTTGGGTGAGGAGCGACATGATGGCTAGACCTTATAGGCCCGGCCCATCAAAGTGAACGGGGCTCGACCTGCAGCCGCGGGAGGGAACGGGAGCTGCGATGGGCGACATTCGGCGTGTTCTCGTGGTCGGTGGCGGTGTCGGCGGGCTGACCGCTGCGGCAACGTTGGCGCGGCGGGGCGTCGAAGTCGTGCTGATCGAGCGGCGGCCGGCCTTCGATATCCCGGGTGTCGGCCTGGGCCAGCCGGCCAATGCGCTTCGGGTCTACGACTCGCTCGGCGTGCTCGACGAAATCCTCGCCACCGGGTTCAGCTACGATCGCATGTGGCTGTTCGATCCCGATCGAAGGCTGATCGTGGAGCACAAGTTCCTGCTCGGCGATGACCGGGTGCCGGCATTTTGCGCCCTGTCCCGCCTGCAGTTGCACAAAATCCTGCTGGGCGCCGTCGAACGCGCCGGCGTCGAGGTCCGCCTCGGCGTCATGGTCAGCGCCATCCACGAGGACAAGGACCGGATCGCCGTCGAGTTCTCGACCGGCCAGCACGACTCGTTCGATCTCTTGGCGGGATTCGACGGCATCCGCTCCACGACCCGGCTGCATCTGGTCGGCACCGCGTTCGCGCCGCGCCCCTCGGGCTACGGCGCCTGGCGGGTGCAGGCCCGCCGCCCGGACGACGTGCGCGGCATGGAGTTCCTGCAGGGGATCGGCAGCAAGACCGGCGCGATGCCGCTCGGCAACGACATCATGTACCTCTTCCACATCCGCCCCGAGACAGCCGATGCCGATTTCACCGGGCAGGACCACGCCGAGCTGTTCCGGCAGCGCCTGGCGCAGTACGGCGGCTACGTCGCCGAAATCGCCGCATCGCTCAACAGCCAATCCGACATCGTCTACAGCCCAATCGAGCCGCTGCTGCTGCCGTGGCCATGGTGCCGCGGACGCGTGGCGATCGGCGGCGACGCCGCCCACACCTTCGCGCCGCATCTGACGCAGGGCGCGGCGATGGCCGCCGAGGATGCCTTCGTGCTGGCGCGCGAGGTGCTGGCCGACGATGTCCCGGTCGAGGCGCGGCTGCTGCGCTATTCGCACAAGCGCTACCCGCGATGCGCCTTCGTCTACACGTTCTCCGGCCAATGGATGCACGACGAGCAGTCGATCCGGTCGGCGGCGGACCTGGAAGCGGCGCGGGCGGAGCTGACCCTGAATGCATCGGCCCGCATCGGCGCCAGCGACCGCATCCTCAACGGCCCGATCTAGGACAATTTCGTCCGATACCCACTCGATTTCCGCCCAGTGCCAATACCCTGCACTGATGGCATTCTGGCAATCGGGCAAATACATGACCGCCGACGTCTTCCCTGATTCCCTACCCTGGCTGTTCGTGTGCGGCAGTGCCGACACGTTGCCATGGGCGGCAAGGCATCTGGACTAGGCGCACACGCTGCCTACGCAGCGGCCCAACGCGCGGCGCGCGCCTTTGAGAACGTAGCGCGAGTGTCGCGTCGATCAGTCAGAGGCGGCGAGCGCGGATTGCATTTTGCTTCGAATTGTAAAACTCTATCGTAAAGATTGTGATGCCGCAGACAGCAGTTGCAATGAGCGCGCCGATTAGCTCATGAGAGTCCAAGTCAAACACACGCATCCCGAGAACAAAGCCGAACGTGGAAAATGATAGGCAAATGGCGACAACAACGGCATTTTCATCGATGAACTTGCACATGACACTCTGCCCACATTGTTGCGTAATTTTCAGTTTCCAACCGTGAAGATTGGCTCAGCCAATTCCCTACAATTATCTTAAGCGTCGAACGAGCAACAACATCTATTCAAAAATCAGTTTGCTCGGATTCGCAAAGCTTAAAACTTGAGGGAACTAGGCAACGGACTCTCTATAAATCGTATGTAGAACGACACAGTGGCGACCTCCACTCACACGGATATATACATGACCAAGATTGCAAAGTTCTTGAAGGACGAGTCCGGTGCGACCGCTATCGAGTACGGCCTGATCGCCGCTGGTATCTCAGTGGCCATCATCGCCACCGTGACTAGCCTTGGCGGCAAGCTGGTAACGGTCTTCGGCAAGGTGGATACCGCACTGAACTAACCGTTTCCCACTGGCTGCACTGAGCGGAGGCTGCCTCAGTTGGCGGCCTCTTTCATTTCCGCTCACTACCGAACCAAAGCCGCCGCTATCGATGAGGCCGCCTGGGACTCGGGTCTTTCTTTGTAAGTCCGTTGCTTTGGCGTGGTCGGTTCGGAATTCTTTAAAGTCTATGACAGTACGATGACACAATGTTGTATGCAGCAACCAAGCCCTTGCCAATCGTGACCGGACCGACCTGCATCGCTTGTGACGTGCCAATGTTGCTTGCTCGCGCGCTGCCATTTGAAGACGAGCAGGAGCTTCATATTTTTGAATGCCCTGAATGCAGGCAATCGCAAAGCGAGATTGCTAAATAAGCCGCCCCAGTTGGCGGCCTATTTCATTCCAAACTGAACCACACCCAGCGGCAACGCGATGCCAAGGAAGGCCGCGACAGATGATCGCGACCGGAGGCCGCTAGCGCACATTGCATTGGACCGAACAAATTATGTCTGCACCAGACTGCACCACTATGAAACAGCGCACCTCCTAATTTGCATGGGCGCTACTCATACGGATTCGTGAGTAGCGCTCCGCCGCCCAACCTCCGATTATGGCGGCGAAAGATACGGAGGGGGTTGTGAATGGGGCGGATTCGGAAGGGGGCGGCGCGCAAAGCCGCTCCGCCTGAGCTTGACCAAAAAATTCAAGAAGAACGGCTACGCATTGCCAAACATCTCGTTCAGGTCCTACGCGCGGCTGGGTATTCCTGCGAGCTTGCCGGGGATACGATCACGACATCCCTCTCGACCGTGACGCCGCAGTAAGTATCGCGACTGCGCCGCTAGCCGTCATGCGTTCGGATCGCCAGCGTTCGGAAAAAACAACTGTTCGCCATTAATCTTGGTGTCGGCGATGGCCGACTGGCCATTAGGCGACACCAACCAGTCGATGAACGCTTGGCCGAATTGGCGACGTTGTCCAAGTCGTAGCGGCGCGCTAAAGTATTTGGGCACCTGAAACTACGCGCGGAAATCGCATGAACAAGCTAATTGCTATAGGCTTGCTAGCTTTTTCCATGTCCGGTTCAGCCATCGCTGGTGATGTTGTGGCACCTCTGGCGGGCACAGAGGTACAAAATAGCCAAAATTACACTCCGGTTCCAAAATCAACGTTTCGCAAAACCGCACAACAACACAACTGCGGGACCATAGACTGCGCCAACGGTTCCATGTGCTGCGCGGGGCTTAGCGGTTTCTATTGTTGTGCAAACGGTTTCGTTTGCGGGGGTAATCGTTGCGTCTCCAAGTAAACTAACATTCCACTTGGCGACCTGCCCGGTGCAGAGCGTGCGCCGTGCAAACCTGGCGGCAACAGCCACATGGAGTAGCCGCCGAGACAGCGCAGCACGTCGCGCACCTTGATGGCAGGCAGCCCAGCGATCAATGAGTTGCGGTCGAGCTTCATGCGTGGCTGCATCTGTGAACCGGACTGGGGACAGCCGGGGCCGGCGACCGGTGTCGATAAGGTCAGAATGGCCTAGCCAAACCACCGCCGGGACACAGCCGGGACACGTGCTCGCGGCGGAATTCACAACATATTGAGACCGCAGCGCCTTTGCCGCAGCATTCAGCCTAAACCATTACCCTGATAGGGTGTCTTGCGCTGATCCCGGTCACCTGGGGGAATCGGCAAAAGCGGGGGCTATTTTGTTTTTTCCGACCGACCTCACCTCATTCCTTGACCTCATCCGCCAGCATGGCGATGCGGCCTACAGCTTCATGTTTGCCTATGCGGCCTCGCACAGCTTGCTGCTGGCGCTGTTCGCCGGTTACGCCGCGCATTCGGGCGCGCTGGGTTTGGGCACTCTCATTGTGGTCTGTTGGTTCGGCAGCTTCACCGGCGACGTGATCCGCTTCTGGATCGGGCGACGGTATGGCACGCGCTGGATCGGCTCATTTCCAAGGCTTGAACGTGCCGTCCAGACTGCAGCCCAGCTGGCAAACCGCCACTACCTCTGGATGATCCTGATCCATCGCTACCCGCACGGTATTCGAAGTGTCGCGGGTTTCGCCTACGGGATGTCGCGGCTGCCCTGGTCCACCTTCCTGGCGCTGAATTTCGTTGCGGCGGGCCTGTGGTCCTGCGCGGTGGTTTCGGCCGGCTATGTCTTCGGTCATTTGTCGGAGAAGGTCATGAGCGATGCCTCCTCCGGTCTGGGCCTGGTGATGCTTGTCGGGTTCCTCGGTCTGTCCTGGATCCTGAGCAAAAAGCTCGAACGTGTGATCGAGCGAAGCTAAAGCGCGCGGCGGCGCCGCCACTCCCCCCTTTGGACTACAAGCGAAATTGCAATCCGGGTGACCGGGACAATCCGCCGCGCGACATTTGCGCAGGCCCGGCCCACGTCGATGAGGACGGCTGATACCGTTGCCCACGACGGCAGCCGCATCGTGCGGCAGGGGGCGCGCATGACTCAAGAAGAACGTGAACGCAGGATATTCCGCATCATTGCCGGAACGGCGATGGTCGGTTTGTTGACCTTCGGGCTCAGCCTCATCGCGTACCAGAACTACAATCAGAAAAAGCGAGCTGACTTGCCGCAGACCATCACGCTACTGCTGCAAAAATAAACGCTGCTGCTCGCTGCCGCGCATTGAGGGCGCAAGATTAAAGAGCCCACGACCTTCGTCGCCTGCGCGCGCGATCCGTGCAGGCGAAGGGGCTCCGCACCGTTTGAACAATCAGCGCGACGCGCCCTTCATCCTGTCGTAGCTGAACAGGTAGTCCGGCGCGGTTCCCAGCGGCTTGTGACAATTGAAGCAGGCGGTGAGGTTGGCCGCCGTGTTGGGCGTCTTGTCCGCCTTGAAGGCCTGATACTCCCACTCGCCGTTTCGCACGTTGTCCGGATATTCGGCGCCCCATCCCGTGCGTTTCTCCATCACCGTGTACGCGACGATGTTGCCCTTGATGAAGCGTCCGTTGGCGGCGATCTGCGGATTGCCGCTGGCGTCGAGCAGCGCGGCGTATTGCACCAGCGTGATCACCGTGCCGCTCGGCATCGGCTCGCCCTTCTTGGCAGCCTCGATCGCCGCCGGCGGGCTGACAAAAAGCTCGCGGAATTGTTTGTTGTCGGCGCGATCAACGGTCGTGTAGAGCGCGCCGCTGGCGTAGTTCTCCGGAAACACGACCTGGTCGCCGCCGGCGCGAGCGTGAGCCGCGAACAGCGCAGCCGCGGCGCAAGCGATCGCGGCCGAAGCTGCGATGGATTTGCCAATCGTCATGATGGTCTCCCCCGCCGCCAAGCTCCCGGCTTGGGGCACTTCTTCATACCACAGCCCGGCTCACTTGCTCGACGCCCCACGCCGAATTCACCGATCCTTCAGCGTGGCCAGCGCGACCAGCATCAGCACGATCGCCGGGCCAGTCTTCACCAACGCGCCGAGCGGCTCGACCCACAGATCCGGCGTGATGACGGCGGCGCTCGCCATGTAACCGAGCGAGACGGCGATGCCGGTCAGCAGGCCGATGCGGCATGCCCGACGCATCGCGATGGCCAAGCCCACCGCGATATCCAACAGGCTGCTCGTCACCGTGACGGCGCGGGCGGTGGACTGAGCAAAGCCGTGCGAGGTCAGGATCGCGACCGCGGGTTCGTAGGCGACCGTCAGCGCGATCAGGCCCGACACGCACCAGAACGCCACGAGGCTGGCGATGACCAGGGGCTTGAGGCCGTAGAGCCGCGCGAACCACTGATCCTGCACCGTGGCCGGGCGCTCGCGCAGCACGTCGTCGAGCGAGCGCGGCACAATTCCCGTCGCCGCCATCCAGGACCGCGGATCGCCCTCCACGCCGCGCCGCATTTCCCCCAGCGCCGTCGAGCGCACCGGCGGTTTCCAACCGAGCCAGGCGGCCAGATCGCCAGCCTTGGCGGCAAGGTTCAACAGAACACCAGGCGTCGTGACACGCGGACCGGGGCTCGACCCGAGCCAGCACCGCAGACTGCCGACCACATCGCCGACGGTCCGCCGCTGCGGCTCCATCACATCCCAACGCACCGCCACGCCCGCGGAGTTGTTCTGCGCGAGCCACGCCACCGTTTCGGCGACATCCTCGATCGCCACGGCGAAGAACGGACGGCTGTTGTCCGACGCCGGCAGCGCCGTGGGCGAAACGGCCAGCGTCCGTAACAGCGCGCTGCCGCCGTAGGCTGCCGGCGCCCACACAAAACCCGGCCGCAGGATGGCGTAAGGATGTCCCGACGCGGCGATCAGGCGCTCGGCGTTGCGCTTGGTGCGGCTGAACGCCGTGCGATCGTCGTGGTCGGCGCCCGGGATCGAGACATGAACGAGAAAAACCAGACGGCCGCACGCGCGCATGGCATCGAGCAGAGTTTGCACAAACGTCTCATGCACCGCCTGCGTCCTGTCGTCCGGACCGTCCTGCAGCACGCCGAGACAATTCACGACAATATCCGCCTCAGTGTCCCGCAGCAGCTGGGCCAGTTCCGCCACATTGAGGCTGGCGATTGGGACTTCTCGGGCCCGATCGCCGAATTCCTCGCGCTGCGCCACCGTGAACCGGCGCGCCACGGCGGTAACGGCAAAGCCACGGCGCGACAGCTCGCTCGCGACGAAATGACCGATCAGCCCGGCCGCGCCGAGAACCACAATGCTTTGGTCGCCGGATCCGCTCATCACGATCTTTCGCAACAATGCCCGCTCAGAACGACGGCTTCGCAACCATCAGCCACAGAATGACAACGACCGAGCCAAATCCCGGAAAACCGAATACAAACCAGATTCGGAACAGCCGGAAATAAGTCTCGGGCAACGGCGTGCGGTGCATGGCGGCATCGCGCGCCAGATCGCGCATGCGCATCTGCAGCCCGATCACCGGCAGCCAGAACGCGCCCGCCAGCACATAAAGCAGCAACGAGATCAGCACCCAGCCTTCGGTGAGCGGCAGCCCGGTCTGCTGTGCCAACAGGAATCCAGTCACCGGCTGCGCCACCGCCGCCGTCGCGGTGAAGATGAAGTCCGCCAGCACCACGGTCGCGGCCGTGCGCGCGATATAGCTGGCGTCGCCAGTCCGGTGCGCCATCAGCATGAAGAATGCGATGCCGGTTCCGGTGCCGAGCAGGATGATGGCACCGAGCACGTGCAGGTATTTGAGCAGCAGATAATATGTCATCGCGGTTCGGCCGATCGACGGCCCGAAGGGGACCATCGATTGCGCGCCGACACAATGCCAGCCCTTCCCTCTTCCCCCGACTCCACCCATATTTGCCGCGATGGCCAAGCCGCCCGACAAGCCCAAAAAGCCCCGTGATTATGCGCGCCCGACCCGGTCCAAGGCGCATCGGCCGGATTCCGCGCCGACCGATCCGGCGCTGGAGAAGCTGCTCAACCCCGGCATCGCCAAGGGCACCGCCGGGATGGGCTCGGGCACGGGCTTGCAGCCGCCGCCGGACAATTCGTTCGAGCGCCGCGCCGACCGGCGCAACGAGCACACCGCGCGCAAGTCGACCGTCAAAGGCTTCGACGAGGCGCCGCAGCGCGGCTATGTCGCCCGCGCGCCGCTCGACATCAACGCCGAGCTCGCCAATGCGCTCGGCTACGGCACGAGCGATCCGAACAAGTCGCTGATCGATGACAGCGCCGGCGAACCGCCGGAGCGCGACGAGATTTCGATCATCTCCGAGCCGCGCCGCGAGAAGCGCGTCATGCACCGGCCGTCGCCGCAGCCGGTCACGCTCGGCGTCACCGCCAGCATGCAGGCGCTCGACAAGCTGCTGCGCGAGGGCCGCCCCGAGTTCGCCGCGAGCGGCGGCACCGCGGTGTGGACGCCGCATCGCCCGCCGCGGCCGGACAAGTCGGAAGGCGGCGTCAAGATCGTGCTGAAGTCCGACATGGCGGCGAAGGGCGACCAGCCGACCGCGATCAAGGATCTGGTCGAGGGCGCCAGGCGACACGACCGCACCCAGGTGCTGCTCGGCGTCACCGGCTCCGGCAAAACCTTCACCATGGCGAAGGTAATCGAGGCGACGCAGCGGCCGGCGATCGTCCTGGCGCCGAACAAGACGCTCGCCGCGCAGCTCTATGGCGAGTTCAAGAGCTTCTTTCCCGACAACGCGGTGGAGTATTTCGTCTCGTACTACGACTACTACCAGCCGGAAGCCTACATCCCGCGCACCGACACCTATATCGAGAAGGATTCCTCGATCAACGAGCAGATCGACCGCATGCGCCATTCGGCGACGCGCGCGCTGCTCGAGCGCGACGACGTCATCATCGTGGCGTCCGTGTCCTGCATCTACGGTATCGGCTCGGTCGAGACCTATACGGCGATGACCTTTGCCTTGAAGAAGGGCGAGCGCATCGACCAGCGGCAACTGATCGCCGACCTCGTGGCGCTGCAATACAAGCGCACCCAGGCCGACTTCACCCGCGGCACGTTTCGTGTGCGCGGCGACGTCATCGACATCTTCCCGGCGCACTATGAGGATCGCGCCTGGCGCGTGAATCTGTTCGGCGACACCGTGGAGAATATCGAAGAATTCGATCCGCTCACCGGTCACAAGCAGGACGAGCTCGAATTCATCAAGATTTACGCCAACTCGCACTATGTGACGCCGCGCCCGACCCTGGTGCAGGCGACGAAGGCGATCAAGAGCGAGCTGAAGATGCGGCTCGACGAGCTCAACAATCAGGGGCGCCTCTTGGAGGCAC
>Ga0207701_10007639_pt1 | contig 10740 bp, 11 predicted proteins | sample KBSSwiSSwithPhiX_FD_184294 | JGI IMG/M metagenome (GOLD analysis project Ga0207701, IMG submission 184294) | Switchgrass rhizosphere bulk soil microbial communities from Kellogg Biological Station, Michigan, USA, with PhiX - S5 (SPAdes) (version 2) | ecosystem: Environmental > Terrestrial >...
CCGGCGGCGAAAGCCTACGTGCCGCCCGCTCAAAAGGGGTAGCTGCGCTCGCCGATACACGGTAAATCCCGCTCTATTCGACGAAGCCGCGCAATTTTCAGTTTTTCCGGGTTTGGTACGTGCGTTGCTGCAAATAGCAACACTTCTGAAGAAAGCCCAAGGTACGGCTGGGCTCGGCGAATTCGACGCAACCAAAACAGGTGATGATTGAATCATGGCTGTCATCCGAACGGTCCACGCTAGGTGGTTGAGAGTTATCGGTCAGTCGCTTGAAACCGCTGGAATCGAGGCGTTCGAAATAGATAACAAGGGCGAGAACTATATCGTGTCCAGCGAATCTGTGACATCAAACGGAGCTTGGATTCTACGGAATTGCGTCGGCAGTAGCTCGACCTTGCGGACAATTGACGAAGACCGCGCGGCGAAAATATCACTGCGCCTCGGCGCCGCCGATCTTGCGCGTCTCGATGCGCAGGGTCAAAGAAAGCGCGGCGAGTCCGGATCAAAATCGCCGGCGGTGCTCAAACTCTCGCAACTGTTGCGCACCTTAGGGGATCACCTAGACAGAACTCAGGCGAGCGCATTTCATATCGCGTGGCTGCCGTACTCAGTCACGGTGGAATATGAAGAGCTCCGGGGTCAGACCGATTCGAGAAGTTTCACTGCAGAGAAACTTCAACAGTTGGGTTCGCATTCGAGATTCCGGCGGGGAAACCGCATGAACTCATAATCAGAGTTGATGGTCCGATCTGTCTGAATCGCGTGCCGAAGCCAATTCGAGCTATAAAACCGCGCCTCTCGGACACGCTCACTCGGTTGGCGAGCGGCTGGCACCCACATTAGGAGATTATCAACGAGCTCTACCCCCACGCAGCACGATTGTTCACTGAATAGCAGGTGCCGCGCCAAAATAGTTTTGCCATGCGAGATGAAGCAGATCCTTGGAAAGCTCCATCGGAATGTTTTCATACTTGCAAAGATCGGCGCAGCGCTGAATCAAATCGCGCGGCTCGCAGCCGCGGAGCGGACGCTTGTCCGCATCATATAGCCGAAACACATATTCAATGTATTTGGCGTCATATTCGAAGCCCATCGTGTGGGTATATTGCTCAAAAATGGTCGTGTACATCTGCCGATCCGGCGGGTTGATATAGAGACGATAACCCATGCGGCGAAGAAACGCGTCATCCACCAGATCGCTCGGATCGAGGTTGGTTGCGAAAATGAGGAGCTGCTCGAAAGGTACTTCAATTTTCTTTCCTGTATGAAGGGTTAGATAATCGATCCGTCCCTCGAGCGGCACAATCCAGCGATTGAGAAGATCATGAGGATCGACGCGCTGGCGGCCGAAGTCGTCGATGACCAGAGTGCCGCCGTTCGACTTCATTTGGAACGGCGCTTCGTAAAACCGAACCGTGCTACTGTAGATCAAATCCATCGTCTCGATCGTCATTTCGCCGCCGACGACGACAATCGGCCGCTTGATCTTAATCCAGCGTTCGTCGTAACGATCGACGCCGGTCATAGGGGCCGGCTGATGATTGTGTTGATCAAAGATCTTGATGACTTGCCCATCCACCTCAACGGCGTACGGGATCCATATCTCACCGCGTTGGGCGCTGTGAAGAGCGACGGCGATGCTGGTTTTGCCGTTCCCCGACGGGCCCGTCATGAAGAGGCTGCGGCGTGAGTTTGCCACCAATCCCAGGGTTTGTACGGTAGTTTCCGGCAGGACGAGCCCAGACATGGCCGACCGTACTGCCTCGGAACGAACCGGATCGCGCGCCGCGCTCTGGCGCACCACCATCTCACTGTATGCCGGCAGCGATACTGGTGCGGGGCCGATATAGCCGTTCATGTCCAAAAGCTGCTGTGCGCGCTGCCAGCCGCGATCGAGCAATCCATAGCGATTGTTGCCGTAGCCGACTAGCCCGCGAATTTCGACGAATTTTTCGCGATAGAGATGCTGTAACAGATTCTCCGTGACCGGCATGGACAACTTGAGCTTTTGGGCGGCACGCTCGGTGGTGCAGTTGGCGTCCGCATAGACCGTTTTCAGGGTCAGATCAGCGAGAAAACCGTAATCGAGTTGCGTGGCCTCCGGGTTCATTGGGACTGGAGGAATGGCAGTCTCGATTCTTGAAGCGGCGGATTCAGGCTTGCTCATGGCGTTTTCGAACCTCCCTTAGCGCTGTCGTCAATAAACCCCTGTGATCCTCATATGCGCAACCCGGCATTTTAGGGTCTCAGGGGATGTTTGGCAATAAATTCTGCAGAGCTAGAACGTTGATGTCCTACCTTACAGTGCGCTTTTCGCGGTCAGACTCGATTGCAGCAGGTAGGTCCTTGTGTTATACGTTTTTTGCTAAAGGTAAATCCTATGAAACAAGGAATTCATCCAGAATACAAAGTTGCGACGATCACTTGCGCCTGCGGTCAAGTGGTCGAGACGCGCTCGACCACAGGCAATATCCACGTGGAAATTTGCTCCAATTGCCACCCTTTCTTTACCGGCAAACAAAAATTGCTGGACTCAGCCGGTCGCGTAGATAAGTTCAGGAAAAAATACGGCCTGAAGAGAACTGAACTACCGGAGGGTTGAGGGGAAATTGGCCCATTAGGTTAGTTTCGCGTATCCTGAAAGGGCAAAGGGTGGTTGTGCTCCCTTTGCCCTTTTTCTTTTGTCCTCTCCAAGAGAGCCACAATGTTAGATAAACTTGCCGAAGTCGAAAAGCGCTATGTAGAACTGGAAGGGTTGATGTCCGATCCCCAGCTCCTCGGACAACAACGCGAGTACTCCAAACTTGCCAAGGAACGCGCCGAGTTGGAAGAGATCGTCGCCTGTTATCGCGATTGGCGCAAAGTCGAGCACGAAATCCATGACAATCGCCAACTCCTGGAAGAACCGGACGAGGCGATGCGGGAACTCGCGAAGCAGGAATTGATCGAACTGCGCGAGCGTAAAGAAGCGCTCGAAAATCAGCTTAAGATATTGATCCTGCCGAAGGATCCCAATGATGCGAGAAACGTCATTGTCGAAATTCGCGCCGGCACCGGTGGCGACGAAGCAGCGCTGTTCGCGGCGGAGCTTTTCCGGATGTATTCGCGCTACGCCGAATCGCGTCGCTGGCGCGTAGAAATGATGAGTTCGAACCCGACTGGACTCGGCGGCTACAAAGAAATAATCATGAGTATCGAAGGGCAGGGCGCCTATTCGCGACTCAAATTCGAGGGCGGCGTACACCGCGTTCAGCGCGTGCCGGTCACTGAGGGCTCAGGGCGAATCCACACCTCGGCGGTGACCGTCGCGGTGCTGGCGGAAGCTGACGAAGTGGAAATTGCGATCGATCCGAAGGAGATCCGAATCGACGTTTTCCGCTCGTCCGGGCCCGGCGGGCAAAGCGTTAACACCACAGATTCGGCCGTGCGCATTACGCATATTCCGACCGGAATCGTAATTTCTTGCCAGGATGAAAAATCGCAGCACAAAAACCGCGCCAAGGGCATGAAGATTCTGCGCGCTCGCTTGCTCGAGCGCAAGCAAGAGGAGCAACGCTCGGAAATCGCCGCGACGCGAAAGCTTATGGTCGGGAGCGGCGACCGGAGCGAACGCATTCGTACTTACAACTTTCCGCAGGGGCGGCTCACTGATCATCGGATCAACTTTACTTTGTACAAGCTCGATCGTGTGATGGAGGGCGAGCTAGACGAAGTCATCGACGCTCTGATCACCCACTATCAAGCCGAATCGCTCAAGGCGGCAGGCAAGCCGGAGGCGGAGACCAAATCAGCGGCGCACACCGATTGAGCCGGCCGTGAATCTTTCAGGAACTTTGATGCAAGGAGTCCGGCGACTGCTGGGAGCCGGCATTGACAGCGCTCGTCTCGATGCCGAGCTATTGCTCGGTTGTGCTCTCGGGATGAGCCGCGAAGAGCTCATGATCGCTGCAACTAGAAAGGTTTCCGTGGCCGAATCTGACCGCTACGAAGATTTGCTCAGACGGCGCCTCAATCGAGAGCCGCTCGCCTACATCACCGGGCAGCAAGAGTTTTGGTCCCTCGGTTTTCTGGTCAGCGGCGATGTCCTCGTGCCGCGGCCAGAAACCGAGACATTGGTGGAGCGTGCGCTCAAACATTTGGCAACGATAAACAACCGTGGAGCGCCCCGAATCCTCGAGCTGGGAACCGGCAGCGGCGCCATCGCCGTGGCACTTGCATCGGAATTGCCCCAGGCGGAAATCGTTGCAACGGAAATCGCGCCCGCGGCTCTAGAGATTGCACGCCGCAATGCGTCCAGAAATGGCGTGTCCAATGCGATGCGGTTTTTACAGGGTGATCTCTTTACCGCGCTCGACCAAGAGCTCGAAAAAGATTTTGATTTGATTTTATCCAATCCGCCCTATATTCCCCGCGGCGAGATTGCGCACTTGGAGGCTGAGGTGAGCCGTTGGGAGCCACGCGCTGCGCTCGACGGCGGTGTCGACGGGCTCGATTTCTATCGCCGGATTATTGAAGAAGCGCCTGGTTATCTGCGCCAAGGCGGCGCGGTCGCTGTCGAGATTGGCGCTGCAATAGGCTCGTTGGTGCTGGCGCTGTTCAGAAATAATCCGGCTTACGGGGACACTCGGGTCTATCAGGATTATAGCGGTCGAGATCGCGTTGTGATTGCGCGAACACTTTGCGGGCGCCTCCCCGTTTAGGAGATCTGTGGATACGATTATTGTGCAGGGCGGCAAAGCGCTGGCCGGAGAGGTGACGGTGAGCGGCGCGAAGAATGCCGCATTGCCAATCCTCATCTCTTCCTTGCTGACGGCCGAACCCTGTGTTTACGACGAGGTTCCGCATCTCGCGGATATCAGGACGACGTTAAAGCTTCTTTCCGGGGTAGGCGAAAGGGTCGAGAACCGCGGTTGGCTTGACGGCGCCGCCGAGCTGGAACTCCAAGCCGATCGCATTGCCAAGTTTGAGGCGCCCTATGACCTGGTGAAAACCATGCGGGCCTCTTTTTTGGTGCTCGGCCCGCTCGTCGCGCGTTTCGGTCGGGCTCGTGTCTCGGCACCCGGAGGTTGCGCCATTGGCGCGCGCCCCATCAATTTGCATCTAAAAGGCTTTGAGGCGATGGGCGCCAATGTCGAGCAAAGCCACGGTTATATGGAAGTGACCGCGTCTCGGCTACACGGAGCGAAGATTTATCTCGATCTGCCATCCGTAGGCGCTACGGAAAATCTGATGATGGCGGCAACACTCGCTGAAGGGACCACAGTCGTTGAGAACGCCGCCAAAGAGCCGGAAATCGAAGACTTGGCGCGTGCACTCAACGCGATGGGCGCGCGCATTGAGGGGGCCGGCGGCGCGATTATTCAAATCGAAGGCGTAAAGGCCTTGCATGGAGTCAGGCATAGAATCATTCCCGACCGAATCGAGGCGGGCAGTTTTATCATAGCGGTGGCGCTTGTCGGCGGTGATGTGCTGATTAAAGGGGCCCGGGCCGAACATCTCGATGCGTTTTTGATCAAGCTGAAGGAAGCCGGCATCAACTTCGTTTCTGATCCCGCCGGAATTCGCGTGCGCCGAGAAGGAACGCTCAAAAGCGTCGATGTGACGACGCTTCCCTACCCTGGCTTTCCCACGGATCTGCAAGCGCAATTCATGGTGCTGATGGCGGTCGCGGAAGGCGTCAGCGTGATCACGGAAACAATTTTCGAAAATCGTTTCATGCACGCTCAAGAACTCGACCGAATGGGCGCGCACATCAAATTGGAAGGAAATCGCGCGGTGGTGCGCGGAGTGCGCGAGCTTTCGGGCGCGCCGGTGATGGCGAGCGATCTCCGCGCCAGCGTGGCATTGATTCTGGCGGGTCTTGTCGCCAAAGGTACCACCGAGGTCTCGCGCGTGTATCATTTGGATCGGGGCTACGAAAAAATCGAAAAAAAACTTTCGCAAATCGGGGCTCAGATCGTTCGGGTAACTGGCTAAGCTGTTCCAAGCTTCAAAGTTCAACAGGAATAAGTCCATCGCCGAGTGAGTGCGGGATGCCGATCAAACTAGTCAAGACGACCGAGCCTACCTTCAAGCCGCTATTGCAACGAATTCTGGGGCGGCGTGGGACGCGTGACGGCTCGGTCGAGCGGCGAGTTGCGGAAATTATCGAAACCGTCCGTCGCCGGGGCGACCGCGCGGTGCTGCGGTATACCGCCAGGTTCGATCACGTCCGTCTCAATCCGTCGGCTCTCGAAGTTAAGCAGAGCGAGATCGAAGCGGCAACGAAGGCATTACCGCGTGAGGACCTAGCGGCACTGCGGCTCGCGGTTAAACGCATCTCGATATTTCACCGGCACCAGCTACAGAAGAGCTGGCGCTATCGCGATCGTCTAGGCATAACGCTGGGTCAGCGGATTACGCCGTTGAAGCGCGTCGGTATCTACGTTCCCGGGGGCAAAGCATTATACCCGTCAACCGTGCTCATGAATGCGATTCCCGCCAAAGTGGCGGGAGTCGATGAAATCATCATGACTTCGCCCCTCGGCGCTGACGGTTCCATTCTTCTCGCCGCGGCGCATCTTGCCGGGGTCAATCGAATTTTTCGCATCGGTGGAGCACAGGCCGTGGCTGCAATGGCTTTTGGGACCCGAACAATTCCTAAGGTAGACAAGATTGTCGGGCCAGGAAATATTTTCGTAGCGACAGCCAAGCGCATGGTTTTTGGCGAGGTCGATATCGACTCCATTGCGGGACCGAGCGAGATTTTGGTTTTGGTCGATAATTCCGCCGATCCGGTCCATGTGGCCGCCGACATGCTATCGCAAGCGGAACACGATGAGCTGGCGGCGGCACTTTGCATCACGACTTCTTCTTCCTCCGCTCAGCGGATCCAAACCGCGATCGAGGATCGTTTACGCCGCACCAAGCGGCAGGCCATTACGTTACAATCGCTAAAAAAATATGGTGCGATCATTGTGGCGCGCGGGATCGAAGAAATGATCGAATTGGCAAACGACATTGCGCCGGAGCACATCGAGTTGATCGTGAAGGAACCCGAAAAATTGGCGGCGCGAATTCATAACGCCGGCGCAATCTTTTTGGGACCCTACTCGGCGCCGCCTCTAGGCGATTATCTCGCCGGACCCAATCATGTGCTGCCAACCGGCGGGAGCGCGCGATTTTTTTCTCCGCTTGGGACCTATGATTTTCTCAAACGAACGAGCATCATACGGGCCGAGCGTCGCGCTTTGAAGGTACTGGCGCCGACCATAACGCATCTGGCGCGGCTGGAAGGATTGGACGATCACGCGCGCTCAGTGGAGGCGCGATTCAGAGAAGGTTTATAGCCAGCAGCGCGCCCAGCAGAGCGAACTCAAGGAGATCAGGATGGCACGGACCGCGAAAGTCGAGCGAAAAACCAAAGAGACCGATATAAAGCTCTCGCTGGAAATCGACGGCGCAGGAAAAGCGGCGATCGAGACCGGCATGCCTTTTTTCAATCACATGCTGGATAGTTTTAGCCGGCACGGTTTTTTCAACATCGATATCGAGGCCAAGGGTGACCTTGAAGTCGATTATCATCATACGGTGGAAGACGTCGGCCTCGCTTTGGGGCAGGCGTTCAAAGACGCCCTCGGCGACAAGCGCGGCATCCGGCGCTTCGGCGAGGCGAGCTGCCCGCTGGATGAAGCGCTGGCCAAAGTGGTCGTCGATTTGAGCGGACGTCCGTATCTTCTTTATAATGTGAAGATTCGTCCGGGCCGTGTGGGAGACTTTGACACGGACCTGCCGCACGAATTTTTTGCCGCGTTCGCCAATCAGTTGGGCATGAATCTGCACATCGATGTGCCGCGGGGCGAGAATCCGCATCATATCATCGAAGCGTGTTTCAAGGCGTTCGCACGGGCGATGGATTTTGCCACCCAGATCGACTCGCGCGTCGAAGCCGTGCTGTCGACCAAGGGGAGTCTTTAGAAAAGTCGGTTTAAGTCGTTCAAGCCCGTTCAAGCTCCTTCGAACTCTTCAAGTTGTTTCAGATATGATTGCGATTATCGATTACGGCATGGGCAATTTGCGCAGCGTGCAGAAGGGATTCGAGCGCGTCGGTTTTGAAGCCGTGGTGACCCGCGATCTCGGGCAGATTCAATCCGCACGCGGCGTGGTTCTGCCAGGAGTCGGCGCGTTTAATGCCTGCATGGAAAACCTCGGTAAACTGGGTTTGATCGAACCGATTCGCGACGTTGTGCATCGTCAAAAACCGTTTCTGGGAATTTGTCTAGGTTTTCAACTGCTCTTTTCCGAGAGCGAAGAGTTCGGCAAGCAAAGAGGACTCGAGCTTTTTCCCGGCAAGGTGGTCGGCTTTCGCGCCGACGAAAATTTCAAGGTTCCACACATGGGTTGGAATCGAGTCGAGAAGAAGCATGACTCGCCATTTCTCGAAGGGATCTCTAGCGGCGATTACGTTTACTTCGTGCACTCGTTCCACGTCGTGCCGGACCATCCCTCGATCGTGACGACGACCACGGATTACGGTGATCCGTTCGTCTCCAGCATCGCCACCGACCGGCTCTTTGCCTGTCAGTTTCATCCTGAAAAGAGCCAGGAATTGGGTCTGCGGATCCTCGCCAACTTCGGCTGCTTTGTGGCAAACAACTAAAGCATGCTGATCATCCCCGCCATCGATCTCAAAGATGGACGCTGCGTTCGTCTGTTTCAGGGAGAGATGGACAAAGAAACCATTTACTTCGAGAATCCTATCGACGCCGCGAAGCATTGGATCAGCGAGGGAGCCACGTTCATTCATGTCGTCGATCTGAACGGCGCTGTGGAAGGACGGTCAATTCATACCAAAGAAATTTCAGAGATCTGCCGATTGCACGGTTTATCCGTAGAGCTTGGCGGGGGCTTACGATCGATCGAAGCGGTCGAGTCCGCGTTCAGCTTGGGTGTGGCCCGCGTGGTTATCGGTACCGCGGCCTACGAGAACGCAGCGTTCTTACGCGCACTGTGCCAAAAGTTTCCGGGAAAAATTGTCGTCGGCATCGACGCGCGCCAGGGCAAGGTGGCCGTGCAGGGGTGGAAAGAAACCACGGCATGCGATGCGATCGAGTTAGCCAAACGCTGTGAGCAAGACGGCGCTGCGCGGATTATTTACACCGACATTGGCCGCGACGGTACACAACGAGGGATCAACATCGACGAAACGCTAAAAATTGCCCGCGCCGTACAGATTCCAATCATCGCCTCCGGCGGAGTGGCGACGCTGGATGATATTCGCAAGCTTCTGCCGCTCGAGGAGGAAGGTGTCGAAGGTTTAATTCTGGGGAGAGCGCTTTACGCGGGTGCGTTTAATTTTAAAGACGCTATCGCGGCAGGTAAAGGATTATTGTAGCTATTTGTCCATTTTTGGCTGCCTGAGGTCGCCAACGCCGCGCTCAGCGCGCGAAGTGAGGTTCTAAAGACTGAACAATTGAGCATCCAGCAGCCGACGCGGCATCCCAGACCACTGATTGTGCTTGACATCAATGAGCTGATGGGGTCAAATTTGCGATTGGCATTAGCCAGGAGGAAATCCATGAAGAAGCAATTATCGTTGATTATAGGTACTGCCGTTTTAGCTGGTGGTTTGTTGATCTCGGCGAATCCCAGCGTTGCTCAAGGAGCGGGAGATTCTGCGCAGCGAAGACCGGGCTTTTTCAACATTCTCGGCAGCATTCTTTTGACTCCACTCCAGTTAGTGTCTAAGACCGTGACTTGTGTTGGAACGCAAGTAACAGCCGCAGTACCGTACGTGGCGACATTCGGCGTTGAAGGCGCGTACGACGGCGGCACCAATGGCAGAGACATCGGTGAAACAGCACGTCGCTCATGCACCGGCTCGTGGATTGTGAGACCGTCACAGGTTGCGCAAGATTACAACGAATAGTTAATTAAGAACTAGCCCGCGAGAGAGTCGGCTAGTTAACTCGAAGGGCGTTCACGTTGTGGGGCGCCGTTTCCCGCTGTCTCAAGTTTTCACATGCCAATTCGGTTATGTTGAAAACGTTTATGCACACGCTCTGTTAAATCCAACTTTCGCTGGAACTCCCCGAGGACCAATTCAGTCTTTACGTTCTATTTGAAAGTCACTGTAGTTGCGCAGGGTCATTCGGGTATCAAAGATTGAGTTTCGAGATTGCTCGGGACCCTGTGCTGTGTTGTTCTTCGCGGCGCCATCGGTTGCGAGCTACACATTGGATCCGTTAAACTCGGAGATATCGAATCTCGCCAAGCAAGCGCTTTTGTATCCGCGCGCTCCAGAGTCCAATCGGCCTCTAACCGAACCGTGTGCCCAGATTGGCCGCTTATCAATACTGAAGAGCACCACTACCAGAATAAAGTCTTCCGCTTCGGTTTGATCGTCAACTACCTTTGAAAAAATGTGGGAGCGACGGATAAAGGTTGCCAATGCTTGCTCAAAAGCTGCATTCGGAATTTCTGGTTGTCCAACGGCTTCATCGTCCTGCCCGCCGGTAACTTGTATACGGACGGACTGTGAGTACTTTTTCTTGGATTCAAAAGCGTCCGGAATCATGCCGGTAACTGCCCTAGCGTGGCGCAGGGCACGAGGGCGGATAAGAAAAACCATAAACCGAGCAAAGACAGCGCCGGATTCTTCCGAATTTCACCGAAGTTCATCGAGCGCTCGGTTGGGGCGTTTTTTTCGCAGCATTGAAAATATTGGTCATTACCTCGTCAACCATTTCCTCCGGAGATTTT
>Ga0207701_10007640_pt1 | contig 10740 bp, 7 predicted proteins | sample KBSSwiSSwithPhiX_FD_184294 | JGI IMG/M metagenome (GOLD analysis project Ga0207701, IMG submission 184294) | Switchgrass rhizosphere bulk soil microbial communities from Kellogg Biological Station, Michigan, USA, with PhiX - S5 (SPAdes) (version 2) | ecosystem: Environmental > Terrestrial > Soil...
TACCTTTCGCATTGTCGAACGCGACACCTATTCAATCGTCAAACGTCTGGTGCCGGAGGGTAAGACCTTTTGCTCTGTTTGTTCACGTCTTCGACGAGGGATTCTCTACAACATTGCCGTCGAAGAAGGCTGTAATAAGATTGCCCTGGGCCATCATGCTGACGACATCATCACAACCCTGTTGTTGAATCTCTTCTTCGTCGGTTCACTAAAGGCGATGCCACCGAAGTTGCGTTCTAAAGACGGACGCAACACGGTGATTCGACCGCTCGCTTACTGTAATGTGCGCGACATTAGTGATTACGCTGCCTGGCGTGAGTTTCCGATCATCCCGTGTGACTTGTGTGGCTCACAGTCGAACCTCAAACGTGCGCGAATCAGTCGACTAATCACCGAACTCGAACAAGAAATTCCGAATATCCGGTCGTCGATGTTGACGGCCGTGGGAAACGTGGCCCCTTCGCAGTTGCTGGATCATGAGTTGTTTGATTTCAAGAGACTCGGAACGGCGACTGGGGATGTCGAAGCAGAACTTGATCTGGCCGTGGGCCATACGGATGAAGATCTGAAATCGACTTTAGTATCGATCGGAGAATTGGGTCAAGAACAGGTCGGGAAGGGTGGTCTGCCCCCGCTCTGATCTTGATAACAACATCAATATGTCCCGACGAGGCAAGCGACCCTTTCCTACTTGAGCTTGAGATCTAGTTTATGACCACTAAAGGTGAACTCGACTTCAGTGCGTTCCCACCTGGTTCAGTTACGGAGTACACGACTCTTGTTTGTCTCGCCTGCATATTCGACATCTTCACCAAACAGTTTGGCCTTGCTCCCCGCTCAGCATATTCAGAAATCAAACGCTACTCGCCAACCATCCACGAGTTAACAGCCCGACAGGCGGTTCGTCCGTTTTTCGACAGCGAAGAGAAACATCCACGTTGTCCGTACTGCAACGCCGCAAAGCGTTGGCATGCTCGCTTCGATACCCAGGCAATCGAAGGAGGCAAGACCTCGGACACGGCTCGTCGCGCCCTGGTGAAGACTCTTGCCAAGAAAGCCGATCAGTTTGCTGTACTTGAACTGAAATCGGATCGGCGTACAGCTTTCTTCGATTGGTTGGATACGCTGCGTCTTAACCTCGACTTAAGTTTGGATGGCTGGTTGCTAGATGCGACCCGGGCTTTTCTTGAGCGGCGCGAGCCAAAGACAAAGTGGGGTGAAGTGTTTGCTGACTTGCGGGCTGTCCGGCGGTCGGCTCGCATATCTGAAGGATGGGAGCGAGAAGGTTCGCGACTATTTCTCGCGCCGCCTTTATACAACGAAGCTTTGTTTGTTCAGTATTTGGTAAGTCGTTCACACGAGCATGGAGGACGCACACTTGAAGGTCGGCTGACTCTACACGAGTTGATTCACCGCCTGCGTCGTGGTGGCTATCTGAGCGCACATGGCATCACAGCGACCGATCAGTTTGAGATTTTGGAGAAGTTGCTAGACGAAGTAGCGGGAGCGGGACAACTAAAACTTTATTACATAGTTGACCGGCGTGAGTTTTTGGAAAAAGTGAAATCAGTTTACGCGAGTTATGCCAGCTAATGATGTCCGATATGCTTTAGAGCTTGTCGCTGATTAGCTTGAGAGACTACCTTCGCCGAATCAGCGACAAGACAGACGCATATCGGACACTCACGGCGACTTGTACTTATCAATCAACTGCTGCAATCCGGCTGTCGAGTTATGCCGGTACCGATAGAGCCTCGTGAGGTCGGGAATGACTTGTTGTAATAAAAGCTGATATTGCTCTTTGCCCGTCGCCAGGCCTGCAGCATGGGCATACGCGTCAATGATCTCGTCGATCATGGTCTCCAACTTCTTCTTAGCTGTCTGCTTTGAAACATCCTCCGGCATAGCTTCATAACGGGCCGTCAGATTCTCATATTCACTGCTTAGCACACGACCAAGCAATGCGAAGTTAGAAGGATCCAACGCGTTTAGTTGGATTGCCTTTTTAAACTGAAGTTTTGCTTCGCTGGGTTTTTCTTCCGCTAACTTGATGATGGCAACCTGCTGATATAAGCCGGCAAGCTGGGCCTTTGCCTGGGACGAATCCTCATCGGTTATTCCACTTTGTCGCTGATCCTTTTCTATGATTTCGATCGCTCGTAAGGCATATAACTGCGAGACAGAAGCGTATTTTAGATTTCGGTTTTTAGCCTCTCGAGCACCGAGATAGGTCAGCTTACTCAAGATCCAAAACTCGTAAGGCTTCCGCGAGAGCAAGTCGGCAGCTAGCGCAAACGCCTCATCCGTCCGATCGGCGCTAATGTAAACAGAGAGAGCAGCTGGCTTGAGCGTTTCCCATTCAGTCGGCGAGGTGAAAATGGCTCGGGCACGATCCAGAAGTGAGATCGCTATCTCGGGGTTTCGAAGAATCGTGAGATGTTCCGATACCAGTGCAGCAATCTTCGGACGTTGAGCACTGGTTGGAAACTTTGTAACGAAATCCTCGGCAGCGGCAACCCGAGCGGCCGGGTTTGTTGCCTGACTGACCGCGGCAAACGCTATTTCTTCAGGAGATGTTGTAATCGGACTTTGCTGAGCAGACGACAGTGTGCAGACGAGGACGATACCAAACCCGGCCATGACCAATTGTGAAGCGCGCGATTTCATGTCCGATAACTTCAGTTTGTCGCAGCCAGGAAGTTCAGCCACAGATCAGAACAGATTAAGCGGATCCAACTTAAGCCAGTTTCAAGAAACCCTTTTTCTGATCTGTACTATCTGTGTATATCTGTGGCCGATTAGCAATTGAACAATTCACGTCGATAGTGGTGTGTGACCGGTCGTCGCCTTCCAACTCCGATCGCATTGCGCGAAATGATCAGTGTTGGTGGCAACTGTCTGCGCTTGAATTCATTTGCCGGTGACTCAACGCGGTTAAGAATGTCGTAAACGAACGACTCATCGAACCCCGTCTCAACGATCTCTTTAGGCGTGGCCTTTTGCTCGAAGTAAAGGCGCAGTATCCGATCGAGTTGGTCGTAAGGTGGCAACGATTGATCGTCAAACTGGCCGGGCGCAAGTTCAGCGGATGGTCTCTTACTAATGATCGCCTGCGGAATTACTTCGCCACTAAGGTTGATGTGGTTTGCCAACTGATAAACCTCTGTTTTGAGTACGTCGCCTATTACAGCGAGCCCGCCGTTTGTATCGCCATACAAGGTGCAGTAGCCCAGGGCAAGTTCTGATTTATTTCCGGTTGATAAAAGCAGCCGCCCTTCTGAGTTGGAGATCGTCATGAGGATGTTGCCGCGCAGGCGCGATTGAAGATTCTCGGCGGCCAGTGAACTATTGCCTTCAGCCGGGGCTGCCAAATGCAGTTCGGCCAGCAGTGTTTCATAAGGCTTCGAAATCGGATGCTCGATGACGCGCATGCCGAGGCGTCGTCCCATTTCGACCGAGTCGTCAATACTCGAACGCGAAGAATAAGGCGACGGCATCATTACGCAGAGCACGTTCTCTGCGCCTAACGCTTCACACGCGAGCGCTGCAACAACCGCGGAGTCGATACCGCCCGAGAGACCGATGACTGCTGTCTTGAAACGGTTCTTGCGCGCATAGTCGCGGATACCAAGCACCAGTGCGCTGTGAACAGTTTCGATGTCGTCACCAGGTAAACAGCGGTCGTGGGCTACACCGCAATCAAGATCGACTGTTTCGATGAATTCCTCGAAAGGCGGCGCCTGCAAAATGATCTCACCGTTTGCGTCGGCGACAATGCTGGCCCCGTCGAAAATAATACCGTCGTTACCACCGACCAGGTTCACGAACACAATCGGCAACTTCGCACTCTTCGCGCGATGAGACACCATCGCACAACGCTGACCCATCTTGCCTTTGTTGAAAGGTGAAGCGTTGATGGAAACGAGCACTTGAGAACCCATTTCGATCAGTTCGTCTGCCGGATCGTTTGAGTAGAGTCGTTCACGCCAGAAGGTTTTATCGTTCCAGAAGTCTTCGCAAACAGCGACGCCAAGTTTCTTATCGCCGAGATTGAATAGATGGCGTTCTTGAGCCGGTTGAAAGTAACGAGGATCGTCGAAGACGTCGTACTCGGGTAAAAGCGTCTTGTCGGAGAAGCCTAGTAGTTCGCGGTTACGAATAACGGCAGCGGAGTTGAAGAGACGTCGTCCGGTAGTTAACCCGGATGGCCTGACCGTGCCAACGACAGCCGTAATCCCTTCAGTGGCGGCGATGATCTCCGGCAACGGTTGAAGTGCACACCGTTCGACGTCGCGATCTAGAAACCAATCGAGCGATGTGTAACCCTGGATGGCAGTCTCTGGAAGAACAACTAAGTCCGATTTGTCTTTCTTACCCTGTTCGATCGCGCGAATGATGCTGGCAGTGTTTGCCTGCCAGTCGCCGTTGATGGTGTTGATTTGGCCTATGGTGACGAGCATGTTCAGTGCGGGTCTTTGTGCTTTGGTCTTTGGGGTTTCTTCGTTTGAAGGATCGTGCCTTTTTCAGTCGCGGATCGCAAACCGAATAGACGGACGACCAGAGTTCGCAAATTATCGTTCGGCTTGATCTGTGTTTATCCGTGCAGATTTGTGGCCAGGTGTTCATTTGGCGAGGTGGTTTGGTTGCGCTATATTCATTGCCGCCACGATGCGGAGGGGTCGCATAATGGTAGTGCAGCGGTCTTGAAAACCGCCGACCGAAAGGTTATGCAGGTTCGAGTCCTGTCCCCTCCGCCATACCTCCCTCGCCAGACGCGTTGTCTCTTCCCACGAAGCTATCACGGCCACTTACCCAAACCAGTTAGACATTTCAGAGTTGTCAGTATTTGTGTAAACGATGACCGCGGAGTGTCACAAATCATTCGTGCGGGCAACGTGAAATAAAATTAGGCCATCTTCGTTATACCCTCGTCTGAATTAAGTCTTATACCAACTCCATCCCAAAGCGACGGATATGCGTAAGCATTCGATCATTGCGCTCTCGCTCTCGAATCTCTGTTTCTTTGAGGCCTGGCGCGAGGTACTTAGTCCTCAGAGCTTTTCCTACCTTTACTATTGGAAACAGTATCCGGGTTACGCCGCACTCGTCGCGCTCATCATCAATGTAGTGTTGCTTGCTGTGGTGTTTTTTGGCGGGTTCAATTTGCTACGTCGGCTGGGTAGTCCATTTTGGACAAGGCTAGGCTACTTCTTGTTCATTGTGATCCTGCTGCGAGCGCTCAACAATATAAGGTCGCAATTCGAAATTTTGAGCACCTCACATTTGCGCATGCTCGTCGGTCGATTGGGCTACATCGCAATTGTGACAATAGTGCTGGCGTTACTCTCGCTGGCGATCGTCCGTTTCGGCCTCAATCGAGTTGCGCGAGCTGGCACATTGATATTGCTGATCTGCTCTCCTTTTGGATTGATAGGATTAGTCCAGGCAACATGGATTGTGCTGAAGTATGGGCCACCCGTCGCACAGGTAAAGACTGCCGCTCCCGAATCCCCCACTGACACTGCCGCGAAACCACGAGTACTGTGGTTGATCTTCGACGAGATGGATCAAAATCTGGCGTTCGACTCAAGATCTGAAGGGTTTAGTCTACCCGAGTTGGATCGTTTCCAGAGCGAGGCTTTTGTCGCGAAGAATGCTTATCCGCCGGCTGGACATACGTCGCAATCGATCCCTGCATTGCTCACGGGCCAGTTGATTTCCCGAGTTCAACCTATTGCTCCGGCAGAATTATCTCTGACGATTCCGCCAAGTGATCAGGCGCGTAACTGGAGCGCTGAGTCAGACATCTTTTCCGATGCGCGGTCGCTGGGATTGAACACTGCATTGGTGGGTTGGTATCACCCTTACTGTCGTGTCATCGGGGATCGGTTGACCTTCTGCCGTTGGGAACCGGGGACCCAGCGGCTCGACCCGACGAAGTTGAGTTTGAAAAAGAACCTGGTTCGACAAGAAGCCGAGTTATTCAGACTCGTGCCTATTTCAAACACGGTCATCGCGAGGTTGTCCTCGGAAACGAAAAGGAGCTACACCTCAGAACATCTTGCCGATTCTCTAGCGTTGATGCGAGAAGCTGATAACGTAATGGCTGATCAGCGATTTGGATTGCTGTTCATTCATCTTTCGGTGCCGCATCCTCCTTATATTTACAACCGCGCAAGCCAAACAGTGACGGGTAATCCAAGAGGCATCTATCTGGATAACCTGGCGCTGGCGGATCAGGAGTTTGGTCAGTTGCGGCAGACGATGGAACACGCAGGGATCTGGGATCGCACCACCGTAATAGTATCGTCGGATCACTGGTGGAGATCTGACTATTGGCGTGGCCGGGTTTTCTGGTCAGCGGCAGATGAAGCACTTGCGGGAAAGGTGGATCATCGTGTGCCCTTCATGGTCAAGCTGGCGCATCAAAAAACGAAGCTGATCTACAGTTCCCAATTCAACACAGTACTAACCCGCGATCTCATTCGAGAAATAATGACGGGCAAAGTCGCAGAGCCTTATCAACTCGCATCTTGGCTCGATCTTCACCGAACGATTGGCGAGAGTCCTTATCAGGGCTATGAAGATGCTGAGTGATCGTGGGCTCTTCAAAGCTGCAGGATGGCTCTATTACTCTCTTTGCCATCCGATGTCAGAATCAAAGTAGCACCCACATTGATCGTCGTTGCGGGCGGAATTATCAGGTTAATTTGGAAAAGTCCTGGCAGAAGTCGACATTCCCTCATTGACTCGATCATGAGCGGCACTCCGTCCAGCGTCACAGTTGTCGCCGACCCTACCCGTACTCCCGTAGCGTACATAAAAAAGCGTCGCGAGTTGTCGCCGGGAAAGAAGAACTGGGGCAACAGCCTGGTCGCCTCAAATGTAACCGCCTTGCCACGCCCGGTTCCATCCACTGTAAAAATTCCCGGTGCAGCGTTCTCAATTACTACCTTGCACTGCAGCTGTATTCCGTCGCTATTGGTAACAGCGACCGTTGCCACACCAGGTTCCGTTTCATCGGGAACGTGGAAATTCAGCTGCGTGGGCGAAATATAGTAGAGCTCTGCGGCGCGTCCATTGACCGTGACACTCGTATTCGCGAGTGTCGTTGGAAAAGTATTGTCGGGGTTGCGGGCTGCCTGGCGTGTCTCGTGCGCGAGTCCAAACCCCGAGATTACTGCAATGCTGTCAGGAGCAACTCCTCGATTGCTTTCTGGTTCAGTGCCTAATGATGCTCCATTTGAAATCGCATTTTGGGCGTTCAATCGGGCAGTGAAGATTGGCTGGGTCCACGCGGTCTGACCTAACGCGTTGACGATCTTCGCGCGAACGTACATTTCATCCCCAGTAAATGAATATGAAGCCTGACTCGACGTACTACGTTGCAGTAGGCGACCGTTCTTACCGACGAAATCAATCGTCAGTGGACCACTGACACTGTCATCCACGTTAAGGTTGATGCCGGTCGTCGTTAATTGATAGTCCTGTAATAAAACTCCGGTCGTTGCGTAGAAGTCTCCGCGCTGCATAGCCGCCGTGATTGCTGTGGGCTCCAGGCTGTTGGCCCTAACCATGACCCATGCGCGGCCCGGAAGCGCTCCTGAGGCATTCGTGAGTGTGTGTTCATCGTCTGCTGCGATGCCGTAGCGTAACTTTCCATTTGAGAGTGCGCTGTCCCACATTGCCTCCACAGATGGATGGGTAGCATCACCGTCGTTATTAACTACCGGGTGCGCATTGTAAATCTCGAATAAGGCGGTTGCGCTTTCGTTTTGAAGGTCGTCTGAGGTGACGCCAAAACCGTAGTTAGGATGAGCGATGTACGCCAACCCGCCGGCTTGTCTGATAACTGTCGCGTCGTTCTCAATCGTATTGAGCACGCTGCTGCCGTGTTGAGGCAAAACAGCAGTTTGATTGTTCAGGCTGTTGATGTGGACAGGCTTTCCACCCCATGAGTCAGTTACCTCCTCGCCCTTCATGACCAGAAACTGTCCTTCTTCGCCAATCTGCGCATTTAAGTTATCGACATCTGTAAGACGATTGTGGTCAGTGAGTACGACAAAGTTATATCCCAGCTCTTTGTATCGTGAGGCGACGGCGAAAGGAGAGCTATCACCATCGCTGTTGTTTGTATGGGTGTGGGTGTTACCGCGAAACCAGGTTCCGGTTGAAGGTAGAACGGCCTTTCTGGATCTCCCACCTGTTGAGACCGCCGGAGTAAATACAGCGTTTGTCAGGGCAGATATAAAGACCAGGTAGACGAGCGGACGCGCTGCGACACCGAGGGGGAAAAACAAGGCGGGGAACTCCTAACTTTGAAATACTTTGGTTTTGGCTAGGAAAGAAACCTGAAATCCCAGTTAGCGAATGCCTAAAAACCTGAGATTCCACTGGGTCTGGCGTTGTTGGGAAAGTGATTTATCCCACAACAAAATCGCCGGCGAATTTAGCATTGGTGCGACCCTTCGTCAAATTGCTGAACTAAGTTTTTACTTTTAGGCTTGTATGGAGCTGTGAAAACAATTTTCAGTTGAGCGTGTCGATTTTGACAATCCCAAACCGACTATTAGACGCAGACATTCAAAAATGCGAGGAGGGGGAAAATGCGGAAGCTTATAGTTTTTAACAGCGTGTCGCTCGATGGTTATTTCACAGACAAGGGTGGCGACATGAGCTGGGCTCACAAGAATGATCCTGAGTGGAACGAGTTCGTTGCCGGGAACGCGAAAGGTGGGGATGGGCCGTTGTTATTTGGGCGAGTGACGTACGAGATGATGGCCAGCTGGTGGCCGAGTCCACAGGCAATCCAGATGATGCCTGACGTGGCGAATGCGATGAACAATCTCCCAAAGGTTGTGTTTTCGAGAACATTGAAAGAGGCGACGTGGAACAACACCAGGCTTATTAAAGAGAACATGGTCGACGAAGTCCAGAAGTTGAAAAATGAATCTGGCGCTGACATGCTTATCTTCGGTAGCGGGACGATTGTTTCGCAACTTACGGAGGAAGGGTTGATTGACGAATACCAGGTCGTCCTAAACTCACTTGTGCTCGGCAGTGGTAGGACCATGTTTGAAACACTGACTCACAAGGTGCCGATGAAACGGATGTCGACGCGCACTTTCGACAATGGCAACGTTTTGTTGTGTTACGAACCTGTCGGGTAGGCAGTCTCGACCGGATCAACCTTCCACTCGACGATGGGTCGAAAGCTTCGACTCCGCACGGGACGTTGTTATCATCGCGGCCTCGAAGGAGGTCGGCGAAGATGCGACTTGTAAGATCGTCTCGGGTATTTCTCGTCATTCTCGTTCTCTCTGCTTTCGTTCTTCCTGGACACGCACAGAACAAACGCATTGTGATTGCCGCGAGTGTTCTGTTCGACGGTAAAGGTCACGTTGCTCACAACACACGAATTGTTGTTGAAGGCGCGAAGATCGTTGCCATCGATCCTAAGGCTGGCCCAGTTGACTACGACTTGCGCGCTCTCACAGTGTTACCGGGCTGGATCGACGCTCACGATCACATCACCTGGAGCTTTGGCAAAGACGGCAAAAATGTTGGCGCCGGTGAGACTACCCAGGAAGCCGCTTACCGTTCTGCAACCAATGCCTGGCTGACGTTGATGGCCGGTTTCACCACGATTCAAAGTCTTGGTTCACCGACTGATCTGCCCTTGCGAGAAGCTATCGCCAAAGGACTACTTCCTGGTCCGCGCATTCTCACTGCTGTTGAACCACTCATCGGGCGCGGCGAACAAACAGGGACTCCGGATGACATTCGTGCCTTTGTGCGTAAGCAGAAAATGGCAGGCGCAGATGTGATCAAGATTTTCGCATCGCAAAGCATTCGCCAGGGCGGCGGTATGACTCTGTCGCCGGAGCAACTCGGTGCTGCATGTGACGAAGCGAAGAAACAAGGTCTACGAAGCCTTGTCCACGCCTACAAAGATGCTGTGCGAGCTGCGACGTTGGCAGGCTGCACACAGATTGAACATGGCACTCTGGCAACAGACGACGACTTGAAGTTGATGGCGGAGAAAGGGACATATCTCGATCCCCAGGCCGGACTAATCATCGAAAACTATTTGCTTAACAAAGACAGATACATCGACACGCCTGGTTACACAGCAGAAGGTTTTGCGGCGATGGAGAAGATCTTGCCGCTCAATCATCAGCTGGTGCAGCGCGCTTCTAAGACGCCCCGTCTGAAAATTGTGTTTGGCACAGATGCGGTCGCAGGGTCACATGGTCGGAACGCAGAGGAGTTTATCGATCGAGTCCGCGATGGTGGAGTCGATCCAATGGCTGCGATGGTTTCAGCAAATTCGCTTGGTGCGGAAGCGATGGGTTTGTCAGATCAGATTGGTTCGATCGCTGCGGGTTTACAGGCTGACATAATTGCGCTTGACGGCGATCCGTTGAAGGATATTACTGCCGTGAGGCGCGTTGTCTTTGTGATGAAAGGCGGCGTGGTCTACAAGAGCCCGGCGCGTCACTAACCAAGTTTTCTGCCACAGATGAACACTGATTGGCATTGATCAGAAAACAATTAAGCTGTTCTGATCAGTGTTTTCGGTGTCAATCTGTGGCTGATTCAGGTACTGGTTCATTTTGAGCAGGCGTAGCGTCCTCGCGAACTTCCTCTCATTCTCACCGTGGCTTTAGCCCGGTGGTATGGCAGCGGTAAAGAATGAGAACGGTTTCAACCGTTTACCTGTGCCGGTACTAGATAAAC
>Ga0207701_10007641_pt1 | contig 10739 bp, 9 predicted proteins | sample KBSSwiSSwithPhiX_FD_184294 | JGI IMG/M metagenome (GOLD analysis project Ga0207701, IMG submission 184294) | Switchgrass rhizosphere bulk soil microbial communities from Kellogg Biological Station, Michigan, USA, with PhiX - S5 (SPAdes) (version 2) | ecosystem: Environmental > Terrestrial > Soil...
ACCGCCGGACGCGCGCGATGAGCGCGTCGGCCTCGTCTTCCATCATGCCGGCCGAATCGTGCTCGTACGGCAGCTTCGACAACCCGGGGTCGATGAGTGTTACGCGCCGCCGTGCGATGACGGCCGGGGCCCGACCAGACGCGGCGACGCAGATCAGGTGCGCCCAGCCCGCATGCTCGGCCACGCTGATCACGCACGGCACGCCTTTCATCGCCTCGACCTCTTTTGATTCACGCGGCGCGCCAGGTACGGCTGGAGGGTGGCCTCGAGGTCGTCGCGCAGGCAATCGGCGGCGGAGCCCTCCCGGTACAGCGTCCACGCGAGGAAGGAACCATCGAGCGTCACCTCGATCATCCGCGCCAGCATTCGAACATCGGTGTCGGCCCGCAATTCGCCCGCAGATACGGCATCGGCCGCAAGCTGTTCGTAACCAGCCCGCGTCACTCGCTTGAGACGCAGCAGGTGACGCCGCAGCACCGGGTCGGCCAGGTCGTTCTGCAGGTAGGCGAGATTCCTCAGTGCGGCGCGAGGCGACTCCGCCAGCCTGGCATGCACCTCCGTGGCGGCACGCAGAGCCTGGAGCGGCGACGCCGCCCGCCCCGCGCGCGGCGCAGCAAGGCCGATGTCGCCGGTGGCGGCTGCATGCCGGGCATGCGCGTGCAGCAGCTGCTGCTTGGAACCAAAGCGCTGCACCAGGGCGCCGGCCGTCACGCCCGCCTCGGCGGCGATCGCGCGCAGCGTCAGCTCGGCCGGCCCGCGTCGCAGCATGACCCGCACAAGGGCCGCGAACACGTCGGCATCCTCAGCCTTACGACGCCGTGGGCTCATCTCGCTCTTGACATAAACTAAACACGCGTTTAGTTTACAGCGCAACAGAGGCGACCATGGCAAAGAAAACATCGGGCAAACCGTTGAAGGGGCGTGTCGCCCTCGTCGCGGGAGCGACGCGCGGAGCCGGCCGCGGCATCGCACGGGCGCTCGGAGAGGCCGGCGCGACGGTCTACTGCACCGGCCGCAGCGTCAAGGGAAACCCGTCAGCGTACGGCAGGCCCGAGACGATCGACGAGACGGCGGCGATGATCAAGGCCGCCGGCGGCACGGCCATCGCGATACGCGTCGACCACACGAACGAGCGTGAGGTGAAGACGCTGTTTCGGCGCATCGTGCGTGCGCACAAGCGCATCGATGTCGTCGTCGACAGCGTCGCGGGGGAAGATCCCCTGCTGAAGCAGTACGGCTTCCTCTGGCAGGCGGACCTCGTCAACGCCGACGCAATGTTCCGCCAGGGGCTCACCTCGCGCATCACGACGGCGAAGCATGCCGCGATCGCCATGATGCCAGCGAAGGGCGGCCTGATCGTTGAAGTGACGGAAAACGACATCATCGGAGGCGGCGCGAACCCCATCGCCCATGCCGCAAAGGTCGCGCAGAAGCTGCTCCCGCTCGCCTGGGCCAGTGAACTGGCGCCGCATGGCATCAGCGTCCTCGCCATCACACCAGGGTTTCTCCGCTCGGAAACCATGCTGGAGCACTTCGGCGTGACCGAAGACACGTGGCGCGAGGCGGGCAGGAAGGACCCCAACTTCCTGGTGTCGGAGTCGCCGCTCTTCGTGGGGCGCGCCATCGCAGCGGTGGCCGCTGACCCGAACGTGCGGCGCCACACGGGAATGCTTCTCAGTTCGTGGGAGCTGGCGCGCGAGTACGGCTTCACCGACTACGACGGCCGGCGTCCGGACTGGGGGCGCCACAAGATCGACTTCTCGGTGCTCCCGCCGAAATGGATCGACCTCTTCCGGACGGGCACCGATCTGGAAATCAGGTGGCTGGCGACGCTCGCGGGGCGGACCAGGAAGTTCAGGGCAAAGATCCCCTCCTGACTGACAAATCTCTTCCGTGGCAGAATCTGTCGGGCTGGCTATGCCTCTCCTTTCAGGCACGCGACTCGGCGCCTATATCGTCGGGGACCTTATTGGTGCGGGCGGAATGGGCGAGGTGTATCGGGCGCGCGACACCCGTTTGAAGCGGGATGTCGCGCTGAAAACCTTGCCGCAGCTGGTAGCCTCAGACCCCGGCCGGCTTGCTCGCTTTCAGCGCGAGGCCGAAGTGCTCGCCTCGCTCAATCACCCCAACATCGCCCACGTCCACGGTCTCGAGGAGTCCGACGGCACGCAGGCACTGGTGATGGAGTTCGTCGACGGCGAGCCGCTGTCCGCCCGGATTGCGCGCGGACCGGTTTCCGTCGACGAAGCGCTGTCGATTGCGCGGCAGATCGCCGATGCCATGGAGGCGGCGCACGAGCGAGGCGTGATCCATCGCGACCTCAATCCGATTCATCCTGTTTACACGGCAGACCCCGAACACAGGAAGCGACATCTGGGTCTTGACGCCGGACGACGGCGGCGCCGCGCCGCTGATTCAAACGCCGGCGCTGGAACGCGGCGCGCAGTTCTCGCCGGACGGCAAGTGGATCGCGTATTCCATCACTGATGGCGGTCGGGACGAGGTGTACGTGACCGCCGTGCTCTCATCGTCTCCGACGCTGACCGTAGGGGGAGGTCCGTGGCGCGTGTCGAACGGCGGAGGGCGGTTCCCGCGATGGCGCGCTGACGGCCGCGAGATCTTCTACTCGGGCCCACGCTCGATCATGGCCGTGCAGGTGTCCGCCCAATCGGGTTTCACTGCCGGCGCGCCCGTCGCCGTGCTCGGCGCGAACGTGAGCACGTCGACGCTGGTGTCGGGTTTCGTGGATGCCTCCCGTGACGGGCGCGAGTTTCTCGTTGCCCGCCCGGTCACCAGCACGGCGCCACGCGCGCCAGTGAGCCTGTTGCTCAACTGGACACTCGACGCGTCGCGCTAGATCGCTGGTTTTCGTCAGAACGCCAGGTAGCAGATGATGGCGCCGACGACCGACATCGACAGGCCCCACGCGAGCAGCTTGTTGAACAGCGGGCGGCTCTCCTCGGACGACGCGCCCGCGAGGCAGAGCGCGCCGATGGTGGACAGCGGCGACACGTCCACCAGGTGTCCGCCGACGTTCATCGCGTTGGCGATCCCGAGCGCGTGTTCGACGCCAAGCTGGTGTGCCAGCCCCGGCACCATCGGCAGGAAAGCCGGCAGCACGACGCCTGACGTGCTGCTGTAGACCGAGATGATCCCGACGATCAGCGCCACCACACCGGTCACGGTGTTCGCCGTCGAGATCCGCGCCACAAACGACACCATCAGATCGATGCCCTCCGCCTTCTCCATGATCGCGATCAGCACCGTCACGCCGGTGACCATGATGATCACGCGCCACGGCATCCGCTTGATCGCTTCGCCGTCGTCCGCACACTTGCTGAGGACGAGAATCACCGAACAGACGAAGGCGCCGAAGCCGACATTGATGTTGAAGAAGATGGCGCCAACCAGGAGCGCGGCAATGACGCCGAGCGTCACCCACTGCTTCGGCTCGTATGGCTTATCCGCCGTCGTCGGCGCGAGCACGGCTGCGGGATCGACAGTGCCTGCCGCGCCGTTCGAGCGAAACAGCTTCAGTCCGCCGAACAGGAAGTAGCCGCCGAACGCGACGAAGGCGTGCGCGAGCAGGTTGCTGAGATAAGTCTGGACCTCGAAGCCGGTCATGTTCATCCGCGCCATGAGCCCGTTCACGATGATGCCGGTCGGTGCGAACGGAGACAGGGAACCGGCGTTGGCGCCGTTGCCCACCATGATCGCCATTAAGAACAACGGAATGCCGGCACGCGAAGCGGTGCCCATCGCCATCGGCGCCAGCAGCGCTGCGGTCGCGATGTTTCCGGGTCCCATCGACGCAATCGCAGCGGCCAGCACGAAGAACATCACCGGCACGACGCCCCGATTGCCGCGGCACAGGCGCACCGCGTGATGCGCCAGCTTGTCGAGTGTGCCGTTGGTCTGGGCCAGCGAGAACAGCAGCGTGACGCCGACGAGCGTCAGGAACAGCGAGGTCGGAAATCCGGCGATCACGGTGTTGAGCGGAATACCGCCGATGTAGACGCCGACAATCCACGCCATCGCAATCGCCAGCACGCCGACGTTGAGCGGGGTGAAGCAGCTGACCAGCACGGCGATGGCGAGCGCGATCACGGAAATGACGGCGAGGTTCATGCGGTCTCCAGGATGAGCGAGTGAAGGAGTTCGGCCGGATGCACGGCGCGCGCACTGGTGAAGTCTTCCACCTGGTGCCGGCACGAGACGCCGCTGGCCACCAGCACCGCGCCGGGCTGCAGCGCACGTGCAGCCGGCAGCAGCCGGCGCTCGCCGATGGCGCGAGAGACATCGAAGTTGTCACGAAGGTAGCCGAACGATCCGGCCATGCCGCAGCAGCCGGCGTCGAGATCCACCACGTTCGCGCCGGGAATGCGACCGAGCAGCCGCATCGCCGGAGCGAGGAGGCCCATGGCTTTCTGATGGCAATGGCCGTGCAGGAGAATCGTCGACGGACCAGAAGACAGCGCGAGGTCCGATGGCCAGATCCGGTCCACGAACTCCTCGAAGAGCACCGCCGACTCCGCCACTCTGCGCGCCTTGCGTGCGGCGTCGCCTCGCAGCAGCGCCGGCGCATCCTCGCGCACCGCGGACAGACAGCTTGGCTCGAAGAACACCAGAGCGGCTCCCTGCTCCGCCGCGGGCGCAAGCGCCTCGGCGTTGCGCGCGGCGAGTTCCCGCGCCTCGCCGAGGAGCCCCTGCGAGATGAGGGGACGGCCGCAGCAGACATTTGGGGCGAGAGTGGGCGCGCAGCCGGCTCTTTGCAGCATCTTTGCGCCGGCAACGCCGACGCCGGGATTGTAGTAGTTCGTGAAGGTGTCGTTGAAGACCACGGCCGCCGACATCGGCGCCCCAGCTGGTGACGGACGTTCGTTGCCCGGTACCGCGCACTCGCTCCGAAAGCGCTGCGCGAAGGTGCGCGAGGCCCACGCCGGCGGCGTGCGACGCGCGTCGATCCCGGCAATGCGCTCGTTCAGCCAGCGCACCGGGGCGCTCCGGGCGACGATGTTGGAGATCGGCGCCAGGCGGCTCCCCCAGCGCGAGAGATCGTGGACGTGGCCCAGCAGCCGCGCGCGCACCGGCGTACCGTGCCGCTGCCAGTAGCTGGCGAGGAACTCGCTCTTGAACCTCGCCACGTCGACGCCGACCGGGCATTCCGCCTTGCAGGCCCGGCATTCGAGGCACAGCGACATCACCTCTTTCACACCTTCGTCGCCGAGCCCCGATTCGCCGAGACGTCCCGCCAGGGCGAGCCGCAGCGCGTTGGCGCGGCCGCGCGTGGAGTGGGTCTCCTCCCGCGTGGCCATGTATGAGGGGCACATCGTGCCATCGAGCTTCTTTCGGCAGGCGCCAAGGCCGCTGCACATCTCCACGGCCCCGGCGATGCCGCCGTAGTCGTCGTAGTCGAAGAAGGTGACCGGTGTCGCGGCCCGATAGGCGGTGCCGTAGCGAAGGTTCGCGGTCAGCGGCGGCGCGTCGACGATCTTGCCGGGATTGAACAGGCCGTCCGGATCGAACGTGCGCTTGATCTGCCGGAACGCCTGGTAGATCGCCGGCCCGAACATCTTCTCCATGAACGGGCTCCGGACCAGGCCGTCGCCGTGCTCCCCCGACAGCGCCCCACCGAATTCCAGCACCAGGTCGGCAACGTCGCCGGCGAGCGCCTCGAACGTCCGAATCCCGTCGGCGGTCTTGAGGTTGATGACCGGCCGCACGTGCAGGCATCCGACCGAGGCGTGGGCGTAGATGCCTGCTTTCGTGCGGTGCTTCGCGATCAGTCCAAGAAACCGGTCGATGTACTCGCGGAGCCGCTCGGGCGCGACCGCCGTATCCTCGACGAACGACAGCGATTTGGCGTCGTCTCTCGTGGCCATCGACAGGCCGAGCGCCGCCTCGCGGAGGCTCCAGATGGTTGCCTGAGTCGACGCGTCCATGGCGCGGAAGTACCGGTCGCCGAAGCCGCGCCCCGCCAGGTCGCGCTCGAGCGCATCGAAGCGCGAGGGCAGCTCACCTGCGTCGTCGGCGTACATCTCGACGCAAAGCAGCGCCGCGGGATCGCCTTCGATGAACGTGCGGCGCTTGCGATCGAGCGCGGGGCTCTGCTTCGTGTTGTCGAGGATGAAGCGGTCCATCACTTCGATCGCCGATGGCCGGTGGGCGAGAATCGCGGGCGTCGCCTCGAGGGCGTCCAGCAGGTCGTGAAACTGGATCGTCATCACCGCCTTGGCCTTCGGCAGCTTCACCAGCGCGATCTTCGCCTCGATGACGATGCCCAGGGTTCCCTCTGAGCCGACCATCAGCTTCGCCAGGTTGAACGGCGCGTCGCCATCCACGAACGCGTCGAGGTTGTAGCCGCCAACGCGGCGCAGCACCCGCGGATAACGCCGCGCGATTTCCGAGGCATGCGTGTCGGCCAGGCGGCGCACTTCGCGATGACAGGCACCTTCGAGCGTGTCGGCCGCGCAGATCGCGTCGACCTCGCTCGCCGTGCGATCGCGCAAGTGGACGACCGACCCGTCCGACAGCACCACGTGCTGCTCGAGCACGTGATCGATGGTCTTGCCGTACAAGACGGAGCGCGCACCGCTCGAGTTGTTGGCCATCATGCCGCCGATCGTCGCCCGGCTGGCGGTCGAGATGTCGGGTGCGAAGCGCAGGCCGTGGGGCCGCAACGCGGCGTTCAGCTCGTCGAGCACGATTCCCGGCTCCACGCGGGCCCAGCATTCCTCCGGGTTCACTTCGAGGAGCTGGTTCAGGTACTTCGAGGTGTCGATCTGCAGGCCTTCGCCGATCGCCTGGCCGGCCTGCGACGTCCCGCCGCCGCGCATCGTGATCGGGCAGCCATGGGCGCGGCAGATCTTCACCGCGCGAACGACGTCCTCCCGCGATCGCGGCACGAGCACGCCAGCCGGCTCGATTTGATACACGCTGGCGTCGGTCGAGTACAACGCCCGCGAGACCTTGTCGAAGCGGACCTCGCCTTCGACCTGCGCCTCCAGATCGCGCTGCAGCGCGTCACGGTCCATAAGTTGCGGCTGATTATACGGGCGGACTACGATCGTCCCTCCAATGTCTACGCACCGAAGCGGCCGTCATTTCCTGCAAATCCCCGGTCCGACCAACGTGCCCGATCGCGTGCTCCGCGCCATCGCGCAACCGACGATCGATCATCGCGGCGACCAGTTCGCGGTGCTCGGCAGGGAGGTGCTCGCAGGCCTTCAGTTGGTGTTCAGGAACTCGGGGCCGGTGATCATCTACCCGTCCTCGGCGACCGGCGCCTGGGAGGCCGCGTTCGTCAACACGCTGGCACCGGGAGACAGGGTGCTGTCGTTCGAGATCGGCGAGTTCGCGCGCCTGTGGGCCGAGGTGGCCAGGCGGTTCGGGCTCGACGTGCAGGTCGTGGACACCGACTGGACCGGCGGCGTCGATCCGGAGGCGGTGGAACAGGCGCTTGCCGCCGACGCGGAGCATCGCATCAAGGCGATTCTCGTCGTGCACAACGAGACGTCGACCGGTGCCACCAGCCGTCTCGCGGACATCCGCCGAGCCATCGATCGCGCGAAGCATCCGGCGCTGTTCCTCGTCGATGCGGTGTCGTCGCTGGCGTCCATCGATCTGCGGCAGGACGAATGGGGCATCGACGTCGTGGTGGCCGGCTCCCAGAAAGGGCTGATGCTGCCGCCAGGTTTGGCCTTCAACTCGATCAGCGCGAAGGCGCTGGAAGCGTCAGCGCACGCGACGCTCCCGAAGTCGTACTGGGCATGGGGGCCGATGCTCGCCTCCAACGCCCAGGGTTTCTTCACCTACACGCCCTCGACGAATCTGCTCTACGGCTTGCGCGAGGCGCTGCAGATGCTCGCCGAAGAGACGCTGGACGGGGTGTTCGCGCGTCACAAGCGCCTGGCTGCCGCTGCGCGCGCGGCGGTCTGCGCGTGGGGCCTGGAGATCCTGTGCCGGCGCGAGGACGAGCGCAGCGCGGTCGTGACGACCGTGCTGCTGCCGGACGGATTCGACGCGGACGCGCTCCGCAGGATCGCGCTCGAACGGTTCGACCTCTCGCTTGGCACCGGCCTGGGCCGGCTGAAGGGCCGTGCGTTCCGGATTGGACACATCGGCGATTTCAATGAACTGATGCTCATGGGCACGCTCTCCGGAGTGGAGATGGCGCTCGGACTGGCCGGCGTCCCAATTCGCAGAGGCGGCGTGCAGGCCGCCATGGACGCGCTCACCGACCGGCGAAGACCGGCGGCTGCTTCGCCAGGAACGACGCGACGGCGTTCCTGAAGTCCTCGCTCGTGTAACAGGCGACCACGAGATCATCGAGGGCGGCGCGGTCCATGCGCCGGCTGCGCAGAATTCTTCGCACCGCCTCTTTCGTCGCGCGGATCGTCAGCGGTGCATTGGCTGCGATCGTGCCGGCCAGTTCCGCGACCGCGGCATCGATCGCATCGGCTTCCGCGAGACGGCTCACGAGCCCGACTCGCTGCGCCTCGACTGCATCGAGCAGCCGGCCGGTGAACATCATGTCCTTCAGATGCGCGGGACCTACGAGTTCGAGTATTCGCGAACAATTCGTCGCCGAGAGGCAGTTGCCCAGGGTGCGCGCGACCGGCACGCCAAACCGCGCGTTCGGCGTGCAGACGCGCAGATCGCAAGCCAGCGCGATCGCGCAACCCCCGCCCGCCGCCACGCCTTCGACCTGCGCAATGGTTGCCACCCCCACCGCTTCGACGCGATCGATCACCGCGTCGAGCCGCTTCTCGTAATCCAACGCATCGTCGCGGCTCGACAGCGTCGAGAATTGCGAGATGTCGGTACCGGATGCGAACGCCTTCCCGGCCCCCTTCAGCACGAACACGCGGATATCATGGTCCGCGTCGACGCGGTCGCAGGCGGCGACCAGTGCGTCGTACATCTCCCAGGTCAGCGCGTTCCTGGTCTCGGGGCGATTGAACGTGAAAGAGGCCACGGGGCCGTCGATCGCAAAACGCGTGGATGCTGTGGACATGGACGACAGAGACCACCAGATGACGGTTCAAGGGATGAGCGGCGAGAAGGCACTCGCAGGACTGCGCGTGCTCGATCTCACGCAGGTCATGGCCGGGCCATTCTGCGCGATGCAACTATGCGATATGGGCGCCGACGTGATCAAGGTCGAGCCGCCCGAAGGGGATTCGACACGGCGCATGTCCGGCGCGGTCGGCAGCGACAGCCACAGCTTCAACGCCGTCAACCGCGGCAAGCGCGGCATCGTCCTCGACCTGAAATCGCCGATGGGCCGTGAGGCCTGCCTGCGTCTCGCCCGCCGCGCAGACGTCATCATCGAGAACTTCCGTCCAGGCGTCATGCGCCGGCTCGGGCTGGACTACGCGACGCTCGCTCCCGGATCGCCGGGTCTGATCTACGCCTCGATTTCCGGGTACGGGCAGACCGGCCCCGATGCCGCGAAGGGTGGATTCGATCTCGTCGCACAAGGGGTAACGGGTCTGATGTCGGTCACAGGAGAACCTGGCGGCCGGCCCGTGAAGGTCGGCGTGCCGATAGCGGACCTTGGCGCCGCGCTGTTCGCGACAAGTGCCATCCTGGCGGCACTCCTGTTTCGAGCGCGCACGGGCCGCGGCCAGTTCGTCGACACTTCCCTGCTCGACGCCGGCGTCGCACTGTCGGTGTGGGAGTCCGCCGAGTATTTCAGGGGAGCGGGAGTGCCGGGGCCGATGGGGTCCGCTCATCGGATGAGCGCGCCGTACCAGATGGTGCGCTGCGCCGATGGTGACATCACGCTCGCGGCCGCCAACGACCGGCTGTTCGCGCGCTTGTGCGATGTGCTTGGGCATCCCGAGTGGCGTACCGATGTCCGCTATGCCGACGACACGAGCCGCGTGAAGCATCGCGACGAACTCGCGCGCGACATCGAAGCCGTCACGATGCGCCAGGCCCGCGCGTACTGGATCGCCCTGTTCGACCACCACGGTCTGCCCTGCGGCCCGATCAACACCTACGCGCAGGTCTTCGACGACCCCCAGGTGCGGGCGCGAGGCCTGGTCGTCGAAACCGAGCACCCGCGGCTGGGCCGGATCCGCTCGCTCGGCGCGCCGGTGAAGATGTCGGTCACCCCGCCGATCGCGGGTCGACCGGCGCCGCTCCTGGGCGAGCACACGCGCGAGGTCCTCTCCGAGCTCGGCTACGGCGAGGCAACAATCGCCGCAATTGTCTCGAACACCTGAGCCTGTCTTAGCGTTCCGAATTGAGACCTTAGAACTGAGAAGTCAGAACTTAAGAGGCGTTTGAAACTGGCTGACGTAGCCGCAGACCTTCGCCACTCGGATTCGGCTCCGGGATTTGCATACAGTTGCTGAAGCCACCGCGGAGTTCCCAAACCGAACACACACAAGGAGCACCCGAACATGAAGCCGAAGAATACGATCTGTCTCTGGTTCGACAAGGAGGCGCATGAGGCGGCGCGCTTCTATGCCGCCACTTTTCCCGACAGCGCAGTGACCGCTGTTCACAAGGCGCCCAGTGACTATCCGAGCGGCAAAGAAGGCGATGTGCTGACCGTGGACTTCACCGTCCTGGGCATTCCCTGCCTCGGTCTCAACGGTGGCCCGAACTTCAAGCACAACGAGGCCTTTTCCTTCCAGGTCGCGACGGACACCCAGGAAGAGACGGACCGCTACTGGAACGCGATCGTCGGCAATGGCGGCCAGGAAAGTCAGTGCGGCTGGTGCAAG
>Ga0207701_10007642_pt1 | contig 10739 bp, 11 predicted proteins | sample KBSSwiSSwithPhiX_FD_184294 | JGI IMG/M metagenome (GOLD analysis project Ga0207701, IMG submission 184294) | Switchgrass rhizosphere bulk soil microbial communities from Kellogg Biological Station, Michigan, USA, with PhiX - S5 (SPAdes) (version 2) | ecosystem: Environmental > Terrestrial >...
CCCGCACGATTTGGTGAAAGTCCGCGTCCGTCGCCCGATCGACCGTCAAACGGCTCACGAAAGCACCTCCAAGCAATGGGCTGTGCCGCATCTTAGAACGGCATTCGTGCCGCGTTCCACCGCGAATGGACGGCTTGGCTCGTCCTATGCTATCGGGCCGTTGCCCCAGTCCCGCCGAACCGGGACGCTTCATCAGCCGAGGATTTCAGGAATGCCGAAGACACGCCGGATCATCGTTGTCGGAGCGGGCCTGGGTGGCCTCGCCGCCACCGTCGGTCTGCGGCGGCGGGGCTTTGAGGTCGAGGTCTACGAGCAGTCGCCCGAATTGGGCGAGATCGGCGCCGGCATCAACATCACGCCGAATGGCGCCAAGGTGCTGAATGCCTTCGGCCTCGGCGACGAGGCGCGCCGGCTCGGCAACATCGGCAGCGAGCTGACGATGTGCGACATGAAGACGGACGCGCGGCTGTTCGGCTTCGCCTGGAGCGAGTTCGAGGCGCGCTACGGCCAGCCGCAGTATCAATTCCACCGCGCCGATCTGCTCGGCATGCTGCAGCGCGCGGTGCCGGAATCGATCATCCATCTCGGGGCGCGCTGCGTCGGCGTCTCGACCACCGACACCTCCGCCGCGATTACCTTGGAAAACGGCCGGCAGATCGAAGCCGACGTGGTGATCGGCGCCGACGGCATCCGCTCGCGGATCCGCGCCGCCTTGTGGGACGACGAAAATCCGGTGTTCACCGGGCAGATCGCCTGGCGGGCGCTGCTTCAAGGCAAAGACCTGCCGGCCGATGTTCTCGGCGCCTCCGGCGCGCGCGGCTGGATGGGGCCGGATCATTACTGCGTCAGCTACTTTTTGCGTGGCCGCGAGCTGATCAATGTGGTGCTGCGCGGCAAGAGCGACGACTGGGCCGAGGAATCCTGGACCGCGCAGGACGATCCGGACTTCGTCCGCGCCAAATTCGCGCCGTTCGCCTGTGACCGGCTCAAAACGCTGATGGGCGAGATCAAGGCCTGCAACAAGTTCGGCCTGTTCGGCCGCAAGTCCACCGAACGCTGGGGCCGGGGCCGCATCCAGCTGCTCGGCGACGCCGCCCATCCGGTGCTGCCGAACGGTGGGCAGGGCGCCAACGGCGCGTTCGAAGACGCCTTCATCCTCGCCGCCTGGCTCGACGAGCAGCGCGACGACGCCAGCGCCGCGCTGCAATCCTATGAAGCAGTGCGCAAGCCCCGCGCCATGAAGGTGCAGAGCCGGTCGCGTGAGAACGCCAAGCTGCACCTCGCCAGCGATCCCGCAGAAATCGCGCGGCGGCAAAGCGAAGGCGCAGAGCTGGTTGCCAAGGGCGACACCTTCAACAACATGGGCTGGGTGTTTGCCTACGATCCGGTGACCGAGTGGCGCACCATCCCGGCTTGATTGGCGCAAACACGCGCCGGCCCAAATACCAGTCTTTACTCGCCAAGCTGAAACCGCTCGAAGCGGTGCAGTTCCGCTTCGATGCGGCGCTTTAAGGCCTTGCGCGGGCCGCGACCGATCCAGGTCCATTTCTGCACCAGCAGCTCCTGCTTCTTGCGGTCGGTCTTGAGATCGACGGCGGCAACGATGTCGCCATCGACGAGGACCGGCAGCGCAAAATAGCCGAACCGCCGCTTCTCCTTGGGGACATAGGCCTCGAAGCGATGGTCGTAATCGAAAAACAGATGGGTCCGCTTGCGCTGGATGATGAGTGGGTCGAACGGCGACAGGATGTGAACCATTTCCGGCATAGGGCCGCCGGTTTCGAGCGCCTCGGGGCGTGCCCAGTGCTCCAGCCTGCCGGCACCGTCGAGCGCGATGGGCAGCAGTTCACCGTGCCGGACCCTCGCCTCGATCAATTGCCGGATCGCCGGTTTGCTCTTGGCGTCGTGATAACAGACCGAATCCAGGCTGACGATGCCCTGCGCGCGCAGCGCCCGGTCGAGCAGATAGGCCGACGTCTCCGCGGCCGACGCGGGCTTCGGCGCCTTGTCCCAGCCGAAGTGTCGCTGCGTCAGCTCGTAGGTCTTGAGCATGCCGCTGCGCTCGCTGATTGTCAGCGCGCCGGTATAGAAGGCGAGCTGCAGCGCGCGTTTCGACGGCTTGCGGCTGGCCCAGAGATGCTGCTTCTCCACCAGCACGTCATCGTCGATGTCGCGGATCGTGAGCGCGCCGTCCTTCCGGATCAGCGTCAGGACCTTGCGCAGATCCGCTTTGCTGACCGTATCGAACCACTTGTGACCCTCGCGCCGATGGCGCCGCATGGCCGCGATGAAAAAGCGCAGGTCCCGGGTCGGCACGTAGGACAGGGCGTGGGTCCAGTATTCGAACACGCTCTTGTCGACGCTCTGGGCCTGATGCAGATGCCCGCGCCGGTAGGACGGGATGCGTGACCAGAGAATATGGTGGTGGCACCGCTCGATGACGTTAATGGTGTCGATCTGCACATAGCCGAGATGTTCGACCGCGGCCCGGGTGGCCGCGGCGCCATCGCCGAACGGCGCCGGCGTGGTGAGCCGCTGGGCGTGCAGCCAGATGCGCTTGGCGTCCGCCCGGGTCAGGGGATGGGGTTTGGCTGCGTGGTGCGGCATCGCGCGGCACTGTACGGCGGCGGCTGCGCGTTCGCCATGTGTGTCCCGCAACCGGCTGAAGATATGCGAAGTCGCCGCTACTGATACTTCCGCGGTCCGGCCGGGAGCGGCACGCGCGGAGCGTCGTCCTCGATGCTTGCGGTGAGCGAAGGATTGCGCTCGGCGTGCCAGGCGTAGAACGACACCGCACCGCAGATCAGCGACACCACGGCGATCACGATCAGGAACAGCGAGTCCCGCGAGGAGTAATGCGTTGCCGGCGATGGTGCGTATTTTCTCATGACCGGTGCTCCGCCATAGCCTCTTAACGTCGCGTCAGCATCCTGGGTTCCCAAACCCTCAATAACCCTGGTTTTTGAGGGCATCCGGGATGACCAAGATCGCGCCGCGCCGGCGGCGCTTCGGGGGTGGGGATGGAGGTATGCCGTGGCGGCGCAGTCCTTCAATCCGTCGATTATTCTTCGTCCCAACCGAACCATCTGGCGCGTCAGACATTTCCTCCAAGGACAACCGCAAGGGGAAATGTGCCGTGCTGACTCGCTGTCCCGCTTGCAACAATGAGACGCACCTGGCGTTTCAGATACCGTGGCTTGCCGCCTTCTACTTGTGTCCCTCATGCGGTCACGCTTGCGCCGACGCGACGGGCCGCGACCCGAGCGCCGAACAGGGGCAGACCGCTGAGAGCCTGCGCCGCGTCGTGGTGTACGCGATGCGGACGCTGCACCGGAAAAAACAGCGCGAGCTTCGCAATGCGCCAGCGCCGAGCGAACCGTCCTAGCTCGGGTTTCTCCAGAGGCTTCACCGGCTTTGTCGAACGTGCCGTCATGGGTCACGGATGCCGCTTGAGCGCTAAAAAACCTCATCTCGCGCTGAATCAAGGGCGTGACCGGGCTGGCGCCGCCCGTTAGGCTATCAATGCTTCCGATCGTGGCGTGGGGAGGGTGTTATGATTGACATTCGACGGTTGTCTTGCACCGCCGGATTGGCGCTCGGCGTGCTGCTGGCGCCATTCGCAGCAAGCGCTCAAGAGAAGATCAAGATCGGCCTGCTGCCGTTCTCGGAGTCGCTCGCCGCCGTCATCGCCGACAAGCAGGGCTTCTTCAAGGAAGAAGGCCTTGAGGTCGAATCCTCGAAATTCGACAGCGCGGCGATCGCGGTGCCGGTGCTGCAATCCGGCCGGCTGGATATCGTGCTGAGCAGCACGGTCTCGACGTTCCAGGCCATCGAGCAGGGGCTCGACGCCGTCGTTCTGGCGCCCGGCGCGATCGTCCGCGAATCTCCGCCGGACACCACGACCGCCGTGATCGTGAAGAAGGGCGCGATCAAGTCACTCAAAGAGCTGGAAGGCAAGCGGGTCGCGGTCAACGTCATCAACAGCACGGCCTGGCTGCACGCAGTCGCTCTGCTCGACAAGCACGGCGTCGATCGCACCAAGGTGCGTTTCTCGGAGGTGCCGTTCCCGCAGATGAACGATCCGCTGCTGAACGGACAGCTCGATGCGGTGGTCCAGGTCGAGCCGTTCCGCTCGGCGCTGATGGCGACCGGCAACGCCGAGATTGTCGGCTGGCCCTATGTGGAGACGGCGCCGAACACCGACATCACCCAATACATCGCGCTCACGCCGTGGGTGCAGAAGAATCAGGCGACCGCGGCGAAGTTCGTGCGCGCGGTGACCAAGGGCGCCAAGTTCGCCGCGGAGAACGAAGCCGCGACCCGCGACACCAACCTGCAATTCACCAATCTCAATCCCGCACTGAAAGACAAGGTGCTGCTGCCGCGTCTCGGCACTGCGATCAATCTGAAGGAAATGAACCACACCATGGCGATGATGCAGAAGTACGGTCTGCTGAAGACGCCGGTCGATCTGTCCAAGCGCGTGTTCAAGCCCTGACCGCGCCATGAGTGAGCCGGGCGGGGCGGTCCTGCGGGTATGCAACCTGCACAAGAGCTTCGCCGCGGCCGGCGGGACCACGGTTGCGCTCAACGGGCTCGATCTCGAGATCGCGGCGCGGAGTTTCGTCTCGATCGTCGGACCGTCCGGCTGCGGCAAGTCCACCTTGCTGCAGGTCATGGCGGGACTGGCGTCGCCGACGTCGGGCGACGTGTTCTACGAACAAAGCCGTGTGCAGGACCCGCCGCCGGATGTGGTCTACGTGTTCCAGCAATACACCCGCTCGCTGTTTCCCTGGAAGACGGTGGAGCGCAACGTCGCGTTCGGGCTGGAGAGCAAGGGCACGATGTCGCGCGCCGAGATTGCGGCGCGCACCCGCGACATGATCGGACTGGTCAAGCTCACCGGGTTTGAACGGCATTATCCCTGGCAGTTGTCCGGCGGCATGCAGCAACGCGTCGCCATCGCCCGGGCGCTGGCCTGCTGCCCGGCGGTGCTGCTGATGGACGAGCCGTTCAGCGCGGTCGATGCGCTGACCCGCGCCGGTTTGCAGGAGCTCCTTCGTTCGCTGTGGCGTGAATTGAACCTCACCGTGGTGTTCGTCACCCACGATGTGGACGAGGGCGTTTATCTGTCGACCCGCGTGGTGGCACTGACGCGGGCGCCCGGCACCATCGCCATCGACATGCCAATCGAGCTGCCGAACCCGCGCGATCAGATCGCGACCCGCGCGCTGCCGGCCTATCTCGACTATCGCTCGCGCCTGTTGGCCCAGCTGTTTGCCGACGAGGGGCTGAAAAGCTCGGCGGCCGCATGACCGACATTGTAGGCACCGAACCGCCGCCGGCCGTTGCCGCGCCGCCGGCGAAAGGTCCGGAAAAATCCGACGCGGTCTGGAATTCGCGCTGGCTGGGCGTCGCCTTCATCGTCCTGCTGCTGATCCTGTGGGAGATCGCTGCAGCCATGGCGATCTTCCCGCCAATGAGCTTCCCGCGCATCAGCGCGATCATGGCGACGTGGTGGCAGCTTGTGATCTCGGGCCAACTGGTAAGCGAGGTGTTGTCGAGCCTGTGGCGCATGTTCGCCGGTTATTTCATCGGCGTGGCGCTCGGCGTCGGGATCGGCCTGCTGATGGGCTACGTCCGCTTCTTCTACAATCTGTTGGAGCCGATCACCGAGGTGCTGCGGCCGATCCCGAGCCCGGCCTATCTTCCGATTATGATCCTGTTTCTCGGCATCGACGACGAGATGAAGATCTTCATGATCGCGTTCGCCAGCGTGTTCCCGGTGCTGCTCAACACCTACAGCGGCGTGCGCAGCGTCGATCCGATCCAGTTGCAGACCGCGCGCACCTTCGGCGTCTCCGGCCGCCGGCTGCTGACCCAGATCGTGCTGCCGGCGGCGTCGCCCTATATCTTCACCGGCATGCGGATCAGCCTCGCGGTCGCGCTCATCGTCATGGTGATCAGCGAAATGGTCGCGGCCTCGAACGGCATCGGCTATTTCATCCTGAGCGCCCAGCGCGGCTTCAAGATCCGCGACATGTTTGCCGGCGTGCTGACCTTGGCGATCCTCGGCTATGTGCTGAACAGGCTGTTCGTGTTAATCGAGAACCGTGTGTTGGCCTGGCATTACGGCTACACCCAGCAGCGGAGCTGAACCATGTCCCGCATCGTCGATCTGACGCTTCCCGTCACCACCGGCATGGCCGGCATTCCGAAAATCGCGTTCTACGAGCAATACCCGACGCGGGTTCAGGCGGTCACCGTCGTCAACGAAGACCAGCGCGCGACGCTCACGGCCGAGGGCGTCGATCTGCTGGCGGACGCGCCGGCGATCAACAGTATGAACACGGTGTTCACGCTCAACACCCATATCGGCACCCACATCGATGCGCCCCGCCATTTCTATGCCGATGGTCCCTCGATCACCGATCTCCCGCTCGAACGCATCGTGATGCGCCAGGCGGTGGTGCTCGACGTCAGCCACAAGACCGCAGGGCAGGGCGTCACCGCCGACGATCTCGATCGCACCGGCGTCCGGCCGGGACCGGGACAGGTCGCGGTGATCAAGACCCTGTGGACCGACCGCGCCTTCGGCAAGCCGGAATTCTGGAACGAGACGATCCATCTGGAGCCTAGCGTCGGCGAATGGGTCGAGCGCCAGGGCGTGTCTGCCGTGGCGATGGACTGCTTTCCGGAGAAGCCGTTCTGGATGATGACGCTGACCCCGGCCGAGCGCGGCGCCAATCACAAGCGCTGGCTGAAGGCCGGCATCCCGATGATCCAGATGCTCACCGCGCTCGACCGCATCGGCCCGACCTTCACGCTGATCGCGCTGCCGCTCAAGCTGCAAGGCATGGACGGCGCGCCGGCGCGGGTGATCGGCATCGAGAACTGAACGCGCATCGCCCATGCCGATCATCAATGCCAACGGCTGCGATTTCTATTACGAGCAGCAGGGCCAGGGCCCCGACATGATTTTCATCCATGGCGAAATCCATGGCATGGAATACTGGGAGCACCAGCTTGCGGACTTCTCGACCGACCATCGCTGCTTGGCCTATAACCGCCGCGGCCACGCCAAGACCGGCTGGACCGATTACGGCTTCTCGCTTAACAACCAGACCCGCGATCTGGAGCGCTTGATCGAGCGTCTCGGCATCGAGCGGCCGATCATCGTCGCGCTCGCCTTCGGCACCACCATCGCGGCGAACTACGCCATCCGCAATCCCGACAAGGTGCGCGGTCTCGTGCTCGGCGCCTGGAGCGAAATGCACGATGCGTTTCAGTATTTCGAGCGCTGGGAGCAGTATTCCAAGCGCGCCGCCCACGTGCTGGAGCGCGATGGGCGCGAGGCGTTCACCGAGCTGCTGCGCCAGGAGGGCGGCAAGACGATCTACAAGGTGATCCCGGTCGACTCACCGGTGCGCGAGAAGGTGATCCGGATGTTCGCCGCCCACCCGCTCGGCGAATACCAGCGCGGCATGCTGGAATTTGGCCTGTCGGTCCCCGACCTCGTGCCCGAATTCCGCAAGCTCACTATTCCGGTGCTCGGCGTTTGCGGCGACCGCGATCCCTATCCGGACCAGCCGGAGGTGCTGCGCGGCATGGCGCATTTCCGCGAGGCGCCGCAAATCCCCGGCGCCGCCCGTTTCGTGCACTGGGAAAAGCCGGCGGAGTTCAACGCCGCGGTCCGCGCGTTCGTGCGGTCGCTGGCGTAAGTCGGCCGGCTTTGCGAATTGAGCGAACTTTCAACGTTCAAAGCAACAATATGCAGCTCTATTCGATCCCCTCGTCGGCGCGGCGCGCGGCAGGCACGGCAATGTCGCGCGTCTCGGCCGCCTGCAGTTCCGGCCGGTAAGATGCGAGCATCCGCTGGTGCGCAGCCATCAGCAGCTCGACCGGGTGTTGAGCGAGATCGAGGCCGATCTTTTTTGAAAGCGTCACTCGCTCCGCAAACCGTGCGAGAAAAGCCTCATTCATTCCGCCATCCAGTTCGCTGTAGATGGGGGCGGCCGGCACCTTGTCTTCAAGCAATTTCGCGTATTCGAGCTCGTCGGCGCGTTGTTTCTCCAGCGCCGGCCGCGCGATTTTCGGATCCACGACAAAGGCGGGGCATTTGCCGGTGGGATTGAGCACAACAGGCTTCGGTGATTTCGGGGCACGTTGCGCATCGAATACATAGCGGCGGTCGCACACATCCACCTTGGGTTCGAGATGCGTCGCCTCGAAGTGATCGTTACCGATCTTGAGCATCTTCCAGAACGCCAGGTTCGGACTGTTTCGATGCCGCGCCAGATTCGCCGGCGTCAGGCGGAACGGATAGGCCTGGACCTGGAATGACGGCCGGCTGCCGAGGAATGAGTCGCGCGCCAGCGAATAGATCTCGCTGATCTGTTCGTCGGTCATGGCATAGCAACCCGCCGACCAGCAGTCGCCGTGGATCATCAAAAAGCTGCCGTCGCGGGTGTTCGCTTTGTCGAAGCTGTTGGGGTAGCCGATGTTGATGGCAAGATAGTAGTTGGAATGGGGGTTCATCTGTTCGGGCGTCACCCGATAGAACCCCTCCGGAGTCTGACCGTCGCCCTCCCACAACTTCGGTCCAAGATCGCCCGACCACCGGCAGATCGGATAGGTCTTGAGGATCTGGAAACGGCCGGTGGCGTCCTGTTTCCAGACTTCGAGCTCCGCCTCTTCCTTGAAAACGCGCACCAGGATCGGTGAATGGATCGGCATGTTCTTTTGCTGGAGCAGCGAGAGCAGCTCGGGCGGCAGCTTCTTCGTTGCCTTGGCCGGCAACTTTGTTGCCTTGGGTGCCAACTTCGTCGCCTTGGGCGGCACCGGATCACTGGTTTCGCCAAGGCACGTGACCGGTGCCAGCGGCGCGGCAAAAACGGCCGTCAGCACAAGCGCACGGAGTACCGTGGCGCGGACCATTGCTGCCGCCGCACCGCCGATAAGCGTGTTCAACTCGCGCCGTCGCATTGCCTGCCCAAGCTGGGACCACGAAGGAGCGCATCTGATTCCAGCACGGCTTGTCGAGCGATGGAACGGGGTTGGATGTCGATAATTCGCCCCCGTGGACGGCACGCCCTAAAGCTCCGACTCGATCGCCTTGAGCAGCTCAAAGCGCATTGCGCCGTTGTTGCCTCTGAGCGCGATGACGAAGCGCACCGGTCCGTGCTTGGAGCTCGTGGCATAGCCCGCAAGCGTGCGGACGCCTTCGAGCGTGCCGGTCTTGTACGAGGCGCCCTTGCGGCTCTCGAGCAGGCTCAGGTGAGGCGCAAACAGGTTGAGCACCTTGGCAAGGCCGCGCGCCGTGAAGCGGTTGCCGCGGCTGAGCCCTGATCCCTCCTCGAGCTGGATGGCGTCAGCGAGATCATGTGCCGCGAGCATCTTGCGCGCGGCCGCAACCGACTTCTCAAGGCTCACCGGACCGCCGAGGCTTTTCGCGCCGATCTCGAGGAAGATCTGGTTGGCCATGTAGTTGTTTGAGCCGTGAAGGAGCTCGCGGAGAATCTCGGACAGCGTGCGAGACTGACGGTGAACGTAGACCGGGACAAGTCCCGCGGGCACGGGTCCGGTTGTGATTTTGCCGCTGACGCTGCCGCCGGCCCGCTTGATGAAGGCGGCAAGAAGCTCGCCGGCGTATTGCAGGCCCACCGCGGGCTCCTGGTTCAGGCTGATGCGGCCGCGGCCGTTCGGCCCCCGCGCCCGGAACTGGCTGATCGCAAGCGGCGTGAGCGGCGTCTGCTTCTCGGCGGACTCGACCTTGTTGCCGCGGCGCACGGCGTTGATGGTGTTGAAGTTCACCGCCAGCGCCGAGTTCAGGGTATCGAAGGACTTGTTGGTGTCCTCGACGCCGGGAATGCGGAGGTCGGCGGGAAAGTAGCTCGCGTCGAGCACGATGCCGGCCATCGGCTTCTTGCCGACCGCGGCGACAAGTTCCGTCGAAAGCAGCGCGAGCTCCTCGGAGATCAGGAACGGATCGCCGCCGCCGCGCACGTAGAGCACCCGCTTGGCGTCCAGATAGAAGCGGGTCTCGAAGCGGTAGTCCGCGCCGAGCACCTGCAGCGCGAGCCAGGCGGTGACGATCTTGGTGACCGAGGCCGGCACGAACGGCTCGTCGGCGTTCTGCGCCACGAGCTCCTTGCCGTCGGCGTCCATCACCAGCACGAGCGCCGAAGGAGACAGCGCCGCGACCTTCTCCTTGACGTCGGCGAAGGCCTGAGCGGGCAGCAGGAGCACGGCAAGGAGCAGCAGGCGAGACCACATGGCGATTTCCCGACATCAGCTTGTAACGGCGGACACTACCAGGACTGGCGTGACCGCTCAGTGCCATGAGCTGCTTTATGCACCGCAGCAAATGGCATCGCTATTCGATCACTTCGTCGGCGCGCGATAGGAACGATTCCGGTATCTTGAGGCCGATCGCCTTGGCGGTGGTCAAATTGATGACGAGATCGAATTTGGTCGGCTGTTCAACCGGGAGGTCGGCCGGCTTCGCTCCGCGCAGGATCTTGTCGACATACACGGCGGCACGCCGGTACAGGTCCGGCAAGTTTGCTCCATATGACAGCAGACCCCCGGCTTCGACGCTGTCGCGGAAAATATAGATCGTCGGTAGTCGCGCGCTCAGCGCCAAGGTGTTGATGCGTACCCGGTGAGTGAACAATAGTGGGTCGGTTGCGACATAAAGTGCATCCGCACGAGTTTTGAGCGCATCGAAGACCGTCGCG
>Ga0207701_10007643_pt1 | contig 10737 bp, 10 predicted proteins | sample KBSSwiSSwithPhiX_FD_184294 | JGI IMG/M metagenome (GOLD analysis project Ga0207701, IMG submission 184294) | Switchgrass rhizosphere bulk soil microbial communities from Kellogg Biological Station, Michigan, USA, with PhiX - S5 (SPAdes) (version 2) | ecosystem: Environmental > Terrestrial >...
GCGGTCGCCGAGGGCATTTTCCGCTCGGACCTGATGTACCGCGTAAATAGTTTCGAGATCTTTATCGCTCCGCTTCGCGAGCGCCGCGAAGATATTGAGCCGCTAGCTCAACATTTACTCTCACAGGTCGCGGCCGGGAATACACCGGATCTGACTCAACCCGTTCTCGAAGTGCTTACGGGATTTTCGTGGACAGGGAACGTGCGTCAACTCCGCAATTGTCTCGAGCGAGCCGCGCTGCTCGCCGATAATGGCCGGATCACACTTAAGGAATTGCCGCCCGAAGTGTTATCGCGGATCGATTCACCGAACGTATCTGTCAGCTTTAGCCCTGCGAAACAGAACGGCGTCAATACATTTCACAATGTTTCGTCGACAAACCTCCGTGATTCGGAGCGGCAGCAGATCATCGGAGCACTTGAGCGCACCGGCTGGCACCGAGGAAAAACCGCGGAGATCCTCGGTATCTCGCCTTCGACGCTCTATCGGCGGCTTCGCGAATATGATCTGGAGTCCCGCGTTTAATCTAGAAAACCCTATGAAACTCGCTCCCTTCGTTCTCTGCGTCGTTAGCCTTGCGCTTTTCAGCAACGCTTCTGGACAGATGCGTTTTTACGGCACGGTATCTGAGGTAATTGACGGACAAACATTAGTGATCAATACCGACGGAAGAACATTGACAGTTCAGCTGCAATATATTGCAACGCCCTCGTCGGGCCAGCCCCTCTATGACATGGTGCGGAGTCATTTATCCACTATAGCGCTCGGAAAAAGCGTGGAATTCAAATTAATCCGACTGGGTGCAAAGGTCGCAGTCGGCAAAGTGACTATGGGCGGCTCTGACATAAGTATGCAGCTCATTCGAGATGGTGCGGCATGGCACGAACCAACAAAGACCTCCGGTCAGGCTGCAGCGGAGGCCTCGGAATACGATAGCAATCAACAGCAAGCGAAGAACGAGAAACGAGGGATATGGTCGGTGCCCGGCCTAAAAACGCCGTGGCAAATACAGGCTGAGATCGACGAGGAAATTCGAAGGAAGGAAGCAGCGATACGCCAGTCGCGACCAAACTTGGTAGGTGTCAGTCAGTTTCAAACCGCGAATCGAACCGATCTGCCGAACACCGGACCAGCTTCAGCGTCCGCGAAACCTGGGCAAACGCTCGACGGGCGCGACGCTTGGGTAAGCGTCCTTTCCGGTGCCGACAAAGAAGCGCCCGGGCTCAAAACCTACAGAGATCCCGGCGATCGCTATGACGTCCTTTACACATCGGCATCGTTTGTGGAGCTTTCGCAGGGCGGACAACGTCAAAAGCTTGAATGTCGAGCGGCTTATGTCACGTACAAGCAAGTAAACGGCATGATCGGTGCGTCGTACATGCTGGGGTTCCGTGCCATTTCAGAAGACTATCGTTTTTCCAGGCAGAAAAGCCGGTTGACCGTTGTTGTCGACAACCAAGCGATATCGTTAGGTCTGTCGCGCGGACTTCTAGGACAAACTGCAGTTGGAGCGGTCGAAATGATGTTTTACCAAATGAATAAAGCAACCTTAAGAAAGATCTCGAACGCTCGATCGGTCGAATTTCGTATAGACGGCGCAAAAGCGGTTATCTCTGAAGATATTAAAGCCCTGTTCAAAGAGCTTTCGAACGTTACCGAGTGAGGGCTATCGGACCCATGGTTGCCCTCAATTATTGCCGGGACGCAACTGCAGCGGAACGCGGGCGCGAATGGTAGTTCCGCCACCGAGGCTGCTGTCGATCTCGAGGTCGCCTTTTAGCAATGCTGCGCGTTCCTGCATGCTGATCAGTCCGAGGCCGCCAGGCGTTAACCGATCGATAGATTCCGCATCGTTTTCGAAACCAAGGCCGTCATCTTCAATTATCAACGTGACCGCGTCTTTCATCTGCAGCAGCACGCTTACGTTACGTGCCTCAGCATGTTTGCGAACATTGTTCAGCGCCTCCTGCGCGATCCGATAAAGATTTGTTTCCACCGGTTCGGGCAACCGGTTATCTTCATAGTCGAAGGCAGCGGTGAAGGCATGAAACTCCGCGGCTATCCCATGCTGATTTGACCATTCGCGGACGAAGCTGCCGAGCGCATTTACGAGCCCGAAGTTTTCCAGCTCGGTAGGCCGCAGTTCCCAGGACAAAAATCCTATATCGCGGTCGATGCTCATCGCCGATTCCTGCACTTCGCCGATCGATCTCGATAACTTAGGATTATCGCCGCATTCATCCGTCAGAGACTCGATCCGCATCCGCAGCGCGGACATTCGCTGCCCGAGATGGTCATGAAGATCGCGGGCGATGCGGTGCCGTTCGGCCTCCTGCGCCTCGACGATCCGGTGCATGATCTCGGTCTCGCGGCGCGAACGCTCCGCCATCTTGCGCTGGGTCACGTCAGCCAAAACCAGCACCACTCCGCGTATCTTGTCGTTGTGTTTGATAGGCGCAGCACTGTCGTCGATCGGTATCTCCCGTCCGTCTTTAGTTACCAACAGCGAATGGTTTGCAAGTCCGACCACGCGGCCGGTAGAGAGGACCTTCGCAACCGGGTTTTCGACCTCGTCTCGTGTCTCTTCGTTAAGAATGCGAACGACCGATCCCAGTTCACGCCCGCCGCATTCCGCAGATGCCCAGCCGGTCAATTCCTCAGCTGCGGGATTCATAAACGTCACAGAGCCGTCCAGATCGGTTGCGATCACGGCGTCACCGATGCTAGAGAGGGTCACCTGCAAGAGGTCGCGCTGTATTTGCAGGCGTTGCTGTGCTTCCTTAAGCCCGCTGATAACCCAGATCAAAAACAAATACAAGACAAAAACGCTGAAATAACCAAATGCTTGATTTGCTACGCTTGCCCCAGGCGGGATGGGCGTGAAATAGACCGTCGTGACCTCAAACAGAACGGCAAGCAAGATGCCGGGCCCGCGGCCGCCGTACCATACCGCAAAAACCAGGGCGGCAAATACCGGGATCGTTAAATTCAGCTTTAGGCCAAAGTAACTCAGGGAGAGCGACAGTATGATGGTAGCGGCGAAGATCACCACCGCCAGGCCGTAACTATAGAGCCAGTGTTTTCGCCGGGGCACGACGGACAACGGAGCGTAAAGGCGTGATAGTGCTTTCGAGTATTCCATAGCTTAAACACGCGCACATCGAAAACTTCGCGCAGTTCGACCAAGGCGTTGCGATGGAATTAATTAACTCGACAGGGCTGGACTTACCAAATGGGAGGACGACTACACATAAATGGTAGCAAATTGGCACGGTTAAGCAAATATGTTCTTTTTGTTCAGGCTTTTCCGATAAAAAGATATCGGTGGTCTGATAACGGCATTAAATCGGCCGATATTTCGATACCCAGTTCCCGAAGCTGTTCGCCTAACAACGGATTGCCGAAGAACAGAATTCTCCGCCCTTTCGCCCATTTCAAAAGGCGCGGCAGTTTCTGCGAAAACTTATCCAGGGCACGGCAGGTTATGAATTCAGCATTGTCGAGGCTCGTCTCCTCAAACTGCTTGTTGACTACCGTCGTTCGGTCGCTCAGCTTTAATTCAATAACAGCGGTTTCAAGGAACTTTGTCTTCTTTTCCTTTGACTCTATCAACTCGGCGTTCAGGTCGCTGCGAACCATCAGGCACGGAATAGAAGGCAATCCGGCCCCTGCACCGACGTCGGCGAGTTTTGCGTTTTTAGGCAGGTGTTCGAGCAGTGTAAGCGATTCCAGAATGTGACGCGTTGCGAACTCTTCCGGTGAGCAGGGCCCCACAAGATGAAGCAATGGATTGTAGTTCTGAACGAATTCAAAGTAGTCCGCGAGACGTTCGACAACTACGCTAGCGAGTTCCACGCCGAAAGCGCCTTCATTCGATCTTAGTCCCCGGATAAATTCGTCGCGCATAAACTGAAAAAGGACGAAGAAATTCATCCTTTATCCTTCTAAATTGGTGCGGACGAGAAGAATCGAACTTCCACTGCCTCGCGGCAACAGGCTTCTGAGACCTGCGCGTCTACCAGTTCCGCCACGTCCGCATGCTTTGGGCGAACATCGAGAATACTAATTCGGCCCCAAAAACTCAACTTTTCACTTTCCCTTCTAATTGTGCACTGAGCGTTTGCTATATTCGAACTGATGACTGATTTGGTTCAGAATTTCAGTTCGATCCGCAAGCGAATAGCATCTGCAGCACGCCGAGTTGGACGTGATCCGAATGAAATAAAGCTGGTTGCTGTGAGCAAAACGCATCCATCCGATGCGATCCGTAGTGCGATCGTCGCCGGACAGTTTATTTTCGGCGAAAACAAGGTGCAGGAGGCCGAATCAAAGATCGACGAGGTCGGCCGCGACGGCATCGAGTGGCACCTTATCGGGCATCTTCAATCGAACAAGGCGCGAAAGGCTGTGCAGCTCTTCGATGTTATTCAATCGGTCGATTCGCTCGAACTCGCTAGGCGGCTCGAGCGTATTTGTATAGAAGAAGGTCGAGGTTCGCTTTCGGTATTTGCTCAGGTAGACCTTGCAGGCGAAGAAACGAAATCGGGGATCCTCGAATCGGAACTGCCTAAGCTTGTCGAATATTTGGTGTCAAGCGGGCGATTAAAAGTACGGGGGTTGATGGTGCTGCCGCCTTATTTTGAAGATCTCGAGGCCACGCGGCCATTTTTCCAGCGGCTACGTGAAATACGTGATCGCGTGTTACCCGGAGGTGAACTTTCGATGGGAATGAGCCACGATTTCGAAGTTGCGATCGAAGAAGGAGCGACGATCGTCCGTGTCGGAACGGCGATCTTCGGGAAAAGAAGCTATTGATAACAGAATTTCTCGTTGGAGCAAACTCGCAACCTCTGTGATCTCGGTGAACTCTGTGGCTAAAATGTACCTATGCTTTCGTTAACTGTATATCCGATCGTTTGGATGATCTTATGGGGAACGTTTCTCGTTTTCCTCTTTTTCATGGTCCTGCGCCTGATCTTTAACTATGCCGATCCGAATCCGTTCGGTGCGATCGGCCGATTTGGATTCAAGATCCGCAAAGTGACCGAGAAGTGGATCTATCCCGCAGCTAGATTCTTGGCAACTTTCCGCGTCGATACTCGGCTCGCACCGTTGGTCACTTTGTTCATCGGTTTGGTGCTTACCTATTTCGCGTCCGGCATCGTTCAAAATACTTTTTTTGTGATCGACGGTTTAACCGCGGGTGTGATCATGGGAAACCCAAAGATGGTCATTGGGTTTGTACTTTACGGCCTACTTAGTGTCCTCGTGCTATTCATCTTCATTCGTTTTTTGTCGCAATGGTTCGTTTTCACGCGAAAAACATTCCTGGGTTTTGTGATGAAGGTGACAAACCCGATCCTGCTGCCGGTTCAGAAACTGATCCCGCCGATCGGGATGTTCGATATTTCGGCGATGCTGGTTCTGATCTTTATCGGTTTCCTACAGTCGATCGTTTTGAATATTTTCGTCCGGCCCTAACCCCGAACCTGCAACACCAGGGTTGTCGACATCGCCATTTGAGGAGGCGGCACGCTCAATACGATGATCAAATTCACCGAATCGAACGAGCGGATCGTGTTTTCTGTCCGCGTAATTCCACGATCGTCAAAGTCCGAGATCGTCGGCGAGTATGAGGGAGCATTGAAGATCAAACTGACATCCCCGCCGGTAGACGGAGCCGCGAACGACGAACTCATTCGGTTTTTCTCAAGAACTTTCAGCGTCTCACGATCAGATGTAGAGATTGTCTCCGGGCATACCGCACGCCTAAAGCGGGTTTCGGTTTCAGGGATCACCCGAGAGCAAGTTCTCGCGATTTTGCCCGTCAAAATCTAGCGTGATATATTTTCAGATTCGCACAATAACCTATGTCAGGACACAGTAAGTGGCACACAATTAAGCATAAAAAGGGCGCTCTCGACGCCAAACGCGGAAAGATCTTCACCAAGATGATCAAGGAGATCACTGTCGCGACTCGTACCGGCGGCAGTGGCGACGTCGACTCAAACGCCCGGCTTCGTAAAGCCGTCTCTGACGCCAAGGCGCAAAACATGCCAAACGACACTATCGACCGTGCGATCAAGCGCGGCATGGGGGAAGGCGAAGGAGCGAACTACGACGAGGTGACCTACGAGGGATACGGCCCGAACGGCGTTGCTGTGATGGTCGAGGCAATGACGGATAACCGCAACCGTACTGTCGCCGAAATTCGACATATCTTTTCGAAAAACGGCGGCAACATGGGCGAATCAGGCTCGGTTGGATGGATGTTCGACAAGAAGGGCTACATCGTTGTAGATAAAGCTGCAAAAAGCGAGGACGAGCTTTTCGAGATCGCTATCGAAGCCGGCGCCGACGATATGCAGGACGAAGGCGACGTCTTTGAGATCTTCACCGCGCCTGAGAATTTCGAAGCCGTAAGCGAAGCCATTAAAAAAGCCGGAATCCAAGCCCAAGCCGCCGAGATCTCGATGATCCCGCAAAACTACATCAAGCTCGAAGGCGGCGACGCCAAGACGATGATGAAACTCTACGACGCTCTCGACGACAACGACGACGTCCAAAAGGTCTACGCGAATTTCGACATAGACGAGAGCGAGATGGAATAGGTCATTCGATCACCTGCCCAAACGTGATCCTGTGTCCGTCTGGCGTAACGATGCTGAACTCGCGAATTCCCCAATGCTTGCTTTCGATCGGTGACAAGATCTTCGCACCGCGTTCGATAAATTCCTGATAGACCTCATCGACATTTTCAACTAGCGCATGCGCGAACCACGAATGATTTCCAGATTCCTCGGCAGTCATTTCATCGGCGCACTCGCCGAGCATCACCTTGAATTCGCCAAAGGAAAGAAATTCCCAACCGGGCGCCGTAAAATCCAGATCGAACCCGAGTTTTTCTTTGTAATACGCAGCCTCGACCGCAAGGTCTTTGACCGCAAGCACATGTCTCGTATGAACAACTTTGCGTTCCATTTTATTCATTGCTCGTTTCTTCATTCTCCAGAAAACTTAATGGCGGTTGCCAAAATCCGTAAACGATCCCGGCCGCAAGCAACACGCCGGTAAATATCCAGATCATGTTCCATTGTATGGGAACGGAAATGCGGATCGCGATGTCATTTATCACCTCAAGATAGAGCGAAAAGAAAACAGCGGCCAGGAATAGACAAAACACTGCGATCAAACCGTAGATGAAAGCCAGGGAAAGCTGAGCCATTCGAATGTACGCCGTAGTTTTCGCGGTCAAACCGAATGTGAGATAGGCGAACATATTGATCAAGGCCAGCCAAAATAATGAAACGATCGCGATCCCAAAAGGCAACGCTCCCTGTTCGAATGCCGGGACGTACATTTCGGGCCAAATGAACAGCAAGGTTCCGCAAATTAGCGCCGCAAGACCGAGGACGGCGATCGCGATGGCCCACAAGCCGCCGCGATTGGCCAAAAACCAACCCAGGTTCATTCCGTCACGCCGGTAAAAATAGAAGAAGTAAAATGCGACGAGCGCCAGCAGAACGGCGCCGACGATCATGATATTCACCGCGTCCGAAAACGGCAGAATTCCCCATGGGATCATGAAGAACGCGAAGAAGCCCAACACGATAACGCAGCTTGCGGAGTAGATCCTTAAAAGCGTCTTCATTGATCCAGGCTCATAAATAGCTCAGCAGCCAATGTTTGTTTCTGCGCTTATAGTTTCCGTACCAATAACAAAACGGATAAATGATCACGAGGCCCGCGATCCATGCGAAGTACACGACCGGCAGTGAAAACCCATGGTCCGGCGGCGGCTGTACGCCAGGCGCGGGCGGCTGGAAAAAATATCCGATCTCTTTCCCTGCCAACAGGCTCAGGACAATTCCAAAAAGATGCGCGGAGAGCCATTGAAGAATGTAGAAAAAGAGCGGAACGCGGCCAAAGACAATAGCGATTTTCTGCCATAATGCGTTACCACTGATGCCGTCGGTTAATGCAAGAACGATCAGCGCCGGGCCCAATGTCATCAGCAGATAAAGCAGCGACGGCGGATACTTTTGGGTATTCAGGAACGAAAGTATCGAGAATGCAGGCTCGGACACATTCGGTGTTACCACGTTCGGTTCCTGGCCGCTCGGAGCGTCGCCACCGTTCGCACTCGCCTTTGCGATAAATTCTGCCTCATTCGTCCATGGCGCCGGATCGCCATAAAAATTCGTAAAGCGAACCGCGATGAAAAGCACGGTTGCTGCGACGCCGATCGCAAGCATCCATTTCCGTCGCCGCTCTCTTTCCCAGCTATAAACTGCTCCGAGTGCGTAGCCAGCGGCCATTACGCCGATCCACGGGATCAAAGGATACGCGACGAAGGCTGCCGAGCCGCCGATCGGGATCAGACTTTGTTGATGAAGGACCAGCCAAACCGCTTGTAAAGGATCAGGCGAGCCGCCAAAGGCGATCGGCGGCGGAAGGCTAAATCTATCGAGCAAGTTGTGAAAAACGATCATAGCCAGTCCCAGGATGCCCAGAATACCAATGGGCAAATAGATCAACGCCGCCATCACGACCATCGAAACACCTATCACCCAAATCACTTGCGCGACCCCGAAGAATGAGGCGTAGTCGAAATTGAACGTGACCAGAAAGCGGATCAGAGTGAATTCGAGAACGATCAGCCACAATCCACGCGTAAGCAGGAACCTGGAAAGTTCCTTATTCGATTTACCATTCATCTTTTGGAGGTAAATGCTCACACCCGAGAGAAAAACGAACGTGGGCGCGCAATAATGTGTTATCCACCGTGTAAAAAACAGCGGCACGTTCGTAGTTGCGAGATCGGTCGGATCAGCCAAAAGTGCGCCGTGATGCACGAAATCGCGTGTGTGATCGAGCAGCATGATCATCATCACAACGCCGCGAAGGAAATCGACCGAGTATATGCGTTCTTTGATCGCTTCAGTGTTCATTGTTAATCAACGAATATGCACCATTATTCTGCCAAACGGTGCGCGTCTTCCAGTCGTGTTCTCACGCCATCGATGAATGCGTGAGTGTCTGCATCGTCCGATGCGGCCGAAGCTTTGCCTGCTTTCGCAAACCATTCGTCGGCAATCTGAAGATCGCCTTTCTCGATCGCAAAGATCGTAAGCCATGCAGCGGCCTCCGCCACGCCTTCACCTAAACCATGTTCGTGGACGCTTTCGTAGCGTCGACAAGCTTCTTCCCAAAGCTCTCTCGATTCCTCGCGTTTTCCGAGTCGATTTTTTATCACGGCCGGATACCGAACCGCATTGGCGTAATTGAGATCGTCCTGAGCCGCGTGTTCGCGATAAAGAGCGAGCGCTTCATGGTAATACTTTTCGGCTTCGGTGAGTCGCTCGGCGTATTCGTGATTGATGCCGATATGACGTTTCACCCACGCCTCTTCAAGTGGCATTCCGATCTCTTTGTAAATATTTGCGGCTCGCTCATAAACCGCATTTGCCTTATCCCGTAAAAACGGCAGCCTGCGAAGAATGTTGGCGAGTGCTTTCAGAGAATCGGCAAGCAGTCGTTTATCATTTTTAGCTTCGGCATTTGCGACAGTTCGCTGCGCGTCATCGATCCTTTTATGAAATTCATCATGCTGCTCAAGGACTTTGGCGATGCGCTTTTTTGTCGCAGCATCGGGAACATTTTGCTTGTCCCACCATTCGCGATATCCATCATCCACCGCGGCACCAGCTTGGATCAGCGCTTCGACGATCGCAGCATGGTCAGGTGAATGTTCATTTATAGCCGACCAGATCGCCTGTTCAAAAACGGTGCCGCCGTACATATTCTTTACTTCCATCCGCACACCGCGATTGATAAGCAACTCGATCACATTCAAACGCCCGCTCGATGCCGCATAGTGAAAGCCACTTAATCCGGTTTTCATGCCACCATACGGATCGACGCCTTTGTCTAACAAATATTCGCTGGTCTCCGCGTAGCCGAGCATGCAGGCGGCGGCGAATATTTCGTCGAGCGTTTCTTGCTCACTCTCGAACATGCCGCTGTCGAACCAGTTCATGATCTGATCGTGAAATCTATCCGGACCAATAGCGGATTCCAAGGCGGAAAAGTCGCCGCGTTCCATCGCAGCGATCGTATAGCAAAACAAGATCGGTGTGTCCCCAGATCCGCCAACGGCCGATATCAGTTTGTCCCAGCTTGCAAATCCGATCTCATCCGCGATGAATGCCTCAGCGGATTCGGGGTCAAAATTGTCCGGATCGAACTCAACACCGGTTCGTTCTGTGACGCGTTTCGATCGATTCTTGATATGTTCCCGAAATCTGGCGTCCGATCCGTAGACTTCGATAACCGATCGCGCAATATCGTGGAATTTCTCTTCGCTCGGTGAGGCAAGCGCATCTCGCCAAAGCGTTTCAAGCTCATCGCGCGTCATCGTTTTTCGCGGGCTGCTGAAAACAAATGTTGTAGCCATCGGGATCGTTAAGATAAAGCTGTCGCATTCCATATGGCGCATCTTTCGGCGGTTTGAGTTCAATATTTTTCGACCGCAGATACTCATACACCGCATCCGGATCGGCACCGAAATAAAGGCACGTATCGTGATGCCACTTTTGTCGATCCAGCGGCGGGTTGTCAGGAACATGCCCGGGTTCGTATTGATCGTTTAGCATCAGGTCGGCGCCATTCAGGCGGATCCAAACCCAGCTCGAATCGTGACCGTTTCCGGAATCCGCGACGATCTCAAAACCAAGC